>Ga0081455_10002401_pt1 | contig 22361 bp, 16 predicted proteins | sample TabmetS3T2R1_FD_70207 | JGI IMG/M metagenome (GOLD analysis project Ga0081455, IMG submission 70207) | Tabebuia heterophylla rhizosphere microbial communities from the University of Puerto Rico - S3T2R1 | ecosystem: Host-associated > Plants > Roots > Rhizosphere ...
ACCGCGGTGGTCTGTCGGATACGGGTTGATTTCGATGTCGACGTCGGGGCCGCCACGCTCGCCCACGATGTCGCTCTCGAGCGCCTGCGCATCGCCCGATGAAAGCACCCAGTCGATCCGGTCGTGGACCTCGCGCCGTGCCGACTCCGGGCCACCCGGCGTCCACGTGAAGCCCGGCACTGCGACCGGATCCGGATGCACCTCGCGGTAGGAATCTCGGAAGCCGGCGTCCGCGTACGCGTGGCTGACGGGCCAGTCGAAGGCGTACGGGACCTCCGGGCGGACGTCCGCGACGGCCTGCGTCCAGTCGAGGTGCGAAGGCGAGTTGAAGTCTCCGGTCAGGAAGACCGGGATCCCTTGCGCGACGAGCCCCGGCAAGACGTGGATCTGCTCCTGGATCGCGGGCAGCCGTACCCTGCGCTCGAGCCTCTTGACCTCCTCTGCTGTCGCGCCGTCCCGCACCCGGTACGGGCCGTACGGGGTGGACGGAAGATGCGCGTTGGCAACGGCCACGACCTGCCCGGGCCCCAGCTCGACGTAGACGTAGACGCCCCGGCCGTCGGGCGGATCGATCAGTCGGTAACGGGAAATGAACTGCGTCCGCTCGCTCGCGAACCAGCCGAGCGCGCGGGCAATGCGGCGGGTCGAATTCTCCCCTTCTTCGAGGCCGACGACGTCGGCTCCGGAGGCCCGGATCGTCTCCACCACCTTGGCGAACGTCTCCGAGCAGCCGCCGCGCCTCGTGCACCAGTCGCCCGTGCGCAGATCGAGCTCGTCGCCCCCGTAGAAGATGTTCAGGGTCATCACCCGCAGGCGAAAAGCGCCTTGGCTGGCGTCGTCGCCCCGCGACGCCGCCGGTGCGACGGCGAGACCGCAGACCAGGAGCCCAGCCACAAGGAGACGCAGGCTCCGCCGGATGACTCGATGCCCGAGGATGGGCTCGAAACGTAAGCCGATCGGGAAGGCGTGTCAACGCGCATCGTCCCCGCGTTCCGGTCCTCGCCGCCGGGCCGGGTGGGCGTACAATCCGGGCATGGGAGTTGCGTACAGCTCCCCAGACTCGCCGCTGACGCGGCTCTGCGCCGTTTACAGCTGCCGCTGCGGCGCGCACGTCTCCGAGGTCGGCCGCCAGGCCGGCGAGCTGCCTCCAGGCTGGGAACCTCTCCCCGACGGCGGATGCATGTGCGCTCACTGCGCGGAGCTGGTGCGGGCCGGGCAGCTCTCTAGGGCCTCCGGCGCCGCCTGAACCTGCCGGCCGCCTCGGCGTGGTCGACGAGCGGAGCCGGATAGCCGGGGACACCGCCGTGTCGCCACGGGGCGAGGATCATCGGGGCCGGGACGTCAGCGAGCTCCTCGACGAACCTCCGCACGTAGTGGCCGTCTGGATCGTGCCGAGTGGCCTGGAGCACGGGATTCAGCACGCGATTGGGTCGCGTGTCTGCCCCGGTCCCGGCGATCCATTGCCAGTTGCCGGAGTTCTGCGCCACGTCACCGTCGACGAGCAGGTCGCGGAAGTGAGCCGCGCCCAGGCGCCAGTCGACGTAGAGGTCCTTCGTGAGAAAGGAGCCGGCAACGAGCCGCGCTCGATTGTGCATCCAGCCCTCCCGCGCGAGCTGGCGCATGCCGGCGTCGACCAGCGGAAAACCGGTTCGCCCCTCCTTCCACGCACGGAGGCCTTCGAGGTCGTCGTTCCAGCGGTCGCCCCGAGGGCGGTAGTCGTCTCGCGATGCCGCCGGGCGGGCAGCGAGAAGCTGGTGGAAGAAGTCCCTCCAGGCAAGCTGACGGAGGAACGGCTCCGCGCCCCGTCGGGCGGAAGCGCGCTCGACGACCTCGCGCGCCGAGACGCAGCCGAGGTGGAGGTACGGAGAGAGGCGCGAGGTGCCGTCGGCGGCGAGGTCGTCTTGGCGGGTGCCGTAGTCGGCGAGGCCCGAGCGGAGCCAGCGGCTGAGCCGCCGCCGCCCCGCCGTCTCTCCGCCCGGCGGTAAGTCGCGCGACGTCTGGCCCCGTACGAGCTCTCGGAGTGCCGGAAGACGGCCTGGGCGAACCCCGGACGGGGTCGCGACTCGGCGCGGGCGGCCCTGCGCTGATCGCAGCTCGGCGCTCGACCAGCGACGCCAGAAGGGGGTAAAGACACGGAAGTGGTCGCCTCCGGCCGGCCTCAGCTCGCCCGGCGGCACCACCGTGACGCCGGGAAGCGCGCTGACACGCACGCGTTCCACGGCAAGCCGTTGCTGCCGTGCCTGGGCGTAGGCGCTCACGTCCGCGCTCAAGAAGACCGCCTCAGCCCCAACCGCGGCGACGACCCGCATCGTCTCGGCAACGACATCGCCTCGCCGCACCGCCAACGTCCCTCCGAGCCGGCGGATCGAGTTCCGCAGGTCGCCGAGCGAATCGAGCAGGAACCGCGTTCGGTTGGGGCTCGATGCGAGTGCCTCGTCGAACACGAAGAGCGGAACGACGAACTCCGCCTCGTCGACGGCCTGCGCCAGCGCCGGGTGGTCGTGCACCCGGAGGTCGCGTGTGAAGAGGACGACCGCGGACCGCACCTGGCCTAGGCAACGATCTCCGCGGCGCTTCCTTCCATGCGCGCGACGCGCGGGACGACATCCAGCGCGCTTTCCCGCGCGCACCAGGCGATGTCCTCCGCCAGAGAGGCGTGCTCAGGATTCCCGGAGGCGCTCAAACCTTCCGCCGCGCCGGAGAACGAGTGCGCGATGCGAACGGCCGCCTCGGCGGCGTCGGAGCGCTCGCCGCCCAGGAGCTCGGCGATCCTGCCGGCGCAGTAGGCGTCGTCGATCGTGAACCCGCCCTGGAGGCCGGCGCAGACGACCTCGACGTCTTCGCAACCCTGCGCCGCCGAGGTGACGGCTCCGAGGTTGAGAATGCTTCCGACGAGGACCCGGTCGGCAGTCGCTGCCGCCGCGAGGATCGCACCCGTCCCGTTCGTCGTCGTCAGGACGAGGGTCTCCGCCATCGGTTCCGTGAACTCGCGCGGCGAGTTCCCGAGATCGAACCCCGGGACGGCGACCGCGTTTCGCTCACCTGCGAGCACCGCGCCACCGAGGCTCGCGCGAAGCGCGAAGGCCTCGTCGACCTCCGCACAGCACAGGACCCGGCGGTAGCCGGCGGCGAGCGCCTGGGCGATCGTCGAGGTTGCTCGGATGACGTCGACGACGATCGCGGTCGGCGCGCGCTCGGCCTCCGCAGGCGTGAAGGCAACGTGCACGCGCATCGGCCCGTGACCTTACAGGGCGTGGATACGATGGCTGAAATGGCCGTTCCCGAGCAGACGCAGACCCAGACGTGCTACCGCCATCCCGGACGAGAGACGGCGGTCAGCTGCTCGAACTGCGGCCGGCCGATCTGCCCCGATTGCATGGTGTACGCGGCCGTCGGGATCAAGTGTCCCGAATGTGCCGGCCAGCCGACCGGTCCCCGGGCCGCCAAACAGCGCGTCGGCCGCGCCGCGGTGGTCGGGACCGGCGCGCTCGTCACGAAGAGCCTCATCGCCCTCAACGTCATCGTCTACCTGATCTCGATCGCGCAGGGATCAGGCAGCCTCCAGCCGGCCCAGACCTTCATCGACCGATGGGCGCTCGTCGGGGTCGACGTCTCGCAGGGCGAGTGGTATCGCATGATCACGAGTGCGTTCCTGCACGCCAGCTTGATCCACCTCGCCTTCAACATGCTCATGCTCTGGTGGTTCGGACAGGCGCTCGAGGCTGCGGTCGGGCGTGCTCGCTTTCTCGGCATCTACCTCGTCTCGGCGATCGCCGGAGCTGCCGGCGCGCTGCTCCTGAGCGGTGAGTTCGTCCCCACGGTGGGCGCGTCGGGCGCCGTCTTCGGGATCCTTGGGGCCGGGCTCGTCCTCGAGCGACGGCACATCTACGTCTTCGGCGGTGGCGCGCTCTTCGTCGTCATCCTGAACATCGCGTTCACCTTCGCCGTCTCCAACATCTCGATCGGCGGGCACGTCGGCGGTCTGGTGGGGGGAGCGCTAGCGACTCTCGTTCTCTCCGGCTTCGGCCGGCGCCACGCGGTCTACGGACGTATCGACGCGCTCACCCTGGCCGGGCTGGTCGGGGAGAAGATCGACATCGACTTCGTCAAAGTCGGCTTCCATGATCGCGTGCTCGGCCCAATCCACTAGTTCCGCCTGGCTGAGTTTGCCGTGCAGGTATTCAGTAATCTTATCGGCAACAATCTGGCGGCTGATTTTCATTGGGTTGCCGCAACCTACAGTTGTTTGTGTCCCAAATCGACGGGAAATTTCTCGTGCATGGCGATGAGACGACCGGAACCGTCATAAATTTCCTGCGCGAATCGGACCGTGCGTTCATTTGAATCAACTTCTTTGATGTAGCGAGCGCGTCCACCTGCGCGCCCGACGAAATCGCGAACATATCGCCGACCGCCGTTCGGCAGTTGTTCCCAATGTCTGAATTTGCGTTCGTTTTGGGCGCGCGAGGCCATCGCGCGAGCAGGCTATCACACAATTGCGGCCGACACAGCCGCCGCTACAACGCTGATCGGCTACTTGATGACGGGCACGTTGCAGTACTTTACGACGATCCTTTTTATTGTGTTCGTCCCGCGGACGGTGAAGGCCGGGCCGAGAATTTTCTCAAGGGGAACGGTAGAAAACAGCGCTTTATTCTGTTTCCTGCGGCGCTGCCAGTAGATCTCCCGTCCGTGAACCTCGAACACATCTGTCTTCGTCCGCAACGCTTCCACGTTTTGTTTCAACTTCCCGGTTAAATCATCCGCCAGGAAGATGATGTTGCTCTGCCAGGTCTCATCGAACTTCGATCGCGGAAACGGTCGGTAATCAGCTATTTTGGCTAACTCGTCTTCTCCCCTAACAAATGTGCGTACTTCATAGCCCAAGGCTGCTTTCAACGCTCTTTCAATTTTTAGCGCCCTGGGCTTTTTCGTTGTTGTCTCAAACAGAACGTTCCCGCTGGCAATGAACGTGGTTACGTTGGAGAACCCAAGCGACTCGAAGACTTGACGTAAAGACTGCATTTTGACGGTGCGGCCGCCGCCAACATTTATCGCTCGAAGAAAAGCGATAAATCTAAACATAAGTTGATTTTCAAAACGGCGGGCTAACGAGAAAGAGCTGAGTGACCGCTGACGATGGCGAGCCGTGCCGCAGTTTTCAATGTTGAAGTCATCGAAAGTAAATCTTCGCGCCGGTCAGCGGTTCGCTCGAGCGCTTGGTTAGATGCGTTCATTGCTGCACGAGTGAACCCCGCACCGTGCCTAAAACCTCCGTCGGAGATCCTAACCCAAACGTTGCACGCTCTCCCTCAAACCTGCCGTCGGTTAAAACTCCCCGAATGATGTCATAGGCGTCACACATGTCTCCGCTAAGGTTAATCTGCAAAGCTCGCCCCTCTACCTGATAAGTAGGCGGTCCAAAGGCGACATGCCCCTCGATTACGACCAACTTACGCCAGACGTCTTTCCAACCGGCGAGACAACTGACGCCGGAGTGGTCTGTCACTCGGAACGTGAGGGCCTCAAGCTTCGCCTTGCCAGGCGGCGGCGTCGTAACAAAACGCCAAACAGCATTCGTTCGCCATTCCCGTGGTGTCGGTTGGGACGCAAGGGCGTTGTGCTGCTTCTCGGTATCGCCAGCGAGACAAACCGCAGCAACGAGGATGAGAATGGCGACGAGCTTTAGCATCTAAGGAGAATTAGATTACATCCCGATTTCTGCCTCCGTACCGCGAATATCGCCGAAAAAGATTATTGAGGCTGGTAGATATTCACCACAGTGCCGCTTGGGTAAGCAGTCGAGCTAACCAGCTTCAGCGGTTTGCGAGTTGCAAACACCTGCATCCCTTTTCCGATCGCCACAGGGTTTACAAAAAAATTAAACTCGTCAATCAACCCGTTTTCAATAAGTGAGGAAACGAAGGTTGCGCCGCCATACACGACGATGTCCTTGCCTGCCTGACTCTTGAGGCCGTTGACCGCTTCGACAAGAGGGCCATTTTCCACCCGGACATTCTGCCCAGCGACTTTGTCAATCGTCTTGCTGAACACCACCTTGGGGATGCTCACCATTTTCTGGGCGAACGAGGGGCTATTTGGCTGAGTGATCGCTTGCTCCCAGTACTTGATAAAACCTTCGGTCATTTTTCTGCCGAGCAAAATGGTGTCGCTCGTGTCAGTAAGATGGTTGATGAAAGCGAGGAGTTTTTCATCCATGGCCCTGGTCATCCAGTCTAACTGACCCTCTGGGCCGGCAACAAAGCCGTCGATCGTGATTTGCATTTGCAGTTTGAGTTTTCTCATGAGTCCTCCGTAGTCGAGCATCCTGGCTGCAGATGCAACTTTTCCGGAACCGAAAAATTATCTCTTGGTAGGCGAAGGCCAATGATGCTTCTTTTATTCCTTCACATGCGTGTCGATCGCGGTCCAATTTACTTCCCAAGGCTTGTCCGTGGTATCTCGACTGCTTCCCGCTTCGCTCGCACGCTGCCCTCGCGGCTTTACCGGCCAATGTCGCTCACCCAGTCGCTCCATTCGCGCGATGTCGTGCACAACGACGCCACCCTCGACCGATTCCTTAGCCTGCTAGATTATCCACGCAACGCAGCTGATAGAAGTCGTTCGCAAAGAGGCGTCCGAAATTCTCAAGAATGCCTCGTTTTCTAAAAATCAGGTTTCGAAACTTCGCCTCGCTGTTTCCGTAGAAAGAATAAAGGGGAAAGGGGACCGGTGTGCGCTGCGGGCAAATCGGGTTGACGTGGAAATAAAAGCTCGTTTTGTATGTGATCTTTGTCATTCTCAGCGCGTGAGCGGCGATCTTTCTCGCCTGCGCACCGCGGTCATCTTCACAGGACGGTACGATTATCTTTGAACATGCTGGCCAAGCCAAATAAGACCGTGATTGAAGGCACTGTTCGAGCGATTGTGCCAGCGAGCGAGGGTCGCGAGATTGAAATCGAAGTGTGCCGTAATCTCTCGCGTGGACGAAGTGACGACTTTATTCAGCCCACAGAGGGGCAGTCCCTAATTCTCTTTGCGGCTCAAACCCCAGATGTGGCGATTGGCGATCGCGTTCGTGTGCAAGCGCGATTACTGGCTGGTCCGTCCGGCGAGCGGACCGTTCTCGAACAACTCGATCCCCTGTCTGATCAGGCTTGATTCGAATTAGATCTCGGCCTGCAAGGTCACGACACCTCCACTCATTGCGATATTTGTAAGCGCTACGCCAGAAGGAGAGTCCGTATTTGCTCGTGTTGATGGCGTGGTGTTGTCGTCAACTGCGGAGACACTTTTATCGCCAGGGAAAAGATCTCCGCCATCGCCTGAATTCCTGAGTAGTTCCAGATCCTTGTTTCCATCCGCCTGTAGGAGTGCCACGAGATAGGCGGCCGGATTGTTATTATTTGATTGTCGCTCGTCGATATGCCAGACGGCAAGGCCTGAACCTGGAAGCGCAGCGTCGAGACCTTTTGCTTGACGATTCTCGAGGAGGAAATATTCCGGCCCGTTGGCTCCGTTGGTCCAGAGCCGATAGCACTCGCTCTCTTTTTCTTCCAGCGTATCGAGTTGCAGCGTTGTTTTTCCGGTAATCACCTTCGGCTTGATCCACCCGAGTTTCGACAGACACCAACACGACATTCGCGCGGGACGATTTCCTTCGCCTCCCCAGGACCCGCCTGCCATAAGGCACCACTCACCGATTCCATGAGAACGAAACGTCGTGTCGTAGAGGTCGGGCAGTCCAAGCAGGTGACCAAATTCGTGCGAAAAAACACCGACGCGCCCGTCTTCCGGTTCGGTCGAATAAGCAAACACTTTGACTCCCTGACTTACGAACGGCTGCGGAAGGGTCCACTTATGCGACCAGATCGTGTTCTTTCGCTTGGTGGGATTTGGTTCCGCCTCCGCACCTCCGCCAGCATGAATTAGAAAAATCGCATCCACAAAGCCGTCGTTGTCAGTATCAAAACGCGCCAGGTTATCGTTCTGACAAAGAATCGTCAGCGCATCGTTGAGCAATCCCGGCGTGTTTTGCGGATAATTACTTCCGGTGCCGCTTTCAGTTGCTGTGTAGTAGCTGTAAGGCTGAGGTGCGCGCACGTAGCCGATGACTTCTCCGGTTAAGTCCAACGCGCCGTAGGAAAGTTGTCGGTAGAAATTCGTCATCGAATTCGGGTTGGCGTTGTCAAAGAGTAGTTCCTCGAAATCCTTCGGCCGCCGCTTTCCGTTGTTGTCGGAAAAATCGACCAGCAGGGCAATGGCGTGCAGTTTCCGTTTTTCCGGACTCTTCGACTCGACTGAAGCGACCGCCGCTTCTGGAATAACGGGTGCCGAAGCAGGTCCACGGGGGGAGAATTCGCAGGGAAAAAGAATTCCGTCATTGAAGCCGGCCCGCCCGACGGGAGTGGCCGCGACGATCCCCATGCGCTGCGCGATTTGCAACTCGTGAGTGGAGACGATGTTGTCCTCCTCGAGCTGCTTTGAAATATTTTTTAAGACTTTGGGATGCGCTGTACAGACCGTCGCGCCGAGACGCGTTTGCGATTCCCCTTCTGTCAAGGTACGACAGGCCCTCCGTGCACCGTACTTAATTACCGTAATTCACGTAATTAAACTCGCATTGGTCCGGGGGGTTTCGCACTATTTGATCGAGTTTAGCCCGTCGTCACATTGCTAATCGTCGAGTCGGTGATCCCAAACCTTGCATGGCCGCTACGCCTTCATTCGACGAAAACGAGAAACGCTCGATCCAGCACGGCAAACTCGCTGATCTGCACTGAACGTTTCTTATAGCCGAAGAAGCCGCGGTCAGAAGAACGTTAGAAGACTAGATTAGGCGTACACCAGTTTGCGGCGCGGTTCCGGAATTGCGCGGCCGAGGTTGCGCGCCGTTTCAATCCAGAATCGTGGCGAAGATAAAGTTGAGGTTTGCACCTAGTGGTCGCGAAAGGCGATATCCATCGGTCCAGCAAGGCCGCCTCCAAAGATGCTTAGTTTCAACCTCCCGGTTCGGCCATCAAAGCGATCGATGGAATCGCCCAGATTAGATGCCACATACAGGTCCCCGTCTGGCCCAAACTCGATCATTTCAGGGCCGTCACAGTTGGAAGCAAATGTCCCCATCGATTGACCCGTCCGGCGATTGAATTTTACGACTGCGTCATCGAAAAAGCTGGCAATGTAAATGTTGCCATCAGGCCCGAAATCAAACCCCGTGGCCCAGTCGAGGAACCCGCCCTCGTTCATCGGGCCCACGGGGGCGCCGTTTCGGGCGCGGAATCGCAGGACCTCATCGTCGTTATGACCGGAGATAAACATCGAGTTGCCACGCCAACGGATCGCCTCCGCGCCGCTGGGATCAGTGGTGAATTGATCGATAAAAGCGCCGGTCGTGCCGTTATAGCGAAAGACCCCGCCTGCATAGCTGCTGACCACGTAGAGATTGCCGTCTGGACCGAAGCCCAGGTCCATCGGAGTTAGGAGACCGCCGCTCCCCGATGTGACGAACTCGCCCAGAAACTGCCCGGTTTCGCCGTCATACTTCAGCACCGAAAAGTTGAAGACGAAGCTGGAGACATAGAGGTGTCCGTCCGGACCAAAAGTGAGGCCGGTCGGCCCGTTCAGTCCACCGCTGCCGGCGGGAACAAAGGTTCCCAGCGAAGCTCCAGTATCCGCATCAAATTTTAAGACCGAATCGTTATCGAAAGAGGTGACGTAAACGACGTTGGCCGCCTGGGCCAGGCCTACGATCAGCGCGAAGATAATTCCAACAAGAATAGTTTTGCAGGTATGCATTTTTTCCTCCCAGATTGTATTTCACTCCGACAACTCCGCTCTGGTCAAACACTTGTTGGTAACACAATTGTTACCTTTCCGACCCGGTGCTCTAGCAATTGTGGCCGGCGATCGTGTGCTTCCCAGAATTGCGGCTGACACAGTCGCCGCTACAGCAACCATTGGTGACCTATTGCTGGCTTGAAACTCGCTCGCTACCCAGCTCACTCATCGCTACCCTCGCGATTTTACCTTCTATCTCGGAAATCCCTTTGAACTCGGTCGCGTCCCCGCTCTCTCGCCGCTACCCTGGCGGTTTTGCCTTCTATCTCGCGCGTCCGCGCGCTCCATTCCTCGATTCCTGGTTTCCAGATTGAATCGTTTTATTGCGCTAAAATCGCGCTCGAAGCAGACGCAGCGTCCTTATAGCATCGCGGCATATGAACAAAGCAGTTCATTTCTACTCTCGGGCCGTGTTGGAAAAGTTCTTCGTAGTGTGCACGCTTGGCTGCCTCTTCGGATGTGGAGCGAAAAACCCAGCGGCGGACGACACGACTTCTGCCGACGCGATCAAAGCGCCGGCCACAGTCGAACAAGCGGCGAAGGTCTTGGATCTCTCAACGTTCGCTCTCATGGACGGTGCGAAGTCCGCCGAGTCGCGGCACGTTGCCAACCTTTCTTACGTCGCACCCGGCGACGCGAACAAGGCGTTGGAATTCCACCGAAAAGCATTCATCGCCCAAGGCTGGAAAGAATTGCCCAATAGCACCGTCACCGATCAATCGGCCAGCGCAATGTTCGCGCGTGACGGGTTTGTGATCGCGCTCTCGGTTATTCCTTTTGAAGCGAGTAGCGTGTCGGTGAGGCTGCAAAATCTCGGCAACGTAAAACCCAGCAACCTGCCGGTTCCTCCGGGCGCAAAGCCGGTTTATGTCGGCGATCCTACCGCGATGTTTTCCACGGATGCCGCCGTGACCGCGACCGCGGACGCCATCCGCAATCTCTTCGTCGCGCGAGGCTGGATGCCTTATGGCAAGGCCGGCGACTCCGACTTCTTCAAACAGAACGCGATTCTCGCCACGTCCACTGTCTCGTCCGCGCCGGCTCAGGGCGGGAAGACCATGATCCAGTATTCGAATCAACTAATTTCGGCTGACATTCCCGCGCCGCCGAACGTCGAGGATTTGCGTTACGTTGATGAACCGCCCGAACTTTCCTTCGCAACCACGGCGAGCAAAGACGCTGTCGTTGAATCATTGCGGAAGACTCTGGCCAGCGCGGGTTGGAAATCCACGATGGATAAGCTGGTCGACATCGATGAGAAACCGACCATGATCTTTCGCAATCCCGCGAAAGAAATGCTGACGCTTTCGCTGTGGGGCGGCCCTGGCGGCAAAATTCTTGCCTCGGTTCGTTTTCAAAGCGCGGCGGAAATCGCCGAGCTTGATCGCAGAATAAAAGAGGAAGCGCCAAAGCTTCGTGCTGCCGCGGAAGCCAGAGCGGCGAAGGAAGCCGCTGAGTTAACCGAAAGGAACAAAGTACCAAAAGTTCCCGTCACACTGCCCGTTGACGCGAAAGACGTGAAGCAGACGAAGGACGAGATCAAGTTCACCGTCGGCAAAGGGAAAGCGAAAGCGGCTGTTGAATCTTTGCGGACACAATTTCGCGACGCGGGTTGGAAAGAAGACGTCGCTTCACTCGAACGCATGGCCGGCACACTCTTATTGTCAAAAGAAGGAGGGCCGAGTGTGACGATCACTTACTCCGACACTGGTTTTATGCCGAGCGAGGTCAGCATCTCGGCGATGCGCGCCGAATTGGAAGCGGCGAGGTGACGAGAGGCATTCGCCGCGTGATTCGTTGAATGGAGCGAATGGGATGGGCGACATAGAAGGTAAAGCTGCGAGGGTAAGCACCGAGCGAGTGTGGGCAACGAGCGAGTTTCAATCGTTAAAGCGTTACATCGGGAAACAGAGGAGAGTGACCGCCTTCGCGCGAGGCTTCCGCCTACATTCGACTTCGGTGTCATGAGCCGACGCGACGTCAGAGACCGCTGCTACCGTTTTGCGGCTGACACAGCCGCCGCTACAGAAGCTGCGTTTCGCCGGGCGGCTGAAACGGACATGCCGGCGGCGTGCGCTCCGCAGAGATGTGCGTCTTAGATCGGATTGCGACTACGCAAGGGTGACGATAAGGTCGTTTCATGAATGCTCCTGCGAATCCGAACAAGGCGCTCTGGGAAAAAGGCGATTTCACGCGCATCGCCGACACCATGCGCGAGAGCGGCGAGGCACTCGTGCGGAAACTTGGAATCACGAAAGGAATGAAGGTGCTGGATCTCGGGTGTGGCGATGGCACCACGGCTTTGCCCGAGGCAAAACTCGGCGCAGACGTCGTGGGCATCGATATTGCGCGGAACCTGGTGGAGGCTGGGAGCAGGCGCGCCCAAGAGCATGGCCTAACGAATCTGAAGTTTCAGGAAGGTGACGCGACGAATCTGGAGCAAGTGCCGGACAAGTCTTTTGATCTGGTCGTCAGCATTTTCGGCGTGATGTTTGCGCCCAAGCCGTTCGACGTTGCCAAAGAGATGGTGCGCGTCACGCGACCGGGCGGTCGCATCGTGATGGGCAACTGGATTCCCAATGATCCGACGCTCGTGGTCCAGATTTTGAAGATCAGCTCAAACTACACGCCGCCGCCGCCGGAGGGTTTCGTTAGCCCAATGACGTGGGGCGTCGAGACCAACGTAATCGAGCGTTTTACCGCGGCAGGAATTCCGAAGGACAACGTTTCGTTCGCGCGGGACACGTTCACTTTCAATTTCCCGGGCACACCTTCGCAGCTCGTGGATGTATTCAGGAAATATTATGGGCCGACGATGAATGCGTTCGAAGCCGCAGAAAAAAACGGCCGAGCGGCTGAGTTACAGAAGCAATTGGAAGAGCTGTTCAACAGTCAGAACAAAAGTCAGGATGGCACGTCGATTCCTGCGACATTCCTGCGTGTCACGGTCGAGAAAAAGTAAGAAGTAGGAAGTAAGACGTCAGGGTCAATCAGTTAGCGAGGCGATGAGGTTTTCGACGATGCGCTCGGTCAGTGCCGAGATCGTCAGGAAGGGATTCACTTCGAGTGCGGACCGGATGATCGATCCGTCGGCGACGTAAAGTCCGTCATGCACGGCTTGGGTATCGTTGCAAAACACTTTCCCGAGATGGTCCACGACGCCGTGGCTTCCGTCTTCGCCCATCGGACATCCACCCAGCGGATGCGCTGTTACCAGTGTCTTCCAAGGCGAAAACTGCCAGGTAGCGTTCTCGATGAGTGAGGCGCCTAACGACTTGGCGTGGCTGAAGCATTCCTGGTTAATCTGCTCAAAGATCGGCTCACGACCAGCGCCCGGCCAGTCGATGCGCAGATTGTCGCCGTGCAGGTAAATCCGCCCGGCGGAATCGTCTTTGGCCATGCAGAGATACATCATAGAGCTGTTGAGTGCTCCGTCGGGATCGGCGTGCAACGCATCCTTTCTGCGGCGTTGCTGTTGCGCCTGCAAATTTTCTGTTCCAGTTCGCGAAAGGGGAAAGTCTCGAGCCAGGATGGCGGCGAAGTTGCGAAACGCTCGCGGAACCGTCAGATCTTCAATGTTAAAACGCCGGCCGAAATAATCATCTGTCTTGTAGCGCACCAGGCCGACGATACTTGGACCTGGGGCGCCGTCGCGATCGAAGGGGTCGCCCCGGTGATTGCCCCAGCCGACATTGTTTGTGATTTGATCCGAATTGTATGCCACTCCGAAAAAATCGCCGTTACCGCCGAATCGCGAACCTAATTCCGGCGCGAGGCTAAGTCCTTTTGCCTGTGAATGCAGCAAGATCTCGGTCGAACCGAGCGTGCCTGCTGCCAGAACGACATTCCTGGCGGTCAACGTTACGTTTTCTTTCCCAAAACGATTCGTGTAGCGCGTGACATTGACCGTCCAACCGTCGTTTGATTTCTCGATGTAGCGTACGGCTGTCTGTGTAAAGATGTGGGCGCCGCCGAGCTTGGCCAAAGGCAGGTAGGTCATGTACACGGTGTTTTTGGCGCCCACGTTGCAACCCGTCATGCAGTCGCCGCAGTTGATGCATTTCCGCTGCATCACGCTTTTGCCGTCACGCGTGAATACCGGGCCTTCCTGATCGAAATTGACTGCGATATTGAGCAACTCGACCTTCTTTCCAAGCTCGGTGGCGCGCTTTTGTAATGCCTCAACCTTGAGCAACTGTAATCCGTTCGGATGATGCCCGACGCCGAGAGTGTTCTCCGCCCGGCGATAATAGTTCCACAGCGAGCCCGCACTATCCTCGGGAAGCTGCGCAGCTTGTCGGATCGCGGCAGGCCATGTGTCAAAGCAGTCTGGTTCGGGCCGGATAGCGACGTTCGCATTCACCAAAGAGGTCCCGCCGAGGCCGCTGCCGCATATTATCGCAATCGCAGTGTGAACATCCACCTGGTAGAGCCCGAGCGGGTTTAAAATCGGGTTATAAGTCTCCTCGGCAACATGCTCGATCGTGTCAGGGAAACTCCCAATGGGCCATTCCTGCCCTCGCTCAAGCAGACAGATCTTCAATTTTGGATTGACCGGCGCGTTCGCCAGGCGAGCTGCAGTGATGGCGCCGCCGTAGCCGGAGCCCACCACGATGACGTCATAAGGGCCGGCAAGACGTTCGTCCCAAGCAGTCGCAAGGATCGATTCCATAAGCGCCAAGAAAGTAAGAATTATGAATTATGAATTATGAAGTATGAAGTAAGGAGTAAGAAGGAAGAATGGAGCTGACGGGATCAACCACATAGAAGGTAAAGCTGCGAGAGTAGCAGCGAGAATGGAGCCGCGGGGCGCGAGCGACATAGATGGGCAAACCGAGAGGTCGATATGAGCAGGAGCACATGAGTCAAAGCGCGGGCAGCGATCGAGTTTCAATTGAGAAGTAGAAAGGACGTATCGGAACGTGCAAAAGTTGGCGGTGGCGAGGACACCATCGCCAACACGCGTGGACGCGTGCGCTCCCCGGAGGAGACTGAGGCGGCCATCCGCCTTCGGCAACGCTACGGCGCGACAAGCAGACCGCCGTTACAAGAATGCAGGCGACACGGCTGCCGCTACAGGACTGAAGTGACGGCGGTTGCTGTCACTCTATTCTATCGGGCATTCGCTCAGCGGTCGGGTTTCCCTTTTTTCTTGCCTTGCTGCTGTTGCTGACCGCTGGGGCGAGGGCGATTCCCGCCGCCCATCTGCGTCGGCTTTCCGCCCATCGGTGGATGTTTCCCGCCCATTTGAGCGTTACGCGCTCCCATTTGGGGATTGCGCGACATTTGATTCATCGTATGGGGCGGGCCGGCATGACCTCCGGGTCCGGCTGTTTTGCCGGTATGCATTTTCGCTTGGTTTCCGCCGATGTTTCCTCTGTTCCCTTGATTCCCGGTCTTCGCCTTGTTTCCATGTTCTCCAGCGTTACCTGGTCCGGCACCCTGACGATTGCGTTCAGCCATATTGGCGCGGTTGTTTTCAGCTTTTCCCGCTCCGGCTTCCGCACCCGCACCCTGACGATTGCGTTCATCCAGGTTCCCGGGTTTGTTTCCACCTTTTCCGGCTCCTGCCGCTCCTCCCTGTCCCTGACGCTCTGCTAGGTTGCCCGGTTTATTTCCAGCTCCTGGTCTCACTGCGCCCCCGCCGGCCTCGAGTCCCTGCCCACCTTTGCCTTGGCCGGCGCCTTCGCCCCTATCGAATGATTTGATCGCTTCCTGGTTCGGTTTCCCCTTATTCGTCGACGCTAGCAGATTTTTGTCCTTGCCTGCCGCCTGCTGACGATTCAGCTGTTGCGAGGTTGGCCCCACTTTGTCGGCGTTCGCCATCGCCTTTCTCTGTTCTGCGTTCGGCTCGGCCTTGATCCCACCATTTCCACCGTTAAAGCTTGTACGGTTGGCGTTCACGTTCTTGGCGAACGAATTATTGACGTAGGTGTTGTTGATAACGGTCTTATTCACGTGCGTCACAGCGGTGTTGTACTGGAAGTTGTTTCCACTCCAGCGTCCGCCCCAGTAGCCGTTTCCGGTGTAGCCGTAACCGTAATTGACGCCTCCATAAAAACCGACGGTCGGTCCCCAGTAACCTTGGTTAAACGCGTACACGCCGTTTCTCCAACCCCACCATCCGGGCGTCCAAAGCAGACCTACTCTCGGCGGAGGGACCCAGACGCCCGGGACCCAATAATAATCGTAGTAATCGGCGTTCCAGCCCCAGTATCCGGGAGTCCAAATATAGCCTGCGACAGGACAGGCCGGTTGCTCATACACCGGCAGAGGCGGAGGAGCCCAACCTACTGAGAATTCTACCTGCGCGAACGACGTCGCGAAAGGCAGGGCGAGGAATGCTGCGAAAATTAAGGAACGCAATTTCATAATGTTCATGTCTTAATGTGTAACCACACTCGGAGCAAGAAGTAGCAAAAAGAATTAAGAAGCGCTGGCGAGCGATCGCACAATCGCAAGATGCGATGCGGGGTGTACTCCCCGGATTCGGATTGCGGTGACCCGCCTTCGGCTTGGTTTCGGCATGCCAAGCACAGCCGCTGCTACAACAGGCAGTTTAGTGTTTCTTGTAGCCGAAAAAACCGCGGTGGCGGATGATCTCGGCAACCTGCGGCGGGACCATCTGATCCCAGTTTTCGTCGCCGCTGGCGATGCGCTTGAGGACGTCTCGTGAAAAGATCGACAGATATTCGGGATTATAGTTATCCAACTGCACGAAGCTGCCGCGACGACAAAGATAATCGTAGAGCAGTTGCAGATCAGACTTCAGGTTCACACTTGCAGTCGTCTGCAACTCATCGGTGGGACTTCGCTGCAGGGGATAAACGTAAATTTTTAGATCGTTCTTAAGAAGACGGCCGAAGTTCTCAAGAATACCGCCGGGCAATTGCGTGTAATATTTTTCGTCGAACAACTCGTAAAGACTCGGCACACCCAAAACGATCGCGACGCGTTCGCGCGTGCGCCACGACAGATACGCGGCCAGCCGGTAATATTCGAAATAATCGGAGATGAGCACAGTCATGCCGCAGGCTCCGAGCACCTCCGCGCGGCCGAGGAAATCGCGGCGGTCGACCTCGGTGCCTCCGGCCAGCAGATTGCGCATGGTCAGTTCCATCAGACCGAGTATGGGTTTCCCCGCGACGGTGGGTTCTTGCTTAAACTTCACCAGAGCACACTGGAACATGTCGAGGTTGACATAGGTGACAGGACGAAAACTGCCGCGCTCGACCAGCACCGCTTTGTTGTGCAACACGTCGGACGGCTGCAGGACTTCGCGATTCGGGCCGAACATGGCTGCGCCGCTCAGGCCGATCTGGACGAGCTTGAGCGCCATGATGCGGTTGTCCACGTTGCGAAATTCGATTCCGCTGAATTCGAGCATGTCGATCTCGAGGCGACGCGTGGTGAGGTTGTCGAGCAGCGATTCGACGAGGTTCTCCGGCACGTGACTCAGGAAAAATGCGCCGTAACAAAGGTTCACGCCCACGATGCCGAGCGCTTCCTGTTGCGCCGAGGCCTCTTCGTCCAGCATGCGGATGTGCATGACCACCTGGCTGGGTTGATCGTTGGCGCGGCTCTGAAACTTGATGCCCATCCAGCCGTGGCACTCGTTAGTCCCACGATAACTCCGCGCTACCACGGTATCGGCAAAAGCGAAGAACGACGTGTTATCGCCACGCTCCGGACCGAGTCGTTCAATGTCGAGCTCGAATTCGTGGTCCAGCATAGCCTGCAGACGGGCGCGCGAAACGTAGCGGTCGGCGTGCCCGTAAATGGCGTCGCTTACCTGCATATCGTAAGCCGACATGCTCTTGGCCACCGTTCCCGCGGCGCCGCCGACCCGGAAAAACCAGCGCACCACTTCCTGGCCCGCGCCGATTTCGGCAAACGTACCGTACCAGCGCGGATCGAGATTAATCTTGAGCGCCTTGGAATGAGTATCGAGCGGTTCCTCTTTCATGAGGGTGAGAACAGAATACTACTCTCGATGTTCGCGTAATACAGTGACTTTGCTGTAACGAAAGCAGGTGTCGCGGCACGTGTCCCCACGCGTGAATGGGTGCAAGATTATGCGGCTGACACAGCCGCCGCTACAGAATAGCGCCTCGACAGAGCGAGGCGGCTACAACAATGCACGCGCGCTGTAGCCGCGTTGCTGTGTCGCCGCGCTAGTCTTTCAAATCACGCCAACGAATCGCAGGCGACACGCCTGCCACTACAGCAGGACGAAATGCGAGATGCATTTCAGGTGACAGCCGTGTTACCAGGGAAGTGGTAGAATTGCTTGCGGCTGGTTCAATTGTTGTGTCTTGTCTCCGCCTCACGAATAATTATGACCAAAACCAACCAACAAACTCACATGAATGCTCCTGCAAATCCAAACAAAGCACTCTGGGAAAAAGGCGATTTCACGCGCATTGCCGAGACCATGCGCGAAAGCGGCGAGGCGCTGGTTCAGCGACTCGGAATCACAAAAGCACACAAGGTTCTGGATCTCGGCTGCGGCGATGGCACTACGGCATTGCCCGGAGCGAAACTGGGGGCAGAAGTTCTGGGCGTCGATATCGCACGGAACCTGGTCGAAGCTGGAAACAAGCGAGCTGCAAAAGAAGGCCTGAGCAATCTCAAGTTTCAAGAAGGTGACGCGTCCAACCTGGAGCAGTTGCCGGATAAAAGCTTTGATCTCGTGGTCAGTGTCTTCGGGGCCATGTTTGCGCCGAAACCGTTCGATGTCGCGAAAGAGATGGTGCGCGTAACACGACCCGGAGGCCGCATTGTTATGGGAAACTGGATTCCCAATGATCCGACACTGGTGGCGCAGATATTGAAGATCTGTTCAAACTACACACCGCCACCGCCGGAAGGGTTCGTTAGTCCCATGACATGGGGCATCGAGAGCCATGTGATCGAGCGTTTTACGGGCGCGGGAGTTCCCGCGGAGAACATCTCCTTCGAGCGAGACACCTTTACGTTCAATTTCCCGGGTAAACCGTCAGGGTTCGTCGATGAATTCAGGAAGTATTACGGGCCGACCATGAATGCATTCGAAGCTGCGGAAAAAAAAGGCAAGGCGGCTGAGTTACAGAAAGAATTGGAAGAGTTGTTTCACAGCCAAAACAAGAGTTCCGCTGCCACGTCCATTCCTGCAACCTTCCTGCGCGTTACGGTCGTCGTTTGAAGTTACAGCATTGCTGCTGATTCCCGGCAATTAAGGTGTAGTGGCGCGTGTTGCCACGCGGGCGGAAGCATGCGCCTCGACATAGCGAGGCGGCTACAACAATACGCGAGGCGATGGGTTTTTCCACGCGTTAGGGATAACGCGTTCCACCTTGGTCAGCGTTGGCCTGGCTTTTTCTTGCCTTGCTGTTGCTGTGGTTTGCCGCCGGTCGGGCGAGGCCGATTACCGCCTCCTCCCATTTGCGGATGCTTGCCGCCACCCATTTGAGCGTTACGGGCTCCCATTTGGGGATTGTGAGCAGCGGTTTTCGGCGGACCTGAACGCGGAGTCATCTGACGCGTGTGAGCGGCGCCGCCTCCAGCTCCGGCTGTTTTGCCGGCATGCGTTGTGCCTTGGGTTCGCCCAGTAGTTCTTTGATTTCCGGTCTTGGCCTTGTTTCCGTTTGCTCCGCCGTTTCCTGCGCCCGCCGTTTTATTACCTGCGCCCGCTCCCTGACGGTTACGTTCAGTTACGTTCCCCGCTTTCTTTCCGGCTTGTCCGCCTTCTGCTCCAGTCGCGGCTCCGGCTGCTTTTCCTTTGCCTTGGCCGGCGCCTGCGCCCGGACGATTAACATCGTTTGCGTTCCCGACCTTGTTCTCACCTTTGCCTGCACCGGCACCGGCTGCGGCTCCAGCCCCAGCTGCGCCGGCTTTGCCTGGCCCGACGCCTTCGTTTTTGTTGAATGCTTTGACCGCATCGGCGTTTGGTTTGCCCTTGTTCGCCGAGGCGCGGAGGTTCTGATCCTTGCTCGCTGCCTGCTGACGCGAAAGCTGCTGGGACGTTGGCCCCTGTTTTCTGGCGTTCTGCGCGGCGGCTTTCTGTTCCGCATTCGCTTGCGCATTTACGCCGCCGTTCGGGCCGTTAAAGCTGGCGCGGTTATTGTTCACATTTCTGGTAAACGAATTATTGACGTAGGTGTTATGGACAACGTTCGTATTCACGCGGGTGACAGCCGTGTTGTAGTTGAACGTGTTTCCATTCCATCGGCCGCCCCAGTAACCGTCTCCGGTGTAGCCATGGCCGTAATTGATGCCTCCATAAAAACCGACCGTCGGTCCCCAGTAACCCTGGTTAAACGCGTATACGCCGTTACTCCATCCCCAATAAGGCGGTGTCCAAAGCAGACCGATGGAGGGTGGGGGGACCCAGACGCCAGGGACCCAATAATAATCGTTGTCGTAGGCCCAGTAACCCGGGGTCCAGATATAACCTGCGACCGGGCAGGGCGGTTGCTCGTATACCGGTAGAACCGGTGGAGCGAAATTCACCGATATGCCTACCTGGGCGTTCGAAGACGCCAACGGCAAGCTAACAAGTAGAACTGCAGCTAAAAGAAAGGAACGCAATTTAATCATAGATGGCCTTTTTATTACGTAATTCGGCTCGGATGAGCAATCTGGTTCTTGGTTCGCCGCGATTCGTTGGAGCGTAAATTGTTGCCTGTCATGTTGAGCAAAGCGAAACATCTCCGATTGTGTGTCGGGAACCGGGAACGCGCAGATAAAAATCCGAGATTCTTCGCTCTGCTCAGAATGACAAACTGTGTGAGGCTGGGAGCCCACTACCAAGACAATGCCGCGGGGATTGTCACTTTATTCGGTCGAACGTTTTGGCTTTGCCCGGTTAAAGCGTTGAATCGTTGAATCGGCGGGATTTCGACATTCGCATCATTTTATTCTGTCGAATGTCTTCTGGAGTATCTCGAGATCGCTTGCGTTGCCGGTCTTTTCGCGTGTCGTCTCGATCCATTTTTTCTCCAGTGCGTTCTTGGTCGGGCGATCGGTTTCGTAAAAGACGCCAAACACGCCAGGGAAAGGAAGAGTCGCGAGCTTGTACGCCGCCACTTCATCAGTCACGTCGTGTCGTAACTCATCCTCGGGTGTGTTGTCCCATTTCTTTTCCTGGATGACTTCAAAGCTGCCGCCTTTGCGCGGATTCGCCGGATCGAATACGTCGGGATAAAACTCCACACATTCGCTCAGGCATTCGATGACGCTGAAACCCTGGTGATCGTACGCGCGCTCAATCATCTGGATCATGTGATTGACGTTCGCGGCGTGAGTACGCGCGATGAAAGTCGCCCCGCCGGCGATCAGTTTTTTCATCGGATTAACCGGCTGATCGATCGCGCCGGTGGGATCGGTCTTTGATTTAAATCCGATTGGCGACGTGGGCGAGGTCTGCTTCTTCGTCAGCCCGTAGACGAAGTTGTCCATGATGAAATAAGTCATGTTGATATTTTTGCGCCCGCCATGATCGACATGATTGCCGCCGATGGAGAACCCGTCGCCGTCGCCGCCGAACAGAAACACGTGCAGATCGGGCCGGGCCAGGCTAATGCCCGACGCGAGCGGAACCGCGCGGCCATGAATGAAATGCGCGCCGTGGCCGTTCATGAAATAAGGAAAGCGCGACGAACAGCCGATGCCGGCAAGGGTGACGATTTTTTCGTGCTCGATGTTGCGTTTCTCAAGCACCTTGTAGAACGAGGCGAGCACAGCGAAATCTCCGCAACCGGGACACCACGTAGGGTGATCGGCGGTCATCGCTTTCTTTGTTAACTTTTCGCGCGGTGGCTCTGCGACAGCGGCTGAGACAGCCGCCTCTACACCGGTACCGTCGCCGTTTCCTGTTGTTTGTTCGCTCATTGGGTTGGTTGAATCGTTGAATCGTTGAATCGTTGAATCGTAAAGCCGCAATCTTATCCTACTCCCTGGGGCACGACCTCTTTTAATGATTTCACATTTTCCGCGCCGGTGTCTTCATGAACAATCGCTGCGCCGTCGCGTGGAATGTGTCGCGCGGCAAACGAGCGGCCATGGAATACACCGTCCAGAATTTCCTTCACCCGGAAGGTGAGACCGTCGGTCTTGGTAAAGCTGGTGATTTTCGGTTCGCAGAAACGGGCCCGCAAGATCGTGGCGAGCTGACCGTAGCCGTAGACTCCCTGATCGTTCATCTCGACCGTGACCACGCGCTTGAATTTATCAAAAATTTTATCGAGACCGTTCGGCAACGGATGGATATGTCGCAAATGCAGGGCGCCGACCTTTTCTCCGTGCTCGCGCGCACGCACCACCGCATCGTGAATGGGCCCGTAAGTTGATCCCCAGCCAACCAGCAAGGTGTCGCCTTCCTGATCGCCAAAAACTTCCGGCACCGGAATTTCTTCTGCGAGCTCGCGCAATTTATTGCGGCGCTTCGCGGTCATGGCCATGTGCAGTTTGGGGCTGCCGGTGGGATGACCCATCTCGTCATGCTCGAGGCCGGCCAGGGTCGGATATTTTCCATCGAGAAT
>Ga0081455_10002402_pt1 | contig 22360 bp, 24 predicted proteins | sample TabmetS3T2R1_FD_70207 | JGI IMG/M metagenome (GOLD analysis project Ga0081455, IMG submission 70207) | Tabebuia heterophylla rhizosphere microbial communities from the University of Puerto Rico - S3T2R1 | ecosystem: Host-associated > Plants > Roots > Rhizosphere ...
ATTGCGTTCGCCGTCTCGCCTACGATCGGCGTCGAGAGCTTCGCCGACTACATCCAATGGCTGAAGTCGGGTGACAATCGGCGGCGGCGGATCGCGGTATCGTCGAATACCGCCTTCGTGCGAGTCCTCGATACCCTGCTGGCCCAATCCCTGGGCGAGCCGCTGGAACCGGTCCCCTACCGCGGCGCCGTGCCGATGCTGAACGATCTGCAGGAAGGCCGCATTGCAGCGGGCATCACCGCCGTGACCGCCCTGCTGCCCGCCCATCGCGGCGGGCGTTGCCGCATCCTGTTCGTCTCCGGCAACAAGCGGCTCGCCGTCGCGCCGACCATCCCGACCGCTCCCGAACTCGGCTATTCCCGGTTCGATTTCGAAGAGTGGTTCGCCTTCTTCGCGGCGCGGGCCACACCGCCGGCGATTGTCGCCACCTGGAATCGCACGCTCCGCGCCGCGATCGAGGACCCGAGCGTCGCGGGCGAGCTGTCGCCGCTTGGCCTCAATGTCGAGACCACCACGCCGGACGCGCTTGCCGCGCGCATCGGCACCCATATCCAGGAATGGGAAGCGCGGATGAAAAGCGCAGGTCTGCAGCCTGCATAGGGCTGCCCCATAGTCGTGATTGACCGCGGCATGACGACCCTCGCGAATTTCAAAGCCCTGATGGACGAGGCGGAGCGCCGCCCGCTGGTCGGCTGGGACGTATCGTACGACGGCCGCATCATGACGACAGCGCCCTGGGATTTCGCGGCGATCGTCGCGAACCGGGCACCTGAAGAACATGCCGTTCGTCTGGCCGGATTTTTCCCTCGCTGCCGCGCGCGAGAAACTGTGGCAGCTTCACCAGCGCCACCGAGCAGAGGCTCGTCCATTGCAGATACGCCAGCCACTGTTCCGGCTGTGGGCGCAGGCGAAATAGAGATGAGGAGGCATCGCCATGTTCAGCCACGTCACCGTCGGCAGCAACGACATTCCGCGCGCCAAACGCTTCTACGATAGCGTTGCGCCAGCGTTGGGGCTGAAGCGCCAAGCCGACTATCCGGAAGCGGTGGGCTACGGCGCGCCGGGCGGGCGGCCGCAGCTCTGGATCGTGCGGCCACTCGACAAGAAGGCAGCCAGCGTCGGCAACGGCATCACGATCGGCCTCGACGCCACCGACCGCTCTGCGGTCGATGCCGCCCACGCAGCGGCACTCGCATCGGGTGGCACGGATGAAGGCAAGCCCGGCGTGCGTGCGCATTATCATCCTAACTACTACGGTGCCTATGTGCGCGACCCCGACGGCAACAAGGTCTGCATCGTCTGTCACAAGCCCGTGTGAGGCGCTTGTTGTGGGCGAGCGCTGCGCGTAGGCTCCGACGCAATCGTGGAGGATTTGATGTCGGTTGAAGCCAATGTGCCGCTGAAGGTTTTCTGGCAGCCTGGTTGAACCAGCTGTCTGAGACTCAAAGAGTTTCTATCGGTCCGTGGGATCGACTTCGTTTCAGTGAATGTCCTTGAGGATCCGGCCGGCCTCGCCGAGCTGCAGAAGCTTGGTGCGCGCTCGGTGCCGGTGTTGTCGCGCGGAACCAAGTTCACTTTCGGTCAGAGCACCAAGCAGATCGTCGACTTCCTCGGCCTCGACGAGAAATCGGGTCCGCAGCTTTCGACCGACGAGCTGGCGGCGCGCGTCGACAAGTTCATGAGCGCGGCGCTCGAGCTCATCCCGCTGATGCCTTACGACCGGCTCGGCACGCATGTGCCCGGCCGGCCGCGCAGCTATCGCACGCTTTCCTTCCACCTGTTTCGCGTGGTCGATGCTTTCCTGGGTGCCAACCAGGGCACGCAGCTTGTCCAGGCCATGTTCGCCGAGGAGCCTGCGCCCGACGCCGACACCGCAGCATTGGTCGCCTATGGAGAGAAGGTGCGCCAGCGCTTCCGCGACTGGTGGGCAAAGGGCGACACCTCGGCCGACAAGCGGCTCGACACCTACTATGGCCCGCAGTCGCTGCACGAGCTGATGGAACGCACCACCTGGCACTGCGGCCAGCACGTCCGCCAGTACATGATGCTGCTCGACAAAGAGGGCATCGGGCATCGCCAGCCGCTGGTTGCGACGGATTTCGCAAAACTGCCAATGCCGCAGAACGTCTGGGATGGCTGACTAGGCCGGACACTTCCGGCACAAGCCGGAAACTTCCGGCGCCGGGGTGCGTTGAGGGTGCAGGTCACCCTTTCGCAGCCCGGAGAACATCATGCGCGCCAACGGTCTCACCGCTTCCACAAATAGGGATTTAGTCAAGGAAATCAACGCCTTAAAAGCGCAACTCAAGAAGCTGTCGACGGCGATGGAAGCCGAGGCCGGCGACGGTGCGAACCGAGCGCTCGATGCGGTCGAGAGCAAGAGCAAGCAGGCGATCGACAGCGTCATCGAGGCGGCACAGAACTTCATCGACGACTATGGCGACGTCGCGCGCGATCGCGTCGACGCGCTGACGCGCAAGACATCTGAGATTCGCGAGAAGGCGACGGAGTCGCTGGTCGAGACGGTGCAAGAGCGTCCGCTGGGAACGCTCGCGGCCATCATCGGCATCGGCTTCCTCGCGGGGTACCTTTGTCGTCGGCCCTAATGCGAATGCGGCAGACCAGGACCGTGCGACAGATCGGGCCGAGGCGAAAGCAGCCTCCCGCAAGCGCTCCGCCCCGGGAGCGCTTTCCGAAATGATCGGCCCCCTCCTCCGCCTTGCCACAACGACGCTTGCCGCCAGCCGCCTGCGCGAGGCCGCGACGGAAGCGGCGATGCGTGTGCTCCTCGTTATTGCCGCCGCAGCGGGCGGCGTCTTCGCGCTCGTGTGCTTCACGCGCGCGGGTCTCACCGTGCTCGAGCGCCAACTCGACCCGGCCGAGGCCTGGGCGATCGTCGGCCTCGTCTACGCCCTGCTGGGAGGCGCGCTCTATTTCGCGGCAATCCGGCGGCGCTGAGTCGCGGCCCACGAGTCGCACGCGTCAGACGATGCCGTCATACTCGTCCTGAAAATGGAAAGGACGATCATGCCGACCTTCAAGCGCGCCGACGCCGAGCTTTACTACGAGGTCCATGGCGAGGGTTTTCCGCTCCTGATCTATGCGCCGGGCGGGCTCAAGTCGCAGCTCAACTACTGGAAGGCGAGCCCCGCCGATCCCAACCAGCCCGCGGCCTGGATGAACCCAATGGTGGCGCTCGCCGACAAGTTCACGGTGATCGGCATGGACCAGCGCAACGCCGGCAGGTCGGTCGCCGACGTGCGGCCCGAGCACGGCTGGCACACTTTCGCAGAGGATCACTTCGCGCTGATGGATCACCTTGGCTTCGGCAAGTTCCATGTGATGGGCGGCTGCATCGGCGGCAGTTACTGTTTCGAGGCGATCGAGCACGATCCCTCCCGCGTCGCCGCCGCGGTGCTGCAGAATCCGATCGGCCTGTGGGAGAATCGCGACGTGTGGGACGCCGCGATCAAGGGCTACGGCGAGACAGTGCGGGCGCGCGATCCCTCGATCGCGCCGGAAACGATCGACTCCTTCGGCAAGAACATGTTCGGCGGGGAGTTCGTCTTCTCCGTCACGCGCGAGTTCGTGAAAGGTTGCCGCACGCCGCTGCTGTTGCAGCCCGGGACCGACAAGCCGCATCCGGCGAAGACCAGCGAAGAGATCGCGTCACTGGCGCCCAACCTCGAGATCCAGAAGGACTGGCGCGGCCCGACCTATCTCGAAGAGTCCATCCGGCGCGTGCGCGCCTTCCTGGAGAAGCACACGCCAGGATGACGTCCTACGAAGCGGCCTTGCTGATCGGCGGCTGGCGGACGGGCTGTGAAAGCAGCCACTGGCGTGCCTCGCGGACAGTACGAAACACCTCCACCGGCCGATCCTTCGACGACATCTCCTTGAAGACGAGCGCGAGGTCACCGCGCTTGCGGTCAGCGACGATGGCAAGCGGACCGCGCGGCAGGTTCGCCGCTTGCGTACTGGCGCTGAGCCGCGCCTCGGCGGCCAGCAGCTCCTCGCGGCCAACGGTCGACGACACGGCGGCCGTCACATCGATCATCTTGCGATAGTGCAGCAGGCCCGCCGCCACGATCTCCATCAGGAGCTTCTGATATTCGGCGAGGGAAATCTCGCCCCGCGCCACACCTACGGCGATGCGGTCGGGATGGAAGACTTCGAGATGAATCGGCATTGCTGCACACTATGCGAGGGCTCGCTGTTGATGAGCAAGCGGGTGCGACGTTTCCCCTCGCCAAAAGCCGGCCCGAAGCTGGCCCCGTCCATTGGCCTTCTGGTAATGCTGGACCGTGAAAGGCCGCAAACTCGCCATATCGATCGTGGTCGCCCTCGTCGCGCTGGGGTTGATCGCCTTCGCGGGGACGACCCTCTATCGGCAGCTCGATCCGACCGAGAAGGCGTTGGCGGCATTGCGCGACACGCCGCTGATAGGGCCCGCCATCGCCGATCATCCGGACATGAAGGAGCGACTGCGCGATGCGATCCGCCGGGAGCTGAGCGAACCCACGACCGGCGGACCCTCGCGGCCGCTGCAGGTGGTGGGCGAGCTACGCCGCGAGATCATCGTGCCGGCCCTGCGCAAGGCAGATGACGCCAGCGTCATCGCCGCCATGGCCGCGCGGGTCGATCTGGTGCGCTACCTTCAGAAAGCCAACCCGCCGGCCTGCCGCGAATTCTCGATGGGCGGCATCGCCCGGCCCGATCAGCTCGACGCCGAAGGCCAGCGGCTGTTCCGCAACGTGCTGGTCACGACCGAGGCGGCCTATCGCACCGGCCGCAGCGGCTCGGCGCAGTCGACGCCGTCGCGCGAGCAGATCAGCGACATGCTGCGCCATGCGGGCTTCACCAAGCCCGACTTCGACAAGCTCGACAATTTCGCGACGCTCTCCAACGACGTGAGCTGCGAGATGGAACTCAAGGTCGATTCCGCCCCTCCGCTCCTGCCGGCCGACGAGCGCGGCCCCTTCTCCCGCTTCTTCGTGGCGCGCTAGCCCCGCGTTCTGCCTGCAGGCGAAATGGGTCCGATCCGTCGGGCCGGGAGCGGGGCTCCACTTGCAACGTAGACGCCGCCCGAAATCAGAAGCATTGCGATCCAGTCACTCGTGGCTGGCCATTCGCCGAGAACCGGAATGGCCAAGATCGCTGTTATCGCGGGAGCCAGGGCCGCGAACGCTGAGCCGTTGGACGCGCCGAGTATGCTGACCGCGCGTCCGATACATAGGAACGAAATCACTGCCACCAGAAGTCCATGAACAAATGCTTGCAGAGCAAGATCACGCCAAGGTGCGTTGAACAAGCTGGTCCCGAAAATGACGACGTATCCTGGCACGTAAGCGATCAGTGACCCAACTGCGGCAATAGCGGCAGCATGTAGCCCGTCCAATCCTGCTTTCCGCAGAGCCACGACGTAGCAGGCCCACAGCATGCCCGCAGTGATGAACATCGCGTGGCCGATGTTCTGCCGCGATCCGAGCGTGCCTCCCGCAGCCCACACGATGCCGAGAACACCAGCAACGATCAAGACGAGCCCGATCCGCTTGGTAGCGGTGAAGGCCTCGCCAAGCACAGCAGCGGCTAGGATCGCAACATAGAGGGGTATGAGGGCGGTATACAGAGATGCTGCGTGCGCCGCCGGCGCGAAAAGCAGGCCACCATAGGAAACCAACACCATCGGTGCCCCGCCGCCCACCATAATCGCTGCCAGTCCCGTCCACCCCAGGCGGTCGATTGCAAGGCCCTTCTTCAGCAGATACGGCAGCAAGATCAATCCAGCGACACCGAAACGAATTGCCACGATGTCCTGAGGGGCAAGACTTGTCCTGATCCCAAGCCGCACGGCCACGATCCATGACGCCCAGATGCTCACGGCGGCAAGGCCGTAAAACGAGCCACGTATGTATTCGGAGGTTGTTGGTCTCGACAGGGGGCTACTGCTCGAAAAGCATGAGACTTCACGCTTCGAGATATCGTAGTCGGCATCGGTGCCGGCGAGCAACCGTTATTTCCCATTGGATATAGAGACCCAGCCACTCTCCGGCGCCGTGGCCTCAGGAGAGTTCCTTCACCGCCTTGCGCAGCACGGCCGACAGTTCGCGGCGCAAGGCCGGCGACAGGCGGGCCGTCCCCTTGCCGTACTCGGCGGCGCGGGCGCGCGTGATCCTGTCGAGGAGCTGTTCGGCGCGCGGCGTGACAGCGAGACGCTTGCGTCGCCTGTCCTCGCTGTCCTCGACGCGCGTCAACATGCCGAGGCGGAACAGGCGATCGACCATCTGGCTGATCGCCGGCGCCGACATGTTGAGCCGCTCGGCGAGTTCCGACGCCGTGCTGCCCGCGGACTGGCGCAGGCGGGCCAGGAACAGGATCTGCGGCAGGGTCATCCCTGCCTCGTTCATGAGGGCGAGCGTGTCGCCGCCGCGATGCGAGACGCGATCGACCAGGGCCAGCAGGAGCTCGCCGACCGACACACCGTCCGAGGGCTTGATCATCGTGCCCAGGTGAGGCGCGCCGATACCGGCGGCCGTTGTTCGACCGCCCCGGCAAAGCCCATGCAGGTGATCTCCAGCCGGTTGCCGAACGGATCGTTGAAATAGAGCGAGGCATGACCTGGCGGACCGAGGCGCAAGGGCCCCTCGATCGGCACACCCTCGGCCGCGAGGCGGCGCTGCCACTTGGGCAGGTCGCGCGCCGGCACCGCGAAGGCGTAGTGCGGATGGCCGAGATAGGGCGCGGGTTGCCCAGCATGCTGGAGGAAAAGATCAACGCGGGTCGCACCGCCCAGATACACAGAAATGTGATGCGAGCCCTCGCCGTTGTCCGGCGCCGGCGGACGGCCGAACCGCGCCAGTGCCGCATCGTCGATCGTCATCATCAGCGCGCCGCCCAGCACGTCGCAATAGAAGCGGCGGGCCTCGGCGAGATCGGTGACGGCAAGAGTGAGATGCTCGACGCCGCGCAACCGCGGCCGGCCGAGTGCACCCAGCACACGCCGCACGCGCACCGACCAGACCCACGACCGGAAGCCAAGGCCGATCAACCTCAGGCGGAGGACGTTCCACATGATGTATCCTTGCGCTACCTTAATAGTTAATTATAATTAAGTAATTGTCTAGCCTCCGTCAACCTGTATGCCGGGGCAACGATCGCCGCCGGCAAGGCGTTATCCCCTTATGACAGCCACAAGACGGAAGCCCCGGCGTTCATCCGGGACGCGCAGATGGTCGGCGCATGTGACGCGCGACAGCGACGCACTCGATCTCCAGGGCGGCGTGTTCAAGAAGGCGAGCGCGCGTGACATCGCGGCGTCGCTGAAACGCTCGGCCGAACGCAGCCATCGCCGCAAGTCCCCACCTCTGCGTTCGGCCATGTCGATGCTGACCTTCTATATCAACCGCGCCGGGAAGAATCTTCCGGCCCGCCGGCTCCGAACGCTGAAGAACGCCAAGGACGAGTTGCGCAAACTGTTCGGGAAACGACCGAAGAAGAAGGCCGCTTAACGTGACCTACGGGAGATCGTCCGGGTCGCGCGCTCCCATCGGGAGATTCGATCGAGACGTCGGATTCAAATGCTCTTCGCCGATGTGACCCCGCAACTTCTCCTTCAAACTCTGCGTCGCCGTGCGTACATCGCCAACGGACCAATTCAACGCATCGGCCATGCCTGACGGAAAGGCCTGAAGGTAAGACATAAGATCCTCGGCCGTACGCACACCTTGTCGCCGCAAGGCCTCGGCCACCTCTTTTGGTAGAACCAGCTTGTCGCCGATGATGCGGCCGTGAAAATCCCCAGGCGCCGCGCTCTCGTCTGCTGTGCCCTCGATGGCGACTGCCGGCATGGCAACCTCACAGCGCTCCGTCTCTAAACTTGCAAGAGCTCCCAACAATAGGAGTTTATGTAGGTGGCAGATATTTCTCCATACCCTCGCTCGGGAGAGTAGGAGGACCCTGGAGACGGCGCGGCGGCTGCCCAATAACTGTCCCAGCTATTGCGGAAAATAAAATAGCCGCCGTTGGGTTCGCTGGCGTCAGGCACAAATCCCGTCACGCAAACACAGTGTCCCTGCGATGCGACAGCGCCAGGCGGCGGATTCAAGACGCGACCGTAACTCCAAGCGACCGACGTCATCCAATTGTTCGGTCCGTTTGGATCAACGGGATCCGAGAAGACAGGAAGTGAGACGGCAACCGGCCTCCCATTATGCAGAAGTTGGAGAACGGTACTCGCGGCTCCGGAAGGCCGTTGCATGAAGGCACCCGGCGTAAATCTGTGCGCGGCGGCGTCGGCCTTGGCGGCGTTGCTTGGGTTTGGTCCGGAAACGGGCGTCGGAAGGTTTCCGTCATAGGCGCAAAGAGTCTCATGGCATGTTCCATCACTCCGCAACATGTCCCGCGCGTACTGAAGCAACGTCGAGTCCTGGTTCTTGTTCGGGTCGCTGCTGTGATTCTTTATGGCCCAATACAAAAACTGCTCGGAGTAATCAGAGGCGCGGCCCTCCGCGGCAAACTGCATGTGCTCGACGCAAGCGGTGGTGGAAAATGCCACGCAAGTACCGCGTCCTTGCTGATTTCGCACAGGCCAAGGTTGAACCCTGAGGTCAATGGCGCCCAGCGGAGAGGGCGTGGGCGTGAATGCGGACGGTGGGACGACCCCAACGACGGTTCCTCTCGTAAAGGGGCTTCCCGGGGGTGGATCTGCGCCAAACCCAATCCGGGGCGGGCTCGCACGTCTACTTTCGTTGCCGGCCACATAGGCCGCCCCCAAGCGTCGCACGACAGCGTCGGACAGCAAAGGAAGTCGGACACGGCCGGCCAAAGATGGAAATGCACTTACCAAACTATCGACGTCTTCCGCCGTACGCACGTCAGCTTGATTGAGCACGCCCAACTCGGCTTCGCTCAAATTCAATTCTTTTGCCAATTGGTCAATGAAATCAGAAGACATATGGCCCCCTCTTTTCGTCCTACCTGCCGCCGGAGCGCAGCGCCTGCCAAATCTTCTCCGGCGTCGCCGGCATGTCGAGATGCTGCACGCCTGCCGGGCGCAGCGCGTCGAGGATGGCCGCCATCACGGTCTGGGGCGCGGCGATGCAGCCCGCCTGGCCGGAGCCCTTCACGCCGAGCGGATTGACCGACGTCGGCCGTTCGATGAGGGCGATGTCGAAGGCCGGAAGATCGTCGGCACGCGGCAAGGCGTAGTCCATCAATGAGCCGCTCAGGAGCTGGCCCGACTCGGGATCGTAGACCGTGTGCTCCAGCATCGCCTGGCCGATGCCCTGAGTGACACCGCCCTGCACCTGGCCCTCCGTGAGCAGCGGATTGATCAGCCGGCCGTAGTCGTCGATCGCGGTATAGCGCACGAGCTCAGTGGCGCCTGTTTCAGGATCGATCTCGACCTCCGCAACATGGCAACCGCTGGGAAAGGTGAAGACATCGCTCATGTTCATGGTGTGCACGCCGAGGCCCGGCGTCATGCCGTCGGGCAAATTGGCCGGATCCTCAGCGCTCTTGGCCAGGGCCTGAAGAGCGATGGCGCGATCGCTGCCCTTCACCGAGAACCGTCCGTCGCCAAACACGAGCTCGTCTTCCGAGGCCTGCAGCAGATGGGCGGCGAGCGCGCGCGCCTTGGCGAGCGCCGCGTCGATCGCCTTCACCGCGGCCGTCCCGCCCATATGCATGGAGCGCGCGCCGCCGTGACCCGCCCCTGTTTTCACCGCCTGCGTATCAGCCTGCACATAGCGGATCGCCTCGATGGGCAGGCCGAGCCGGTCCGACGCGATCTGGGCATAAGCCGTCTCGTGGCCCTGGCCATTGGATTCGGTGCCGACGGCAAGCGTAACGGACCCGTCACTTTCGAACCGCACTTCCGCGCCTTCGTTGGGGGCGCCGCGCGAGGTTTCGAGGAAGCAGCCGAAGCCCAGTCCGCGCAGCTTGCCGCGGGCCTTCGCCTCGGCACGCCGCGCTTCGAAGTCCTTTGCGCTGGCGCGCGCGACGGCGCGATCGAGATTGTCCAGGAAGCCACCTGAATCGATCGTCATGCCCATCGCGGTCTTGTGCGGGAACGAGCTGATCAGGTTCTGCCGCCGCAGCTCCGCCGGGTCGCGCCCGAGCTGCCGCGCCGCCGCCTCGAGTGCGCGCTCGATGATGTAGTTGGCCTCGGGCTTGCCGGCGCCGCGATAGGCGTCGACCGGCACGGTGTTGGTGAAGGCGCCGCGCACATCGACATGGATCGCCGGAACAGCGTAGACGCCGCCCTGCGCCGTCGAGGCGGCCACCACCGACGCGCCGGGGCCGTTGCCCGAGAGATAGGCGCCGAGATTGGCGACCATCGCCACATCGAGCGCGAGGATCCGGCCCGACGCATCGAGCGCAAGCTTCGCTTTGGCGGCGATATCGCGGCCCTGGGCGCTGGCGACAAACTCCTCGGCGCGGTCGGCTTCCCAGCGCACCGGTCGGCCGAGCTTGCGTGCAGCCCACAGCAGCAGCACCCATTCGGGATAGAGGAAATTCTTGGTGCCGAAGCCGCCGCCAACGTCGGGCGCATGCAGCCGGATTTTCTCCAGCGGCAGTTTGAAGACGAACTCGGCGAGCTGGCGGCGGATGCCATGCAATCCCTGCCCCGTCAGCTCGAGATCCATCGTGTCCGTGGCGGCATCGTAGCGCGCGATGCCGGCGCGCGATTCGACCGGCGCCACGACGACGCGGTTGTTCATCACCTCGATCTCGACCACGTGCGCGGCCTGGCGCATCGCCGCCGCGACCGCATCGGCATCGCCGCGCTCGACATGGAAGGCTGTATTGCCTGGCGCCTGATCCCAGACCGCAGGCGCGCCCGCGGCCAGCGCTGCAGCGCCGTCGACGACGGACGGCAACGACGCGTAGTCGACTTCGATCAGCTCGGCCGCAGCGCGTGCTGTTTCGGCGCTGTCGGCGACGATGAAGGCCACCGGGTCGCCGACGTGCCGCACGCGGCCATCGGCCAGCACCGGACGCGGCGGCACGATCAGCGGCTTTACCACCGCCATGCAGGGCATCGGCCCGAGCTTATCGGCTGCAAGATCAGCATGAGTGAAGACGCCGCGCACACCGTCGAGCGCTCGCGCTTGCGAAACATCGATCCGCTTGATGCGCGCATGGGCATGTGGCGAGCGCAGCACATGGCCCCACAAACAACCGGGACACTCGATATCCGCGACGTAACGAGCACGGCCGGTCAGGAAGCGGCCATCCTCGAGGCGCCGCACCGAGCGGCCGATCACCTTTTCTTGCACGCTATTGCCCATGTCGCCTCGCTCGATAAGCTCCCGATCAACCAAGGAGGATCATCCCATGATCGATCTGCACTACTGGCCCACACCCAACGGCAAGAAAGTCACCATCCTGCTCGAGGAATGCGGGCTGCCCTACAAGATCGTACCCGTGAACATCCAGAAGGGCGACCAATTCAACAAAGACTTCCTCGCCATGAATCCCAATCACCGCATGCCGGTGATGGTGGACCACGAGCCGAAGGGCGGCGGTGCGCCGATCTCGATCTTCGAGTCAGGCGCGATCATGATGTACATCGCCGAGAAGGCCGGGAAGTTCTACCCGCAGGACCTGCGCACGCGTTACGACGTGAACCAGTGGCTGATCTGGCAGATGGCCAACCAGGGGCCGAAGAGCGGCGAGTGCGGCCACTTCCGCCGCGTCGACCAGAAGCAGCACGGCGACCAGACCTATGCCATCAACCGCTTCACCGACGAGGTGAACCGCCTCTACGGCGTGCTGAACAACCGGCTCTACAAGCACAAGTACCTGGCGGGCGACCAGTACACGATCGCCGACATGATCTCCTATCCGTGGACCGTGAACTGGAAGTTCCAGGGCCAGGACATCGAGGAGTTCAAGCACTTCAAGCGCTGGTTCGAGGAACTCGGCGCGCGGCCGGCGGTGCAGAAAGGCATGGCGGTCGGCACCGACCTCTCGACCGACGTCAGCAAGCTGCCGGCCGAGGAGCAGGCCCGCATCCGCAAGATGATGTACAACCAGCGCGCCATCCCGGTGCCGGCGTAACGGCGAGAGCCGTTACAGCCCCTCTCCTAGCCTCTCCCCCTGATGGGGGAGAGGAACAAGAGAAGATGTGCTTCCTCGCCCGCCGAGCAGTGACCTCTCACTTTCCGGAACTGCGAGCGTCAACAGTCTTCACGTCGCCTGGCCACAGCACCAGCGACACGAGCACCAAAATTCCAAGGCCGCCCGTGATCCCGGCGAATCGATCGATTCCCGGCATGATGCTGGCGGGCGGTTGGGCGCCCTGGATCAGGGTGATGATGAAAACGATTCCGGCCTGCGTGCCGACATAGCCGACGCCGCGCTTGCTGGTCTGGATATGCATGCATACCCAAACGCCGCCACCGATCATCGCCAGCCACCAGAAAAACGATGTCACCGACACCGCGAGGCAGATCAGCGCGGCAATGCCGCCCAGAAGACAACCAAGGATGCGATGGAGGGCACGCTTCGCCACTTCATGCCTGGTGGAAAGGCTGGCGTCGGCTGCAACGGGAGCCGCCATCACCGCCGCCACCGTGACCGCCATCTGGGTCACATCCGGCAGATCGATCCAGATCCAGACATAGAGAACGATAACCACACAAATCGCCGAGCGCATGCCGTGCAGCAAAGCCGGCCACTGTTCACCGAGCAGATGGCGCCAGCCCGGCATCGGCGCCGGCGGGTCGGCATGCCAGTTCTCGAGCACGTTTGCCACGATCATGGCCGAGCCGACCCCGATCGCAACCTCGAACACGCGGTAGAACGCCACGATCGGCACCAGCAGCGGATCGTTCAAGCCCATCAGCAGCACCATGCTCGAGGTGAGCGCGAAAAACAGCCAGGCGAGGCCGTGCGGACTGACCTGCATGCCGACGACACCCAGCATTGTCGTGGCGCCAAGATAAAGGCTGAGGGCAAAGTGGTCGTACGGCAGCCATCGGGCCACGATGAAGCCCATACCTGCACCGCAGACCGTACCTATGAGGCGAAGGACGCCTCGGCGCACCGACGCCGCGCCCGTCGACATGATCGCCATGAATCCGCTGATGGCCGCCCACCACACGGACTCGACCTGAAACACCAACGCAGCCGTCGTGGCCAACGGCACGACGAGCGCCGCGACGACGCATTGCCGAGTCCGGCTCCGATCCTCACCCAGCTCTGCGATGTCGTGCCAAAGTCCGGCGAATGTTCGCTCGATGATGCCTGCAGCTTCGGCAATATCCTCCATTACAGATTTGACGAAGGGATCTCTCACGGGAAGATCACCGTACGAGCATCGGCACCCATATAGAGCTTGAGGTCAGGTGGCGGATTCTCGAGCACGATCGTCACCGGAATTCGGCGCTGCAGCCGGATCCAATCGGTGGTCGGTGCCACATAGGGGAGCAGTTTCTCTGCCCCCGGCTCGCGACTGAAGCCACGCGCGATCCCGGCGATCTTCGCACGGTGGAAATGCCAAGGCTGGCTATCAAGCCACACCCACGCCGTATCGCCGACCGTGAAGGACCGGATGTAGTCCTGTTTGTAGTTCGCCATGACGCGCCAGGCGGCGGCGTCGACAATGCCAATGATCGGGACATTGGCGTTTGCTATGTCGCCCGCCCGCACAGTGAGGTTGGTGATCGATCCTGTCGTTGGCGAGAACACCTCCGTTTTGCCGAGCCGCCATTGCGCGCTCGCCATCTCGGCCGTTGCGAGATTGAGGGCTGCCTGGTGGGCCACGATGCTGCTTTGCGCCTTCTCGATGGCGATCTGGGACATCCTCATCTCGGCCGTCGTCCGTCGCAATTCGTCGTTGGCCTTGTCCAGCTCGGCACGCGGCGCGTACGTGCTTTTTGCGAGGTCCGCATAGCGGCGCTGCTGTTCCTGCGCATAGGTGCGAGCTGACGTCGATGCTGCCAGCGCCTCTTCGGCAGAAGCAAGCTCCTCCTGCGAAACCTTCAAAAGCGCCTTCTGCTCGTCGATCTGCGCCCGACGCTGGTTGACCACGAGCTGGAACGGTTCGGGATCGATGGTGAAGAGCCGATCGCCTTTCTTGACGTCCTGATTGTCGACCACATGCACACGAACGATCGGGCCGGTCACCTCCGAAGCGATCGAGACGAGGTCGGATCGCACATAGGCGTCGTCCGTATAGGCGATGAAAGAGACGAAGAGCTGGTAGAGCGCGAACGCGCCCAGGATGGCGCCGCCGACCATGACCAGCCGTCGCAACCTGGTCGGATCGGGACCCGCCTTTGCATCCGCCGCCTGCGGCTCTGGCGCCGCGACATCCGATGCCGCCGCCGGATCGACTTTGGATGGATCGAGCTGAGTTGAGTCGGGCGGCATCGCACAAATCCCGCTCCAGTGGGCAGCGCCACCGGCCTGTTGTCGTATTCCCTGTTCTGCTGCCTCAGAGGGCTTGGGGAAATAGAATAGTGCTAGCGTCCACAGCCGACAACGGCATCGATGCGGTCCACAACCAAATCACATCGCGCCGTACGCCTCGGGAAAATGCGCGATGTCGAGCGTGGGCACGCCGGGTACGCGCACGAGGCGGCTCGCGTGCGTGCCGTTGGGCGCGAGACGATGCTCGACATAGCCCACTTCCTTGACGCCGTAGCGCGGCTGGCGATGGTCAGGAATCACGAAGGCGGTCGACGTTCCCCAGACATGGCGCGTCGCAAAGGTCTCGCTGGCGCGATATTGATGGACGTGCCCGCAGGAGACGAGCGCGGGCGTCACGCCGTTCAGGCTCGCAAGCAGGAGCCGGCGCGGCACGGGATTGACGAAACGTCCGGTGATGGCGCGCTCGTCGACCGTTTGGTCGAACAGGGGCTTGTGCAGGAAAAGCGCGAGGCGGCGCATGCCAAGACCGCCGACGGCTTCGGCGATGGTGTCGTCCTGCATCTCGGCCTCGGGGAGATCACTGCCCAGGAGTTGTGCATTCAGGCCCAGCACCCGCCAGCCCGGCACGTCGAACCACCACCAGTCCGCGCCGAAATAGGAGACGTAACGATGGCGTCGTTGCGCATCGATCATGGTCTCGCCATGGCCCTCCCCATGGCCGGGCGAATCCTGGCTGTCGCCGAGGTCGTGATTGCCCGGCAGGTAGCGTAGCGGCAGGCCGAGGCCGTCATGCAACAGACGCGCCGCCGCGAGATCGGCCTCATTCGAGGCTCCGTCGAGCGTGATATCGCCGGAATTCAGGACGAGATCGGGCCGGCTTTCGCGCAGCGCATTGCCGATGCGCACGAAATTGTCGACGAAGAACGGCTTCTCGTCGCTCAAGTGCGTGTCGGAAATCTGCGCAATCGTAAACATGGCCTGATTTTAAGGCAGATCTGTTTCAGAACTGCAAAGTTGGGTTGCGAAAGGCAAAGAAAAATCCCTCGCGCGGGATTTTTGCCTCAATCTGCGCTTGATAGTGGCGGCGCCACGTCTTCCAGCGACTTGCCCTCCGCCCTGACGCCGAGCCTCAGCTCCACTAACGCTGCCAGCACCATCAAGGCTGCACCGATAACATAGCCCCAGACGATTCCGCCCGACCCCTCGCCCTCGATCAGCACGCCGAACAGCCACGGCCCGCCGACGCCGCCCAGCAGCGTGCCGAAGGCATAGAAGAGCGCGATGGTGAGCGCGCGCACTTCGAGCGGAAAGCTCTCGCCGACCGTGAGATAGGCCGCACTCGCGGCGGCGGAGGCGAAGAAGAAGACGACGGTCCACAGGATCGTCTGCGTCGTGGCCGTGAGCAGGCCAGCACCGAACAGCCAGGCGGTGGCGCCAAGCAGGATGCCGGCGAGGCTGTAGGTGAGCGCGATCATCAGCTTGCGGCCGAGCGTGTCGAACAACGGCCCGAGAAGCAGCGGCCCGAGGAAGTTGCCCAGCGCAAAGGGCAGGATGTGCAGGCCGACGCGATCGGGCGCCACATCGTAGAACTTGGTGAGCACCAGCGCGTAGGTGAAGAAGATTGCGTTGTAGACGAAGGCCTGCGACGCCATCAGCACGATGCCGAGCGTGGTCCGACCGGGATAGTTCTTGAGCAGCGTGCGCGCGACCGAGGTGAGCGTGAGCTTGTGCGGTGTGCCGAGATTGAGGCTTGCCGTTGCCGGCGGCAGCGGTCCGCCGACACTCGCCACCACCCGCGCCTCGATCTCGTCGACCACGCGACCCGCTTCGCCGGCCTGGCCGTGGATCATCAGCCAGCGCGGACTCTCGGGCAGGAACTGACGCAGGTAGAGGATGACGAGGCCCAGCACCGCACCGCTGCCGAAGGCGATACGCCAGCCGAGGTCGGGGCCGAACAGGTTGGGATCGAGCAACGGCACCGACACCACGGCGCCAAGCGCCGCGCCGAGCCAGAAGCTGCCGTTGATTGCAAGGTCGGTGCGGCCGCGCAGGCGCGCCGGGATCAGCTCCTGGATCGCCGAGTTGATGGCCGAATATTCGCCGCCGATGCCCGCGCCGGTGAGGAAGCGGAAGAACAGGAAGCTTTCGTAGTTCCACGAGAAGGCGGTTGCCGCGGTCGCCAGCAGATAGACGCCGAGCGTGACATTGAACAGCTTCTTGCGGCCCAGCCGATCGGTGAGATGGCCGAAGTAGAGTGCGCCTAGCACTGCGCCCGCGAGATAGGCGCTGCCGGTGAGGCCGACCTGTTCGGCAGTGAGATGCAGGCGCGGGCTGGTCTGCAGTGCCGCCGCAACCGAGCCCGCCAGCGTGACCTCGAGCCCGTCGAGGATCCAGGTGATGCCGAGTGCCGCCACCACGAGCCGATGGAATGCGCTCCACGGCAGCCGATCGAGGCGCGCGGGAACGTCAGTAGGGGTACCTTGGGTCGCCATCGGATGTTGGCGACAACGCTACGACAGGACGAGCGTTGCGTGCACGCAAGTTCGTGCACAGCCCCTCTCCCAACCTCTCCCCCAATCGGGGGAGAGGAGGAAGAACACGAGCGAGACTCTTCTTCATGTTCCTCTCCCTTTTGGGGGAGAGGTTGGGAGAGGGGGAAGGCCATGCAACGCTGGTCTGCGTCCATGCGGTGGTCGAGCCGGCGGTTGCATTTTATGATGCCGGTATGACCGATAATACGATGGCGGCGCCGGCGACCGCTTCCCCCTCCCGCGCCGCCGCCGACAGCACGACCTTCGCCGTCATCCTGTCGCTGAGCTTCTGCCATCTGCTGAACGACATGATGCAGTCGCTGGTGCCCGCGATCTATCCCGTCCTGAAGGACAATTACGCCCTCTCCTTCGGCCAGGTCGGGTTCATCACCCTCGCCTTCCAGTTCACTGCCTCGATGCTGCAGCCGGTGGTTGGACTCTACACCGACAAGAAGCCCCAGCCCTATTCCCTGGTGGTGGGCATGGGCTTCACGCTGGTCGGCCTCTTCATGATGTCGCGCGCGCATTCCTATCCCATGATCCTGGTCTCGGCGGCGCTGATCGGCATGGGCTCGTCGGTGTTCCATCCCGAAGCCTCGCGCGTGGCGCGCATGGCGGCGGGCGGCCGTTACGGCCTCGCGCAATCGCTGTTCCAGGTGGGCGGCAATCTCGGCCAGGCCTCGGGCCCGCTGCTCGCGGCCTTCATCGTTGTGCCGCGCGGTCAGGAAAGCATGGTCTGGTTCTGCGCCGCCGCGCTCGTCGCCATGACTGTCCTGTTCCAAGTCGGCCACTGGTACCGCGCACGGCGTGCATCGGCGCCGACCAGTGCCCGCGGCAAGGGCAAAGGATCCTCCACTGTCGCATCGCACGGCCTGTCGAAGGGCCGCGTGATCGTGACCGTGGTGCTGCTGGTGATGCTCCTCTTCTCCAAGAACGTCTACCAGGCGAGCCTTGGCTCCTATTACACCTTCTATCTGATCAGCAAGTTCCACCTCTCGGTGCAGACGGCGCAGTTCTATCTCTTCGCCTTCATGATCGGCATCGTGATGGGCACGCTGATGGGCGGCTGGGTCGGCGACAAGATCGGCCGCATTCCGGTGATCTGGTTCTCGATCCTGGGTGCGCTGCCGATCGCCCTGATCCTGCCGCATGCCAACCTGTTCTGGACCGGCGTGCTCGCCGTCATGGTGGCGATGATCATGGCCTCGGCCTTCCCGGCGATCCTGGTCTACGCCCAGGAGCTGATGCCGGGCCGCGTCGGGCTGGTCGGCGGCATGTTCTTCGGCTTCTCCTTCGGGCTGGGCGGCCTCGGCGCCGCCGTCTTGGGCGAGATCGCCGACATGACCAGCATCGACACCGTCTACCAGGTCACGCCCTTCCTGCTATGCTTGGGCCTGTTGACGGCCTTCCTGCCCCGCCAGCCTGGAAAGCCGATGGACGCCCGCTGATGGAGGCGCTGCATGGACTCCAACGCCGACCGGCTTCGCCGGCCGCTCGATAGCAAGCCGATCACGCCGTCGCTGTTCGCGCACTTCGTGCTGCGTACGGCCAACAAGAAAGCGCTGGTGGACTGGTACTGCACCGTCCTCGCGGCCCATCTGGTGTTCGAGAACGAGTTCATCTCGTTCATCACCTACGATGACGAGCATCATCGCGTCGCCTTCATCCAGATGCCGAATCTCAAGAAGGCGCCCGACGATGCCTGGGGCCTCGCGCACGTCGCCTACACCTTCGCCGATCTCGGCCAGCTCCTCGCGACCTATCGGCGCCTGAAGACCGAGAGCATCGTGCCGGTGCGCACGATCAATCACGGCCCGACCGTGTCGATGTATTACAAGGATCCCGACGGCAACCAGGTCGAGCTGCAAGTCGATGCCTTCCACACCAAGGAAGAGGCCGCGGGCTATTTCCACACCGCGCCGTTCGCGCAGAATCCGATCGGCGTCCTGTTCGATGCCGACAAGATGGCCGCCGACTACGAGGCAGGCGTGCCCGAGGCCGATCTCCTGCGCCGGCCTTAGGCCGGCGGATAAATGACCTCGCTCGTTCTCTACCTTTCGCCCGGCAGCAGCTCGATGGCGGTGCACATCGCGCTGCACGAGATCGGCGTGCCGTTCGAGGCGCGGCCGCTTTCCTTCGCGCGCAACGAGACGCGCTCGCCCGCCTTTCTGGCCATCAATCCGGCGGGCAAGGTGCCGACGTTGCTGATCGACGGCCGGCCGCTTACCGAGGTCGCGGGTTGCCTCTTCTACCTCGCCAAACGCCATCCCGAGGCGAAGCTCCTGCCCACTGACGACGAAGCGCAGGCGCAGGCCGTGTCGTGGATGTCCTTCATCGCCTCCACACTCCATCCGGCGCGGCGCCAGGGCCTTGAGCATGCCAACGAGGTCTGGCAGATCGCCGACCGACGACTTGGCGACAACAATTGGGTGTTGGGCACCTACTCGATCGTCGATATCCACCTCTTCCGATTGTTCTGGCGCATGTCCAAGTCGCTCAACCCCGCGCCGGGAACATTCAGGCATCTCTTCGCGCACTATGAAAAAATGATGCGGCGGCCGGCAGTACAGCGCACGATCGAGGCCGAGTCGGCCATTGGCTATGAACTTCCCGCCTAGTAAGGCGTTCGCGTGCAGACACCTTGGCGAAATTGTGTCAAGTGTGGTTCTTGCAGATACAGTGGAAGAATCGGTGGCCTTTTTGTGATAGCCTTAACTTCCACGGCCAAAGTGTTGCCGCAGCGCAACATTGAGGGAAGACTCCGGAGACCGAGAGCCTGACTTTGGCCTGCGGCGTGTTGGCTTGCGATTCACGAGCCTGCAACCGTATGGCTATTGCCAGCGTTGCCCGGGGTGGCGGGGTATGTGGGGAAAGAGCGGTTGGATGACAGGTAAGAGTCTGTGCGTACAGACCCTGATGGTGGGCTTGTTGCTTCTGTCGGGCTGCGACGCAGCCCGCAGCGCGCGAGGTGATCTCAGCCGTCTGGTCTCCTCCGATCCGTCCAAGCCGCATTCCCAGCGTGCAACGACGCGGACCACCCCCAAGCCCACGCCGGCAACCCAGACCTCGGCCGTAACCACGCCGGCGGCCTCGACGGCCGTTGAGGAGGCAAAAGCCGAGCCGCCGAAAGACAATGTCGCCCCCCCGCCAGTGAACCTGATTGGCAAGAGCGAGAACGAGGTGCGGGCGCTGTTCGGCCCGCCCACCACAGTGGAGGAACGCGCGCCCGGAAAGACCTGGCGCTACCGCAACGGCACCTGCTCTCTCGACGTCCAGCTCTATCCGGACGTCCAGACGCGCCAATTCGGAACTCTTGCTTACGAGGTTAAGAGCAATGACAACACCGATGAAGGAAATCGCGCCTGCCTGGCCCAGCTCAGGGCCCACGGCCAATCCGGCGGATGACGCCGCGATCGAGGAGCGCGTTCGCCTCATCCTTGTCGACGACGACGACGATTTCCGCGAGGCCGCCTCGGCCGAGCTGATGGATCTCGGCTTCGATGTCACCTGCTTTGCTGACGGGGCCGCCATGCTGGCGTCGGCTGCCGAAGGAAATATGACAGCTGATGTGATCGTGCTCGATTGGGGGCTGCCGTCGCTGGCCGGGATCGACCTGCTGCCGCGGCTGCGGCGCGAGGGGATCCTGCTGCCGGTCGTTTTTCTTACCGGCCGCACTTCGCCGACCCATGAAAATATGGCTTTTGACCGCGGCGCGCTCGATTTCGTCGATAAGGCACGTGGCGTGCCAATTCTCGCCAAACGCCTACGTCTTATAGTAGAATCGTCCAAGCGGCCGCGCGAACTCACGGTCGACGAGACGCTTCATTGCGGCCGTCTGATGCTGAAGCCACGGGTCAGCCGCGCATTTTGGGATAACGCAGACGTCAATTTAACACTAACCGAGTTTAACATCGTGCGGCTGCTCGCATCGAATATCGGGAGCCACGTGACCTACCGTGCAGTCTACGACTGCATGCATCACGTCGGCTTCATCGCGGGGAGCGGCGAACATGGCTATAGAACCAATGTCCGTTCATCGATCAAGCGAATACGAAACAAGTTCCGACTCGTCGATCCCAACTTCGACGCCATCGAGAACTACCCCTCATTCGGTTACCGCTGGGGAGGCACCTCGGCTTCCGAGGCGTAACTGGCGTGACACGGCGCGCCAGTTCGGCGCGTCCCTTACTCTCAAGCTCGTTGCCCTGGTCGGCATCTTCATCGCCCTTCCCATCGTCCTCTATGGTCAGTTCGAGAGCGCCGACCGACAGATGCGGGACCTCGTCACCCGCGCCATCCAGGATCGCAGCAAACTGATCGGATATGCATTGGCGCCGGTGCTGCGCAAGACCGAGGCGCCCGCCGACACGGCGTTGAACGACGAACTGGCCAAGTACACCAGCGACGGGACGGTGCTGAAGCTGATGCTCCAGCCGCTGGCCCAACCGGGACAGGAGCAGGCGTCCGTCGGCTTCTACTTCGTGGCCTCCTCGCCGGCGATCCGGCCCGACGAAGTGGCGCCTGAACTCGAAGAACTTGCCCATCGCGGTATCCTGAGACGGCTGGGCGAGGCCTGCATGTGGGAGACCTCGGACGAAATCCGCTACACCCAACCCAACGGCAAGGTCGAGCTTCTGACCTCGATCATTCCCATCAAGGCCAAGAACGGCTGCTGGGTCCTCACATCAACGCACACCACGTCGGAATTCCTCAACACCTCGATCGGCCGGCCCTATTGGGAGACGCGCGCGGTGCGCGTGGCGGCGATCATCTATCTTGTGCTGGCCGTGCTCGCGGTACTGGCCGCCGTGAGCATCTGGTTGAGCCTGCGCCGCTTCCGCGACGTCGCCAACGAAATCGGCCAGGGCCGCATCGGCGACTATGCCTTCAGCCAGCGCAACGTCGTGCCCGAGCTCGCGAGCGTGGCGCGCGGCTTCGACAAGCTGGTGCTCGACCTCAAGCGCCTGTCACAGGAGATCCGCCAGTCGGCCGAAGACAATGCGCACTCGCTCAAGACTCCAATCGCCGCCATCCAGTCGTCGCTGAGCCCGGTGCGCCGCTCGGTGCCCCAGGAGGACACGCGGGCGCGGCGGGCGCTCGAGATCATCGACTCCTCGCTGGCGCGGTTGCTCGGCCTCGTGGTCGCCGCACAGCGCTTCGACACCAACACCGCCGACCTGATCGAAGCGCCGCGCGTGCCCACCAACCTCACGCAGATCGTGGGCGAGGCGACGCTCAATTTCCGCGAGATCATGGCTTCCAACGACATTCGCCTGATCCGCCGGCTCGACGACGACGTGTGGGTGCAGGCGGCCAAGGGCATGCTCGAGATCGTGCTCCAGAACGTGCTGGAGAATGCGACCAGCTTCTCGCCGCGCGGCGGCACCATCGTGCTCACGCTCACGCAAGGCCATCGCTGGGTCGAGCTGCAGGTCGACGATGAAGGACCG
>Ga0081455_10002403_pt1 | contig 22342 bp, 20 predicted proteins | sample TabmetS3T2R1_FD_70207 | JGI IMG/M metagenome (GOLD analysis project Ga0081455, IMG submission 70207) | Tabebuia heterophylla rhizosphere microbial communities from the University of Puerto Rico - S3T2R1 | ecosystem: Host-associated > Plants > Roots > Rhizosphere ...
TTGACGGATGAGGCCAATTTGATTCAATCAGGTCTTTCGCGATCCGATGCGAGGGGGCCGAATCACCAGCGAGGAAAAATCGGCGATCAGCACGTACGTCGGTGCTGGCATGGCCGTCGTACTCATCGCCGGAGGCCTCTATTTTTTCTTTCTCTCGCAAAAGGAAAAAAAGGAAACGACGACGTTCGATCCAAACCGTCCGATCCCCAGCGACACTGTCTTGAAACAGCGACTGAAAGCCGAGGAATATTCTGTCGTGCGCGAGGGCGGCGGTCAAAGAGCTTTCCAAAATCAGTTCTGGAATAACGACAAGACTGGCCTGTATGTCGACATCATTAGTGGCGAACCGCTCTTTACTTCGCTCGACAAATTCGACGCGGGCGTCGGTTTCCCCACGTTCACCAAGCCGATCTCAAAAGATCTCCTCGGCGAGAGCATGGACAATTCGCACGATATGCAGCGCACCGAGGTGCACGCCAAACGAAGTAACGCCCATCTCGGCTATGTGTTTCCAGATCCGAAATCTCCCACTGGACAACGTTACGTCGTGTACTCGGCAGCCTTTCATTTCGTTCCTCTCGAAGAGATGAAAGACAGAGGGTACGACGCGTACGTGTCGATTTTCGAAAACAAGGTCGCCACGCCGTAAATCACGCAGACGCTGTAGCCACTGCTCTGCGAGCCGTCACCTTATTTTGATTTCCGGAAATCCCGCCTGCTTCAATTGCTGATTCAACGCGGGAAGATCGGATTCGATTAATTTCTGCCATGCATCCATCATCGGTGGAACTTTTCTATCGAGATCGGCAACCGCTGCCGTAACCGCGGCTGTCGGTGCAGCGTCTGCGACTTCGATCTCGTTGAAGAGTCGCGTCGTTGAATCCAATACAAAAAGCGACGGTGGAGCGCCTGGTCGCGGATTCGGCGGCCCGAACTTCATGAGTGTTTGAGCAAAAGCCTCTACCTTTTGCGCTACGTCCGGTCGCTCCGCCGCTTTTGCTCTGAGTTTCGTTAGTTGCTCGGCAATATCATCAAAGTTCTCGGCGATCGGCGCGAGCTTGAGCCGGAGTTGATACAACTTCCACGAGAGATTGAACTGCTGCTGAAGGTCCGCAGTCGAGGCCTTAACGCGCGGGTCCATTACGACGGTCAACTGTTGACTGAAAGTTTTGCCGTCAACCGTCAACGTAACCGTGTAAACACCCGGCGCGACCCAGGGCGATGTCGCCGCCGGCGCCGTGTTTCGATATGTCGCGGAGATTGGAAACTCCGGTTCCACACCCGGGACAGGCGTGCAATGCATATCCCACAGAAACCGATGCATGCCTGCTTTCGTTGAAAGCGATTGCGGCGGGCGAATCCAGTAGGTCGGAATTCTAAGCCGCTTCGGGTTCGCGGTTACTGGCTTGTCCGCGCTCGAATATTTTCGAACTAACTGGCCGTTGCTGTCTTTGATTTCCATCGTTACGGGACCACTCGCATCTTTCGAAAGAAAATAATCAATCATCGCGCCGTCTGGCGGATTTTCGCCGGCGGGTTCGTCTGGTGGCAACGGCGTGTCGGGGTTCAGATTCGCGCGAACGCGCAACGCCGTTTGCGGTTTAAACAGAAGATCCTCGCGTTGGTTTCCGTTGAATTGCCGCAGCGGCGTGATGTTGTCGAGCATCCAGAACCCGCGACCATGCGTCGCTACGATGAGGTCGTCGTTCTTAACAATGAGATCGCGCACGGAACTCGCTGGCAGGTTCAACCGCAACGACTCCCAGTTCGCACCATCATCGAACGAGACGTAAACGCCCCTTTCAGCGCCAGCGAACAGGAGGCCTCTCCGTCCGGGATCTTCGCGAACTACGTTCACGATTTGGCCGGCCGGTATTCCGTTCGTAATCTCCGTCCACGTTTTGCCACTGTCGTGTGTCACAAAAATGTGCGGCCGCAGATCATCGATCCGCAACGTGTTGACCGCCGCGTACGCGGTGTTCGCATCGAAATGTCCGGCTTCGATGAGCGAAATCTTTTGCCACGCAGAAATGTTCGGTGGCGTCACGTTGGTCCAGTTTTTTCCGCCGTCGGTCGTGAGGTGAATCAAACCGTCGTCGGTCCCGCACCAGATCCGGTTCGTGTCGAGCGGCGACGGTGCAACGGTGTAAATCACTCCGCGCCGATGGGCCTGCTTTGTTGCGTCCTCCTTGTATTTTCCAACGCTCGCCGGCAACTCGTAATTTGGTCGGGACAAATCCGGACTGATCTTTTCCCAATGATCGCCACGGTCGCGCGTTTGCCAAAGCGTGTTTCCGGCGAAGAAGAGCAAATGCGAATCAAGCGGCGAAAAGACAACAGGCTCGGTTCGCAACATCCGAAAATCTTCCGTTGCCACTGGAACCGGAAGTATATTTTGCGCCTGACCCGTCCGGCGATCGAACCGAGTCAGCTTGCCGCCAATGATGATGTCGGGATCGAGCGGATCGGCGACGACGTACCCGTATTCCTCGGCCGCCACTGGCTGCCAATCGCGAAATGTGATCTCGCCTTGATCACCGCGGCTCTTGATTCCGACTGAACCGCTTTCCTGTTGTCCGCTGTAAAGCCGATACGGAAACGCGTTGTCCGCGCTTACGTGATACAACTGTGCAGTCGGCTGGTTATACCATGAGCTCCAGCTCTTGCCGCCGTTCACAGTGACAATCGCTCCCTGGTCCGCGCCGAGAAAAATGATGTCGGGATTGTTCGGATTGATCCAAATGTTTTGATAATCGTCGCCGCCGGGCGCGCCGCGCCAGCCCTCCCACGTTTTGCCGCCGTCCGTCGATTTCCAACAAACGATGCTCGCCGAGTACACGATCTGCGGATTTTTAGGATCGAATCGTACCACCGGAAGATCGCCACCGCCGATTCCAAGTCCCGGGCGCGGATCGTCGGTTGTGCCGCGCCAGGTTTCGCCGGCGTCGTCGGAGCGATAAAGTTTCGCGATCGTTTTTGTTCTTACCGCGGCGAACAATGTTTTCGGCGCGCTCGGCGCAATCGCGATGTTCGCTTGCACAATGTTGCCCGGCAGACCTTTGGTTAATTGCCGCCACGTTTTGCCGCCGTCGGTGGATTTAAAGATGCCGCCGCCGTCTCCGTTGAACACTCCGTTTTCCCACGGTCCTTCACGCGATTCCCACAACGCCGCGTAAACAATCTGCGGATTGCCGGGATCGATCTGCACATCGCTCGCACCGACGTTCTCGTTGCGACAAAGAACTTTTTCGAAGGTTTTTCCACCATCGAGCGATCGATAAACGCCGCGCTCCTCGTTAGGCCCGTATGGATGACCAGCAACCGCGACAAAGATTCGCTCAGGATTTTTTGGATCGACGGCAAGTTGCGGTATCTGCTGGCCGTCGCGCAATCCGAGATGCGTCCACGTTCCTCCAGCGTCAGTCGATTTATAGATGCCGTCACCGACCGAAAGGTCCGGCCTATGCAACCCTTCGCCGCTGCCGGCGTAAACAATATCTGGATTCGAAATCGAAACTGCGATCGCACCGATCGACGCCGTCGGCTGATCGTCGAAAATCGGCCGCCACGTGCGACCGTAATCGATCGATTTGAAAACGCCGCCGTTGACCGGCGCCATGTAGAAAACATTCGGCTGCCATGGCACACCGCAGATCGCGCGCGTCCGTCCGCCGCGATACGGCCCGATGTTCCGCCAGCGCAGAATCGAATCGAACTCGCTCGCGCGCGCCTGCCCCTGTCCCAAAATGATCGCCAAAACGAGTACGATTGCATTTTGAACCCATGGCATAAGTCGCCACTGTCTTCTGCGAATCCGAAACGCGCAATGCGTCAATCGTCCACTGTTGGCGCGCGTTGGGCCTTCGGTGTTTGCCTCATTCTAAAATCCACTCAACTTCCGTGATGCTATCTGCTGTAATCTTCGATCTCGATGGCGTGCTCGCCGACTCCGAAACGTGGTGGAGCCGGATCGACGCGAAATTGCTTGCTGATTACGGCGCGAGTTACCACGGCGAACATCACCAGAACGTCGTCGGAGTCAGCTACCGGATCGCAGTCGAGTTTTACAAGAAAGCGTTTGGCCTGTCCGCGGCGACTGAGGAAATGATGCGGCGTCGCGGCGAAATTGCGACGGAGTTCTTTGGTAATCGGATCGGCTTGTTTCCCAACGTCAAAGAAGTGTTGGAACAATTGCGACTGATGAAACTGCATCTCGCCGTCGCCACGAGCTCGGTCAGCGCATCGGCGCGACCATTCCTCGATCGACATCAACTGACTGGATTCTTCGAGGTGATTGTGACTGGTGAAGACGTCGAACACGGCAAACCAGCGCCCGACATCTTCCTGTGCGCGGCGGAGCACCTTGGAATTCCTGCTGACGCATGTCTTGTCGTTGAGGACGCGCTTCCCGGCGTCGCTGCAGCAAAGGCGGCAAAGATGCGCGTCGCCGCGATTCCTGATCGCCGTTTTGTCGATCCCCGAGATTACGAAAAAAAAGCCGACTACGTTCTCGGCAGTTTGATGGAACTGCCCGAGCTTGTCCGCCACCTCTAGCCGCGGAGCAGACCGCAGCCGCAAACTCGTAATTAGGTTCCGCCGCAAACAGCGTAGCCCTGAGCGCGCAAGTCTTCGGCAAGGTCTTTTTCCATTTGAACAGCGTGTTCGTACGGCATCGGGTTGAGATGCTCGAACAGCTCCGGCAACAATCGAATACCGTATTTCTTAACCAGCCGCGCTGACTTGTACCGATTCATGTGATTTTCAAATCGATGATCGACCGGTAAGCCGGTCATTCCGACGTAAACGGCCGGTTTGGATGGATCGCGTCCCGGATTGCGCCGCAAGATCGAAAAGTCCTTCAGCGCAGCTTTGGAAAGTAAAACGACGTAAACGTTATGATGGAATTCCGATTTGGCTGACCGAAGCCGTATTCGCTTACGACGCATAAGCTGGACAACTGTAGAGGCAGGCGTGTCGCCTGCAATTTGGCATGACCTGTAATGGCACGCGTGTCCCGTGCGAACGACTTGCAGCCGACACGGCTGCCGCTACAGATGCAGCGATGTTGGAAACCAAGATCTCGCCGGTGACTCAACGCATCTGCGGCGTGCTCGCGCCGGTTGTAACTCCGTTCAAGGCCGATCTTTCGCCTGACTCCGAGCGATTCATCCGACATTGCCAATGGTTACTGTCGCAGAATTGCGGGCTCGCCGTGTTCGGCACCAACAGCGAAGCCAACTCGATGTCAGCCAAAGAGCGGATGACATTGCTCGATGCCTTGGTCGCGTCCGGCATCGATCCCTCCAGTATGATGCCCGGCACAGGTTGTTGCTCGATCACTGAAACAGTCGAGCTCACGGCGCACGCGGTAAAGCACGGTTGCGCGGGTGTGCTGATGTTGCCGCCGTTTTATTATAAGACTGTCACCGAAGAAGGTCTCTACCGTTACTTCAGCGAAGTGGTGCAACGCGTCGGCGATACCCGTCTGAAAATTTACCTCTACCATATTCCACCAGTGGCGGTCGTCGGGATCACACCAAATTTAGTCGAGCGCCTGTTGAAAGTTTATCCAACCGCGATCGCCGGCATGAAGGACAGCTCAGGCGATTGGAATAATACCAAAACTTTTCTCGACGCGTTTGCAGGAACTGCCCGTGCGGCTTGCACATTTGATGTGTTTGTGGGTAGTGAATCGTTCCTGCTCGCTAATGTGCGCAATGGCGGTGTCGGTACCATTTCCGCGACGGCCAACGTGAATCCAGCAGCTATTTATGAATTGTATCAGAAGTGTTGTAGCGGCGTTTGTGACAAACGCCGAAGCGATGAGCAATTGAATATCGTGCGCGACGTATTTAGTAACAGGAAATTTCCGTCGATGATCGCGGCGTTAAAGCGGGCGATTGCCATCTACGCGAACGATCCGGCGTGGACGAGGCTTCGACCGCCGCTGGTCGAGCTCACGGCGGATCAGGCAAAGTTGCTCGGCGCCGACTTGAAAGCGATTGGATTCACGATGCCGCTCGAAAGGAAGAGTTAAGAAGGATTGTAAACGCGAGTCGACGGCGTCACGATACGAGACAGATGCTCTGGCAGGGAAGAAGAGAAAGCGAGAACGTTGAAGATGTTCGCGGATCCGGCGGCGGCCGGCGCATTGCGGTGGGCGGCGGAATCGGCGCCGTCGTTCTCATCATTCTTTATCTCCTGCTCGGCGGCGATCCGCAGGCGTTGTTTGATTCGCAGCAGCAAGTCCAATTATCGCAACCCAGGCGGATCGACAGCCAGGGTCCGCGCGACGAGGCATCGAAATTCGTCGCGGTCGTTCTCGCCGATACCGAAGACGCCTGGCATGAAATCTTCCGGCAAATGGGCCGACAGTACGAGGAGCCGAGGCTCGTGCTTTTCACGGACCAGATCCGGTCCGGCTGCGGGTTTGCCAGTGGCGCGACCGGTCCGTTCTATTGCCCGGAAGATCGACGCGTTTACATCGACCTCGGTTTTAACCGTATCCTCCAGGAACGCCTGGGCGCAGGCGGCGATTTCGCCCAAGCTTACGTCATAGCACACGAAGTTGGACATCACGTGCAGAACCTTCTTGGTATTACGGATTGGGTGCAGTCGTTGCGCGGGCGAGTCAGTGAATCGCAATACAATCAACTCTCAGTCCGGCTTGAGCTGCAGGCCGATTTTCTGGCGGGCGTGTGGGCCCGTTATGCCGACCGAGTCAAGCGGGTCGTCGAATCCGGCGACATCGAAGAAGCGATGCGCGCGGCTGCCGCGGTCGGCGATGACAGACTCCAATACCGATCGCGCGGTTACGTCGTGCCCGATTCATTCACGCATGGCACTTCCGAACAACGCGTCCGCTGGTTCCGACGCGGCTACGAGACCGGCGACCTCCGACAGGGCGACACGTTTAACACGCCTGACTTATAACTGTGGTGGCACGCGTGCCGCGTGCGACGGAATGCAGCCGGCACGGCTATCGCTACAGCTGTAGCTGCGGGCGCTGACCGCGGCCCTCATTACGTCGGCAATCCTTTTCGGGCAATGACCTCCATTACTCCACAAAATCGGTCCAATTCCGAAAGGGTCGTATAAACGTTTGGCGTGATGCGAATACCCTGGAACTCTTCGTGCACGATCGCCACGGTGAAGATGTGGTGTTTGTCGAACAGATATTTCGTCAAGGTGTTGGGATCGGTGCCGTCGATGTGAACGTTTGCGATCGCGCATGATTGATTCGGATCGAACGAAGTGTTGAACCGAATCTTGGGCACATCCTTTAACCGGTTCATCCAGTAACGGGACAGATAACGTAACCGCGCTTCTTTGCGTTTGCCGCCGATGCCGTTGTGAAAAAGGAGCGCCTCGCCGATGGCGAGCTTCGGCGCCGCGGAGTGAGTGCCGATCTCTTCGAATTTGCGAATGTCCCACGCCTGTTTGGCCTCCGCAGCCATGAGCGGCCAGAGTTTTTCGATCTTGTCACGCTTCACGTAAAGCATGCCAGTGCCCTTGGGCGCGTAGAGCCATTTGTGCAGACTGGTACCGAAATAATCGCAACCGAGATCGCTTTGTTTGAAATAGAACTGGGCGAACGAATGCGCGCCATCAACGACGGTCTCAATACCGCGGGCACGTGCCATGTCGCAGACCGCTTTCACCGGAGTGATCTGGCCCGTGATATTGATCATATGCGAGATGAGGATCAGGCGCGTGCGGTCCGTGATTCCTTTTTCAAACGCGGCGGCAATCTCGTTGAGGTTCTTCGGCGGAATCGGAATCTGAATGAGCTTGAGCTTGAGATTTTCGCGTTTTTCCCGCTGACGCAACGTGGTGAGCATGCGCGGATAATCCTGGGTGGTGGTGAGAATTTCGTCGCCGGGTTTGAAATCCATACCCATGAGCAGGGTCTCGAGCGACTCCGAAGCGTTGCGTGTGATTGCGATCTCTTCGCGGTCGCATCCGAACAATTCGGCCAGGCCGGCGCGAATGGTCTCCGATTGCGGCTCGAGGATTTGCCACATCGTGTAAGCAGTGGCGTCTTCCTGTTCCCAGATGTAACGCACGAGCGCCTCGGTCACGATCCGCGGGCTGGGCGAAACACCGCCGTTGTTCAGGTTAATGATGCCGCGCGTGACGCTGAAAGAGTTTTGGATGGTCGCCCAGTAATCTTCGTCCGTGGCCGCTTCTTCCGGCGTGAGATGTGCAACGTTCTTGGTCGCTGCTTCGATATTTCTCAATAACGACGCGATCGTTGCTGAGGAAAGCGCAGCCAGCCCGAGGCTTTTGCCAGCGATGGAAATGAAATCCCGGCGGCTGCGCAGCTGCACGCCGCTAATTAGAGCGATCCTGCAGATCGCATGCAATCATTGTCTTGAGGGGCCTAGCCTGTAGCCGCGGGCGTTGACCGCGGCGGCTTCGCTTGCCTGGCGTCATCGAGGCGCTCGCCCTTCGGCTGGTGAAATCTCGGCCGGCGTCTGCGCTGTCTCTGCGGACGCGAGTCGGGTTTCTGCGGTTCTCGCGCCGTATGCGTCGCAGAATCCTGGACGGTTTTCATCTCGAAAGACCTGAACAACCCCGCCAGATCGATCACTTCATTCGCAGCCGATCTCAAGGTGTTCCCGAGATTTTGCGCAACCGAGGCCACTTCCACGCGGATGCCGCGTCGCCTCAACTTAATTGCGAGATAGGCGAAATCGGCGTCACCGGTTACAAGAATGACAAGATCAGGCCGCATCTCTACGGAGAGCTCGAGCGCGTCGATTGCCATCATGACGTCAACGTTGGCCTTGTAACGGCCTTCTTCGGCCGGCGACCCATCTTTGGTTACGACCATGAATCCGTTGGCGCGCAACCACTGCACGAATTTGTTCTTCTTGTCGCGCTCCTCCTGCCAGAGTGGGATCGCAGGAGGCAGCCCGGCATAGACCACCATCTCGATCAGGTCACGTCCTGTGTGTGGCCCGGCCAGAAAATCACGGAGCTTTAGCCAATCCAGACCGCGTCCCGCTGTCCGCACTGAACTGCCGATGTTCGATTCATCGACAAGGACCAACAATCTAGGGTGCGGTTGCTCGCCGTGAGTTTTCTTTCGCATTTTTCGCCAGCGCTATTTCGTCGCTTTCTTTTTATTTTTCTTCGCGGCGGCAATGCGTTCCGCTTTTTTGCGACGAACGGCGCGTTTCTTAACGTTGTCTCTACCGTAATTGTGTCCCATAAGGCTCAATACTCCGATCTAACGACTCGCGAATCAATGTTTCACCGCTTTAGGTGGCCGGATGGCCTGCGATAAGATAAATGCTAGCGGCGGCGAGAAGGATACCAAGAGCTTTGCGTAAGGTGAGCGGTTCGTGCAGGAAAACCAGCCCGAGCACTGCGCCACCAACGATAAACATGCCATAAATCGGAACGACGACGCTGGTCGGCCCCTCGGATAACGCAAGGAAATAAAAGACGACCGCAATGACCAGGGCCACGCCCGCGCTCAGCGCGAAAATGCCATCAGCGCTGGCAAGATTATCTCGGGAGAAATTTTTGATGTCTCCGCGGAGGATCGTGATCGCGGTTGAGGTCGTGACCACCATCGCAGAGGAAATCATCAGAACGAAGTAGCTGGAGAATCGGCCGCTCTGGGTAGCGAGCTTGACCATTGTTGCGGTCACCGAATAGCCGATCATCCCAATGAAGGCCCACAGAAGATACGATTTGCTCATTGATGAGCGAAGCAGTCGGCTTCGACTATTGCAAGCTGTTGTAGCCGCTGGCGCTGACTGCGGCTTTCGAAATTTCAGTTTTGAACCGCCGGACATTACGGCGTCACTGTGTCTGGCCGACTATCCCGTGTGTTTGAGCCCAATCCCAGAGCGGCGCGAACTCCGCCGGCGCTGGCCGGGCGTTTGTAAAGTGTTCCCGATGTTGAGTCAGCATTTTGGCCAGCGTCATTCCATCGACAGCGACGCGGTTCGGGTCCGCGCCGCGTTCGAGCAGATGCAGCGCATCGGCATAAGCCTCGCTGTGATCGAGTCCCATTTCCGTGCGATAGAGCAACAAGGTATAACCAGCCGAGTTCGATTCGCTCTGGGGCATTGTAGAGTTGATATCGGCACTGTGATCTAGCAGCAGGTCGAGCCGCGCGCGCTGATCGTTCCGATAATAACCAAGATACCAGTTCATGAGAATGATCGGCCGGCCAAACTCATCACGAGCATTCGGATTTCCGCCGGCTTCGAGCATGCTCCGCAGAAGGGGCGCAGACCCATGCACAGCATTGCCCATCGCGAATGAATCCCGATGTCCATTGGTGAAGTTGGGGTCTGCGCCGAGCGACAACAACGTTTTCACCGATTCGACTAACTCCGGACGCTGCCACGTTTCCCTGACTGCCCAGCAAAGCAGCGTCGTGCCATCTCGTCCGGGTGCCTGCAAATCTGGAACGGCCTTCGCGGCTTCGCGGATCGCGTCCTGATCATTCGCTGAAATTGCCTGGGCAACGGCCAGAAGCGCTGGCTGATCGCCAAAGTCATATCTCCCGGAGCGAATTTTCTCTTCCAGCTGGCGGCGATGCGCGTCACCTCTTCCCAGGTCGATCCAAAACGCCGCGACCAACGCAAGCGGAAGCCCGGCACAAAGAATCACAGGCGCGACGATCAACCAACCCCGCCATTTCTTGGCCAGAAAAGTCGCGACTGCGGACACAGCGCCGATAATCAGGAACATCAAGCCGAACACGATGTAAGCGAGGTCCAACGAATCGGCCACGTGCGAGCCGCCCAGCGCGCTTATGACCACGAACAGACCCACAACCGCGTAGGCACCGGCGGCGATCCACAGAACGATTTGGAAGATTTTCCAGATCACGGTGGCCGTTTTATCAGCCCGCAACTATTTACACAAGGAAGCTGCGCGTTGTCGCGGCGGTCGCTGCGGCCTGTGTTGCCACAGCTCTGTGCGGCGTTTGCTCTTTGACGTCCGGCACGGCGTATTCGACTCTCACGTTCTTTGCAACGCAAACGCTATCTCTTTGTCTGCATCAATCGTCGGGCTGAGGACAACCCGAAAGGATGCTGCGCGTCCAAGGACTCGGAAAAAGTGTATCGAGCGTTGAAGGAAGAGATTGCCGCGCGCGGACTCGCCAAGCTCGAGGCGCGGGTGTGTACATCCAGCTGTCTCGATCAATGTGAGACCGGCGTGACGGTTCTAATCGAACCCGATCACTTTTTTTACGGCCACGTCACAGTCGCAGACGTCCCGGAGATTGTGGACGGACTCGTTACGAATCAACCCGTCATACGGCTCGTGCTAACCGACGATCCGCTGTAGCCGCTGTCGCCGACTGCGCCTGGGCTGGCTAGTGGGCATTAGACCCCTGAGGAGGAGGCTCAGGCGGTGGTGTTGGTGTTTCTTTCCTTTGTGCCATTCCAGATCCTTAAATGACAAAGCAGAATAGTCGAGAGATAATTTCTGTAAGGTAAGACGGTCACAACAGAGCAGCGAATGTCGCAATCTTCATCTCTTGCCGCTGGCGCTGACTGCGGTTCGCGTTCATCTCTCTTCTTGCCAATCACGCGAACAAGTTCTTTGGTGCTCGAATAACGAAATCCCATGAAACACCTCAAAACTTCTCTGTTACTAACAGCAGCATTATTCTCGCTCTCTGCGGCTTCAGCTTTTGCGCAGGCAGCAAAAGGCTCTCCTGCAACCGGTGCGTCGGCGTCGCCATCAACTCCACCGACCATCGCGTCTGCCATCGATCGCGAGATCACCATCGTAGAGAAAGAACTGATCGACGCCGCCGAGGCGATGCCGGAGAACAAGTTCGATTTTTCTCCGGAAAAACTGAATCTGCCCGGCGGCGACTACAAAGGCGTGCGCACATTCGGCGAACAGCTGAAGCATGTTGCTGCGTCCAATTATCTGCTCTGGTCGCCGATCACTGGCGAAAAACCACCTGACAACGTCAACGACGGCAAAGGCCCGGACAACATGAAAGCCAAGGCCGACATTATTAAGTATGTGAAAGATTCCTTCGCGTTCGGCCACAAGTCGGTGGCGACCTTGACCAGCTCGAACCTCGTCGAACCGATTACCTCAAGTAGTGGCAGGCCGACCACACGCCTGTTCCTGGCAACGTTTGCCCCGGCTCATTGCTTCGATCACTACGGCCAGCTCGTCGAATATCTACGCATGAACGGCATCGTTCCACCGGCCAGCCGCGGACAATAAGCTGTAACCGCGGGCGCTCTCCGGTTTCACGATTGCTTTTCCTGACAGAGTTTTTGGAAAGCGGGATCAGCACGCAAAGGGTCCCACATTGGATCGAGCCTTAAAAGGGCCGGCGTGATGGGTGTCGGACTGTAGAGCCAGCCACCATACGGTGTTTGTAACAATCGCGTCAGTGTCGCGATCGCCCGATCGTTCTCGCCAATTATCATCTCGACTAGCGCCATGTTCTCTTCGAAAGCCGGCCCTGAGAGTCTATCTTTACTGCGTGGCACAAGCATGATCGCACGCTGCGCTTCGTTAACGGCTGAGTCCTTCTCGTTAAGCACGGCGTAAGCGACGGCCAGCGCTGCCGCAACGAATGCGTTGTCTGGTTGATCCTTCTTGAGCGACTCAAGTGTGTTGCGCGCTTCTTCAGCGTCAGCTCGCGCTAATGCGATGTCGCCAGCTACGTGGTGGGCCAACGCTAACCCTACTTGCTTGCTGGCTTTCTCAATCCCCGCGGTAAATGGCAATCGAGCTTGTCGGGCCTGCACCCATTGGATGGCCTCAGGCTTTTGTTCAAATCTCAATTGCGCCAGCTTAACTCGAACAGCAACATCCGAACTCGTTTGTGTATTCACCTGCGCGAGCGATTTAGCGGCTTCTTGCAGGTTACCTTCGGCCTGATAGACGCTGGCTTTCAACGCCATTAGAGACAATTCGTTAGGCACAATATCCAGCGCCCGATCGTAGAGCTTTTCCGCTTTCGAGAATTGTCGAAGCGCGGCGTATGTAAACGCCACTTCCGTCAGTAACGCTGTATTTCGTGGATTGAGTGCGAGACCCCGTTCCCAGTAGCCAACGCTTTCATCCCAATATCCCTCTTTTCGCGCAATTGCCCCGAGGGCGCATAAGACCTCGCTGTTACCCGGCAACATTTTGCTGACACGCCCAAATGTGGCTTTGGCCACGCCGTAATCGTGCAGAACCCAATATTGATAATAGCCGGTGAAGAGCGCGGTTTCGGGCGAGTCCGGTTGCAGTTTCTGCGCATTTTCCAAAGCTTGCTTGGCCGCATCGCGCCGGGCGGTAGTTGTGTCGCGGCGGTTAGAGTAAAGAAGCGCGTGCAGCCCAGAAAGTCGTGCCCAGGCGAGCGCAAAATTCGGGTCAAGCCGCACCGCCAGGTTATAAAAATCGATAGCTTTGAACACGCCATCACTCGAGTAGTTGCTGCCTTCTTCAAAAACGAGCCCGCGCAAATAGGCATCGTAAGCATCCGAGTTGTTTGTCGGCTTGGCAGCCAACGCTTGCTCCTCGCGGCCGGTCAGCTTCGCTTGCAACGACTCCGCGATTCCTTTAGCGATCTCGGTCTCGACGCTAAAGATATCACTCAACAGCCGGTCATACGTCTCGGCCCACAGTTGCGAGCCGCTTTGCGCGTTAACCAGGTGAACATTGACTCTCACCTGGTTACCTGCCTTCTGGACGCTGCCCTGAAGGACGTTCGCGACGCCAAGCTGCCTTGCGATTTCAGCAAGATTGCCTGGTTGGCTCTGATATCCCTTCGTTGAAGTGCGCGAAATCACTTTCAAATCCCCGATCTTCGTGAGACGCGTCAGGACTTCTTGTTGGATCCCATCGGCGAAATAAGCGTTGTCCGGATCGCTGCTTAGGTTCTGAAAAGGCAGAACTGCGATACCTTTGCGGATATCCGGAGCTGGCGCACTAACTCCGACCGGCTCACGGGAATTTTGTTGAGATCGAGCCCAAAACGCGAACAGAACTGCGGTCAGTACAATCATGACAGCCGCGCTCGCGACAAGACGTGACCCATTTTGCCTGACCAGACATCTGGCGCGATAGGCAAGAGTAGGACGACGTGCGACGACCGGCTTTCCCTCAAGATGGCGGCGAATATCGTCGGCGAAATCCGCTACTGTTGCATAACGCATTTCGGGGTCCTTGCGCATTGCGAAGAGGACAATCGCGTCGAGATCACCGCGCAACAGCCGGGCGACTTCATCAGAAGCAACCGCGCTGGGCGGCGGCGGAACTTGCTCACCTATCACTGAAGCCAGTTCCTCCCGGGTGGGACGAGAAGTGGAAAACCGGTGCGGCTTTTGGTCGCTCAACATTTGATAGAGCAAGGCGCCTAACGAGTAAATATCGGTCGCGACTGTTACCGGATCTCCTTTCGCTTGTTCGGGCGAAGCGCAAACAGGTGTCAGACGCTGCTCTGTCTCGATGCTCGATTGCGTCGCGTCTTCTTCTTTCGCCAGAATCTTGGCGATCCCAAAATCGAGCAGCTTCGGCTCACCTTCCGCGTTCGCCAGAATGTTGCTGGGTTTAATGTCACGATGAACAACCAGATTCCGATGCGCAAACTCGACCGCGGCGCAGATCTTCAAAAACAACTCCAGTCGTTGACGAGTCGACAACTTTTGCGCGACTGCAAATCGAGTCACTGGTGCGCCGACGATGTAATCCATGATGAAATAGGGCAGCCCATCGTCGGTTGTGCCTGCATCGAGAAGCCGGGCGATATTTGGATGATCGAGCTTCGCCAGGATCTGGCGTTCCGCTCGGAAACGGCGCAGCACTTCGTCGGTGTCTGTGCCGCGCTTGAGTACTTTGATCGCGACGCGCTTTTCAAATTGTCCGTCGGCGCGCTCGGCGAGATAAACGGCCCCCATGCCACCGCGTCCGAGTTCTTTGACAACCGCGTACGCACCCATTCGCTCGCCAATTCGATCGCGTTCGTCGCACCGAAGGCGTGTCGCTGCGATCTCTGCGAATTCTTCGAAGACATTTGTGTCCTGGGCGAGCAGCTTTTGAGCTTCACGCAGGAGTGCGGTGTCATCGGCGCACAATTGTTTGAGCGCTGTCGTACGCTCTTCAGACGAGGTATGCTCCAACGCGTCGGCAAGAACATTTTTGAGCCGCTGCCAGCGTGCTGGATTTTGGTTCATCGGGTTGGCGAGTTTTACACTAGCCGTCGCATAACCGGTTACGGAGCCACAACTTTGCCGTTACCCAGTCGCGCTTAACCGTCGCCCGCGATATTTTAAGCGTGGATGCAATTTCATCGGCGGTGAGACCGGCGAAAAATCGTAGCTCAACAATTTGCGCCTGCCGCGGGTCTTCGATTTCCAATTCTTCCAATGCCTCATCCACCGCTACCAGGTTGAGGTCGCGCTCGGCGCAAAAATCCAGAGCCTCATCCAGCGGCAATCGCACCGCTGATGGCCCGCCCCTTTTTTGGCGTGCGCGCGTTCTTCCGTAACTGATCAGAATTCGCCGCATCGCCCGCGCAGCGAATGCAATGACATGGGCTTCATCGCGCCAGGTATGATCCGGCTGCTTAAGCACGCACAGGAAGGCTTCGTGCAGAAGCGCAGTTGGTTGCAACGTATGCCCCGGACGTTCGCTTCTCAGATATTCCGCAGCCAGGCGGCGTAGCTTTTCATACGTTTCGGGCGATATCTCACCATTTTCTGACGCATTCGCTTTCCTGGCCGGAATTGGCACATGTTCGACCACGACGGGATCGCCTGCCATATGGGAAAAAGCATCGTAATCCCAATGCGATATTCCGTCCAGTTCACTGATCACTGAGCTTTTTTGTCGGATTTGTGGCTTATCCCAACGTTTACACCTCTGCCGGCCTCAATCTCTCGTTGGCGATGATTCAGGAAGATTATGGCGTAGTTGAATTCAGGATGTTACGGCCGTTCAGATCTGGCCAAGCCCAATCCGCGATCCGGTTCGCGCAGGAAACCGTGATTCAGATTATTCGCGTCGGTGTAAACTCCAACCACCGCCCCGTTCGGAGCAATGGCCCCCCAGGCACCGAAGTTTCCCGGGACGTCGAACTCGACGATGGCGCCATGCCTATCGCGCACAAACCCGTGATTCACGTCTGCACTGTCAACATACCATCCCGTGGTCACTCCATTTGTATTGATATCCCAGGGAAGGGTACCTTGGTTGAAGCCCGTACCGGCGTGCGGAGCATCGAAAATTGTAACCGCGCCGTGTTTATCCAGCAGAAAGCCGTGATTCACAACGTCCGCGTCAATGAGAACTCCCAGGATGGTCCCATTTGGAGTAAAGCCGCCGCCATACGTACCTTCGCCGGGGCCCGTACCCCCGCCCGGAAGATCGAATGTGGTAATGACACCGTTCTTATCCCGCAGGAACCCGTGTACCGCACCGGTCGCGTCAAAGTAGAATCCTGTGATGTCGCCATTTGGGCGGATTGCGAAACTTTGCGTGCCCTGACCGGCTGCTGTGCCAGCGCCCGGTGCATCGATGGTTGTGACAGCGCCATTCTCATCGCGCACGAAACCGTGAAGCGCGCCCACCGAGTCAATGGAAAACCCCGTGATTACCCCGTTCGGGTTGATGAGTTGGGGGCTGTTAAACGGAAAAGTGCCCTGACCGGGTCCCGTGCCTGCGCCCGGCGCGTCAAAGCTGGTAATGACGCCTTGATCGGAGCGAACGTACCCGTGGGACACATTCGCTGAGTCATTGAAGTATCCTGTAATAGTCCCACTCGGGTTGACTGAATAGGCCCGCGTTCCCTGGCCAGGTGCTGTACCGGCACCCGGCGCGTCGAACATGGTGAAAACGCCATCGTGCGAGCGGGTGAAAGCGTGCCGAACACTGTTCGCGTCACGCATGAATCCTATAATTGTTCCAGAGGCGTTGATGTCCAGGGTGCTTGTGCCCTGATTAGGCCCCGTGCCCGCACCCGGCGCGTCAATGGTCGTAATGGTTTGCGCAGACGTTGAGGCGGTTATTGCCAGGGCGATCAGAATGATTGCCGCGAGCACGAGCTGGTATTTGGTTTTTGGTAAACAGAATGGTTTCATACGTGGTAAAGCGACAACGGTCCGGGAAAAGGCTCATTCTGCCCCGACCGACAGCAGCAGCTACAACGTCCAAGCGCGACTTAGCAGTCCCGCGCGAAGTTAAATTGGTATGAAATTTCTCCGGATTTGTGCAGCCACGCTTGCCGTTGCCTGCTTGGTTTGCGGTTGCGCCACGCGTCCCATCATCGTCGGTCAACCGCGGGCGCCGATCAGCCCCGAAGCAGTGCGCGTTTACCAAGTGCCGCCACGGCATTTTGAGCGAATAGCGATCATCGATTCCCCGGCGGGGACGAGCTGGATTTTTCCTGATCGGCCTTCCATGGACCTGGGCATCTCCCGTTTGCGGGAACAAGCGGCTGCGCTTGGCGCAAACGGCATTTTACTGGAGCGCGTCTATGACATGCCGGTTGGCGGCTTAGCCATTGGCGGCGGCGGTTTTGGTTACAGTGGGAATAACTTTTATGGCGGTGCCGGCAACGTTGGCGGGCCGCTGATCAACCATCGGGTTCAAGCTGCGGCCATCTACGTGCGCTGATGTAATCGCATTCGAGTCGCCGTAGAGGCGAACGTCGCCTGCGAAAAAGATCTTCTATTTTGCCGCAAACGATTTCCGTCGGCGAATGCTCCAAGTCGATCAAAGTCCCTTGACAAAATGCGCGGATCACGTAACAAATTTTGATTACGTCACCCGACGTCTCAACGCACTTTCGGTCGGGTAAAAAGCCGGTTGAAGGGCTTAACCTTCGCTGAGACACCGCTTAGCGCGATCTCCAGATTCACCTGGAGCCTTGAGGTATCGGAAGTGAGGCTGCTGGTAGAAGCACGTCTCTAAAGGTTCCTCAATCCGCGCGAATTTGGAACAGTCAACCCCAGATAGAAAGGCGTTTATGAAATTCGTTAGTCTCAGAACTAAGCGCGCTCACCGAAGCACCAAGCCGGAGAAAGCATCCCGCACCAACCATGGATCACTCCCCAAGCCATCAGCCGCGCCTCATCAAATCCACACCTACGCGGAGCTCCGGCAACAGATTCATGACGACCTTCGGATTCAACACCCGGAATGGGTCGAGCCAGATGGCAAATCTCCCATGTGTGATTCTTACGAGGCCCGTCTCGTGAAACTACTCGACAGTTTGAAGCGAAGAGGATCCACACAGTCCATTGTTGATCCGCATCGACTCCTCGAACAAGGAGCGCACTGACTTGGTATCGCAGTGTTCAATGATTGAGGCAGTCCATTGCTGCAATCTTTAGGTAAAAATTCAACGAAAGGAGCAAATAATTATGGCTAGGTATGTCGGTCTTATTCAGTTTACCGACCAGGGCATTCGCAACGTCAAGGACACCATCAAGCGATCCGAGGCCGCGATTGCCGAGGCCGAGAAAATGGGCATGAAGATCACCGAGGAATTCTGGACGCTGGGCGCGTATGACATCGTGCTCTTGCTCGATGCACCCGATGACGAGACCATGACTGCTTTCATGCTTAAGGTTGGGTCACTGGGCAACGTCAGAACCGCGACCATGCGGGCCTTCGGCAGGGAAGAGATGGAAGGCATTCTCGGGAAAATCAAGTAACCGGCCACGCGATTGTCTCGCTGGATTTTGCAGCTGTGGCCCGCAGTCGCGGACTACGATTTCTGCGTTGAGTCTCCGCATCATAAGCCGCTCTTGGCCCGCCGTAGCCCAGATTGCATCGCGAAGGAGGCTACGATGCATGAACGCGCGACTTGCTGCTTGCGCGCCGAAGCTTTAGCGAAGGCGGGTAGCTGCGGCTGCGATTGAGATAGCAGAGCGGCTAGGACTTGGGAGCCGCGGCTGGTTCCTCGTTCGAAATATCTACCACGCAACGCCACTGCCCATCAGCATCCAAGCGCCAGATCGATATTCCTCTAAGGTGGAGCGTTATCGTCGTGCCGTTTGGCCCAGGAACTGTGAGCTCGTCGGTGCCGCGCATATAGGCGAGTTTGCCGTCGGGTGAGAAAACGGGCTTTTCCGATACCCAATGAATTTTGAATCCCGGAGTGTTAAGGCTAGCTGTCACATAGGCGCGAATTGCTGCCTTGCCTTCGAGTACGGGCTGGCCAGGAAAAATGAGCACGGCATCATCGCTCCAATAAGAGAGGATCTTCTCGACATCCTTTCCCGCGAAGGCGAGGTCGGCCCACTCAGCGTCCCGGCGTAACAGTTTCGCCTGTTCCGTCGCAGGATCGAAATTTTGCCGCGCGCAACTAACAAGAATGAATATGAAAAACAGCAAGGACAAATGACGTGATAATGACATGAAGTAAATCCTCACGGTCTCAGAGGCCTAACGAGAAGCTAAGCGGCATGCTACTTAACGTTGACGGCAATAGCGATTGTTGGCGTAGCAAAGACATGCTGATGGTGAGGATCGTTGATCCCACTTGGGAGGAAGTACCATTTGCCGGGTTCCATTTTGCCCAGAGCTGGAAGCCTTGATAATCGCTCGGGATCAAGGCCAGCTGCGAGAAGCTGTGTGGCATCAAACTCGTATACCACATCTTCTGTTGTAGCCTCGGGCTGTGATGCGTAGTGAACCATTGTGCCCTGGCTGCTTTTGAAGCAGTACTCGCCCGCACCTTTCGTTTGATCGATAGCCATGTCGGGCTTCGCTCGGAGTACGCGAGCGATCGCGAGCACCTCGGCCTTGGCGGTTCCGTGGAGAGCGAGAACATCTGAGTACTCAGACTGGATACGAGCCAGTTCAGCACTTCCGACGTCGTTCTGAGCTGACGTGCTGCTGGCGATCACGAGGAGAGCGGAAGCGAAGGCGACGTTGACTTTGAACATGGTAAGGTCCTTTCTCTAGACGGCCTAACAAGTGTTATGCGGAATCTTTCGGCCGGATGCCATTATAGAGCCAAAAACAGTCCCTTAAAGTCGCCATTGAAATCGTTCTCCCGAAACTGAGAGAACGTCGGTAGCGAATGAATGGAGCCGTCGGGCGACGGGCGACATAGATGGGCAAACCGAGAGGTCGAAATGGCGGGAGCACATGAGTCAATGCGGACAACGACCGAGTTTCAACGACTTCGGCCTTTCAGGGCCGGCCCCTCGCGCTGCCTTTCCTAATCACTAGCCATGATGAATAGCGGCTGCATTTCGAAGTCGGTGTAGCGTGGACGCAGCCGCTCCTTGTTATAGTACTTGTCCACGTTGACCGTTTTCTTGCTGCTGGTCACCGCTTCAATCGGCATGTTGTCATAGCGCCCATTTTTCAGGACGACGAGCCGGCCGTGATGACCGTGCTGGATGAGATCGAGGGCGAGATTGCCGTAGGCCACGGGCACGATCGAATCGATCGCGTCGGGATCGCCCCCGCGCACCATGTAGCCGAGACGCTGGTTGATGGTCTGAATCGGGTTGCCCTTGTTGTATTTGGCGGAACGGTCCTTGAGTTCGGCCGAGACCAGGTCGCCGATTCCACCGAGTTTCAGATGCCCGAACGCGTCGGTTGTCCTGTCGGAGAACACCATTTCACCTCCTTCGAACATTGCCCCTTCTGAAACGATAACGACTGAATATTTGCTAGGGTTCCGCGCGCGGTCGTAGCACAACAATTCGGTCAGATGCTCGATATCGAATTTGCATTCGGGGATGACGCACCGATTCGCCGCACCCGCCATCGTTGGCAACATCGCGGTGAACCCCGCGTAGCGTCCGAACACCTCCATGACCAGAAATCGCTCGTGAGATCCGGCCGAGGTGCGGAGACGATTTGACAATTCAATCGTGCGACTGACGCATGTGCTAAAGCCGATACAATAATCGGTCCCCGGCACGTCATTGTCCATCGTCTTGGGTATCGCCACCACCTTGACGCCTTCCTTGTGCAAACGCGTGGCAAAAGAAAGCGTGTCGTCGCCGCCGATTGGAATCAAATAGTCAATGCCCAGCCAGTCCAGGTTTTTGATGACTTCGGGGGTGAGATCGTTCTTGTCTTGATTGTAGGTTGCGCGCAGCGCTTCAGGTACCTCTGCTTTTTTCACTGCTGGCGGGTTCGTACGCGAGGTATGCAGAAACGTGCCGCCGGTGCGTGCTGCACGATTGACGATCTCTTCCGTAAGGATTTGAAAGTGCTCGCTGTTGTCCGCGTGTTCATCACGCAGAATGCTGATCGCGCCCAGCCAGCCATGGCGGATACCAACCACCTGATAGCCTTCGCGCAGGGCGCGAATGGTGACCGCGCGGATCGCGGGATTGAGCCCCGGCACATCCCCGCCGCCGGTGAGAATACCGATTACGCCTTTCTTACTGCTCATGCGAATATCTGAGTTTGGCCGCGACACCAATCTACCACCTTATCTTTGCTCCGACACAGACCCGCATTACTCTTTCAGAAAAACTCAGGGAAGGAGTCACACTATGGCCAGGTATATCAGTCTTATTAAGTTTGCCGATCAAGGCATTCGCAACGTTAACGACACAGTCAAGCGGGGCGACACCGCCAGGGCCGAAGCCGAGAAATTGAACATCAAGATCATCGAGGAATACTGGACGATGGGCGCGTACGACGGGGTAGTCTTATTCGAGGCGCCCGATGACGAGACGATGACTGCATTCGCTTGCAAGATTAGCTCATTGGGAAACGTCAAGACTGAGACCATGCGAGCGTTCCGCAAAGAAGAGATGGAAGATATTCTGTCGAAGATCAAATAGCAGTTTGCTCGGCCGCATCGTAAGCCGCTTACGATGCACGAGCGAGCAGCGTGCATTTTTCTTTGTGTGAAAAGGCGTCGATCACGCCCGGACATCGCGCGCTTACCGGCTCATAGAGGCGATCGAGCCAATGCGGGCAACGGCCGAGTTTCAATAACTTCGGCCTTTTGGGCCGGCCCGGCGCCGCCTTTCCTAATCACTTGCCATGATGAATAGCGGCTGCATTTCGAAATCGGTGTAGAGTGGACGCAGGCGCTCCTTGTTATAGTACTTCTCTACGTTGACCGTTTTCTTGCTGCTGATCACCGCTTCAATCGGCATGTTGTCATAGCGCCCATTTTTCAGAACGACGAGACGGCCGTGGCTTCCCCGCAGGACGAGATCGAGGGCGAGATTGCCGTAGGCCATGGGCACAATCGAATCAATCGCGTCAGGATCGCCCCCGCGCACCATGTAGCCGAGACGCTGGTTGATGGTTTCGATCGGCCTGCCCTTGTTGTATTTGGCGGAACGGTCCTTGAGTTCTGCAGAGACCAGATCGCCGATGCCGCCCAGTTTCATGTGCCCGAACGCGTCCGTCGTCC
>Ga0081455_10002404_pt1 | contig 22337 bp, 24 predicted proteins | sample TabmetS3T2R1_FD_70207 | JGI IMG/M metagenome (GOLD analysis project Ga0081455, IMG submission 70207) | Tabebuia heterophylla rhizosphere microbial communities from the University of Puerto Rico - S3T2R1 | ecosystem: Host-associated > Plants > Roots > Rhizosphere ...
GCCAAGCCGATACGTTCCGCTCGAAATGAACGAGATTGCAGAAGGGCTTGGCGATGACGACCCGCTCGCGCACGGCGACCTTGCGGCCTTTGACCTCGGTCTCCTCGATGCCCCAGGAGGGCTTGCGGTAGCGGCGCGTGGTGCGTTCGAACAGCTCGAGCGCCGCCGCGGCGCTTCGGCCGAGGGGCGTATAGGCTGCCGGATTCAGTGGACTGCGAAACAGGAGCCGGTAGGCGTCTGCCGCGGCCCGTGCGGGGCTGAGCGCCGCCTGGTTCAGCTCGAAAAGATGGTAAAGCATGGATCGCCCTCCCGCCTACGAACACAATACAGCTAAATGCTGCATCGCGGAATCAGATGGTGATTCTATGTTGCGGCGCAACGACAACTTGCCGCTGGAGCCGTTCGGTCGCGCGGCTAAAGGTAGCGGCCCATGGTTTCGGTCATTTTTGTGACAGGAGTACCATAGGCAAAATGCGTGATATATTCGCCATCCTTGCCCATGAAGTAGACCAACGCCGAGTGATCGATGCTATAGCCGTAGCTCCCATCTTTGTCTTTATATTCGAATTTTGAGAACGTAACCCGGTAAGCCTTTGCTGCGTCGGCTATTTCAGCTTGTGACCCGGTGAGACCTACGAAATTCTTTCCAAAATTCTTGACGTAGGCACCCACCGCCTCAGACGTGTCGCGCTCCGGATCCAAGGTCACAAAAATGGGAACAATCTCGTTAGCCTTGGGGCCAAGAGCGTCGAGCGCCCCTGCCATGACCTGAAGCTCGGCCGGGCAGATGTCCGGGCAATGGGTGAAGCCGAAGAAGATGAGCATGTAGCGGCCGCGGAAATCGCGGTCGGTGACCGTCTTGCCGTTTTGATCGACGAGGGTGAATGGCCCGCCGATCAGCGCCTGGCCGGTCGTCTGGACCTGCGCGCCTTGCGGACCCCTTGTGAGAATGAGAGCAGTGGCGCCCGCGACCGCTCCGACGAAAAATCCGGCGAGAATGACGACGAGCAGAGGGCCGCGCATCTATTCGCCCAATTGCAGCAGGGAGCCGTTGACGCGAGCGCTCGCGAGGAATCGGCTGAAGGTGAGATAGCCGACGAAGAGATAGACGGCGTTCAGCGAGAGCGCCCACCACAGCTCCGTCGCATCGAACGTATTGTGCAGCAGGATCGAGCGCATGCCTTCGAACACATGCGTCGGCGGCAGCGCAAGGGCCACGACTTGCAGCCAGCCGGGCAGGACCGAGACGGGGTAGTAGACGCAGCAGAGCGGCAGAAGCAGAAAGGCAAGCGACCAGGCAAGCTCCTCGGCGCCGAGGCCGTAACGCAGGATGACTCCCGCCGAGATCAGTCCGATCGACCAGCTCGTCAGCACGAGCACGGCGAAGAAGGCGACGAGCGGAAGCCCGAGATCGAGCAGGTTGAAGCCGAAAAAGAGATAGGCGGCGGTCGCGACCGGAACCATGCTCACGCTGAGGCGGATCACGCTCCACACACTCAACGCGAAAACAAGCTCATAGGGACGGAGCGGGCTCGTGAGCAGATTGCCGAGATTGCGCGACCACATCTCCTCGATGAAGGTGGTGGCGAAGCCGATATTGGAGCGGAACAGAATGTCCCAGAGAAGAATCGAGCCGATCAGGACCCCTGCAGCCTGCGCCAGAGGGCTCGTCGTGCCGGCGAGATATTTCTGGAGAAAGCCCCAGGTCAGCATCTGGAGGAACGGCCAGTAGATGAGCTCGACCAGCCGGACACCTGAGCTCCGCAGCAGATAGATGTAGCGCCGCACCAGCGCGCCGATGCGGCGCAACGATGCACTGAGGCCCATGGGCGGCAAGACGATGGGCTCGGCGCCGCTTCTAGCCGTGCGGGCCGTGCTCATGACACTTTCCGTGCCGGCGGTTGATCGCCGTTCGTGTCGTCGGAGTCGCGCTTGGCGCGGCCGCGCACGACGTCGAGAAACACCTCCTCAAGGCTCTTACGGCCGAAGGTGGTGATAAGGGCTTTTGGCGTCTCGTCCTCGATGATGCGGCCTTGGTGCAACAGGATGACGCGGTCGGCGAGCCGCTCGACCTCCGTCATGTTGTGGGAGGCAATGAGAAGGGTCCCGCCGTGCGCCCGCGCGTAGTCCTTGAGCTTCCGCCTGATCCAGTCGGCGGTGTCGGGGTCGAGCGAGGCCGTGGGCTCGTCGAGCAGGAGGAGCTCGGGCGCGTTGAGGAGCGCCTTGGCGAGGCCCACGCGCGTCTTCTGCCCGGCTGATAGCTTGCCGGTCAAACGATCGAGCAGGGGCTCGATCTGCAAGTCCTCGGCGATGTAGGCGATGCGCTCGGCGGCGTTGGCGAGGCCGTAAAGCCCCGCATAGACCGTGAGGTTTTGTCTCACCGTCAGCCGCGCCGGCAGGTCGACATAGGGGCTCTGGAAGTTCAGCCTATGCGCGACCTCGCCCCGGTTCCGGCTGATATCGGCGCCGAACACTCTGACCTCGCCAAAGCTCGGCATGACGAGACCAAGCAGCATGGCGATGGTCGTGGTTTTGCCGGCCCCGTTCCCGCCGAGCAAGGCCACGGTCGTGCTCGGCTCGAGCCTGAAGCTGATATGATCGACTGCGGTGACAGAGCCGTAGATCTTGGTGAGATCGCGCACCGCAACGGGCACGCGCGCATCCATGACGCCTGCCTCAGCGAGGCTTGCGCCGGCCTGTTTAGCGAAACCGTCAACTCTCTCGTCCATGACCTTGCGCTGCTCGTAGGCTTTGTCGGAATTATGGCTCCATCCCCCGTGCTAGACTTCACCTATGGCCGCCGTGACCAATAGTCAAACCAACCGCCACGCCCATGTGCCCGAGTGGCTCAAGCGAGGCGAAAGCCGCTTGCGACTCCAGACCATCGTGCGCCTGCGCTGGCTCGCCGTGCTCGGCCAGAGCCTGACCGTGATCGGCGCCTATTGGGTGCTCGGCATCGACCTGCCGATCGGCGGCTGCCTCGCGGTGATTGCGCTCTCGGCCTGGATCAACGTTGCGCTTCGCATCCGCTATCCGGCCAGTCAGCGGCTCCGGAGCCACTATGCCTTCATCATGCTCGGTTACGACATCTTGCAGCTTGCCGCCCTGCTCTATCTGACCGGCGGTCTGGAAAACCCGTTTGCCTTCCTGCTCATCGCGCCGGTGACAGTGTCGGCCTCGACCTTGCCGATCAGAATCACCGCGGCGCTCGGTGCGCTCACCATCGTCGCGGCGACCATCCTTACGAGCGTCCATCATCCGCTTCCGTGGTTCCATCACGCCAACTTGCTGCTCCCCTTCCCGTATGTGATGGGCGTGTGGGCCGCGGTCGTGTCCGGCATTCTCTTCATCGGCTTCTACTCCTGGCGCACGGCGGAGGAGGCGCGGCGCATGGCCGAGGCCTTGGCCGCCGCCGAGATGGTGCTCGCCCGCGAGCAGAAGCTTTCGGCCCTCGACGGGCTTGCCGCGGCGGCGGCGCATGGGCTCGGCACCCCGCTTGCCACCATTGCCGTGGTGACCAAGGAGCTGATGCGCGACGCCAAGCCAACCGACCCTCATTACGAGGACGTGGCCCTGCTGCGCGCGCAGGCCGAGCGCTGCCGCGAAATCCTGGCCGAGCTTGCCGGAGGCGGGGAGCAGCATGACCTGATCGTGTCGCGCCTCCCTGTGAGCCATCTGATCGAGGAGGTGGTGGCGCCGCATCGTTTGGTCGCGGTGCCGATCGAGGTCAAGATCGGGCCGACGGGCGCGGCGCCGCGCAGCGCCGGGGCGCAAGAGCCGGTGGCCGAGCGAAACCCGGGCGTCCTCTACGGGCTTGGCAACCTCGTGGAGAATGCCATCGACTTCGCCGCGAGCAAGGTCGAGGTCGACGCTCACTGGTCGGACGAGGACGTCGAGATCGTCATCGCCGACGATGGGGCGGGCTTTCCGCCTCACGTGCTCGAGCAGCTTGGCGAGCCCTTCGTTACCACGAGGCCGGCATACGGCTGGCGGCAGGAGGCGCCTGACGAGCATATCGGCATGGGCCTCGGCTTCTTCATCGCCAAGACGCTGCTTGAGCGATCCGGCGCCACGCTCGAGCTTGCCAACCGGCCGCAGGGGGGAGCAATCGTCACGGTTAGCTGGCCGAGAGCGAAATTCGAGCAGCGCCCGGCAAAGGCCGAGCCGAGGCCGGAGCCGGTGGGCTAGGCCGCTACAAATCGCCGCAAAGCGCGGGATTTGCCCAACGTTACCGGCAGTTCATTTCCCGGCTACCCCCTACTTTGGTATCGTTGCCGCGCGGCGAAAAACCGCTTAGCTCCGGGTAGGGCTAGGAGCAGGGTCACTAGGAGAGCTCGAACATGGAAGTTCAGCAGGTTCCGCCCACGCCTCAGACCATCGGCGTCCCGGACAACACGCTTCTGATTGTCGATGACGATCGCGCCTTCCTCGCGCGGCTTGCCCGCGCCATGGAGACGCGCGGCTTCGCGGTCGAGGCAGCAGCCTCGGTCGCGGAAGGGCTACAGTCACTCAGGCGCAGGCCTCCCGCCTTCGCCGTAGTGGATATGCGCCTCGACGACGGCAACGGCATCGACGTCATCGCCGCGCTGAAGGACGTGCGCCCGGAGGCGCGCGCCGTAGTGCTCACCGGCTATGGCAATATCGCGACCGCGGTGACCGCGGTGAAGCTTGGCGCCGTCGACTATCTCGCCAAGCCCGCCGACGCCGACGACGTCTATAACGCGCTGGTCGCTTCGACCACCGCCGTAAAGGCGCCGCCGCCGGAGAACCCGATGTCGGCAGACCGCGTGCGCTGGGAGCACATTCAGAGGGTCTATGAGCTTTGCAACCGCAACGTCTCGGAGACAGCAAGGCGGCTCAACATGCACCGCCGCACCTTGCAGCGCATTCTCGCCAAGCGCGCCCCGAAGTAGCGCACGTCTTTTCCCTATTCTCGTCATGCCCGGCCTTGAGCCGGGCATCCAGGCCGCATGCACAGAGCACGTTGCCCTGGATTGCCGGGTCAAGCCCGGCAATGACGTGAGGATAGGTGAGAGGACTAAACTTCAAACCCGCAATGAGGATCGAGGTGAAGCTGCAAGCGGAGCGCGGCGGCGCGGGCGAAGCACAGCATCATGGCCTTGCGGCGTGCGGCCGATAGCCGCTCCTCGGCGCCTTCGCGCACGAGCTCGGCACCATAGCGATCGGCAAGGATGAGCCCCGCCTCGTCGGGAATGACCTCGCACGGGAAGTCCGCACGCACCGCGAAATAAAGGCGGTCGCAATAGTCGAGATAGTCCTGCCACTTCGCATCGCTGCGGTAATCGAGCAGGCAGGATTTGATCTCGACGATGAGAATGTCGCCGGCACCGGACAGCGCCACCACGTCGGCGCGACGGCCATTGGCAAGGGACAGCTCGGTGACCACCGAGAGTCCCCGCGCGCGCAACGCCCGGCACACGCCCCGTTGCAGTTCGGCCGCGACCTCGGACTGCCTGCCGTCGAAGGGAAGGACAGGATCGATCGCATCGCTATCGGGCTTCAGCATGCGAAGACTCCGGCGAAATCAAGTTCCCCTCACAGAGATGTGCGATGGTTAAGCATTTCGCGTTTCGGAACAAGCTGCTAAATCTCGCGTTCAGGCGCTCTAGGCGAATTCAGCTCGGCAAATCCGGGCTTTTTCGAGACTGGCCCGAGTCGAGGGAGCTGATGATGAGTCCGAGTAATGCCACCCTCGCCAAACATAAGCCCAAGACCGAATCGGATACGCCATCCCTCCGCGATCGCCTGATCGAGACGCGGGCGCTCTCGGCCGAGCTGGCGCGGCCGCTCGGCGACGAGGACCAGGTCGTCCAAGCGAACGACGATGCAAGCCCGACCAAGTGGCACCTCGCCCACACCACCTGGTTCTTCGAGGCCTTCCTGCTGAAGCGCTTCCTCCCCGGCTACCAGGTGTTCGACGAGCGCTTCGAATATTGCTTCAATTCCTATTACGAGAGCGTGGGCGCACGGCAGCCACGCGGCAAGCGCGGGCTTCTCACGCGTCCCTCGGCGGATGAGGTACGCGCCTATCGCGCCTTTGTCGACGAGGCGCTCGACCGCCTGCTCGACAAGCCGCTCTCGCCCGAGGCAGCCGAGCTGATCGAGCTCGGCATCAATCACGAGCAGCAGCACCAGGAGCTTCTCCTCACCGACATCTTGAGCCTGTTCGCCGCAGAGCCACTCAAGCCTGCTTACCGCGCGGCGCGGCCGGGCGTCGGCGTGAGCGAGGCGGAGCCGCTTTCCTTCGTCTCCTTCGACGGCGGCGTCTTCGAGGTGGGGCATGACGGCAGCGGCTTCGCCTACGACAACGAGGGCCCACGCCACGAGGAGCTGATCCGGCCATTCAGACTCGCGACGCGCTGCGTGACCAATGGCGAATTCATCGAGTTCATCGAGGACGGCGGCTATGCGACCCCGACGCTTTGGCTTGCCGACGGCTGGAACACGGTGAAGGGCCAGGACTGGACGGCGCCGCTCTATTTCGAGAAGGCCGAAGGCGGCTACATGCAGATGAGCCTGCTTGGCTTCCGTCCGGTCGACCTCGCGGCTCCCGTCACCCATGTCAGCTATTACGAGGCTGACGCCTTCGCCCGCTGGGCTGGATATCGCCTCCCCACTGAGTTCGAATGGGAAGTCGCCGCGGGCAGCGTGCCGCTTCAGGGCCGCACGCTCGGGCAGAACCATTTGTGCGCGATGCCCGCCAAGGGCGGCGCCAAGCTCAAGCAGATGTTCGGCGATGTGTGGGAATGGATGGGGAGCGCCTACCTCCCCTACCCCGGCTTCAAGGCGGCGCCAGGGGCCGTTGGCGAGTACAACGGCAAGTTCATGTGCAATCAATTCGTGCTCAGGGGCGGCTCCTGTGTGACGCCGGAGGGCCACTTGCGGCGGACCTATCGCAACTTCTTCTACCCCCATCAGCGCTGGCAGTTCATGGGCCTGCGCCTCGCGAGCGAGGTATGATGGTGGGGGACATCTCGCTTCACCTCACCATCGGAGCGGCGGTCCCTTCGCCGGGCCCCAGCGCGAAGCCGGAGCGCGCGGATGGCGATTTCGCGGAAGCCGTGCTCACGGGCTTTGCGCGCAGGCCGCGTAGCATCCCCTGCCGGTTCTTCTATGACGCCATCGGCTCCGAGCTGTTCGAGGAGATCACCAGGCTCGAGGAATACTACCCGACGCGGGCGGAGACCGCCTTGCTCGAGGTCCATCGGGCGGAGATCGCGCGCGAGGTGGGTGGAGGCCGCGTGCTGGTCGAGTTCGGGTCCGGCTCGAGCCGCAAGACGAGCCTCTTGATCGGCGCCCTTGGCCAAGTCCCCGCCTACATCCCCATCGACATCGCCGCCGAGAGCCTGAAAGAGGCCGCGGAGTGGCTGTCCGGCCAGCATGATGGGCTCGCCATCGTGCCGCTCATCGCCGACTTCACCAAGACGCGCACGCTGCCTGCAGTCGCTCAACGGCGCCAGAGGCTCGGCTTCTTCTCGGGCTCGACCATCGGGAATCTGACCCACGTCGAGGCGCAAGCCTTCCTCGCCAACGCCGCGCGGCTGCTTGGCAAAGGCAGCGCCTTTCTCGTCGGCGTCGATCTCAAGAAACCCGCGTCAATCCTGATCCCTGCCTATAATGACACACGCGGCGTCACCGCCGCCTTCAATCTCAATCTGCTCGCGCGCATCAATCGCGAGCTCGACGGCGATTTCGACCTCTCCCGCTTCGCTCACGACGCCATCTATAACGCGATGCAGGGGCGGATGGAGATGTATCTCGTGAGCCTCGCGCGTCAGAGCGTGCGCGTGCTTGGGCGGGAGTTTGTTTTCGCCGAAGGCGAGCGCATCCACACCGAGAACTCGCACAAATACACGGTTCCCGAGTTCCAGGCGCTTGCCCGCGCCTCGGGCTGGCATGCAGTGAAGGCGTGGACCGATCCTGACCGCCTCTTCAGCCTGCACCTGTTGCAGCTGGACTAACTTAGGCCGGGAAGGCGGTTACGATGCCTCCGCCTCTGACCCAATGCGGAAGGCGAAAGCTGCCACTGACTCTAGGTGGAAGAAAACTGTCGGAGTTAGCTATTTTCGCTTGGCTCGGACTTTCTGAGCGCGCTTGACTGTCGGCTTCTTCGCAGCACCACGCTTTTTGGTCTCAGCGAGCGTCGCCCCAGCGAATGTTCACGTCACTTCTCCAAGAGGCTTTTTAGCCGCTCCCACTCACGCCCAAATGCGGCCCAGTCGCCTCGCCGGAGCGCTTGGTCAGCGTTCGACAGGGCCTCGCGCGCTGCGGATGTGGACGCTTCTGGCCCCTCCGTCGTCTCTTCCGGGGCCGACGGTTGCTCGCCAAATACCGCTCGGAGGGCCTCCGCGAGCGTCGGTTCCATCGCTAGGCGGTTGCCGTCGCTGACGATAACCCGCTTGAGCTGGGGAATGTTCGTTCCTTCGGCTAGCAGAAACACCGGTTCGACGTAGAGAAAGGACTGGTTGATTGGAATGGCGAGGAGATTGCCGCGGGTCACGCGGGAACCGCGCTGGTCCCACAGCGTAAGCTGGCGCGCGATTGTCGTGTCCTGATCGATCATCGCCTCGATCTGGAGCGGTCCAAGGATGAGGCTATCCTTCGACAGTTTATAGACGATCATCTCGCCGTAGCCGGGGAAATCCGAGCGCGCAGCAATCCAAGCGATCATGTTGTCGCGGTTGCGAGGCGTGACGGGAGTCATAAGCAGAAACCCCAGACGATTTTCTCCGGGCAGCTTCGTCAGGACGTAGTACGGCTCCATCTGAATGGTCTTGCCACCGAACTTCTCGTGCGGCGGTGCCCAAACATCCTCCCTGTTGTAGAACACTTGCGGGACTGTCATGTGATAAGTGTTGAATTTGTCGACCTGGACTTCGAACAGGTCCTGCGGATAGCGCAGGTGTTGACGCAGGCCCGGTGAGATTTCGTCGAGCGGGCGGAACAGGCTCGGCAAGGCGGCCTGGTAAGCGCGCAGGATCGGATCCGCCGGATCGATGACGTAGAAGCGGACATCGCCCTCATAGGCATCGACCACAACCTTCACCGAGTTGCGAATGTAACTGAATCCCTCATCGGTCGGTTCGGAATAGGGAAACCCGTCGGCGACGGTGTAGGCGTCCTGTATCCAGAACAGGCGCCCTTGGTCGACAACGAGATAAGGATCGCGGTCCAGTTTCAGGAAGGGTGCGCTCCGCGAAACGCTCTGCTGGACCGGCCTCCACAGTTGGATACGGCTTCGCGGCGAGAGGTAGGACGACAGGACGATGTTCATGTCGAACTGGTGCCAGGCGAATAGCGCCTTCTTCCAGAAGCTATCCAGCAGCACGCCGCCGTGACCCGTGTAGCTGGTATAGACGTTCTGATCCCCCACGGGATAGTCGAACTCTTTCACGCCCGTGGACACGAGTTGATAGTTCGTCATCTCAGTGCCGTAATAGATCTCGGGACGAGAGACGGTCAGATCCGGCAAGCCCTTCGGCGGCAAATCTTCGACGGTAAAGACCGGCCCGCCCTGGTCGTCCTTATCGGCAGCGAGGCACATCGCTAGGCCGTAGCCATGTGTGTACTGAAGGTGGCGGTTGACCCAGCTGTTGCCCTTACCGGACAAATCCTCGGAGAGTTCCCGTGCCGCCAGCATGACCTGCCGATACTGCCCATTGATCCAATAGCGATCGACGTCGACATCGCTGAACGCGTAGTACGTACGGATTTGCTGGAGCTGGCGAAACGTTTGGCTCAGCGGGCGATGATCCCAGATGCGGATGTTGTCGATCGTCGACTGATTCTCCCGCATCTGCGCCATGTCGAGCTTCGTTTCGGCGGTGTGAAATCGCACATCGATGTTGTCCAAGCCATAGGCCGCTCGGGTCAGTGCGATATTGTGGCGCAAAAACGGTGTCTCCAATTCGAGCTCGTTTGGCTCGACGATCAGAGTTTGAAAAGCCCAAGGGATCACCTCCAACGCGGCAAGCAGAACGACCAGATAGCCGCCCAATCCCAACACGGCGAAACGCGGAGCGTTCGTCGCAGCGACCCAGACCAGTAGACAGATTAGGGCCAGCGTCGCGGCCAGCGCGACCCACAAGCCGACAAGGAGGACGTGAACGTCCGTGTACCCAGCGCCAAAGACCGCGCCCGCCGAGCGCGTCAGCAGGCCGAAGCGGTCAAGATAGTAACCCCAGGCTATTGCCGTCAGCAGCAGAACGGCATTGGCAATAAGATGGCGCAGAATCTTTGGATCCGCCGCTACGAATGTTTTGGCATCGAATCGGAGACCGCCCATCTGAGCGTATGCGAGGCCAAGCATCAGCGTGATGCTTAGCGTGAGCAGGACGAGGCTGATCTGAACGAGATTGAGGAACGGCAAGACGAACAGGTAGAAGCCAGTGTCGCGGGAGTAGATGGGATCGGACATGCCGAAATCCTGGGCCCAAACCAGGCGCAAAAATCGATCCCATTCACCGGCGAACACGAACCCGAAAATGGCGGCGATTCCGGCCGACCCAAGAATTACAAGTGGGGTGAGCCGAGGCCAGCTCTGCGGTTTACCAGCGGGTCCCAGACCGCGCAGGTGCCCCTGCACATCGACAAGTCTGGTTAGAACCAGGAGATTGAGCAGCACATAGACGAATACAGGAATGAAGGCGGTTGCGAACATCGCGATCTCGGCGAAACGGAGCCGCCAGAAAACAGCTCCGTAGCCGAGCTCACGGAGCCACAGCAGTTCGACCGTCCAGTCGGCGAGCTTGAACAGGACAGCAAGAAGGGCTCCTCCAAGCAACGCCAAGCCTACGGGGGAACGGACCCAGTGACGCGAGGGCGCCGTCACAGGGGCGGCGGCCCAGAGGATCTTCAGCCTGTCAGTCACGGAATGCCACGCTGCTCATCTGCCCCTCCCGATGCTCGAACTTGAGTCGGTACGGCGCGCCGCCGCATCGAAGAAAGGCACGGTCGGGGCGGCGAACTGAGGTGCTTCGATTATAGACCCGATGACAGGTCGGTGCCTGATGGAGTCAGATATGTTGCCAGAGACCACCGTCCGTTCAACACGACACGCAAGCAGTTGGTACAAAGCTGACGTTGGCGTGCTCTCTTTATCCCCGGCCTCTAAGCCCCGCTTATCATGCACTACCTCGTCCTCTAAGGGGCGCATCATGAGGCGTTCGTGAGGCGGGGCGAGTGCGGGGCCTGCGGGCTTCGTTCGCTGCGAAGCACCCGGGCGGCGCCGGAGCTCCGCCCGGTGGAGAAGCGGGGGGACTTAAACCCCGGAGTCGTGTATAATTGTCGAGTAATCGCGCTCGCCCCGCGGCCGATTGGCATCAAGCCAGCGATGATTGGCCCGGGACCCTCGAACCGGTAGTTCGGGAGGAGCGAAAATGACCAACCGAGAGCACATCCGGAACCCCGTAGAATGGACGGCAGACCAGCTATGGCTCGCGTCTCTGACCGTCAGCTCATTGGCTCACTCCGTGCGGGGGAGCCGGGATATCCCGCAGCCGGCGGTCCGCCGCATCAAGGCCGCTGATCTCAGAGACGTCTTGACGAGAGGGCTTGAGGATTTTGGCGCCTATCGGTCCGACGTTATCTTCATCGGCCTCATCTACCCGCTTGTGGGCATCCTGCTGGCGTGGCTGACCTTCGGCTACCAGCTTCTGCCGCTACTATTTCCGCTCGCGTCCGGTTTTGCGCTTGTGGGCCCGATCGCGGCGGTTGGCCTCTATGAAATGAGCCGGCGCCGCGAGCAGGGCGATCGCATCAGCTGGATCGATGCCTTCGGCGTGATCCGCTCGCCCGGATTTGGCGCAATCCTAGTGCTGGGATTGGTGCTGTTGGCGATCTTCTTGCTTTGGTTGCTCGCGGCCACTTTGATCTACCAGCTGACCCTCGGTCCCGAGCCCCCGGTTTCGATCACCGCGTTCGTCCGTGAGGTATTCACCACCAGCGCAGGCTGGACGATGACCGTGGTGGGAGTGGGAGTTGGTTTCCTATTCGCTTCGCTGGTGCTGGCGATCAGTGTGGTGTCGTTTCCACTGTTGCTCGATCGCGACGTCGGGCTTTACAGCGCGGTGTCGACATCGATTCGCGCTGTAGCTATTAACCCCGGCCCGATGGCGCTTTGGGGCCTGATTGTGGCGGGCGGGCTTGTCATTGGGTTGCTACCCGCTTTTCTTGGTTTGATCGTCGTCATGCCCGTGCTTGGCCACGCCACTTGGCACCTATATCGAAAGGTAGTGCGGTGAAGCAGCACTAGACCGCGCGTGGCTTGCCGGCCACCCCGATGGGACACTCCAGCGCCCCGCGATCCCACTTCCCGAGCGAGGCCGCAGCCTCGTAGGTGCTGGTCAAGAATTCCATCAACACGCGGTCAGGATTATCGGCGCCGCGCACGGCCTCGTAGGGCAGGATGTATTCGCTTAAGTCGTCGCTATAGAACGCCTCGGCGGGGCGGACGGCCGCGGTCGCGAAGCCGGACGGCTCGGGATAGGCATAGGAGTAGAAGGCCGGGTAAGGCACGACATCGTTGCCGGGCCAGAAGCCTGCGCTGCTGACCTCATGCGAATACGCTTCTTGCGAGACGGCGTCAGGCAAGTAGGGCACACCCCCGGGATGCAGCGGAGCACGTCTGCCGGAAAAGCGGGTGACGGCAAGATCGAAACTTCCCCAGAAGAAATGGACCGGGCTGCACTTGCCGATGAAGGAGGTGCGGAACTTGAAGAGGACGCGCTCGACCTGCGACAGGATGCGCCAATGCAGCTCGGCGTAGTCGGGGTCGTAGGACGCGTGGACGTTGTCCTCGCCGAAGCGAATCGGGTCGGGGAGCTCATTGGGCATGTCATGAATGCCGACCTCGATGCCAAGATCGGCCAACGACCGCATGACCTCGGCGTAGAAATCGGCCACAGACCGTGGATAAAGGTCAATCTGCTTGGCTGAACCGTCGTCGGTCGATGCGATGAGCACGTGATTCAAAAAATCGAACGCGAGCTCGAAGCTACGGCCGCCATAGGGAATGGGCGACGTGGTCAAACCCCGTGGCGATATGTAGAGGACGACGTGCCACGAGTGATTGAGCCAAGGAGTCTGGGCGAGCCGAATTTTGCCGACAATCTGGGTCCAGAGATGCAAGGTGGCGTAAGTGTCCTTCCACGCCGCGTAGGGCAGTTCGGGCCAGGCGGAGCTAAGGCGATCCGTGCTCGGTGACATCGGCGTCTCCCATGCATGATGCTAGGCGAGCGCTTGGCTCACAGCGGGGTGATCATCACACAGGATGTGGGCCAAAGCGGGAATTGTAACGAAGGGCAGCAGCGGAAAGGTCCTTGAGCGGGGAGAGAGCCATGTCGCACGATCATCATGAGTCAGGAGTGTTGCGCCGCGACGTGTTGTGCGCCGGCGGCGCTGCGGCGTTGAGCTATCTGGTTGCCGCACTCCTTGGGGGAGCGAAGCCTGCACGCGCGGAGGTCCTTCGCCAGCCGGTGCCGGAAGTGGATCGCTTGGCGGTGCGGGTAGTCACCGACAGCTATCAGCTTGCCGTCGCGCCCAATTTGAGGATTGGCGAGGTGGAGGTCGAGCGCTTCGGCATGCCGCCTGCCGGAAAGTCATTGCTCGGCGAATTCGGATTGGCGCTCCACCTCGAATCCCTGCGCAGGGATGAGACCCGCAATATGCTGCTCGATTTCGGATTCACCCCGGAAACCCTCAACAACAATCTTCAGATGCTCGGCATCGATGCCGAAAACATCGACGCGCTGATCTTGAGCCACGGCCATTATGATCATTTCGGCGGCCTAGTCAGCTTCCTGCAGCAGAACAGCGGCAAACTCCGGACCGATCTTCCCCTTTATCTCGGCGGTGAAGAATGCTTCTGCACCCGTGAATGGATCGTCGGCAGGCTCGAGGACTTCGGTTACCTGGACCGCAAAGCGTTGGCCGATGCGAAGGTGAAAGTGGTCTTTGCGGAAACGCCGGCGGTGCTTGCCGACCATGCCTTCACCACCGGCCACATCCCCTTAGTCTCCTTCGAGAAAGTGTTGGCGCCTACGCGGATGACCGTTGGGACGCAGGATGGGATCGGCTGCTTCCCGGAGAAGCTTCCCGAAGCGAAGCGCACGGCTCATGTCATCCCTGACGACTTCGACCATGAGCTCGCCACCTGCTTCAACGTCAAAGGGCGCGGTCTCGTGGTAATCACATCCTGCGGCCACCGCGGGGTGGTGAATTCGGTCAAACGCGCGATTGACATCTCCGGAATCGAGAAGGTTCACGCGGTCGTCGGCGGGATGCATCTCGCACCGCATAAGGAAGACTATGTGCGCGAGACGGTGGCGAAGCTGAAGGAGCTCAACCCCGACTGCGTCATCCCCATGCATTGCAGCGGCGAGCTGTTCATCGACATTGTGCAGGAGGAAATGCCGGGCAAGTTTATCCGCTCCTATACCGGCAGCCGCTATATCTTCGGCGGATAACGAGCGGAAATTACAAGTCTTTACCGCCGAGGCTTGTTCGGCACTCGCGTCGCAACTTGCCAGTAGGTGAGGCGTTGGGCATTGTGCGCGGCTCGCAATGAGGAGTGACGCCACGTGCCTGATCTTCCCACCGGCAATGCGGTGATCGGCCAATCGGGAGGGCCGACCGCCGTCATCAATCAATCGCTCGCTGGCGTGGTCGAGGGCCTGAAGGCGGGCCTAGCCGCCTCAGGCAAGGTGAAGCGCATCTTCGGCATGCGCCACGGCGTGCGCGGGCTGGTAAAGGCTGGCGCCGACGGGCTGCTTGATCTCACCAGCGTCGAGAAGGCCAAGCTCGAGGCGGTTGCCCGAACCCCCTCGGCTGCGCTCGGCTCGACCCGCGACAAGCCAGATGAGGCCTACTGCGAAAAGATCCTCGCGGGGGCCCGCGCGAACGACATCCGCTATCTGTTCTATATCGGCGGCAACGACTCGGCCGACACCTGCCGCATCGTGAGCGAGAAGGCTGCGGCCGCGGGCTACGAGCTCCGCTGCTTCCACGTGCCGAAGACGATCGACAACGATCTCCTGGAGAACGACCACACGCCGGGGTTTCCCTCCGCCGCGCGCTACGTGACGCTAGCCCTTATGGGCGATGCGCTCGACAATGCGAGCCTCGGCGGCATCAAGATCAATGTGATCATGGGGCGGAACGCGGGCTTCCTCGCCGCGGCTTCGTCGCTCGCCCGTGGAGAGGCGGCGAATGGCGCCGCCCCGCAGGACCGGGCAGCGCCCCATCTCATCTATTTGCCGGAGGTGCCGTTCTCCACCGACGCCTTCCTGACGGACGTCGAGGCGGTCTTCGCCAAGCTCGGGCGCTGCCAGATTGCGGTGAGCGAAGGCATCCGTGATGAGAAAGGCGAAGAGATTGGGCCCAAGCTGATGCGGGTCGTCGGGGAGGTCGACGCCCACGGCAATGTGCAGCTCTCGGGTTCGGGCGCGCTTGGCGACGGGCTCGCTGATCTCGTCAAGACGGGGCTCACGCCAAAAGGCGGCAAGGCGCCTCGCGTGCGCGCCGACACGTTCGGCTATATCCAGCGCTGCTGGCCTGAACCTTCGCCCGTCGATGTTGCCGAGGCGCGCGGGGTGGGGCGCTACGCGGCTGCGCTTGCCGCAAAGGGCGACGCCAGCGCCTCGGTGATCATACGCCGCGTGAGCAATGCGCCTGATGCCTATCGCAGCGAATGCGCCCGCGCCGACCTCTCGGCGGTGGCGCGCCGCACGCGGCATGTGCCCGCCGAGTTCATCGCCGGGTCCAACGACGTGAGCGCTGCTTTTGACGCCTATTGCCGGCCCCTGGTCGGCGCCCTGCCCAAGCTCGAGCGGCTTTAGCTTCCCTTGTCATCATCCGCGAGAGCGGATGATGCAGTAACCACCGCCCTCACGTTAACGAAGGTCAGGGGTTACTGGATGCCCGCTTTCGCGGGCATGACATTTTCGGGATTAGCCTTCGACCAATTCCCGTACGTAGTTCGGGAGGGCGAAGGCGGCGACGTGCACGTCGGGACGCCAGTGCCGGGTAGCGAAGCTGCCGGCCTTCTCGTAGCGCTTGGCGATTTTCCGCCGCTTGTGCCGCCTGAGCTTGGCATCGTCCGTTGCCCAGCCGTAGGACATCGGCCCGCCGAAATAGGTCGGCGTGGTGGCGAGATAGGCAAAGGCGTCGCCGAACAGCTCGCGGAAATAGGTCACGCTTTGCTTGAGCTCGGAGGCTTGCAGGAAGGGCAGCCCGTTCTGGGTGACGAGCAGGCCGCCGGGCGCAAGGCAGCGCCGGCACCCTTCGTAGAATTCGCGCGTGAACAGCACCGCGCCGGGTCCTACGGGATCGGTGGAATCGATCATGATCACGTCGAAGCGCTCGTCGGTCTCGGCCACGAATTTGGTGCCGTCGGCGATCACGATCCTGCTGCGCGGGTCGTCATAGGCGCCGGCCGACACCTCCGGGAAGTATTGGCGGCAGAGATCGATCACGCCGCGGTCGATCTCGCACAGTGTGACCTGTTCCAGATCAGGGTGCCGCAGCGTCTCGCGCAGCACGCCGCCGTCGCCGCCGCCCACGATCAGCGCCTTCTTGGCCCGCCCATGGGCGAAGAGGGGCACATGCGCCATCATCTCGTGGTAAACGAACTCGTCCTTCGTCGTGAGCTGCACGATCGAATCGAGCATCATGACGCGCCCGAAATCGGCGTTCTCGAAGATGATCAGACGCTGGTGCTCGGTCTCGCTGTCGAAGAGGACGCGGTCCGCGTTCAGACGGACGCGGAAACCCCGGTGGAGCGTCTCTTCGACCCAGCGTTCCATCGATTCATTTCCTTGCCGCGCAACTGCTCCTTGACCACCACCTTGCGAGGCTCGAACGCCTCCTTCAGGACCTCGATGGCCGCCCTTGGGTTGGTATTGCCGCACATGAACACGTCAAGCGCGGCATAGCCATATTCGGGCCAGCTGTGGATCGAGATGTGCGACTCGGCAAGAACCGCTACACCCGAAACACCACCATTGGGCGTGAAGTGATGAAGATGGATGTGTAGAAGAGTAGCGCCTGCCACCTCCACGCATCGCCGGAGCGTGTGCTCGATGTGCTCCAGGTCGTCGAGCCGTTTTGCTCGAACGAGATCAATGATCAGATGAGTGCCCGCGTAGCGGACCCCATCGCGCTCACAGAAAAAGTCCTTGCGTCCCTCCTGGTCAGAGGGGCACCGGGAAAGCTTTTCTTCCGTTTGGGCGGTGCTTGAACCATGATCCAAGTCCATCCCCAATTGGAAGAGGGCGTCACTGGACATGGCGTCCTCCCTCCAACCAGTAGATGTTCGAGTCTAAACGTCGCGCTATTTACACCCACGTTCACGCGATGCAAGCGGTTTTTGGCCTCATGAGGCAGAATGACACCAAAAAGTTTCCGGTGAGTATCCGGGCGGCGCGGCCTGGAGCGCACGAGTCGAGTGCGATGCAGCGCGGCATGAGCGCGAGGAGGGTTCTGTCATGAAATGGCACGCGCGAGACGCGATGCTTCTCATTTTCGCCGCAGCGACGCTCCTCGCATCCTCCTCCGCGCGTCCCGCATCGGCCGCCGAGCAGCTGCCCGCGCTCGGCGCCGAGCTTACCGCGACCTCCGTCTCTGGTCTCTCGTCGGGCGCCTACATGGCGGGACAGATCGAGGTCGCCCATTCATCGCAAATCGTCGGCGCTGGCATCGTCGCCGGCGGCCCGTACGCCTGCGCCGAGTCGGAGGCGAGCCGCCTCTTCCCGTTCTGGCCCACGGCCGTGGCGCAGAACTCGCAGCAGGCGCTCTTCAAATGCATGCAGACGACCCTCGGTGCGCCAGACCCTAAGGCCTTGGCCGGGCGGGCAAAAGAGCTCGCCGACGACGGCAAGATCGACCCGCTCTCGGGCCTTGCAGGCGACAATGTCTATCTCTTCTCCGGCAACGAGGATCAGACGGTGACGCGTCCGGTGGTCGAGGCGGCTCGGGACTTCTTGAAGGAGGTCGGCGTGTCGGAAACCAACCTCACGCTGGTCGAGAAGGAGGGCGGTCACGCCTTCATCACCGAAGAGGGAGGCGCGGCGTGCGGCATCACCGCCAAGCCTTACGTCAGCGACTGCGACTACGACCAGGCCGCGGCCATCCTCGCCTGGATCTACGGCCCGCTCCAAGCGCGGGCGGCAGAGCCCAAGGGCCGCTTCATCCTGTTCGACCAACAGGCTTTTGCCAAGCCGGGCGACGGGCTCGCCGACGAGGGTGTGGTCTATGTGCCGCCGGCCTGTGAGGCGGAGCGGGGCTGCCGCGTCCACATCGCGCTGCACGGCTGCGAGCAGTCGCGCGAGACGGTGGGCGACGATTTCATCAAGGAATCGGGCTATGCCGGACTGGCCGACACCAACCGGCTCATCATCCTCTTCCCGCAGACCAAGACGAGCGCGATCAATCCGCAAGGCTGCTGGGACTGGTGGGGTTACACCGACTTGGACTATCTCGGTAAAGACGCCCCTCAAATCGCCGCCATCTGGGCCATGGTCGAGCAATTGGCCAAGAGCAAGTGAGGCGGCCGTGGCGGAGGACGACGATATCGCGATCCTCGAGGCCGTTCTCGGCTCCGACCTCTATCGTCAGGCGCTACGCTTGCGCGAGGCGGTTTTGCGCCAGCCGCTCGGCTTGACCGTCACGGCCGAGGAGCTTGCCGACGACGCCTCGCGGCAGCATTTCTGCGCCCTCTCCTACGGCGTCGTGGTCGGCACGGTGTCGCTCAAGCCGCTCGACGAGACGACCCTCCAGCTAAAGCAGATGGCCGTGGCCGAGGACCGGCGGCGGGAGCGGATCGGCGAATTGCTCCTGACCCATGCGGAAGGATGGGCGGTCAGCGCGGGGTTCCTTCTCATGGTGCTCAACGCCCGCATGGGCGCCGAGGGCTTCTATGTGCGGTTCGGGTACCAGGCCCTCGGCGAGCCGTTCGACGAGAACACCATCCCGCATATCAGGATGACCAAGCAGCTCGGATCGTAGGAGGAGAAGATGAGCCTCAAGGTGGGCGACAAGGCCCCTGACTTCACCCTGCCGGCCGATGGCGGAGGCAAGGTCTCCCTCAAGGACCTCAAGGGCAAGGCGATCGTGCTCTATTTCTATCCGCGCGACGACACGCCTGGCTGCACGGCTGAGGCCTGCGCCTTCCGCGATTCCCTTCCCGACTTCTCCAAGGTGAAGGCCGCGGTGATCGGCATTTCGCGGGACTCGGTCGCAAGCCACGACAAGTTCAAGAAGAAGTTCAAGCTCCCCTTCCCGCTCGCCTCGGACGAGGACGGCAAGGTCACGCAAGCCTACGGCGCCTGGGTGGAGAAGAGCATGTACGGCAAGAAATATATGGGCATCGAGCGCTCGACGTTCCTGATCGACGCGAAGGGCGTCATTCGCGATATCTGGCGCAAGGTGAAGGTCGACGGCCACGCCGAAGAAGTGCTGAAGGCCGCCGAGGCGCTGAAATAGCGGGCCGACCAAGAGGAGGGAGGAATGTGACGTCTTGCGTCTATCGCTGCTTTGTTGATTGCCATCGTCTCAGCGCCGCTCGCGGTCGCCCAGCAAACTTACGTGCCAGCGCTCGGCGACATCATGGCCGCGATTCAATGGCGGCACATCAAGCTCTGGTTCGCAGGCAAGCGCGAGAATTGGGAGCTCGCCACCTACGAGCTTGAGCACATCAGAACAAGTCTCGAGGAGGCTGCCACCTTCTGCCACGGAATCCCGGCCGACTATGTGGGGGCGACGGTGGAGCCGATCAAAGCAATCAACGCGGCGATCGAAGCCAAGGACGGCGCGCGATTTGCCTAGGGGTTCAAGGATCTGACGGCTGCGTGCAACGCGTGTCACCAGGGGATTGCCCGCGGCTTCATCGTCATTCGGGTGCCCTCCACCTCGCCCTTCAGCGACCAGTCCTTCGTCCCGCCCAAGAAATAGGACCAACACGCTACCTGCGCACGCAAGCGCGGCAGCTCACGCATTGCCCTGGTTTGACAATTCATAACCCGTGGGTTATGGATTATGCATGCCTGCGACCGCCAATGAACTGTTCAACACGCTGTCCGATCCAACCCGCCGCGCGATCTTCGAGCGGCTTGTCCGCCACGGCGAGCAGACCGTCAGGGCGCTCACCGACCGCGCCGGCGTCTCGCAGCCGGCCGTCTCCAAGCATCTCCGCGTTCTGAAGCATGCCGGGTTGGTGCGCGGCCGCCACCAAGGTCGCCACACGCACTATAGCGCGCAGATCGCCGCGCTTGCCCCGCTGATCGACTGGACAAGCCAGATGGCTGGATTCTGGCAAAGCCGGTTCGACCACCTCGAAGATCTGCTCAAAAGGATGGACCAATGAACAAACCCGCCACCGAAACGCGCTCCGTCGTCGTCGAACGGGAGATGCCTCATCCCCCGGAAAAGATCTGGCGCGCGCTCACGCAACCACATCTGCTCGAGGAGTGGCTGATGAAGAACAATTTCAAGCCAGTCGTGGGGCACTGTTTCAATCTTAGCGGGGACTGGGGCGGCGTGTTGGACTGCGAGGTTCTCGCCGTCGAGCCGAACAAGACGCTGTCCTACACTTGGAATTTTGCGCATGCCGATGCGGCCTACGATCTGAAGAGCGTGGTGACCTTCACGCTCACCCCAACGAGCACGGGGACCCGCTTGCGCATGGAGCAGTCGGGCTTCCGGCCGGATCAGCGGCAGGCATTCGGGGGCGCCACGGCCGGGTGGCAGCAGTTCTTCGCAAAGCTGGAGCAGGTCTTGGCGCGGACAGACTGAAGTCTGCCGCGTTGCGTTTAGGCTCGTGTTTGGAAGGAAGTCCGATGCTTTGGAACATGTGGGTTCGGCAAATTCACCGCTGGCTGTCCATCGCCTTTACGGCGACCGTCGCCGCCAACTTCGTCGCCATGGGGTTGGGGGAACCTCCCGGCTGGATCGTCTACTCGCCACTGCTCCCGCTCTTCCTGCTGCTGTTTACCGGCCTGTACATGTTCGTACTTCCGTATGCCGCCAAGTGGCGCAGCGGATGATGCACCGGTGGATAGGAGTGAGCGCAATGGCCAGCACGATGTCCAAGAAGCCGGCGAAGGTCGCACGGAAGGCCGGCGCTAAGCGGGTCGCCGTAAAGCCGACCCTCCTCTCAGGCGGCAACCCGCAAGTTCCGAAGGGCTACGGCGATGCCCCGGTGCAGGCCTATATCGCGGCCATGCCGGGCTGGAAACGCGACGTCGGGCGCCGCCTCGACGCGCTCATCGTGCGCGCCGTCCCCCGCGTGCGCAAGGCGGTCAAATGGAACTCGCCCTTCTATGGCATCGAAGACGAGAGCCAGGGCTGGTTCCTCAACTTTCATTGCTTCACGAACTACGTCAAAGTGGCTTTCTTCCGCGGCACGTCGCTGCGTCCACTCCCGCCCGGCGCGTCCAAGCACAGGCATGTGCGCTACCTCGACATCCACGAGGACGACAAGCTCGACGAAGCTCAGTTCGCCGCTTGGGTGAAGCAAGCGAGCCTTTTGCCCGGCGAACGCATGTGAGCGGAAGCGCGAGGCGCGTGCGTGGCGTCTGCGGCCGTTAAGTCATCGGCCCGCGTAAAGGAAGGGCCGCGGCGAAGGAACTGCCGACCTGCCGGGCAAGATTGACACTGTTAACACGTAAGTCTATGCTTACGTGTTAGTGATGACTTACGCGACAAATGGCTGGACTGCCCTCGCCGACTCGACCAGGCGCACGATCTTCGAGCTGCTGGTCGAGCATCCACGCTCGGTTGGTGAGTTGGCTCGTGCCCTACCGGTCAGCCGGCCGGCGGTCTCGCAGCACCTGAAAGTCCTCAAAGACGCCGGGCTCGTGGTCGACACGCGGGCCGGCAAACAACGCATCTACCGAGTCGATCCCGATGGGCTGGCACGGCTTCGCGCGGAACTCGACAAGTTTTGGAGCAAGACGTTGGCGGCCTACAAGGCGGCCGTCGAGCAACCACCAGAGGAGTCACCATGAGCATTCGTACAGCAGACACGTCCGTGAAACAGTCGATCGTCGTCGAGGCGCCGCTCGCGCGCGCATTCAAGGTCTTCACCGAGGACTTCGGCAGTTTCAAACCCGCCGAGCACAACATGCTCGCCGTCCCGATCGCCGAGACGGTGTTCGAGCCACGGGTCGGCGGCTACCTCTATGACCGTGGCACCGACGGCAGCGAGTGCCGCTGGGCGCGCGTGCTGGCCTACGAGCCGCCCAACCGCGTGCTGCTCAGCTGGAACATCAGCCCGCAATGGCTGGTCGAGACCGACCCGGCCAGAACCAGCGAGTGGGAGG
>Ga0081455_10002405_pt1 | contig 22332 bp, 26 predicted proteins | sample TabmetS3T2R1_FD_70207 | JGI IMG/M metagenome (GOLD analysis project Ga0081455, IMG submission 70207) | Tabebuia heterophylla rhizosphere microbial communities from the University of Puerto Rico - S3T2R1 | ecosystem: Host-associated > Plants > Roots > Rhizosphere ...
AGAAGGAACTCTTATGAGCGGTAAATTTCCCACCGTTGACGCCGACGGTCATCTTGAAGAAGTCCATATCAACTGGAAGGACCGAGTGCCTGAAAAATACCGAGCGATGGCACCAGAGCGCCGGCCCGCCAGCGACAGTCATTTGCGGCTCACCTTGGAAGGCAAACCTTGGCCTAAACCAAGCGGACCGGGGGTCGGTGTTGGCGGACCTTATCGTCAGTCGCATCCTCGACGCGAAGGAATGAAAGATCCGAAGGCACGGCTTGTTGACATGGACAGTGAGGGAATCGAAGTTGCCGTGCTTTTCGGCGGAGGCCTTGGCGGAACCATTCCGGCCCTTGAAGATGCTGCGTTGGCGACCGAATTGGCCCGCGCACGCAACACCTGGGTAGCGGAATATTGCTCGGAAAATCCCAGACGTCTCAAGGGGACAGCAGTACTACCGCAACAAGATAGTGCCGCAGCGGTAGCCGAGCTCACTCGCACCGTAACCGAGTTGGGATTCGTTGGCGTGTCGCTATTGCCAAACCTCCGTGGCCGTCACATAGGAGATCCTTATTTCTTTCCTCTTTACAAGGAGGCCGAGCGCCTTAACATTCCGATTTGTGTCCACATGTTCTTGGGGCGTTATGGATCAGAAGCGACCGGCACCATGCGCGTCGACAAGTTTTTTTACTCCCATCTTTTTGGTCACACTTTCGAACAGATGATCGCTCTCAGTGTGGTCTTGGGCGAAGGGCTGTTGGATCGCTTCCCCAAGCTTCGCTTTGCGTTTCTGGAATCGGGAGCCGGCTGGCTGCCCTACTGGTTTTACCGTCTAGACGAACATTATGAAGTGCTGGGCAACCAGGTACCGGAGTTGAAGACGAAGCCGAGCAAACTGCTGCAGCGCGGACAGTTGTACTTTTCCTGCGAGGCTGATGAGACAGAACTCCCTCGAGTCATTGAAACCATCGGCGATGACTGGATCGTCTTCGCTTCAGACTATAGCCATTTCGATAGCCGGTTTCCCGGCGCGTCAGCACCGATTATTGAAAACCAAAAGCTCAGTGATTCGTCCAAGCGCAAGATTCTCGACGATAACGCGCGACGCCTTTATCCGCTGGGTTAGAGGAGATAAAATGTCGTTAAACTCTCGGTCGCGCCGCTTCGGAGCCCTGATATCCGTCTTATGGACCCTATTCTTCGCATCTTCATCTCACGCCGAGAACATCAAAATCGGTCTGCCGTCGGTGACGATCACCGCCATGCCGTTTTTCGTCGCCAAAGAGCATGGCTTTTTTCAACAGGAAGGTTTGACCGCGGAGATGGTGGTCATGCCCGCCTCGCTCAACATTAAAGTGCTATTGGCCGGAGATATCCAGTACGCCGCGACCATCGGCTCCGCCGTGGCCGCATCCATTCGCGGCATCAACGTGCGCACGGTCATGCTGTTCGTCGACCGGCCGTTGCAAGACCTCGTCGGCGGCCCCGGGATCCATGCAATCGCCGACGTTAAAGGAAAACTCGTCGCGTTGTCGTCCCGCGGGGGATTACAGGACATCATTATGCGGCGCATCCTGGCGCACGCGAAGATTGACGCCAATCAAGTGACCACCATTACCATCGCCGGACAGATGGCCCTCATCACTGCCGTGAAGACCGGCCGGGTTGCCGCAGCGCTGCTCAATCCGCCGTTCAATTTTCGCGCCTACCGCGAAGGGTTGAACAATCTGGGATTCTCCGGCGACTTCGTGCGCCTGCCGAGCACCGGTATCGCGACTTTGGGCGAGACCCTTGAACGCTCCCCCGACCAGGTGCGCCGTTTGACCCGCGCGATCGCGCGCGCACGCGCCTTCGCCAAGGATAATAAAGCCAAAGTGATGCCGACCCTCAAGCGCGCCCTACACATCGACGATAACGATCTGCTGTCCAAAATCTACGATCAACACAAACAGGTGGAAACCGTTGACGGACGCGTCGACGCGACATTGATCGCCGACACCATCCGCGACGCCCGCCAAACCGAAGGCATCACGAAAGAGATTCCTGTGAATCAGGTCTTCGACTTCTCGTACCTGCCCCCGCGCTAAAAGCTACAAGCGTAGGCACACTTCGGCAAGGCCCGGCCGCGGCTCGCCGACCCAATTTTAGAAAGTCTCCTTGTCGAGTTTATAGAAAGGTACCAAAAATAGCAGCATTATGTGTCACGTGCGATGATGTTCTTGTACTACCACTCTGGCCGGGAAAGTCCTCAAACAACGCTTTTACCATCGTCGGTAAAACCTGACCCAATTGGTTACTAAAACCGCTGCTCACAACCTTTCCCTCGTAAAGTTTCTTGATATTCCCTTCCGCAAGACCTTGCTTAGCAACAATATCGACGATCAAGACACGCGTGTACTCTGTTTGCTTTGTCACCCTCGTTTCCACAACTCCATAGGTGGGCCAGGGTTGACAGTCAATGGAGCTGTGCCTTTGAGGCGAACAAGTTTCGGTTCCGGTTTGGCCGATGATTGGGTGAGACGAAGTAACCCCTCTCCCTGTATCTATGCCATAAGCCAAAAATACCACGGTCTCTGCTTGATCTTCCGTAGTTTCGCGGAAGCCCTTCGCGTTCAGTTCCTGTCTCACTGCCTGTTCGTAGGCTTTGTGTTCAAGACTTCCCTCCTGCTCTTTGAACGGGATCATGACATAGGTAGTACCGGAAGTGTCCTCAGGAAGCTGATGCCACACCGCAACTTGAGACCTCAAGAGAGTGCAACCCGGCAACCCCGCAAGTAAAACTGTGGCAATCAACAGATTTTTCATGAGCTCTCCACCAAGGGATTTCTTTGTCATTCGACCAAACCCTTCTAAGCGACAGGTTCAAAGGTTGGGCCAAACGAGTGATTGCGGGTAGATACAACAACTGCCGATAGAATGGACGCCTGCCGGCTTGTCACCACGCTTAGACTAGTCAACTTTAGATACACCGTCGGTATCTTTTGTATACATCTGGTGTAAAAAGCGTTTTGCATTTCCGACTGTCTAGCGAGACTCTAAATCGAAACGGTATGATTCTCTCCCGTGGCGAACTACAAATGGCGATAACCCTATGTTGACCACCGGGTGCTATTTACAACGTTGACGTCGCTATAGCCGGTGTAGACAAAGGCTGACCAATGTATTAGAGGCTAGCTTTAACCGGAGGGGCTATGCGCATCTTTAGTGTATTTCTAATGCTATCGCTCACAGCTTGTGCCACGCAGCCAATCTCCATCTATCAGGCATCCGCAGTGCCGTCTTCCCGTATTCTGGCACCGCAGTTGTTGTCTCAAGCACAGTATACGGGCAGCCTGATCATCAAACGTGACACTGGTTTCATGGGCTCGGCTTGCACAATTCGGGTTTTCGTAAATTCCGTGCCGGTTGCAGATCTCGCACCGTCGGAAAAGGTAGAGATTTTTGTTCCTCTCGGTGAGCACATTGTTAGTGCTGCTCCCACCGGCACCCTTTGTGGTGGTGGCACTTCCGAAGCCGCAGTTGTCATTCGCCCTGAAAGTCAAAAGATTCTGCGTATCGCCAGCGGTCAGAGTGGGGACATTCACGTTCAGCCGAGCGCGTTCTGAATCTTCTATAACCACCATTTCACACGCATTTTTAGTCGCTGTCGGCGAATTGGTGGTGTCAATCAATAAGCGCGCAGCAAGGCCAGGATTACTTCCGGCTGCTTCCCGCTCACTCGTCGATACGCGTGCAGCGAAGTAAAACGAGCAAATCGCTTTTTCTACACAAGCCTGGTCACGACGCGAATCAACGGCAGCTTAGAAGATTCCAAACAAGGACTTTCGCGGATGTTCGTTGCGGCGTGGGTCACTTCTTCAGCCAATCTAGGCGTGATGCTATTCAAACCTGGACTCGAACCTGTTTCCGGTCTTTTCAGCTGGATTCGTCTGCCACTGCGTCTCGCCGAGTTCGGGGCAATCCGCCAGATTCTTATGAATAGAAGGGCAGCGGTGCTGCTCCATGAAATTGCTCCCCGCCGTTGCGCCGCTTCTAATGAATCCATGCTTGCCCCCGATATGATCTCCATGATGTCCTTTGTGGCCACCTGAGTGACTTCCACGCCCGCCCGAGTGGCCACCTGCATGTCCTCCCCCGGAATGTCCTCCACCCCGCGCAAATACAGCCGTGGAACCGAAGACAAAGACTATGTTGATGATTAGCGCAAGCGCCCGGATTCTCCACATTAGCTGTCCGGTTGATTTCGCGAGACGGCATCTCATAGTGGCCTCCAGTGACGGCAGCGGCGCTCATTGGGGGATTTAGGAGCTTCTGATACATCGCCCGTTTCTCTGAAATCTTTCGCATAAACTCTTCCGAGGGATGACGCCCTTCTCAATCACGAGCTTCGCCAGTACGTCAGTCGGCGCCAGGCTTGAGATGGGAAGTTCTTCGATCGTGACAGGTCTCGTATCTCGTTCTGCCATTGTGCCACTCATTTGATCACCTTCTCTGCCCTCATCATAACCACCTGTGGAATCGTTAGACCAAGAGTCCTGGCAGTCTTAAGGTTGATCATCAACTCAAATTTGGTTGGCTGCTCAACTGGTAGGTCGGCGGGCTTCGCACCCTTGAGGATCTTATCCACGTAAACGCCAGCGCGCCTGAACGGCTCGAATTGGTCAGCTCCGTAGGACATCAAGCCACCACTGGCGACAAAATCTCCACGAGGATATATCGCTGGCAACCGTCTTTTTGCCGCTAGGTCCGTGATTCGTTTTTGATTAGAACTCATCAACGCACTGAGCGTCACGGCGAGCGCAATACTGTGCGCTTTAGCCGCCTCTTGGAACGCATCTTCGAATTTGTCGGCGCTAGCTACCTCCATGGAATGAAGCTGCAGACCCAGTTCGCGCGCCGGTAATTGGCTTTCTTTCCATTCTTCCGTAGAGCCCGGATTCTTTGGGTCCCAAAGCACCGCAACTCGCGACAGCCTGAAAACGGTTTCCTTGAGTAACTCCAGTCGCTTACCAGCTAACACCGTCTCAATAGTAGTGAATCCCGTGATGTTACCCGCAGGCCGCGCGAGGCTGGCAACCAGCCCGCTAGCAACAGGATCGGCTACGTTTAAAAAAACGATGGTATCGTCCTGGTAGCGTTCTTGGCGGCTAGGGCAGCAGGCGTCGACGGCGCGAGCAGTACGTCAACTTTGAGACGGACCAATTCATCAGCCAGGGCGGAGAGGCGGTCGAGGTTATCATCAGCGAATCGATCCTCGAAAGCTATGTTGTTGCCCTCGACATAGCCGATCTCACGGAGCGTGCGCCGGATTACCTCATGCCTGCCGGCTGAAGCGGGACGGATTCCAAGCCAGCCCACCTTCGCTACCTTTGTCTGTTGCTGGGCCTCAGCGATACGGCCGAAACCGAAACCCAAACCGATGAGTAAAACGACAATAGCTGCCTTACCCATACCGGCCCTGTTTACTGCGGTTCATTACCGGTTGTCCAGAGCGTTTTTTCCTTGCCAACTCAACCCAGGACACGGTCGAGGTGTCAATCGAATGTCGCTGAATGTCAAGACAAGCACCGTTTAACTGATTATTCTTTGCAAAGATTAATTTTGGTTCTCTTCCTCGGCGTAGCCAGCAGGGAAGGGGATAGTGAGGGCAGAATGAAAATTATCGAGAAGGCAAAGTATATTAAATCAGGTGAGACAGTCCTTGACCGTGGCGCTCGGTTCACTATCAAGGAGGTCCGCGTTAGTGCAGACGACGGCGGGATCGTGTTCATCGACATGGAGGGCACCGGGCATGGGGTCTATCACCCAGATGAATACTTAGGGGTAGGGAAAGACCTCGCCCGCCAGTATGCCGCGACCTACGGGTGGCAAATAGCAGAAGAGTTTTCCCCATTGCCTAACATGCTTTCGGCGGCGATTCACTAACCGCGCCCCGGTTCTCAAAGGGATTTTTTTTCTGTCCATTCGCGCCGTGACAGAATCCCCAACCCTTGTTTCATTTCCTGGGCCTGCACGGTAGACTTGTCGAACCGCGATTGGAAGTCCCCCCCACCGTGTTCGAGGCTACGAAACGAGACCACACCTCACCGAAACCGGCAGGTGGAGCGAACTTATCGAACTTGCAAACACTGACTTTGAGGTGTGGGCAAAAGAGAGCTTCGAGATTGCGACGAAGATTTCTTACCATCGTCCTTGATGGCAATTCTGTTAAGCAGCAATCAACTTAATTGCTGCTTAATGTTCGCGGTAACGGGACAACGGCCGAACGCTGAAGTCTGGCCGCTATCAGAGAAGCTCCTTAGGTATGTTGCCTCCATTATCTGCGAGCTTCTGAAGGACGGTCTTATGCAACCACATGTTCATTTGAGCAGAATCGCTCATCTTCTCTTTGGGACATCCGAGTTCGGTGGCAAGCCCCTTTCGCGCCTCGAAACTGCTATCCAGGCTCAGGAGCTTGAGTAGATCTACAATTGACGTTTTCCAGTTGAGCTTCTGCGGGTTCGTTGCGGCCAGACTCTCAAGTTTCCCGACGACATCGACCACCGAGATGGCTGCCACGGCAGGTTTTTCGACCGGGGCTGCCTGCGGGGCAGAAGTAGGGGCAGGAGCAGGCGCCGGCTTACTCGCTTCCTCTCGTTGACTAAAACCGAGCTTCTCAAGAATTGAGCTGAATAGACCCATTGTCGGACTCCTTCCGGTAGTGTGATGGGATATTTCCCATTGTCGCCCGTCTAGAGAGTACGTCAATAGGGGTTTTTGAAAAAAATCTTGAGATTCAAGAGTTGCCAAATCGGTAAATGTAGAGAGAAGAGCAAACGCTCACTCAACACGAAGTAATCTTGCCTTCCGCCTTGTAATTAATTTTCCGGATCACCTGCGTGAGCGTTTTTCTAACGGTGGACATTGCTCGAACGCAACAGGCCAGACAATTATGCGCAACGTGCAGCGCTTCAGGAGAACGCGTAGCGCCATCTCCTCAATCTGATTTCTCGCTTCCGGTTTGATCTCCTCAACGGTTGTGAGAAAGTTCGGATGCGTCATGCCGCTGCCGAGATAGTCCAGCGCATTCCTTGCAAAACGGCGTTGGTCATCTCCTCGCGCTCGCTCCTGGAGAGTGTTCTTCCCGTAGCTTGTACGAAGCTGTCCGCTTCGAACTCAGCTTGCTGCTTGATGCCGTCATCGATAAACGTTCCGATTTCGGCGTACTCTGCAAAGGCCTGATCGATCTCTTTGGCGGTAGCACCCTTCACGATCGACTCGACAATCAAAGTATCGAGCTTGGTATGCTGCCACTCTTCCAGCCAGTGGTGCTTGAGCAAGCTCGTGAACTGAGGATCGAGGTTTTGATTATCCCTGACGCGCTCGATGTAGTGCCTCAGAGTCAACCACTCGATGTGGAGAATCGCAATCCCGACGCCCAAGGGACTGTGCGATAGCACAAACGGGCGCACATCTTCGGCGGGACCGATAAAGTCGCATTTGCTGCCGAACCCATTTTCAAATTCTTGGCGAAAACGCTTGAAAAGCTGGATCTGCTTTGACTCTTCGCCGGCGAACTGAAGCAGGGCCTGCATGCGGTAGTCGTCTCCCGATAGTTCCGGCCGCGCATGATCTACCACGTAGGGAAGAATGAACTCCTCGACGATACCGAACATGGCGAGATTACTCGTGCCCGCGAATTTGGTTCAGAGTCAACTGTTCTCCAGGGTGGGAAAAGAAATCTGCTTCACCTGAGCCAAGGATTCCGGCATGAACGGTTTGGTGAAGTCGAGCTTCTTGTCGCCGCCAATGATATCGTCGACTTTCCAGCCGATTCGCTCGGAGGCTGCGAGTGCCGATTGGTATGAATAATTGTGTTGCATTCCTTCCTCCTTCTTGAAGCACACGACTTTTCTTTGCCTCCAAAGCAACGCACATGCCACGAATAGAAGCCCGTGAATATCGCAACTTATATTTTTTAGAGCGCAGACAGGAAGGACAGGTGTAGCAAGATTGAGACGGTTCTTTGCCTAGCTTTATCCATCGGTTGGATTAAATCTGCTGTTCCCTGTAGCAAGATTGAGACGCTTCCTGATGCATGTTCAATTCATTCGCGTCGATAACGAATGTGCTCTTACCCTTTGCGAATTCGACATGATACCAACCGTCGGCGAGGAAGAACGTCGGAAACTTTTTCGATATCGATGGCAAGACTCACGGAAACCTGCTACGCACCCGGAAGGTTATTTGGGTTATCAATAGTCAAAATGTAGTCTAGCATGGGGCATCGGATCTATTGAATCGGCGGATCCATAAGGGTAAAAATCCTTGTCTATGCGCTCCCGGTTCTTATTCTAGCTACGATTCATTGCGCCGCCGCGCAGCAGCCTTAAGAAAATCCCGAGGATTGGTTATTTCACCGACATCGGTTCAGTTCCTAATAAAGGATTTCTGCAAGGGATGCGTGATCTCGGTTATATTGAAGGCAAAATATTTTGATTGAATTTCGGACGACAAGAGGCAAATTGAGCGCCGCCCTGAACTTACGGGCCGAGCTGGTCCGGCTGTTAGTTGACGTTATCGTTGCGGACACGGCAGGCGAGGTCTTCGCAGCCAAGAATGCTTCGCCAATCATTCCCATAGTAATGCACGGGGTAGCGTATCCTATGCAGGGAAAAAAATGAAGAGAATGTCACTGTCCTTACCCTTACGCTTTGACTCAGGGAAATTGCGTACGCATCCTTGGAGCGGCTCATGCTGCAGAACATCGGACTCATTCTCGGCGGACTCGCCATTCTGATCGTAGGCGCGCAACTGTTGGTGAAGGGCGCTTCGCGGCTGGCGCTGGCACTGGGCATTGCGCCGCTGATCGTGGGACTGACCGTCGTAGCCTTTGGCACCAGCGCGCCGGAACTGGCGGTCAGCATCCAGTCTTCTCTTGCGGAGAAAACAGATCTCCTGCTGGGCAATGCCGTGGGCAGCAACATCTACAACGTGCTCTTCATCCTGGGCGTGTGCGCGACCATTACGCCGCTGGCGGTCGCCCCACAGCTGATTCGGTTGGATGTTCCAATCATGGTCGGCGCAGGCCTGACACTACTGCTGATGGCGCAGGACAAAGTGTTGAACCGTCTGGATGGCGCGATCCTGCTCGGCGCGCTGGTCGCGTACATGCTCTTCGTCATCGTCCAAAGCCGCAAAGAGACGACGGGTGTGAAGGACGACTACGCCGAGCAGATCGACGAATCGATCCGCCCGGACCGCCGCTTCTGGTTGCATGGCCTGTTCATTCTCGCGGGGTTGGCGTTGCTGGGCAAGGGTTCAGACCTTCTGATCGGCGGCGCCGTGGCGATTGCTCAGACTATGGGCGTGGCAGAAGTTATCATCGGCATGACGGTAGTCACGATCGGGACGACGGCGCCGGAATTGTCGGCGTGCTTGGTGGCGGCGTGGAAAGGCGAGCGCGACATCGCCGTGGGTAACATCGTTGGCAGCAACCTGTTCAACATCCTGGCGGTGCTCGGCATTGGCGCCCTCGTGGCGCCGCGAGGCATCGAAGTTGGGCCGCACATGCTCTCCTTCGGCATTCCTGTCATGAATATCGTGCTGTTCACGTGCCTGCCTGTCTTCTTCGCGGGCCGGGCGATCCGCCGCTGGGAAGGCGTGATGTTTCTGTTTTTCTTCGCGATTTACGTCGCCAACCTGGTACTGGAGGAGATCCAGGACGAGCGCGTACTGACGCTTCAGAACGCGGTTGTCTGGTTCATCGCACCGCTGGCGATAGTGACGGTCGCAGTCTCAGTTTGGCGCGAATTCCGAAAGCCCACGACGCCGCTTCCGGAAGAGTCCGGAAGATAGAGTGAGGTCCAATTCACGCAGTGGGAATCAAAGTAGACAGTGGAGTTCGGTGAATTGATCGAAAGCTTAATTGCTTGGCCTATTGACGGGAATAAGCAAGGCACGTATGGGCTGCACGTTGCTTTCGCTCTTCGGTTCCCTGATGACGACATCGAAGCAATTTTGGCATCGAGGACAGAACCGCGAAAGGTATTTAGCTATCAATTCAGATTAACTCTGACGGTGGTCTATTCAACGTGAGGCAGGTTGGTCAATCCGCTCTTTGCATGGCTTGAGATGGCGATTTGCAGCCAAAGATCATTTCTACTTTTTCCTTTTTACGTACTCTTTAACCCAAAACTCGTAGATACCGGAAATCGGATATTCTTCCAGATTACGGACACCATGCTTTGTCTCGTACAAAATGGCGACCTCCTGGCCACGATTGGAGGCAAAGAGAAGTTTCGCATCAGGCTTGCGGTCTAAAAACGCCCCAACAGTGCGAAGGATATTGGAGAGACCATAGGGATCAGGCGTCGCATTGGCATCACGTCTCGGCTCCTTGAGTTCTTCATCCTGGCTTGTTAGCTCCTCCACGGAATACAAGAATTCCACATTCATGGAAGTGCCCTCGTTCGGCTTCTCACCAGTACTCGGATTTTCCGGCTCCCTCCACAGCCGTAGAAACGCTGCCAATCCTCTAACCCTTTTTTCTTCCGCTGTCTTGTCTTGGCTGTTTTGCTTGACTCGGCACCGGACGAGGTAGCAATTGCCGTAGCACACCACTTCATATGTTTCAGGCCGCAATGGCTCTAGCTTCTGCCCAATAACCCGAAAAATACTTGAATAATTCATTGGCCCTAATCAGATAGTTCGTTTTACAATGGAAATGCGATTAGGGGCAGTGCGGCACTAACAAGGGCAAAGGCCAACAATACGTTGGCTAGCCTTTCAGAACTCCGCTAGCTATGAGTTTCTCTCGCGGGATCGTCGATGCCTGTATCAGTACTCGCTCTGCCTCTTTAATCTCTGAAGTTCCTCTCTCTGCCGTCTCAGCTCAGAACTTTGCCGGTTAATCTCTTCCTGCTGTTGTTGCTGGACTTCCTCCTGGCCCTGGAGTTGATTTCCAATAAGGGCACCACCCCCCGCTCCGAGCGCACCGCCAACGAGAGCCCCGGCGACCGGATGGCGAACGGCACTGCCGACAAGACCCCCGGCAGCGGCTCCTCCTAATCCCCCGATTGCTGCCCCTTTTTGCGTAGTGGTCATGCTGGAGCACCCGAGAAATCCCACTACGAGTGGCAGAGCCATGAACCCTGTGAGTTTCATAAGAATCTCCCTTCCTATTATTGCTAGGCGTTGGACGGACCCAATCTTCATGCCAGTTGATAAATGGCAAAGTCCTAGGGAATATCAGCGATCTGCTATAGGCGAGTGGACAAGAATTGAGCGCACCAGTGCTTTTTTGGTCCTAGGCTCCAGTTTCTTTAGCGGAGCTCTACCTCGGACGGTTTGATAACTGAAAGTATTTTCAGCAGTAGATAAGAAAGGAGGCCCTGGAAAGGAATATTTACCGATTGACCGGTGCTCCAATCCTGAGGTTATAAGACTCGGGCGATCAGCAAAGGCAGAGACGGCGGGCTCTTACCACTTCAAGGTGAGCTCCTGAGAATTATCGAGCGAGCGAAACAAGCTAGGCACTCTTCTCGTCCCTACGTATTTCACGACAATAGTGAGGCGCTTAGCGACTTTCAGAAGGTTTGGAAACGAGCTTGTAAACAAGCAGAGATTGGGGACGATCATCGTGCATAACCTACGACGAAGTGCGGTAAGGACTATGGTCTGTGTGGGTATCCTGAAGGGGGTGGCAATCAGTCCTAAGCGGCCATAAGACGCGTAGTGTATATCACCGTTACAATATCGTGACCGAAGCCCGACCTGGCGAGGGCAACGGAGCGGTTACAGACACATCTTGAGGAACACCCTAAGGTCCCGCTTGTCGTGCCAATCATCATAGCCCCGAAGGTGGTTAGATAAGCGAACACGGAGAAAAGTCGTGCAATTTGCGGATGCTCTCCCTAGCCTACTTCTCTAAGAGGTTGAAAATTTGGTGGAGGCAGTGCGACAGTGTAAAGAACCCCTACTTACCTCTTCCTTCACTCTCGAATAGATCGCGTAGTGCTACAGATCACCGGGTTTATTAACCCCCTTGGCGTTTTGAATAGAAGGAGTTTTAATTCGATCTTGGAATCTTCGCGCATGCGCCACGAGCCAATGATTTGCGGCTACCACTCGTCATCAGGGGCTGATCTCACTACCTTTTTTACTCCCTCACCAACAGATTTGGCCGCGTCACGAGTCCCATGACCAATAGCTCTCGCCACATCCCGAGTAGTGTGACCAATGGTTCGACCGGCTTCTTTAACTTGAGCACAAGCTAATAGAAAGCAGCCTGAAAGAACAAGTAAAAAAGCAATTTTCAGGCGAGAAATGAACATTTTTCTGTGGCTCCAATCCTACTTATGATCAATCCTTACCGCTGCCGCTTGCCTCACGAAACCGGACGGGCGGCCGTGTTTAGAGCGAATTTCTAACCAACCATCGCGAGAATCCACAACATTGATTTTCATTCCCCGCTCGATGTTGGCGATCAGCCGGGAGTTAACACTTGGCCCACTGTAAACTTGGGTTGGATGAGTAATTTTAAATGTGCCCTGGACGCGCCGCCGTACTTGTTGGGAAGATTCATTATCTCCCGACGCCGGCCTTGATCCTTTTGAGGCAGCCTCGATTGGACTCGACTGCTCAATAGATGCGGTTTCAGGCGCGACTGGTTCTTTAGAGCCGGAAGGCGTGCTGGAGCTTGTGTTCAGGAAGGCTACGGTAACGGCGGCCACGATTGCAATCGCACCCGTGGCCGGAATTATTCCGAAGCGTCGTTTTTTCGTTTCCGAAATCCCTACAGGCGGTTTGATTTCTTCATCGTTTGCCCCATGGACTCTGGCCCCCAAGTCGTTCGAACTCAAGTCGATAGGATTGCCCTTTTTTTCACCATTGCCATCGTTCAGAGAATTCGCTTCCGCCACCGCCGCTTGCTTCGCTTGTAATTCCTCGAGCTGGTGTCGAAGAATGCTGACCTGCATTTGGGTTTCCTCACTCCCTTCGAGGCGTTCCTGCCATCGTGAAACTTCTTCCTCAAGTCGGCGGTTTTCCTCGCGCAGCTCCTGACAGATGGGCTCCATTTCCGCTAACCGTTTGTGAGTCACATCCACGTCTCGAACTTTTTCTTTTCCCGTATCGAGCTCCCATTGCAAGGTCGCGATTTGCGCTTCCAGCTTATGTTGCTGCTCTCGCAAGGTCATCTCCCGAGATTCAACATTGCTCAATTGTTCTTGTACGGCCTCTAACTCACGGGTCCTCGCTTGGCCTTCCTCCGCTTGTTGTTTCAACTCGGCAATTTCGTTTTGCAGTCGCGCATAACGCTCAGCGGCTTCCTGATTCTGCCGGGCGGATTCGCTGAACCGGGTTTCGCTCGTTTGAAGCTGCTTTCGGAGGGTCTCAATTTCCTCGCGCAGCTGCTGGTTTTCAAGATTGACGCCACCTAGGCGCTGTTGCGCGGCCTCAAGCGTCTTTATGGTTTCTTGGCTTGCCTGCAGCTGATTAGTCAATTCGCTGACCTCGGTTTGAAGTTTCGAATTGCGCTCATTAATCTCCCGGGCCTGCGTGACTGCTTCACTGAATCGGCTTTCAGTCGTTCCTAGTTGTGTTTTTACGTTTGCTATTTCCTCTCGAAACGCTTGGTTCTCGGTGTGCAACTGCTGATTCTCGGACTGAATACCAGGCAGGCAATCGCGTAGGGTTTGCAGTTCTTCTACGGTCCTTTCGCGCACCGCGAGCTGACTTGAAAGCGAGTTTATCGTCTCCAGCAGTTCGTTGTTTTTTATCGTCAGCTTATCTATTTGCTGTCTTGATTCGGCGAGGTCAGACTCTCGTTGTAAATTGCGATCAGCAACCTCCTTGTACTGACTGGTAGTTTTGCTAATCAGCGATTCGCTTGTTTGAAGCTGGTTTCGGAGGTTCTCAATCTCTTCACGCAACTGCTGGTTTTCAAGATTGACGCCACCTAGGCGCTGTTGCTCGGCCTCAAGCGCCTTCTCGCCAGCGCTCACTAGCTGGCGTTGCTCGCACTGAAGTTCCTCCACCGTGCTTTTGCCTTCTTCAAGCTGGGCTGAGAGGGAGGAGATCGTTTCGACGAGCTCCTTGTTTCTCGCCATTAATTCCGACGACGGGTGTGTTTCGAAGCCTTGAGCCTCGGACGTCCGATGATTCCGTCGGAGTATATCGATTTCACGACGTTGCTTTCTAAGCTCGCGCTCGGCGGCCAGAAGAAGTACCCCTAGAACTATCATGGTTGCGCCGGCGAAGATAAAGAGCCAGAAATAGAGGGTTTCCATAGCATTCCTCCTATACCAACTTAGTCGTCGGTGACTCGAAATATTCTCTACGCCATTTCGTGAGGAGCTAAATTTATTGTCGCTGGCGTCGAGAGCGACGCTCTAAGGCGGGAGCAATGGATATGCCATCCGGCTAAGCATTGCCAACCTGTTGATTTTGCCGGTTTCCAAAGCAGCTCGGACATTTGAGCTAGCAAAAACTTCTAACTACAGCGAAAATTCTCGGCTGCTCCAAAATCAGTCCAGTGGACCTCTCGGGGATTTTGACTCGTGACAGGTAATTTCTCGAACCGTCGCGATTTCGCCGTTGCGTCGTTCAACTGAGAACCACCGCCTTAAAGGCGGTGGGTTCCTTCCCGTCTAAAGACGGCTCAAGGGCGATATAAATTCGATGAACGCTCACACAGTTGGTCGCCACGTTAAGCTGCCGCCCCGCGCAAACTCATCCCAAACATCGCGACCCTCCCCGGCTCTATCACTACCGACAAACTTTAGTCACCGATCTTCGCTTCATCGGCTCCGAAAACCCCCAGCTTCAGCTGGGGGAGCAAACGGATCGTCAACCTTGAAGGCTTCGCCTAAAGGCGAGGGATTTTCTCCCATTCCCCGAAGGAGACATTAAATCCTAGTCTGATCCATTTTGCTTGACGCCGTCAGATCTCAGGTCGAGGTATCGGCACACGGTTAAGCTTCTGACTCCGCAAACGTAGGTTTTGTTGTGAACTGGCCCCAATGCCCAGAACAAAATGCCGCCGATGCGGTCCTTCTGCGAAAACTGCAGCTCTCGACTTGAAGTCGCCTGCGGAAATTGTGGTGGTCCAAATCGGCTCGGCACGAAGTTCCACAACAATTGCGGCGAGCGACTTCCCGAATCAGGGACAGCGACGTTAACTGCCGCACCAAAGTTCGGCTCCGTCTCCCAAGCACCTTGCCGAGAAGATTCTCACTTTCAAAAGCGCCCTTGAGAGTCCCGACCTCACCAGGCCAGAATTTCCTCATCGGTTACTTTTTGCGAGGGATTCATGGGGTCACTCAGACTTCTACGAGAAGAGTACAAGTAGTTTGATGCCTGGACTTTCGTTCAAGCTACGATTTTTCATTCTATCTGAGCAAAAACCGCCTGATTGGTCGGCACTACCCCATGTGCGAAGCGCGAGTCATACCAATTCCCCAACCTAACCGTTCCTCGGATCCCGTGAGGCGGCACGACACGCGGCTCTAAGTACGAGGACGATCATAATGATCGCAAACAACGACATACCACCATACAAGAGACTGGCCTGATCCGTAACAGATGGCAGGAAAGGCTTGAGATCGTAGACTGTTCTAGTGGAAAAGAGCGACCGCAAACGCTCTACGCTTTCGTCATCATTACGGGAGTGCCAATGAGTCACCGCCCCCAGTGCTAGAGTGACGGTTAAAAGTAGGCTGAAAATCTTGTACCGCCCCGGCATATCGAAGGCTCCACTCACAGTGTCGAGCAAGGGCTACACCAAAGTATCTACGTGCCCAATCTGGTACTTCTTGAGAAAGTCAGGGAAATAAACTCAGAAGGTTAAGGGGATCATTACCAGGAAAGAGTTAAAATATTCCATTTAGACTCGCATGGACCACTACCGAAAGTTCATCGACGGCAAATCGATCGGAATCTAATTGGTCGCATTCATTGAGGACGCTGTACTTCCGGTCTCGAAAGATCTAATGTTGCCAACTTTCCTACCGTTCCGGGAGCGTTTTGTATAAAAACCGTCATTTCACCTACTGGGAAAGAGCAAGAATTTGCCCGCCGTATGCGCCAGGTTGAGAGGCATGCTTGTTGCTCGACTACGGATCGGTAAGATCTATGCCTACTGGAGACAGGAAAACATTAGACCATTACCGCAAGCAGTTACTACGCCGAGCTGAGGCAATTCAACGCCGCTTAGATGAGGTGACCCGTGCTACGCGTGAGGAGTTAGTCAGCATTAAGGACCAGATTCACGCCCTCGACTCTGTCAGGGAAACCCCAGAGGAGGACGACGAGCGTCGAGCCAACATTGTAGACCGTAAATCTGTTACGCTCACAAAGAACTTCAAGACGGTGCTCATTGTGGAGAAGAACCCTGATTATACCCAATCGTTAGTCAAGCAAATGCTATCTGCTGGGCTTAAGCCGATCGTGGCCGTTACCGGCGAGGGGGGACTTAGGATGGCGGAGGAATGCCATCCTGATTTGATCCTATTGGAAATGGAGTTACCCGATATGAACGGGCTGAAATTCGTTTCCGCGATAAGACGAAATCCCGAAGCAGACCAAGTTCCCATTGTGGCCATGAGCGCCTTCCCGGATTTGAAATCAAGGTGCCTTGAGCGCGGGTGCAACGACTTTCTGTTGAAGCCGGTCAGAATGATCGACCTGATAGCGCGTATCAGAAAATTCTTGCATGAAGATCCAAAGGTTCCCGTTCAACGAAGCTCGTGAGCAAGGCGGGCCATAATGCTAGCCGTGATCAAGAAAAACGCTAAGGTAGCAAATTTCCGAATTGCCCATCACAAGTTTACTGTTCCTTTGGTGTTCTGTTTCTTTGTTTTCCGGTTATCCGCCCAATGGGTTATCGCCGACGACATTTATATTTACAAAGACAAGAATGGCGGGTTGTCTTTCACTAGCGCACCCACGCACGCGGGATACCCAAGGGTTATACGGAGCGAGGGCAAGCCCAAAACAAGCGTGCAGCCGCCGCAAGCAGACTCCGAGGGTATTTTCGTACGCCTCTTTCGTCTTAAGGATACAGATGAAATTGGTTATTGGGATGGCGAGAAGTTCGTTCCACTTTGGCCCGAAAGATACACAAAGTTGATAGGCGATAATACGGCATTTGCAAACCTCAATGAGTTTGACGATATATGGGTTAACGGTTTATCCGAACAGGTAGGCCCAATAAAGATGCGTAAGGGGCTACCGACTGTTGTCACGGCGGCGGCAATCGATTGGCTCATCGAGCAGAACCTTGACAAGTACAAACGTAGAATTACCTCCTCTCAATCAAACCAGTCTCGAACGAACTCCTACATAATTGCCTTTGTTATCGTGCTTGCATCTCTGCCAATTCTTTTTTCCGAGATCGTTACAAGAATCTGGCAACAATTCCTTTTCTCATAGGCGCGGCAATGTATAAGTACGCACTGCCTAATCGCTGTCGTTATTGTAAAACACGCACGGAGAATGACAGCCGAATTTGTAGTGAATGCCAGACACGCTTTGATACGGAGAAGGCAAAGGCTCGGGAGCACGAACGACAGGAACAAGAACACCGCACCAGACGTGAGAAAGATAGCGAGCGTGGGCACGCTGCCGGAGAAAACGGATTCGATCCTTATCAGGTCCTAAGGATCACCAGAGGCGCAGGCAAAGAAGAAATTAAAGCAGCATACTTCAATCTAATCAAACAGTATCACCCGGATAAAGTGTCCCATCTAGGGCAGGAGTTTCAGAAATTAGCTGACGAGAAAGCGCAGCTCATCAATCGGGCTTACCAGATTCTTATGGCTGGCTGAGAAATCACATTCAACCGGGAAGCCAACCGGTGGATATTGCCCGGATTGGATCGCCACGGGCGGAATTTCACCCTGGCGAGACGAACACTTTATTATTGATATAGTGTTCAGCGAATGGCTGAAGTTCTTCTGCTCTTTTTGACGTGGCCGAAAAGGTGTCCAAACAGGCACCAAAGATGAGAAGGTGTTTCAGTTACAGAAATAGTTACAATCGAGAATCTTCTGAGCGATCACTCCAAAACGTAAGCCATTGAGAAATTTGGTGGAGATTATTCCCCCATCTTTCCGGGACTTCCTCATACCCCAAGAAATATCCAGCGTTTTTGACCGTTAAAGGTCAGCAGTTTCTCTGGTTTTAGCAAGTCTTATCCCAGAAGATTCGGACAAGATTCGGACAGCCGTAACCGTTTCGTTAAGGCATTCTTGCAGAACACTTGATTCAGAATCAAGTTCGTTTTCAGGCGCGGATCGGTTGGGGTGCGCTGCGCATTTCTTACGGCTAACTTAAGACGCCTCCTGAAAACCCATATGAACGAGAAGGACAGCGCCTTATTGCCTCCAGTTCAGGGGTACAGACACACTTTACCACTAGGGCAGGCCTCGCCACTCTTTCCTTTTTCTGATTAGCTGGATAGTGCTTTTGATTAAAGGCTTATAATGATCTTGCGTATGCACAGGTTACCCGCACGAGAGGTGGCTGTGTGAAGAGTCGAAGTAAGCGACCGATCGTATTACGCTGAGCGGCGTCCAGTTAAGTGCAGGCGAGGCGCCGCTTTTAGTCAAGAAGAGATTTTAGAGTTCAGAGCTGTCAAAGACGCCGAGATATTGTTGTTCGACCTTGCTTGAAACCGAGTGAATTGTCGCGTTAGAAACGGAACACGAGCAATCCCACGAAAATGCAATAGGAAGTCGCTGATACGGATGCGGAGCGTCGACATACTGATCCACAATGTAGGCAGATCTGCGGCGTGACCTTGTGGACATTGTGACCGAATGCGGCCTCGGAAATAGCAATAGTCGGAGCGGAATGCGCACGGCGGGAGAGATCGTAACGTTTGGCAATGCTGCATGCCACCGCAACCTCCTCCATGATCTCCGAGATATAAATACTCATGCAGTTAGAGCGCTCAGAGTATGCCGTTTCAGTCGATAACGCCCTTTTGGAGTTTGTCAGTGTCCGCCCTCGTCTGTTTGGCATTGCGTACCGCATCCTCGCAAGTAGGGCTGAAGCCGAGGACATTGTGCAAGACGTATGGTTGCGGTGGCAGACCACCGATCGCAGCGTGATTCTGGACGCGCCCGCATTCCTCGCCACAATGACGACACGGCTGGCTATCAATCTTGCCCAGTCTGCCCGTTCGCGGCACGAAACTTACACGGGGACGTGGCTTCCGGAGCCAGCAGACACGAGCGATGATCCCCACCTGGGAGTAGAACGAGGTGAAGCATTGGAATTGGCGATCCTTTTGCTACTCGAGAGACTCTCGCCAACGGAACGAGCCGCGTATGTTCTGCGTGAAGCGTTCGACTACTCCCACCAGGGGATCGCGAACGTCCTGAAGTTAACCAAAACGAACATACGCCAGCTTGTCAGCCGCGCGCGAAAACACATTAGCGATGTACGCCGAGCGACCGTGGGCGCGGCTGAGAAACGGCGCCTTCTAGTTGCTTTCATAGATGCCGCTCAGAAAGGTGATACCGGCGCATTGGAAGAATTGTTTGCAGCGGACATTGTCTCCTACTCGGATGGCCGTGGGGTCGTGCGTACGGCCCGGATGCTGGTTTCCGGTCATAAGCGTGTGGCGAAGTTCATCGCGGCAGTTGCTTCGCACTTCTGGGCTAGTGTGACATTGGCGTGAATCGAAGCTAATGGCCAGCCAGCCGTGCTGATCTCCCGCAATGGAAAAGCCGTATCCCTCGTGACCATAAGCGCGTCTGCCCAAGGCATCGACCAGATCATGTGGATAATGAGGCCGAGCAAACTCACAGCTGTTTCACATTTGTCGCTACGCTTACTGGAGCAAGAGGGCCGCACCACAGTCGCCTGATTTCCCCTATCTCTCTCTTTGTTCAGCCGTGTCACAAATCGGCCGGCTGGCCGGTCATAGCAAGTAGATCGAGCCGGAACGGCACCCTCAGTGCCTCGGGCAAAAACGAAAGGTCAATTATGCTGAAGAAATCATAATGTTTGCTCTGCCGTGTCTCGTGGCCGGCCCGCTGATGGCTCAGGAGACCAAGGTCACGTCGCTCATGTCCAAGGATCTGAAAGAGTTTTCCGGGAAGGAAGGTTTGATGATAACAGAGGAGAATGCCGGGGACTTTGTCGTGCCCTCTCCGCAGTCGAGGCGGTGCACTCGCAGAAGGTTATCTTGAACTGCGCCAAGCTGGAGCGCCGGCTTCGACGGGCGATAGGTCACGCACACGATGCCGAAGAGCCGGACGCTAAACAGGCTAGCGAATCACCTTGTACTGTAGGCAGTTTTTCCCTGGCGAAGAAGCGCGGCACCGTCAATCTCGGGAACACTTCAACATAGATCGATAAATCGTTGATCGAATGCCTTCCGTTTTCTTGACGTAAATGGTGCGCCGACATAGCTTCTTAAGCTGAAAGGAGACATCGATGAGCATTTCATTCAGGAAGATTCAGTGGATCGTGGCCGGTGCCGCTTTGGTGTTAGTTGGCGCGCTGGCGGCTGGAACATGGTTCCGGGCGGACAGCGCACAAGTAGACGACCAACGGAAGCGCCTGGGTCTCAGCGACGAAGAAAAACTGGTAAGGACAGAGATGCTTCCCAACGTGCCCGGTAAGAGAATTACCGTCACCGTAGTCAGCTATGCGCCGGGTCAGAAGTCAGGTCCACATCATCACCCCGGAAGCGTCGTCGCTTATGTACTCTCGGGGGCGATCCGTTCCGAAAATTCCGCGACCGGACCGGTCAAAGTCTACAAGGCCGGTGAAAGCTTCTTTGAGCCGCCCGGAAGTCGCCATCTCGTCAGTGAGAATGCGAGCGCAAAAGAGCCGGCGAGATTGCTCGCTGTGCACGTCGCCGATGACGGCGCGCAGTTGACAACGTTCGACAAGTAAGTGGTTGATGCTAGAACGGTTGACGAAACGCAGAGATGAAAAATGAAAGCGATGCGCCTGGCTGATTCCGGTGCGACAGCTGTGTTGGTCGAAGAAAACGTTCAACAACCGCTACCTGGGCGAGGCGCCTACCCAGGAGAAGTGAAGCAAAGACGCGGCCGTGGAAAACTGGTCATTGTGGTGGTGGCAGACGACGGTTCTAGTTCGGACGAGTAACTGCGCTTGCGTCGTAAATTTCACTTTTCTACCCGGGCTTCCTTGTACCACAAGTACGCGGCTGATAGTTGTACTTACTGGACGAAAGTGATCTTAACGTACACGCTTTGAAGGAGTATCTGAAAAGGGAGGATGAGATATGGGGCGGCTCCTGCAGTTCTTTTATAGCGTGAACGGGTCTTGGCAGGTCTTTCAACAACTTTTCGCTTAGTACTAGCGATGCCGGTATCTTGGGCAATCCGGCTGTATCCGGAAATTCTAGAGATTTTTTCAGTCTTTGCCCGCGGCATAGACGGGCGGCGGCTTCGACTGTCAGCGCCGCACGAACTCTCGACGTTCCTTCCATACACGTCCGACACGAGGAGAAAGAAATGAGAAAGTTCAGCAAGGACCCCGACGCCATCTCAAGGCTCTCGCCGGAGCAGTATCGCGTAACGCAGCAAAACGGCACGGAGACCCCCGGAACCGGGGAGTATCTGGATAACAAGCAACCGGGCATCTACGTTGATATTGTGTCGGGTGAGCCGCTGTTCGCCTCGATTAACAAGTTCGACAGCGGCTCTGGTTGGCCGAGCTTCACCAAGCCGCTCGAGCCTGAAAGTGTGGTCGAGAACACCGACAGCAGCCACGGCATGACTCGGACTGAGGTTCGCTCTCGTCATGGGGACAGCCACCTTGGTCATGTCTTTCCCGATGGCCCACGCGAGGCGGGCGGCCTACGCTACTGCATCAATTCCGCCTCGCTACGCTTCATTCCCCTTGATGACCTCGAGAGCGAGGGCTATGGAATCTACCGCAAACTGTTCGAGACTCAGGAGAATGAGTAAAGACATGACCGCATCAACCGAACGTGCGGTTCTTGCCGGCGGCTGCTTCTGGGGCATGCAGGATTTGCTTCGCCGATACCCGGGCGTGATCTCTACGCGGGTTGGATATACGGGCGGCGACGTGCCGAACGCGACCTATCGACACCACGGAAATCATGCCGAAGCGATTGAGATTATCTTTGATCCTCAGACGATCAGTTACCGGAGGCTTCTGGAGTTTTTCTTCCAGATTCACGACCCAAGCACGCGCAATCGCCAGGGCAACGACGTCGGGACCAGCTACGGATCTGCGGTCTTCTACACCAGTGACGAGCAGAAGCGGATTGCCGAAGACACCATCGCCGACGTCGATGCTTCAGGCCTGTGGCCGGGCAAGGTCGTTACGGAGGTCGTTCCGGCAGGCGACTTCTGG
>Ga0081455_10002406_pt1 | contig 22332 bp, 17 predicted proteins | sample TabmetS3T2R1_FD_70207 | JGI IMG/M metagenome (GOLD analysis project Ga0081455, IMG submission 70207) | Tabebuia heterophylla rhizosphere microbial communities from the University of Puerto Rico - S3T2R1 | ecosystem: Host-associated > Plants > Roots > Rhizosphere ...
AGCTTCGACGTCGGCCTGCCGTGTGAGCCGACGCACCTCAGGGGCCTGCTCGTTTTTGAGCGCCACGATCTCAGCGCAGAGCAGTTGCACCAGAGCGGGATGCCCTCGTGTCAGCGCCAGCACGCGCTGACTGGCCGCTGCCTCGTAACGTAGGGCAAAGCCTTTGATAGGATGCTCAATGAGCTGACGCGCTTCGTCTGCGCTCAGGTAACTTAAATGCACGACCTGGACGTTGATCAGATAACTGGCCCAACGCTGCACTTCGTCCAGAGTATGAGAGCCAGCCAGCAGCACTTTGAAACGCGGTCGGTGTTGGATCAGGTGGCGTAACATGCCAAGCACCATGGTTTCGCTGAAACGTTCTTCGGTCAGGGCACGGTCCAGCACCTCGAATTCGTCCAGTGCCAGCAATACGGCGTCGGAACCTATGACGTGTTCGACCTCATCGAGCCATTCGTCGAAGCGCGTAAAGGGAGCTTCTGCGAGCATGTCGTGCGTTAAGGGCGGCAGAAGCAGGTTGCGCTGCTGCTGGGCAGAGTGCACCATGTCACGCGCCAGATTGTAGAGCAAACCAGTGTGGTCACTGGCCAACGAAGCCGGGCCTTGCAGATCGACAAAGAGGGGGACGATAGTGCTTGGGAGCAGGCGTCCCAGGTTGTTGAGCAGCGAGGTCTTGCCCATGTACTGTGGCCCGTAGAGCAGCATAGGCAGGCGCACCTAGAGATGTTACCCGGTGGTACAGGGCGGGCAACAGGATAGGCGCGCAGTCGGTGGAAAAGGCCATTTGATTTTCCTATACTCCTTCACCCCGCCGCATGAAAACAGCCCGTAATCGTCAAGCCTTCTTCTCCAGCCAGGTGGTTTCCCAGAACACGTAAACCTGGTTCATGAAATGATAGCCCTTGACAGAGTCGCGGTATGCCTGGAAATAGGGGGAATCCGTCATGTTGCACCACAGCATATCCTCGGCCAGATGGCGTTGGACAGCATGGGCCAGCTCCCGACGTTTCTCCGGCTCGACCGCGCGCCGCCACTGTAAGGTCAACTCCTCGAGCTTGGGAGAGTTGATACCACCAAAATTGGATTTAAAATCCCGGAAGAAGTGCAAGGATTCCTGGTTGAAATCCACCAGGGCTCCAAAGTCCTCAATGATCATATCGTAGTCATACTTGAAGAACCTATCGATCATGGCCGGCTTGTCCAGCACCGTGATCTTGATTTTGACGCCGATTTTCTCCCACTGGCTTTTCAGGAGGGTGGCGCTATCGGCGAAGATAGGCGCATCGGTGTTGGTGAGCAATTCAAACTCTATCGGGCGGCGCTCGTCATACCCTGCCTCTTTGAGCATTGCCTTGGCCTTGTCGGGATCATAGGGGTACATCTCAGTCAAGTCTAGATAATCCTGGACGCCTTCAGCGATCATACCGACCAGGGGTTTCGCCCGCCCCTGGAAGACCGTCTGGGCGATTTCCTTGCGGTTGATGCCGTAGCCACCGATCGCCCGGCGCGACTGCACATTATCAAAGGGCGCCTTACGCTGGTTCATGAAACAGACCAGGGGCATGCGCGATGGGGCTGTCACCACCGCTATCCCCCTGGCTTTTTCCAGCACTGGGACGTGCTGGGGATTGAGACGTTGCAGAATATCGACTTGCCCCGTGCGCAGCGCGGTCATGGCCGCGATGGGATCTTTAATAATCTGGATCTCGATCCGGTCCAGATACGGCAGGGGCTTGCCGGAGCTATCCTTGCGGAAATAGTGCGGGTTCTTTTCCAGGACGACGAGCTTGTCAGGCTGGTAGTTGGCCGGGTCATAGGTGAACGGACCAGTCCCTACAGGATGACGCCCCCACGCCTCGCCATATTTTTGCACCGCCGTGGGTGAACCGATGGGCACCCCATGGAAGTACCCCGCCAGCATCGGTAGGAGGGCAGACGGTTCCTTCATAATGACCTTGAACGTATGTTTGTCGATGACCTCAGTGCGCTCCATGGCCGTAAAAAACGCATAGACCCAGGACGCGGAATTCCTCTGCAGCATGTCATCAAAATTCCACTTCACGGCCTCGGCGTCACACGCCGTGCCATCATGGAAGGTGACGTTTTCATGCAACTGGAAGATATATTCTTTGCCTTGATCGATGATCTCCCAGGATTTCGCGAGATCCGGCACAATGTTGAATTCCGGATCCAACGTTACCAGGGCATTATGCGTGTTGTTCGACACCCAGAAAGTCTCATACCCTGGAGGGGCCAGACGGTTGAGCTGAAAGCGCCCCGCATGGATGTCAGAGGCAAACGCCACATGTAACGTCCCACCAGGCTTCGGCGTGCCCGACTCGCCTTTGTGGCCCGCTATGGCGAAGCGCTTCGGCAGGGTCGTAAGGCCCATCAGTGCCATCGTTCCCGCAACAAACGTTCTCCGTTTCATCGGCTCTTCCCTCCTCAGGGCAAATGCGGCCGTACACGTGCATCCTGGCGAACGCTGTCGAACAAAAAAAGGCGCACACCGACTCCTCCCTGGGGAGATAATCCAATGGCGCCTTGTACTGCAACGTCTGCTATCAGTCTATCAGCGTCGTCCTGGCATGAGCTCGCAGCGATCACGGTGTGGACATATCTACTGGGATGTGGACGCTATCATGCCCTGTGTCTCATGCCAAGTCAACCCCTATGCGAAGCCACAGGAAAATGGGCTTGACAAGCGTGCCTGTCCGTACATAATAGCAAGGGCAAAACTAATCATCGTCGCTGTAGGCACGTTTCGCTCGACCTCTGTGTTCTCCTGGTGTGCTGCCGCCTCTGCGTTGCCCTGCTCTTGATGTGCTGCCTGCAGATGATTGGTCCCCGTGCATACACACGCATAGCCTCGTACCTCAACTGCTGCTGTCCTACAACCCACCCCATGCGGGCCGTGGGGACGCATGGTAGAGAGGGGTATGCCGATGCAAGAGTATATCCTGCGCCGGTTGATGCTGGTCGTACCAACTGTCCTTGGGGTGACCCTCCTGGTGTTTCTGATGATGCACTTTATCCCAGGCGATCCTGTCACCCTCCTGCTGGGGAATAACTATACGGAAGGTACGGCAGCGGCTATTCGCCGTGAGTATGGCCTGGATCGTCCACTCCACGTGCAGTATGTGGTATGGCTCGAGCATCTGGTGACGGGTGATTGGGGGCACTCGATCATTGCCAACCGCCCCATTTTCACTGATCTTATGTCCCGCCTTCCGGTCACCTTTGAGCTGATCATACTGAGTATGGGCTTTGCCCTGCTCGTGGCCATCCCAGCGGGAGTGATTGCTGCCTTGCGTCCGTACTCCTGGCGTGATTATGCTGCCATGACCACGGCGCTTGTGGGCGTGTCGGTCCCCGAGTTCTTTATGGGTGTGCTGCTCATTCTCTGCTTTGCTCTCGCTTGGGAGGTCCTACCCGCGGTTGGCTATGTGTCGCTGACAGACAGCCTGTGGGGCAATCTGCAGCATATGATATTGCCTGCCGTCACCCTGGGATTGGCGCGGGCGGCGTTGCTGACCCGTCTGATTCGAGCCAGCATGATGGAAGTGATTCGCCTGGATTACGTGACGACGGCACGGGCCAAGGGGGTGCGGGAATGGGCCGTAGTCTTGAGGCATGCACTGAAAAACGCTCTGATCCCAACCGTTACTGTGCTGGGACTCCAGGTAGGGTTCCTGATCGGGGGAGCGATCGTGGTCGAGACTGTTTTTTCGGTGCCTGGCGTCGGCTCCTTCGGTATTGGTGCTATTGCCCTGCGTGATTATCCGCAGGTCCAGGCGTTTGTTCTCCTCTTTGCACTGGGCTTTGTGCTGGTGAATCTGGTGGTGGACATCCTGTATGCGTTGCTCGATCCCCGTATCAAGTATGGCCGTCCGGCGAGTTAAGGACTGAGGCAAGAAGGATTCTCCTGATGAGACACGAGGCTTCTTTAGCTATTGCACCGCCTGACCTGCGTGATATGCCTGAGGCAGTCGAGACCATCGCCAGAGGTACGTGGGCGACGACGCTACGGCGTCTGCGCCGCAGCAAGACGGCCATAGTAGGCCTGGGTATTGTGCTGCTCCTGTTCCTGGTAGCTGCCCTGGCAGATGTGCTAGCGCCGTACAGTCCGACGCAGACTACCCCAGCCAGCCTTACTGTCCCCACCTGGCAGCACCTCATGGGCACTGACTTGCTGGGGCGGGATGTCTTCAGCCGGGTCCTGCATGGCAGCCGCGTGTCCGTGTATGTAGGAGTGGTGTCGATTCTGCTCGCCATCCTGGTAGGTATCCCGCTCGGGATGGTGGCGGGCTTCTATGGGGGGCGGACGGATCAAGTGATTATGCGCCTCATGGACGTCATGCTAGCTTTTCCGATCTTTCTCCTGGCGATTGTGATTATGGTCATTCTGGAGCCCAGCACCATGAATGTGGTGCTCGCCCTGGCGATTGTACGCATTCCCATTCTGGCGCGTATTGTGCGGGGGAGTGTGCTGTCCGTCAAAGAGCATGAATATATCGAGGCCGTCGAAGCCCTGGCGTTGTCACAACCCCGCATACTCCGCCGCCATGTGCTTCCCAACTGCCTGGCCCCCATTATTGTCACGGCCACACTTGACATTGGCAATGCCATTATTATTGAAGCCTCACTGAGTTTTCTCGGCCTGGGCACGCAACCCCCGACCCCCACGTGGGGCTGGGATCTCAAGCAGAACCTGACGATGATCGAGATCAACCCCTGGATCACGATCTTCCCCGGCTTGGCCATCCTGGTCACTGTTTTGGCCTTCAATCTGCTCGGTGACGGGCTACGGGATGCCCTGGATCCGCGGCTCAAACACTGAGACAAGGGGGAGAAGGGGCGATGTGGAGGGGGGAGACAACGACAACTATACAGGTCAACAGGACTATGTAAACAGATGACAGGCGACAAAATGTCCATCACCGGTGTCGTGCCAGGGCGGCTCGACGGCGCGACAGGTGTCCATGACCATAGGGCAACGGGTGTGGAAGCGGCAACCCTGCGGGGGGTTGAACGGCGTCGGCACATCACCAGTGAGGACCAGACGGCGTGGTTGCTTGCGTTGTTTAATCGAGGGCACGGCTGAGAGCAGGGCCTGGGTGTAGGGATGCTTGGGCTCGGCAAAAAGCTGGTCCGTGGCCGCCATTTCAGCAAGCTGGCCCAAGTACATGACCACGATGCGATCGCTGAGGTGACGCACCACTCCGAGATCGTGCGAGATAAACAGAAAAGTCAGGTGAAATGCTGCCTGAATGTGCTGCAGCAGGTTGATAATCTGCGCGCGAATGGACACGTCCAGGGCTGAGACCGGTTCGTCAGCCACCACAAATGTGGGGTGCATGACCAACGACCGGGCAATACCTATACGCTGACGCTGGCCACCAGAAAACTCATGGGGATAGCGATTGTAGTGAAACGGCGCCAGGCCCACCACACGCAAGAGGTCCAGGACGCGCTCTTTGGCCTCGGCACGCGTCGCCATACCATGCGCCACCAGCGGCTCGCCAATGGCTTCCCCGACGGTCAGACGTGGGTTGAGACTGGCATAGGGGTCCTGGAAAATGATCTGCATCTCACGCCGCAGTGGTGCCATCGCCCGTTTGTCCAGGTGGGTAATGTCACGGCCATGATAGACGATCTGCCCACCGCTGGGCTCGAGAAGCTTCAGAATGACGCGGCCTGTAGTAGTTTTGCCACAACCACTCTCCCCCACCAGGCCCAGCGTCTCCCCCGCATACAGGTCGAATGAGATGCGGTCGACCGCCTTAATGTCGCCAAGCTTGCGGGTAAATACCGCTCCACGTGTGACGGGAAAATACTTCGACAGCTCCCTGATCTGCAGCAATGGCTGGCCGGTCATGGCATATTCCCTCTGCTCATAGTGTCGGGCTGTATGACACCATCCTCATAGAGCCAGCAGCTCACTTGATGACCGAGAGCAATCTCCTTGAGGTGGGGTTCACGCGCCGCGCACATTGGCATGGCCAGCTTACAGCGCGGATGGAAACGGCATCCGGAGGGAGGATGGACCAGGTTGGGCACCATGCCCTCGATGGGCTCTAGTTGGCTCTTGCGGGCCGTAGCTTCAGGGAAACAATGCAGTAAACCTTGCGTATAGGGATGTTTGGGCGTGCTGAACAGGGTCTCGGCATCAGTATATTCAACAATGTTCCCAGCATACATCACTGCGACACGGTCCGCCATTTCACCAATCACCCCCAAGTCATGGGTAATGAGCAGCATCGAGGCCCCTGTCTCCGCCCGGAGCTGCTTCATCTCCTCTAGAATCTGCGCTTGAATCGTCACATCCAGGGCCGTGGTGGGTTCGTCGGCAATCAACAATTGAGGATGACACGAGAGCGCCATAGCGATCATAATGCGTTGCTTCATGCCCCCTGAAAACTGATGAGGGTAGTCCGCCGTGCGTCTCTCCGCCGCCGGAATGCCTACACGCTGCATCATGCCTATGGCGCGCTGCAGCGCGGCCTTCCAGCCCACGTGCTGATGAATTTTGATGGCTTCGGCCACCTGCACCCCGACCTGAAAGACCGGGTTGAGCGACGTCATAGGATCCTGGAAGATCATGGCAATCTTGCCCCCGCGCACTTCTGTACACATGCGCTCCATGGGATAGTCCAGGAGATTGTCACCATCGAGCCAGATTTCACCTTGCATAATCTTCCCGGGTGGATCTTGAATCAGGCGGAGAATGGAGAGTGCCGTGACCGACTTGCCCGAACCACTTTCGCCCACCAACCCCAGGACTTCGCCACGTTTGATCTCCAGGTTGACGCCGTTCAGCGCCTTGACCACGCCGTCTTCGGTGTAAAAGTAGGTGTGCAAGTTACGAATAGTGAGGAGCGTATCAGGTGTTGTGTACATGTGGGACCTCATACAACTGGCAGAGCAAGCCATCGCCTGTCAGCATGCGCCAGGGTACCACGGCGGTTAGTAGGGACAGCGCAAGCAGACCCTACCTCGTGGTTCTAGGGGATCAGGGCGATTGCACCTTCTACTCACAGCATCGTATGCAAACCTGTCAAAGCAATGCCCCACCTCAGTTTGGTCACTCACACTGTTGACGCAACCTGCTGACCGCGTATGCAGCTTATGGTAGCATGGTGTATACCAGCCTCACACAGGTGTCAAGCCCGAATCTGCACCATACTTCTTTTACATGCCAATCGTGCTATACGCAGTTTACTCTGGGAGAGCTATGCAACGACGACATCATCGCAGCGGCCCAGAGGCCGCTGCGCGACGAGATTACGGTCGAAGGAGCATCGATGAAGACTGGGTTGGCCGGGAAAATCGTGCTGATTACCGGCGCTAGGCGGAACCATGGCCGTGCCAGTGCGCTGGCCTTTACCGAAGAAGGAGCGCATCTGCTGTTCTGTTTGACGACTCTGGACGCGATGGATGCCCTCAACCAAGCCATCTATGCCCACTGCTCATACACGTCTGGCCCGGTCTACGTTGAGGCTTTCCTCACCTCGAAAACCACGTTGTGGTATGAGGACTATGGCAGCGTCCCGCAACCCCTGGCCACCTATGCGGAGTGTTGGGGGAATTTTCTTCATACGCTGCAACGCATCTTAGGAGCTCCCAGGGTCGTGCAGGACACGTGAGAAGCCTTCCACGCGTAGTACAGACATACCGCAGGGGTACAAGGCCTCCTGGGAAGGGGACGACAGTATACCTATCGCGATGGGATGGTAGAGGCGCACGTTGATAAACGTCAGGAACGGACACGATGTCAGGACAAAATGTCATCTTTATGGGCACCATATTCTCGCGTCACAGCTTTAGTCATTCCAGCCCTCGGGGTCAAATGATACCTTTGTGGGCGTGACGTTATAGAGCAGGGATGACATGTAGTGTGCAAGGTGTGTATGATAGCGCTACGTACCAAAGATGGCGATTAGATGGAGTGATCCATGCTTGGTTCTTTGTTAAGGCTGCATTTGCGGCAAAAGGAGCACGCAATGAGGCAAGGCATCATATTGGCTCTAGCAGTCCTGGCGACAGCCATACTCATGTGCGGGGAGGAGGCGCTGGCGAAGGAGAAGGACAAGAAGACGGTGACAGTGGCTAATCTCAACATCTTCCACGGTATCGCTTGCGCCGCTGCCAGAGATGAGACGCAATGTCGCCTGTCTGAACGCATCGATCTTCTCTTTAAGCACCTCGCTGCAATTGGCTGCCCGGACGTTGTCACGCTGCAAGAGGTTTTGGATCGTGCGTCTGTCGTGATTCTGACCCCAGGTGGGCCCGTCACCATCCCTACCCCTGACCCTGAGGACCCTCATAAGGCTCTCACCTCCGCTCTGGAACTCATTCAAGTGAAGCTGGACAAGGCGAATGTTTGCGGGTACGCAAACCTTATATATGCCCCTGATCTAGTCCCTCCTGAGCAGCGCCCTCTCTTTGAGCGTATTGACGGGGAGCTCATCCTGAGTCGGTACCCAATCGAGCAAGCTCAAGTTCGCCTGTTGCACAGTGCGCTCTACGTATCTGGAGGTCCTCAATTCTTCACTCGTCACGTCCTTTTTGCGCGTATCGTTCACCCTGTTGGTCCGCTCGACGTGTTCACTACACACCTGGCATCAAGTGAAGACTTTGGAGACAATAAGTGCCACTCGAATGAGAGCTTCAGCTTCCCAAATGCGCAGGGCACACTATCGAACATTACGTTTGATGTGCCTTGCCCATCAGAGTGCGATCTGTCCCAGACAATACGCGAGTGCGAAGCGCGCCAGGTGGCGAACTTCGTGAAAACGCATCTGCAGGATAATGGCGATGATACACTTACTGTGCTGACAGGTGACTTCAACGCGGAATCGCGTTCCGCAGTCTACAAGGAGATCATCAATGCCGACCACAGACGTAAGCACCGCTGGATTGATAGCCACTTAGCGGCGGACAATCCAGAGTGCAATCGACTCACGGGCATCGGGTGCACCGCGGGACGGGATGCGGTTGGTGGCGATCTGGAAAAACCGATCCGCAACGTGGATGAGCGGATTGACTATATCTTTGTCGTGCCCTCCGCTCACGAGTTAGAGTGCAAGATCCAAGAAAAGGGGACTGGCCTCTTCGCGGATAAGCCGAATCTGTCCCGCCGCAAGCATCAACAATGCGGTCCCTTCCCCGACCCCATCTGCTGGGCATCGGACCACAACGGCAACAGGGTCAATCTCAGATGCGAGCGCTCGGCTGACCATGACTTTAGTCTCGTTTCGTGGTAACAGCAGGGAGGATACGCGATGATCTTCCTCACGCATCTCCAGCAACAGCTTCCGGCTCAGGGTGTGGGCCCCCCGGTCCGCCATCTACCAGGGGGAACGACCCGTGGGCACGCCAGCAGCGTTGCAGGACAATCTGGCCAAGCTGGAACGAGATCGTGTGAGAGGCCAAGCAATATGATGTCCAGCTCATCAGCTTTCCCGAGGGTAATGCACGCCATGTAATGCTTTTTCTCGAAAACCTCACACGAGCGTTATTGATTTTCAATAGGTTGCGAAGTCGTCATTGCCAGCGAGCATTACTTGGATATCATTCCCCAGGGGAGACCTATCTCTGTCTCGTCATCCAGGCCCATCACACGACCGTGACGGATTTCGCCAGGGCGCGTGGCTTATCGATGTTGCGACCTAAGGCCAGGGCCGTATAGTACGCCAGCATCTGCCCAGCGGTGAGGTGGAGCAAGGGCGTGATGAGTGCGGGTGCGGCTGGCACGATGATCTCGTCAGCGAAGCTCGCCCGTATGGCGGGGTCCTCATGCTGATGGACGCCAATGACCAGACCGCCACGCGCACGAATTTCCTGGATGTTAGTGAGGGTGGCCTGGAGCAACTCTGATTCGTCGGCAGTGGGGAGGAAGGCCAGCGAGTGCGTGTGGTCATCGATCAGGGCAATCGTACCGTGTTTGAGAAAGCCCCCGGACATGCCTTCCGCATGTAAGTAGGACACTTCTTTAAATTTCAGGGCTGATTCGAGGGCTACGGCGCTATAGATACCACGCCCGATGAATAACCAGTTCTGGATCTGATTATACGTGTGGCTGATGCGTCGTATGGTAGGGATCAGGGCGCTATACATCTTGCGGAGCGTATCCGGAAGGTCTGCGAGGGCTCGATAATGCTCGCGGTAATGGGCCGCGTCCAGATGCCCACGCTGTCTGGCCAGCTCCAGCGCCAGGCGAAGCAAAATTGTCACTTGCGAAATCGTGCTCTTGGTACTGAGGACACAGATCTCGGGACCAGCCCCTTGCAGCACAACCTGATCCACTTCACGCGTCATGGAGGAGCCTGGCGCATTGACGATAGCGGCAGTCTCACTCCCCTGGGCCTTGGCATAGCGCAGGGCTTTGAGGGTGTCATAGGTCTCCCCGGATTGCGACACCGCTAAGGTCAGGGAACCTGGCATCACATTCGCTAACGTCGGGAATTCATCGGCGCTGATCACTGGGACATAACAATCGGCCACGGTCGCGAAGTAGTATTGTGCCAGCAGGGCGACATAATAGGCGGTGCCCATGCCCGTGAAGTACAGCCTGCGGCTGGCCCCGAGACGTTGGGCGATGGCGGTGATCTCGTCCTCGGGGATGGCTAGAGCGGCTGTGATACAGTCGGCTCCTTCGTGGATTTCTTTGAGCATAAAGTGGGGATAGGAGCCTTTATCAACGCGATGCCCGTTGCTCCAGGCTATGGGCACCGGGACGCGGGGTAGCGCTGCAGCAGTACGTAAAGACTTGACTGTGTAATCGTGTGGGCGCAGCACGGCATATTCACCGTCATTCAGAAACACGGCCTGAGTGGTGTGGCGAGCAAAGGCGTTGACGTCTGAGGCCAGGTAGCGGGTCGCCTCACCGACACCGATGACGAGGGGGCTCTCGTGCCGGGCACACCACAGCGTCTCCGGAGTATGCGTCGTGAGCAAGGCAAACGCAAAGGCCCCTTGTAGTTGTCTGGTTGTGGCTACCAGGGCCTCTTCGACACTGTATCCCTGGTCATGATACGCGGCGATGAGATGGACAATCACTTCCGAATCGGTTTCCGATTGGAACGTATACCCCTTTTCCTGCAACATGGCTTTTAAGGTCAGGTAATTCTCAATCACACCATTGTGCACAATGGCAAAGCACCCATCCGCACTGACATGCGGATGCGCATTCGCCTGACAGACGCCCCCATGCGTCGCCCAGCGGGTGTGGGCAATCCCGACCGTACCGCGCATGGCCGAGAGCTGCTGCTGACCTTCGACCTCGGCAAGTTTGCCAGCATCTTTGCGCACTTCGAGCCGGCCAGCGCATAATACCGCCATGCCAGCAGAATCATAGCCGCGGTATTCGAGATTTTGCATGCCTTCAAAGAGTTCCCCACAGATATTACGCTGGGCTACGATACCAGTGATACCACACATGCACGCTGATCCTCTCAGTTACAAATTTGTGCCCACGCTCCTAGCAATTTTTTACCTTGCCTGGTGCTTTTTGTTTGTAAGCGTAGTGAAAATCGTCGGCAAATCAACTGCAAATGCTGGTTTTTTGTATATAATCAATTAAATAGTTAAACGTGTCGTTAAAACCGTTCTTGCTGACAATAAAATCGCTTCCTGGCATAAAGGAGAGGATACGGTGGACGATCTTACACCCGCATATCTGGGCGCCAGACTGGCACGGATGCGCCTCCAGCTTGGACAGAGCCGTCATGAGGAGGTCACGCAACGCCGGCTCGCGCACGCTCTAGACATCAAGCCCCAGGCATATAATAGCTGGGAGCAAGGCAAGGCCCTGCCACGTCTGGACCATCTGTGGCGCCTGGCGCGCTACTACCGGGTCAGTCTGGATCGGCTCTGCGGCTATGAACGCGATGCCGAGGCCACGGGGGGGATCGAGTGGACGAGCATGCGGCGACCGGAAGGTGAGGAAGATGAGCAAGCGCTCGAACTGTTTTATCAGGCTGCGGCTGGAACTGTCGGTGATATCCCTGAGAGCAAAGTGGCCGTGGCGATTCGGCATGTCATCTATTCTCAGCTCCTACGTATTAGCCGCGCCCCCCGTCCTGATGCGGCGATAGGAGAAGCGCTCAAGAAGTGTTTCAACGCCGGCGGCAAGAAGCGTCTCAAAGATGTCTGGGTCGTCCCCTGCGCTGCTGGTGTCCCTGACCAGTTGCGTGCGCTCGTTATTGGCGTCGCGGCCAAGGAATATCTCCTGCAGCATCTCGATGGTAACCCGGCGCTTGGCCTGGCCCCGGGCTACGCCGTGAGTTGTATGGTGCGGGCGATGTATCGTGAGGATCCGATTAAGCCCTTCTCGGTCTATCCCCTGGTGGCCTTCCCAGTCGTCGACCGGCCAGACATCGACGCCAACACGCTCATTGGTGAGTTGCTCTACAAATATGCCGACCGTGGGGTACGTGGGCTGATGCTGCAGTGTCCCGGTTTCACGCTGAACGGTAATGGCCTGGAGTACAATCCCAGCGCCCGTGAAGTCTTGACCCGGGCAACGTGTGTGGACATGGCCTTCATTGGGATTGGCTCTATTGAGGGGCCAGTGCCCTATTTTGACCGTGGGATTATGAACATCCTGGATATGACGGGGATCAGCGTGGAGAGCTTGAAAGAGCGCGGCATCGTTGGCGACCTCTGTTTCCACCTACTCGACGCTGCCGGTAACCCACAGGAAAAGAAGCTCAGTGCCGGGCTGAACGCGGTGTCGCTGGAAACGCTCCAGCATCTGGTCAGCATTGGGCGGCAGGTGGTGGTCCTCGCCTCCAATCCGCTCAAAGCTGCCCCTATCTATAGTGCCATCCGCGGTGGTGAGAGCGGACGTGGCTATGTCAACGTCTTGATCATCACGTCCCAGGTCGCGGAACGCTTGCTTGCGCTGGCGGAGTCCGTGCAGCACGATGCGGCCTTGCGCCTCCCCTAAAATAAGAGCTGGCGGCGCATGGAAATGCCTTCCATTGTGCCCCGCAGCTCGCTACAATCCTCCGTAGTACGTAGTCAAGACAGCTTTAACAGGACGGAAGTGTACCAGCTATGATGGACGAGACAGCGACTTTAGCAACCAACGGTACTGAGCGACTCCCACTAAAAACCTACACTGAGAAGGCCTACCTCGACTATTCGAGATACGTCATCCTCGACCGCGCTCTCCCCCACCTGGGGGATGGTCTCAAACCGGTGCAGCGCCGCATTATTTACGCCATGGCTGAGTTGGGGCTCAGCGGCGGGGCCAAATATAAAAAGGCGGCACGCACGATTGGAGATGTCATCGGCAAGTTTCATCCACACGGTGAGGCAGCGTGCTATGAGGCGATGGTGCTCATGGCCCAGCCGTTTTCCTACCGCTATCCCCTGGTGGACGGGCAGGGGAACTTTGGCTCGCCCGATGATCCGAAATCCTTTGCCGCCATGCGCTACACGGAGGCACGCCTGACACCTTTTGCCGAGGTGCTGCTAGGCGAGTTGGAGCAAGGCACAGTGGACTGGGGGCCCAACTTCGACGGCACCCTGCACGAGCCGGCCATCCTCCCGGCCCGTCTGCCGCACGTGTTGCTCAATGGCGCTACGGGCATTGCAGTCGGTATGGCCACGGATATTCCGCCGCACAATCTCCGGGAAGTGGTCGACGCCTGTATCCATCTCCTGGAGCACCCTGGGGCGACAGTCGAGCAGTTGTGTGCCTACATCCAGGGACCCGATTTTCCCACTGAGGCGGAGATCATCACGCCGCGTGAGGAGATCGTGCGTCTCTATGAGACCGGCACTGGCACCATCCGCATGCGCGCGCGCTACGAGAAGGACCATGGCGATATTATCATCACCGCCCTGCCGTATCAGGTCTCTGGCGCCAAAGTCCTGGAACAGATCGCAACACAGATGCGAGCCAAAAAGCTTCCGCTGCTCGACGACCTGCGTGATGAGTCAGATCACGAGAACCCGACACGCCTGGTGCTGGTGCTACATTCCGCCCGCGAGGACGTCGCCGCGCTCATGGCGCATCTGTTTGCCACCACTGATCTCGAGCGGACCTACCGCGTTAACCTCAACGTCATTGGCCTCAACGAGCGGCCACAGGTTAAAAATCTGCGCCAGCTCCTGGCAGAATGGCTGGAGTTTCGTACGGCCACAGTGGTGCGGCGTCTGCAATTTCGCCTGGACCAGGTGGTGCGGCGCTTGCATCTGCTTGAAGGGCTGCTCATCGCCTACAGCCATCTTGATGAGATCATCGCCATTCTGCGTGAGGCGGAGCGCCCCAAGCCCGTGCTCGTAGAACGTTTTCAATTGAGCGATGAGCAGGCAGAAGCGATCCTGGAGCTGCGGCTGCGCCGTCTCGGCAAGCTAGAGGAAGCGCACCTGCGCAGTGAGCAGCAAACGTTACTGGCAGAGCGCGAGCGCATTGACAAAACTCTGGCCTCGCCGCGACGCCTGCAGAGCCTGCTGCGCAAAGAACTGGCACAGGACGCCGAGGGCTACGGCGAGGCCCGGCGCTCTCCCCTGGTGGAACGGCATCCGGCTCAGGCCATGGCGGAGACCGTACTCGTGCCTAGCGAACCGGTCACCGTGGTACTCTCCCAGAAGGGCTGGGTACGGGCTGCCAAGGGGCACGACATCGATCCCAGCACCCTCAGCTACAAAGCCGGCGATGGCTTCATGGCCGCGGTGCGCGGCAGGAGTACACAACTCGCCATCTTTCTCGACACCACGGGCCGCACCTATGCCCTCCCGGCACATACACTGCCCTCGGCGCGTGGTCAGGGCGAACCACTGACCGGGCGGCTCAGCCCGCCGGAAGGCGCGTCATTTGTGGCGGTGATGCTCGGCGATGCCGAAGACCTCTATCTCCTGGCGTCGGATGCCGGCTATGGGTTTGTGGTGTCACTCGGTGACCTGTATGCCCGCCAGCGGGCCGGCAAAGTTGTGTTAACGCTGCCTGAGGGAGCACGCGTCTTGCCGCCCGTGGCCGTCAAAGACGTCGAAGCCACGGTGCTGGCGACCGCCTCTAGTACCGGTCGGCTGCTACTCTTCCCGTTGCAGCAGCTGCCACGCTTGACCAAAGGCAAGGGTTTTAAGCTTATGGGCATTCCCGCTGAGCAGGCCAGCGCCCGGCAAGATTACGTGGCAGCCCTGACCTGTCTGCTGCCCGGCCAGCCGTTGGTCCTGACCTGTGGCCAGCGCCACCTTACCCTCAAACCGGCGGACCTGGTGCATTCTACAGGCCTGCGTGGGCAGCGCGGCAAGCGGCTACCGCGGGGCTTTCAACGGGTGGATCACATGAGCACAAGCGACAGCGAGCCGGCCAGCTATAAACCCCCAGTTCCCAGCCAACCCCTGCCCCCGCTGCTGGCCAGTGAGGACTAGAGGCACGCCGCGTGGACTACCTCCTCGTTGGCCTTGGCGGTTTCCTGGGCACAAACGCCCGCTACCTCGTGGCAAATTGGATCGGAGGGCGCTACGGTACCAACTTTCCCTATGGCACACTGGTCATCAACGTCTCAGGAAGTTTTATTATTGGTCTCTTCCTGATACTCGTCACCGAGCGCTTCCTGGTGCATCCCCACTGGCGGCTGTTTTTTGCCGTGGGCTTCCTCGGGGGCTATACCACATTTTCGACGTTCAGCTTCGAGAGCCTGGCGCTCATCCAGAATGGTTACTGGCTGCTCGGTCTGCTCAACATGATCGGGAGTGTTGTGCTCGGCCTCGGAGCAACGCTCTGTGGCGTCGCCCTGGCACGCCTGTTTTAGTGCTTGCCCTCTCTATAAAATTCTAGCGCCGCCTCTCTGTCTGCGAGCTCCCTAGTCAGTTGAAAACGATGCTAAAGATAAAGTTATCGTATCACTTCATAACCCGTGTCAAAACGGCTGCTGTCATGCGCCCCTGAACAGCGTCGCATGCTCACGGGCAAAAGCGTCAAAGGTCCGCGCTGGCTGCCTGGTGACTGCCTGGACCATGTCCGTGACCGTTGCAGCGTAGCCGTCCCGCAGGGCCGTCGCAAACTCCATGCGTACCTCTACGAGCCACGCTGGTAGGCCTGTCGCTACCAACTCCTGCCGCACGGTGACGAGCGGTACATCCTGGTAGGTAACCGGCTTGCCCGTAGCCGCGGCAAGTTTTTGCGCTACCTCCTGGAACGACAGCGCTTTCGGCCCCGTTATCGTGTACGTCTTGCCTACATGGCCGTCTGAGGTGAGCGCCGCGACCGCAACGGCCGCGACATCGCGCGCATCGACCATGGCGATCTTGCCCGCCTCCATTGAGGCCACGAGCACGCCCTGTGCGGCAATGGCAGCGGCAGAGCGCAGAAGATTTTGCATAAAGAAGGGCGGGTGCAGGCAGGTAAAAGGCAGGCCAGCGTCGGCGATGTGCCGCTCGGTCTGGGCATGCCAGCGCCCGCTGCGCAACGGTGAGTCGGGGGCTGTCCCCAGACCAGAGAGTTTCACGATATGCACGACACCAGCACGCCGGGCCGCCTCAACAAAATTCCCCTGCCACTCCACCTGACGCGGGTTAAGGGGAGAGATGAGGAGTGCCCGGGTGACACCGTCCAACGCCGCCTCGAGGCTACCAGGCTGCTCTAGGTCGCCAACCATCGTCTCGACGCCAGGACCAGCAAGAGTAGCGGCCTTCTCAGGACTCCGTACGAGCGCCCGCACTGGCACACCACGCGCTGTCAGCTGCCTGAGCGTGGCACTCCCAACAAGACCAGTGGCACCGACAATGAGAATCATGGCACCTCCACTTGCATGCTAGCGCCTGTGCTGCCGCTCACTACCTCCTGGGTCGAGCCCGCCATTAAACACAAAATCTCGAATAGCATCTGGGCACCAACATGTGCCGTGTTGGACGTCGGATCATACTGCGGCGCAATTTCGACGACATCGCCGCCGATGATGTTGAGCCCCTGCAGACCGCGTAGTATTTGCTGGGCTTCGCGTGGGGTTATGCCTCCCACTTCCGGGGTGCCAGTGCCCGGAGCATAGGCCGGGTCCAGTCCATCCACATCGAAGGAAACATACACCGGTCCGGTACCGACCACCGCGCGCGCCTGTTCGACCACCGCATCGATCCCCATGCGCATGAAGTCTTCAATATGCACCACCGTCATGCCAGCGTCATAAGAAAACTCCCACAGGAGTTCTGCCGAGCCGCGGATACCAATCTGGATCGTGCGGGCCGGATCAACGACTCCATCCAGGACAGCCAGACGAAACGGGCCGCCATGATGGAATTTGGAGAAGTCATACTCCCCACTGGTGTCGCAGTGCGCATCGATATGCACGAGGCCCACTGGGACATCGCGCCCCAGGGCAGTGAGAATGGGATAGGTAATGGAATGGTCGCCACCCACACTCAATGGCCTGACGCCAGCATCGCACACTTTGTGATAAAAGGCGGCAATGTCCTCGATACTGTTTTCGAGGCTGAAGCGACTTCTGAAGGGCACATCGCCGATATCGGCCACGCGGGCAACGGCACTCGGTACCAGGCGTAATTGATGGTTATAAGGTCCGACCCGCTCAACCTCACGCACAGCCCGTGGACCGAAACGCGCCCCAGGGCGATTCGTGACGCCGAGATCCATGGGGACGCCAATAAGTGCAATATCGAGGCCGCTGAGTTCCTCCTGGTGCGGCGCATCGAGCAAGGTGGGGATCCCAGCGTACGGCATCCTGCGCTGTCCCCTGGCGCGAAAGAGACTCGCGGCAGCCTGCTTGAAGGCCGGATCATAAATGTCATCGCCCTTGGCATCTTGATATTTCTGTCGTAGTCGTGTGAGTTCGTTGGCATCCATTATCTAAGTCCTCTGCTAGCCGATGTACATGCTACACAGCTGTAGCACAGCCATGGCGTTACGCCAACCCAAAAAGCCTAATCCTTGGCGCTGAGTTGCACCAGGGCACGGGCACTGCTACCATGCTCGCCGTTCCTCTGCGCGTGCAGGGTCAATGCTGACGAGAGATGCTCTGAGGTGCTCAATGCAAGTCACACCCCATGTTTACGTCATGCACATCGACGATGATTCAGTCTACCACCCCGGCGGCAGCAATAACTACTTCGTAGGTGATCCGCGTGAGGAGATGCTCCTCATCGACACGGGTGACCAGCAACGTGAGTGGACGCGGAGCATTCTGGCGTATTATGAGCACCTGGGCCGCCCGAAAATCTCGACCATTCTCCTCACCCACAGCCACCAGGACCATATTGGTGGTCTAGACCGCATCTATGATGTGGTCCAGGCACCCGTGCGCTGCCACCCGAAGCTCGTCAAGAAACTGGCAAGCATGGTCGGGCCAGAGGCGGTGGTCCCTCTCAAATCGCGTGAGATGGTCAGAACCGGCGGCGATGTGGCGGTACAAGCCATCTTTACGCCTGGCCATGAAGTGGACCATGTAGCGTTTCACCTGCGCGCCGACCGAGTCCTGTTTACCGGGGACTGTGTGCTGGGCGCCTCGTCATCGACAGTGCGCGATCTCGCGAGCTACATGAAATCTCTGCAACTGCTGACCACGTATCAACATGACACCATCTGCCCAGGCCACGGCCCGGTCGTTCCCCCGCCACGTGGTGCGGAGTTGGTGCGCTGGTACATGCATCACCGTGCGGAACGTGAACAACAGATCCTGGAGGCGCTAGCCAGGGGCATCTCAGGGGTCAAGGAGATCACCCGGTATGTCTATCCTCGCAACCTGCGCACAGGGCTGCGTGAGGGGGCCGAACGCAACGTTGCCACGCATCTCGCCAAGCTGGTGCAAGAAGGTCGTGTGACGCAGACGCCATCCCACTATGTCTTGCAGGGGGCTACGCGCAATAGCTAATGTGTGTGACCAAACCTCGGCGTCCTGATTGTAGACAGACGTGGGTGGCGGCTAGCCGCCACCACGGATGTGCAGGGGGGCTGTCATGGCCGCGCCGCAGTTTCGTGCAGGAGTTCGTCAGGTAGGGCGGCTGGGGGGTGGACATCACGCAGCGCTGGAATGACTTCCTCACCCATGAGCCTGATCGAGCGCATCAATTTATCGTGCTCGATCCCGCCAAACATCATCCAGTTGCTAATGTGGGTAGCACCGACACTGGCAGCGCGCTGGAACTTGGCAATAACCGTGGCAGGGCTGCCAAAGAAAAGCCGGTCTCGGTAGATCTCCTCCTCCAATTCGCCTTCGTATGGTCTGGCATCGACCCGTCCATTGCTGACATCCTGCCGGTTCAGGCCGCGTTGGGCCCGGTGCTGCCAGCGCGCATATGGGAGCGCGGCATAGGCTTCCTCATCCGTGGGAGCGACGTGCGTAACACACTGTAAGCCGAGCCGGAGGTTGTGGATGGGCTTCCCAAGGTCAGCATGCGCCCGCACCAATGCCCCGAACTGCGCCCGCACACCGGCCATCCCCATCATGCTTGAAGAGAGCGGGAGCATGTCCATACGAGCAGCAAGCTGCATAGATTCAGCGCTGGTTCCAGCTAGCCATAAGGGCGGATGCGGTTTTTGCAAAGGCTTTGGAAATATTGTCACTGGCGTGGGAATCTGGACGTACTCACCCTCATAGGTAAACGATTCCTCGTGCGTCCACGCCTTCAGCAACACATCTAACGTCTCGTGAAATTTCTGTCTGGAGGCGCCAAGATCTCCCCCGAATCCAGCCATTTCGTAGGCCTGATAGCCACGTCCTACGCCGCACATAAAGCGACCGTCAATGAGGTTGTCTAGCACGGCGATTTCTTCCGCCAGGCGCAGGGGTTGCCAGACTGGTAGAATCACTGCTGCAGTACCGATGCGGAGGCGCTTGGTACGCTGCCCAATATACAGCGCCTGCATGAGCGGCGCTGGCGAGTTTCCGTAATTGGTGAAATGGTGCTCGGCAATGAGGCAATAGTCGAAACCAAGCGCCTCAGAGTACTGGATCTGCTCTACTCCCTCTTCGAAGAGCAGCTTCCAATTGCGCAACGTGGGGTTCGGCCACTCATAAAACAGCCCAAATTGCATGGTGCGTTCCCATCATGTTCAGCACATCGATTGTTGGCGTCTCTGACTCTTTTGCCATGCTAGGGCATCACCGGACAAAAAGCAATGGCCTCTCGGCGCGCTGAGGCGGAGAATGTATGGCGCTGTGCCATGCTACTGGAGGTTAGTGGTGAATGAGAGGGGAGGAACGCATCGTGTGCAGGGCTTGAGCCCTACGCCAGGGCAAACCGTAGAGGCTTACCCTGGCGTCAGTTTGATGAGCAAAGTCTTCTAGGCAAGAACTATCTTCTGGTATGTCTAGTAGCGGTGGTGATGTCGCCAGTGCCTGTAGCCCCCATGCCTGTAGCCCCCATACCTATAGCCCCCGTAGTATGGGTATGTATACACGACCGGAGGTGGCGCCACAAACACGGGCGCTGGCGGCACGATTACGGGACGCGGAACGACGACAACCGGAGGTGGTGGGGCGACAACTGCCACTGGCAACGGTAGCCCAAGCCCAATGGAAACACGTACCCCTCCCGCATGTGCCGAGAGCGGCAGGGCAAGGCTGGCCACAGCGATGCAAGTCACAATCCCTAACGTTCGTAGAAGCGTGCTGGTGCGTTTCATTACTATGTTCTCCTTTTCTAGGACTCATGCCTCTTTATGTATATATAGTCCCCCAAGAGGGCCAAACGTTACTTTGCCACAGTGTGAGAGGTCACACCGCTAAGTGATGACGCGGTGTAGCTGCTTCACCATCGCATGTTCGGCACGATCTCCATGGCGATCTACCAGCGGTTATAGTAGTCACGACGCATATGGCGCCAGTCGTGCCAGAGTGCCCGGCGGTCTGCACGCAGTTGCGCGCGATGACGCCAGAAGGCCGCCCGGCGGTCCTGCCAGAGCCGATAGTGATCACGCTGGATGTCCCGCCAATCACGCCGAATGTCCTGGCGATCCTGATGGATCTCGCGCCAGTCATGGTGCCTACCCTGGTACATCTGCCTGCCGTCTTGAGCACCTACGCCAGGGACCCACAGTGCTATAGCCACTAAGCCGCCAATGATCCATCCGCTTAGGCGTCGCATGGTCATGCTCCTTGTCTGTAAGATGGTGCACGGCTCCACTCAAAGAGCCGTGCATGGTATTTGTATTGTGCTCTCCTGGGCGTCCCCTGCAGGAGCCAACCTTTCGATTCTTGTCCTCCTCTATCTGCAAGCGCTATGCCATCCAGCGTGTGGCCCCTGGTAGCCGTATGCTGTCCGCCCAGCGCTACTCAAAGAGCGTGTATTCTCGCCACATGAGGAAAAGATGAGGTCTCACCCAGGCGTTGCGGCGCAGCCTGCTCCCCTCCTGGAGGAGTCTACGGTGTCGGTCATTCACGACACACGTTGTTCTCTAGATACAGGGTGGGCCTGCTATGAGGTAGGGGCGGCATGGTGATACAGGAGAGGACCGTGTCGGCAGGGCTGTTGCTCTGCAACGACACTGAGCCGTATCGGCATAGCTGGAGATGCGAACCCTGATATACGGGCCACCATCTCTCCAGAGCGCAGTATCCTCTTTCTATGTTGTGCCCTGACGACAGATGGCAACAGGAAGAAGGAGCATGGTATAGTTTCTCAACAATAAAACCATGAGAGGAGCATCAATAATGGTGGTACAAATATAGTTGATCCTGCTATGCCTGGGGATACTGAGTACTCTCAACGGATGCTATATTGAGCCCTATCCGTATGGATACTACGCTCCCAGGCCTTATGTCTATGCGTACCCTCGCGCCTATGTCTATGCATAGCATGCCTCAGCGCTCTCCAAGGGGGTGGCGTGAGATATACGCCCGCAAGAGCTGGAGAAAGGTGGTCGCCGCAGCAGAGCGACGCTTCCCGGTGCGTTCGACCAGGCCAATCTCACGCACAGGAAGTCCATGGATGGGGACAGCCACTACCTGACCGGTGCGCACCTCGTCCGCCACCGCTACGCGTGGCACAATGGCAAGCCCCAGCCCAATGGCCACGAACCGTTTTATGACTTCGATGCTGCCGAGATGCATCGCTACCTGCATGGGCACACCGGCCTGCTGGAAGGCCGTCTCCAGGAGCTGGCGTGACGTACTCCCACGCGACAGCGCCAGGAGTGGATATGGACTTACCTGCGCCAGCGACACAACCGACTCGCGCGCCAATGGGGAGTCAGGTGGACAAATCACCACATCCTCACGCGTGAACAACATTTCCGTGGTGACCTGGGGATGCAGCAGCGGCAAAGTCGCGAGCCCAAAGTCCACCTCGTGATCGAGCACAAGTTGCAGTACCTGCGAGGACATTTTATCGCGGATATCGATCCGCACCTGCGGATAACAT
>Ga0081455_10002407_pt1 | contig 22331 bp, 19 predicted proteins | sample TabmetS3T2R1_FD_70207 | JGI IMG/M metagenome (GOLD analysis project Ga0081455, IMG submission 70207) | Tabebuia heterophylla rhizosphere microbial communities from the University of Puerto Rico - S3T2R1 | ecosystem: Host-associated > Plants > Roots > Rhizosphere ...
CTGGGCGGCTCGACGAACGCTGTGCTCCATCTGCTCGCGATCGCGAACGAGGCGGATGTCGACCTGACGCTCGACGACTTCAACCGAGTCGGCGACAAGGTGCCGCACCTCGGCGACCTGAAGCCGTTCGGCCGCTACGTGATGAGCGACGTCGACCGGGTCGGCGGCATCCCGGTCGTGATGAAGGCGTTGCTCGAAGCCGAGCTGATTCACGGCGACTGCCGTACCGTCACCGGCAAGACCGTCTTCGAGAACCTCGCCGACATCGCGCCGCCCGATCTCGACGGGTCGATCATCCGGAGTCTGTCCAACCCGATCCACCGGACCGGCGGACTCACGATCCTCAAGGGCACGCTCGCTCCCGACGGCGCGGTCGTGAAATCGGCCGGCTTCGACGAGACGGTGGTCCGGGGGAGAGCGCGTGTGTTCGACGGCGAGCAGGCCGCGATGGACGCGCTGGCCGACGGAACTGTTGTGGCCGGCGACGCGGTCGTGATCCGCTACGAGGGACCCAAGGGCGGACCTGGCATGCGCGAGATGCTCGCGATCACCGGTGCGATCAAGGGCGCCGGCCTGGGCAAGGACGTCATGCTCCTGACCGACGGACGGTTCTCCGGCGGTACGACCGGGCTGTGCGTCGGCCACGTCGCGCCCGAGGCGGTCGACGGCGGGCCGATCGCCTTCGTCGAAGACGGCGACGAGATCGTCCTGGACGTAGCGAACCGCCGGCTCGACGTGGACGTCGACGACGAGGTGCTCGCCGCGCGCCGGTCGATGTGGGCCCCACCCCAGCCACGCTTCCCGCGCGGCGTGCTCGCCAAGTATCGGCGCCTCGTCGGGTCGGCTGCGGAGGGCGCCGTCTGCGGCTAGGACGTGTCTCGCTGTCCCGGGCCGCGCGGCAGCCTGCGGGACAGGGAGCCATGTCCTAGGGTCCGCGTATGTTCGAGGCGGCCTTGTGGGGAGCCATCGGTGCGTCGTCGCTGCTGATCGGCGCGCTGATCGGTGTCCTGGTGCGGTTGCCCAGAGTCGTCATCGGCCTCGTCCTGGGCTTCGGCGCGGGCACCTTGATCAGCGCGGTCTCGTTCGAGCTGACCGAGGAGGCGTACGCGCTCGGCGGTGCGGACGCCGTCGTCATCGGGCTCGCCCTCGGCGCCCTGGCGTACTTCGTCGGTGACTACCTCGTCCAGACCCGCGGTGCCAGCGACCGGATGAGCTCCATGGGTTCGTCCGCGGTGAGCGCGTCGGCGAGTACGGCGCTGCTGCTCGGGGCCGTACTCGACGGCATCCCCGAGTCCGCCGTGATCGGGCTGACCCTGCTCGAGGGCGGGTCGGTCGGCATCGCGGTTCTGGCCGCCGTCTTCATCTCCAACCTGCCCGAGGCGATGTCGTCGTCGAGCGGCATGCGGGAGGCGGGTGCGAGCACCTGGCACGTCATGAGCATCTGGATCTGGGTCGTGCTCGCCTCGGCGATCGCGGCCGCCGCGGGCTATGGCCTGCTGGAGAACGCGTCCGGCAACACGGTCGCCTTGATCGAGGCCTTTGCCGGCGGTGCCGTCATCACGATGCTCGCCGACACGATGATGCCGGAGGCATTCCGGCACGGCGGGCGGGCCGTCGGGCTGCTGACGGTCCTCGGCTTCGCCCTCGCCTACCTGCTGACCCTGGTCGAGTAACCGCGAGACGGCCGTCCCAATCCGCGAGACAACCGGGTCCCCAGCTTGACCGACTCGCCCCGCCCGGGGGACCTTGAACTCGTGCGACGTGAGATTCTCGTACGCCCTTGACGCGCGGTCCGGTTGGACCAGGCCACGCGTCACCCCTCGAGTGCCCACCCGGGCCCGAGGGTTTTTTTGTGCAGGAAGGCCCACACGTGAGTGAGCAAGGCGATGAGTGAGCAGCTGACCGGCGCCCAGTGTTTGATCCGTGCTCTGGAGACCGTCGGGGTCGACACCGTGTTCGGGATTCCGGGCGGCGCGGTGCTTCCGGCCTACGACCCACTCCTCGACAGCGGCCAGATCCGCCACATCCTCGTACGCCACGAGCAGGGCGCCGGGCACGCCGCGCAGGGGTACGCCGTCGCGAGCGGCAAGGTCGGCGTCTGCATGGCGACCTCCGGACCCGGCGCGACGAACCTCGTGACCCCGCTCGCCGACGCCCACATGGACTCGGTGCCGATGGTCGCCATCACCGGCCAGGTCCCGAGCGCGGCGATCGGCAGTGACGCCTTCCAGGAGGCCGACATCCGCGGCATCACCATGCCGATCACCAAGCACTCCTACCTCGTGACCGACCCCGCGGACATTCCGCGGACGATCGCGGAAGCCTTCCACATCGCCGGCACCGGACGGCCCGGCCCGGTTCTGGTCGACATCGCGAAGGACGCACTGCAGGCGTTCACGACGTACGCGTATCCGGAGTCGATCGCACTGCCGGGCTACCGGCCCACGACCCGGCCGCATGCCAAGCAGGTACGTGAGGCGGCCCGGATGATCGTCGAGGCCCGGCGGCCGGTGCTCTACGTCGGCGGCGGCGTCGTCAGGTCCCGCGCCTGGAAGGAGCTCCGGGTCCTCGTCGACATGGCGCAGATCCCGGTCGTGACGACGCTGATGGCGCGGGGCGCCCTGCCCGATTCGCATCCGCTGCATCGCGGGATGCCCGGTATGCACGGCAGTGTCGCCGCCGTGGGCTCGCTCCAGCGGGCCGATCTGATCGTGTCGCTCGGCGCCCGGTTCGACGATCGGGTCACCGGCAAGCTCTCGACGTTCGCTCCCGACGCCAAGGTGATCCACGCCGACATCGACCCGGCCGAGATCTCGAAGAACCGAACCGCCGACCTGCCGATCGTCGGCGACTGCCGCGAGGTGATCGCGGATCTCATCGTGGCGTTGCAGACCGAGCACGGCGCCGGTCATCGAGGCGACTACGGCGCCTGGCGGGACTGGACCGCCGGCCTCGGCGAGCGCTATCCGCTCGGTTACGAGACCCCGGCGGACGGGTCGCTCGCCCCGCAGTACGTCATCGAAAGGATCGGTGCCATCACGGGGGATGACGCGACGTACTGCGCCGGGGTCGGGCAACACCAGATGTGGGCCAGCCAGTTCATCAAGTACGAGCAGGCGACCAAGTGGATCAACTCCGGCGGCCTCGGCACGATGGGCTTCGCCGTCCCGTCGGCGATGGGGGCGAAGGTGGCGCGGCCGGACGAGGTCGTGTGGGCGATCGACGGCGACGGCTGCTTCCAGATGACCAACCAGGAGCTGGCCACGTGTGCGATCGAGCAGATCCCGATCAAGGTCGCGGTGATCAACAACTCGTCGCTCGGCATGGTCCGGCAGTGGCAGACCCTGTTCTACGACGGCCGCTACTCCAACACCGACCTGCACTCGACGCGGATCCCTGACTTCGCGAAGCTCGCCGAGGCGTACGGCTGCGTCGGCCTGCGCTGCGACAAGGCCGACGACGTCGACGACACGATCAAGCAGGCACTCGAGATCGACGACGCGCCCGTCGTGATCGACTTCGCCGTACACCGCGACGCGATGGTGTGGCCGATGGTGCCGGCCGGCACGAGCAACGACGACATCCAGATCGCGCGCGACATGGCGCCGGAGTTCGACGAGGACGACCTATGAGCACGCACACCTTGTCGGTCCTGGTCGAGAACACGCCGGGTGTCCTGGCCCGCGTGTCCAGCCTGTTCTCGCGACGCGGCTTCAACATCGACTCGCTCGCGGTCGGTCCGACGGAGATCCCGGAGATCTCGCGGATGACGATCGTCGTCAACGTCGAGACGTCGTCGCTCGAGCAGGTCACCAAGCAGCTCAACAAGCTGGTCAACGTGCTCAAGATCGTCGAGATGGACTCGACCACGGCCGTCGAGCGGGAACTCATCCTGGTCAAGGTCAAGGCCGACTCGGCGACGCGCGGGCAGGTGCTCGAGACGGTGCAGCTGTTCCGGGCCAAGGTGGTCGACGTCGCCCCGGACGCCGTCACGATCGAGGCCACCGGCAATCCCGACAAGCTCGCCGCGATGCTCCGCGTACTCGAACCGTTCGGCATCCGCGAGCTCGTGCAGTCGGGCATGGTGGCGGTCGGCCGCGGTGGTCGCTCCATCACCGACCGGTCGCTTCGCTCCCTCGCCAGCGCTGGATAATCCGGATGTGAAGCCAACCCAAGCCACAAGCATCAAAGAAACGGAATTGGAGAATCTCTCGTGGCCACCGTGTTTTACGACGACGACGCCGACCTCAGCCAGCTCCAGCAGCGACATGTCGCGGTGCTCGGCTATGGCAGTCAGGGACACGCGCACGCGCTTTCGCTACGTGACTCCGGGATCGACGTACGAGTCGGCCTGCTCGAGGGGTCGAAGAGCCGGCCGAAGGCGGAAGCCGAAGGGCTGCGGGTGCTGACGCCGTACGAAGCCTGCGAAGAGGCCGACGTCATCGTCATCCTCGCCCCCGACCCGGCCCAGCGCGCCCTCTATGCCGACGCGGTCGAGCCCAACCTGGTCGACGGCGACGCGCTGTTCTTCGGCCACGGATTCAACATCCGCTTCGGCTACATCAAGCCGCCCGGCGGAGTGGACGTGTGCATGGTGGCGCCGAAGGGGCCGGGACACCTCGTGCGGCGCGAATACGTCGACGGCCGTGGCGTACCCGTCCTGGTCGCGGTGGAGCAGGACGCGACCGGGAACGCCTGGCCGCTCACCCTGGCGTATGCCCGAGCCATCGGCGGTCTGCGGGCCGGCGGCATCGAGACCACGTTCACCGAGGAGACCGAGACCGATCTGTTCGGCGAGCAGGCCGTGCTCTGCGGCGGCGTGTCGCAGCTGATCATGAAGGGCTTCGAGACCCTGACCGAGGCGGGCTACCAGCCGGAGGTTGCGTACTTCGAGTGCCTCCACGAACTCAAGCTGATCGTCGACCTCATGTACGAAGGCGGCATCGCCAAGCAGCGCTGGTCGGTGTCCGACACGGCGGAGTACGGCGACTACGTCTCCGGCCCGCGGATCATCGACGACAGTGTCAAGCAGCGGATGCGCGAGGTGCTCGCCGAGGTCAAGGACGGCACGTTCGCGCAGCGGTTCATCGACGACCAGGATGGTGGCGGCAAGGAGTTCGCCGAGTTCCGGGCCGAGGCGGAGAAGCACTCGATCGAGGAGGTCGGGCGTGATCTGCGGGGCATGATGGCGTGGATCAAGACGCACGACGATGACGACTACACGGAGGGGACTTCGGCGCGCTGAGGGTCCGGTTGCGATACCACGTTCTCGTGGTGGGTACGCACTCTGCACGGTGTCCACGCCATGAAGAGTGCGTACTTGCCTTGCGAAGCGACGGCGATGGCGCTGATTTGGCGTACGACATGCAGACCCGCGACGGTGACGCCCTCTAACGCCGGACGACGGCCGGTGACCCTTTCGACTTCTAGCGTGATGGGTCGTCGCCGGTGCGATCGCGGCTTGTTCCGAAGGAGGGCCGACCATGCGCTGCCCTCGGTGTGGAACGTGGCTGCGCCCGGGCGTGACTCGATGCGGTCCCTGTGGCGCTGACGTCACCGACGGTTCGGAGCCGGCGACCGGCGGGATCCACGACCAGGTCGACGGCGCACCGCCATGGACCTCCGGCTGGACCCCGCCCCCGACGGATCGCCGACAAGTCCGCCAGCGCCGCGTGCTCGCCACGGCAGGCGCGGTCGGCCTGGTGGCGCTCGGTGCGACCGGCGCCACCTGGCTACGCGACGACCCGGAACGACGACCCGTCGCGGCTCACGAGCAGAGTCACGTGGCGTCGAGCCAGGTGGCAGCGAGCGCCGGTGACTTCGCCGACGTCTACGAGACCGTCCACGGCGGCGTCGCCCAGGTCCTGGTCGAGACCTGCGACGAGGGCGACTACACGGGTACGGCGTTCCTGGTGGGGCCGCGGCTGATGATGACCGCGCAGCACGTCGTCGAGGGCGCGTCTCGCGTCCAGGTCGACTTCGAAGGCGACCTGATCGACGCCGACATCGACGGGGTCGATCTCGCAAGTGACCTGGCGCTGCTCCGACTCGACCATCCCGTCGACGGACATGTCTTCCACTTCGTGGCTGACGAGGCGGTCCCGGGCACCCGCGTCGCCGCGATCGGCTATCCGCTGGACGAGCCCAAGACCCTCACCGAGGGGACGATCTCGGGCCTGGACCGTGAGATCGACACCGAGTCCGGGTCGTTCGACGGCATGGTCCAGACCGATACGGCGATCAACCCGGGCAACTCCGGCGGACCGTTGGTCGATGTCAACGGTGCGGTCGTCGGGGTGGCCGATGCGATCCGCAAGAACGCCCAAGGGATCGGCTTCGCCGTACCCGCGTCGGCCGCCGACGACATCCTGACCGAGCCGCTGGACCCACAGGAGCTCGAGACCTGCTCGTGAGCCGAGTGCGGCCGGACACGAGGTCGGTCGGACCCGGCCTGGTTTGGGTTGGTTAGACTTCTTGACGGCACAACGATGTGCGCACGCTGACCTCCACGAGTTGTGCTAGGACACTGACGTGACAAGACCGGTCGTCCTCATCTCCGAGGAGTTGTCGCCCGCCACGGTCGACGCCCTCGGTCCCGATTTCGACATCCGCTACTGCGACGGCACCGATCGGACCGATCTGCTGCGTGCTGTCGCCGACGCCGACGCGCTGCTGGTCCGCAGTGCGACCAAGGTCGACGCCGAGGTGCTGGCCGCCGCCGAGCGACTGCGGGTGGTCGCCCGCGCCGGTGTCGGTCTCGACAACGTCGACGTGCGGGCCGCGACCCAGAACGGCGTCATGGTTGTCAACGCCCCGACGTCCAACATCATCAGCGCCGCCGAGCTCGCGGTCGCGCTGCTCCTTGCCGCGGCTCGCCATGTCGTGCCGGCCAACGAGGCACTGCGCCGCGGCGAGTGGAAGCGTTCTAGGTACTCCGGCGTCGAGCTCTACGAGAAGACCGTCGGCATCGTCGGACTCGGTCGTATCGGCGTACTCGTGGCCCAGCGGCTGTCGTCGTTCGGCATGCGGGTGATCGCGTACGACCCGTACGTACAGGCCGGCCGGGCCGCGCAGATGGGTGTACGTCTGGTCGGCCTCGACGATCTGCTCGCGGAGAGCGACTTCATCACGGTCCACCTGCCCAAGACGGCCGAGACGATCGGGCTGATCGGCGACGAGCAACTGCACAAGGTCAAGCCCCACGTCGTGGTCGTCAACGCCGCGCGGGGCGGCATCGTCGACGAGAACGCGCTCCACGAGGCCCTGGTCGAGGGTCGGGTCGCCGCCGCCGGTCTCGACGTCTACGCAACCGAGCCCAACACCGACTCGCCGCTGTTCGCGCTGCCCAACGTGGTCGCGACGCCCCACCTCGGGGCCAGCACGTCCGAGGCGCAGGAGAAGGCCGGCGTCTCGGTCGCCCGCTCGGTGCGGCTCGCGCTGTCGGGCGAGCTGGTGCCGGACGCGGTCAACGTGCAGGGCGGCCTGATCGCCGAGGACGTCCGCCCGGGCATCCCGCTCACCGAGAAGCTGGGCCGGATCTTCACCGCGCTCGCCGGCGGAATCGCGCAACAGCTCGACGTCGAGGTGCGTGGCGAGATCACCCAGTACGACGTCAAGGTGCTGGAGCTCGCCGCGCTCAAGGGCATCTTCGACGAGGTCATCGAGGAGCAGGTCTCCTACGTCAACGCGCCACTGCTCGCGGCCGAGCGCGGTCTCGAGGTACGTCTCGTGACCGAGGCCGAGAGCGAGGACCACCGCAACCTCGTCACGTTGCGGGGGACTCGCGCCGACGGCGAGCAGGTCTCGGTGTCCGGCACCCTGATCGGCATCGCCCAGCGGGAGCGGCTGGTCGAGATCGACGGGTTCGACGTCGACGTCGAGCCGACCGACCATCTGGCGTTCATCACCTACGACGACCGGCCCGGCATGGTCGGCGTCGTCGGTCAGATCCTGGGCGAGGCCGACGTCAACATCGCCGGCATGCAGGTCAGTCGCGACCGCAAGGGCGGCCAGGCGCTGGTCGCGATGGCGGTCGACTCACCGATCCCGAGCGATGTCGCCGAGCAGGTGCGCATCGCCATGGACGCGTCGTCGATCCGCCTGGTCAACCTCGCGGAGTGACCCAGACCGCCAGGCCGCCGGACCGTGGCGGTAGCGATATTGCGAAACATGCCCGGCGTGTCTCGCAATATGCCTACCCCCATCGGTGCGGGGGCGTCAGCGGCGGGTCGCCACGATGACGGCGGCATCGGGGGCGACCATGACGTCGACGGCGGTGAACCGCTCGTCGGTGAGCCACTGCTCCCGGAGTACGTCGACCCGCCCCTCGTAGATCGGCGGCCAGGTCGTACACGGCGTGAAGTCGTCGAGCACCACCATGCCGCCGGGCTCGATCAGGTCGGCCACCGCGTCGACACTCTCCTTGGCGTCGCGGACGTCGACGAACAGCAGCGAGAACGGCGCATAGGTCGCCAATGTCGTCCAGTCGCCGGCGATGACCTCGACGTCCGGCTCGTCGGTGAAGAGGTCACGCACCTTCTCGACGAGCGCCGGCTCGATCTCCACGGTCACGACCTGTGCGTCGTCGTGCTTGCCCGACGCCAGCCAGGCCGTGCCCACGCCGCATCCGGTGCCGAGCTCGGCCAAGGTCCCCGGGCGGGACGCGGCCAGCGTCGACAGCAGCCGACCGGTCTCGGTGCGGGACGACCGCAGGTATCCCTGGGACCCCGATAGCGACAGGGCCCGCCGGACCACCTCTGGCACCTCAGGCGGGGCACTCACGGACGCTCCTCGCTCCGCTCGTCGGCGCCCGCTCGTGAACTCACCGCTGTGCTGCCTTGTTCGCTCGCAAGCTGGCTCACCTCGTGAGTCTCCCATAGCGCCGACACCGGCACCACGTCCCAGATTCCGAGACGACCGTGTTATGGGTTGGTCACTCCGTACGGTCGCGCCTAGGCTGGCCCAATCATGCGGACGTTCGTACTTATCCTCGTACGCCGCGGCGAGACCCACTAGGGCCACCCTCGCCGCGGAGTTCGGCGTTAGGGCCCGGAGTTCCGTTGCGAGGATGCACCGCAAACAGCGAACACCTCGTCCGCACCCATCCTTTGGCGCGATCCGTCATCTCGGCTGAGTGCTCCTCCGGACCTCAGCGCAGTTGCCACAGCCGACATCAGCCACAGAAATTTCGCTAAGCCAAAGGAGTTGTCGAAGACTATGTACGAGATGTATCCCGACGACTGGGGCCCGGCCCGACACCGTCGCGAGGCGGCCGAGGCTGTGCAGACGGCCTTGGATCTGCGGGACAACGGGGGCGAGCCGCCCGAGGACAACTGAGTCCGGGCGCCGAGCCTAGCCTTGTGATTCATGGCAGACACTTACTCACTCGCGGTCATCGGCGGCGACGGCATCGGGCCGGAGGTCACCGCCCAGGCCGTGCGCGTCATCGACGCCGCCGCCGAACGGCACGGGTTCCAGATCAAGCGCACCGAGTACGACCTCGGCGCCGGCCACTACTTCGCGACCGGCGAGGTACTGCCGGACCAGGTGCTCGACGAGATCCGCGAGCACGACGCCATCCTGCTCGGTGCGGTCGGCGGCCGACCCGGTGATCCCGCGCTGCCGCCCGGAACCCTCGAGCGCGGCCTGCTCCTGCGGCTCCGCTTCGCACTGGATCACTACGTCAACCTGCGACCCGCGCGCCTCTACCCAGGCGTACGGTCGCCGTTGCGTGACCCGGGTGAGATCGACTTCGTCGTCGTCCGGGAGGGGACCGAAGGGCCGTACGCCGGCAACGGTGGTCTGCTGCGCCGCGGCACTCCCGCCGAGATCGCGACCGAGGTCAGTGTCAACACCGCATACGGAGTCGAGCGCGTCGTACGCGACGCCTTCCGACGGGCCGAGGCGCGACCGCGTCGCCGGCTCACGTACGTCCACAAGACCAACGTGCTGACCCACGCTGGTGACCTGTGGGCCCGGACGGTCGCCGCGATCGGCGCCGACTTCCCCGATGTCGAGGTCGACTACCTCCACGTCGACGCGGCCACGATCTTCATGACCACCGACCCGGCGCGGTTCGATGTGATCGTCACCGACAACCTGTTCGGCGACATCCTCACCGACCTCGCGGCCGCGGTCTCCGGTGGGATCGGACTGGCGGCCAGCGGCAACATCAACCCCGAACGCACAGCGCCGAGCATGTTCGAGCCGGTACACGGCTCGGCGCCGGACATCGCGGGGCAGGGGACCGCCGATCCGACGGCGGCGATCCTGTCGGCGAGTCTGCTGCTCGACCATCTCGGCCGGCCGGCGGCAGCCGCCGACATCGAGCGGGCGGTCGCGGCGGACCTGGCCGAGCGGGGGGAGCAGCAGCGCAGCACGGCCCAAGTCGGCGAGGCCGTCGCGCAACGGGTCGCCGACGGTGTGCCGGCGACCGTATGAGCCCGGGCCAATAGGGAGCGCCGGGCGGGCGGCGAGACCGCTCGCTTTCCGCCGCTCCCTATTGGTACAGGCTCCTCAACAGCTACCGTGCATGGCATGACATCCGCACCGCTGTTTCGCGTGGAGCCGACGACGTCTCCCACGCCAGACGCCCGACGCGAGGAGATTCTGGCGGCGCCGGGCTTCGGGGTCCACTTCACCGACCACATGATCACCGCGATCTGGACGCCTGAGCGGGAGTGGCACGACGCTCGGCTCCATGCGTACGGCCCGCTGTCGATCGATCCGGCCACCGCCGTACTCCACTATGCGCAGGAGATCTTCGAGGGCATGAAGGCCTATGCGCACGATGACGGCTCGGTGTGGACCTTCCGGCCGGAGGAGAACGCGCGCCGGTTCCAGCGCTCCTCGGCGCGACTGGCGCTGCCCGAGCTGCCCGTCGAGACGTTCGTGGCGGCCTTGGACCTGTTGGTCAGCACGGACCGCGCCTGGGTGCCGCAGGGCGGCGAGGCCAGCCTCTACCTGCGGCCGTTCATGTACGCGTCGGAGGTGTTCCTCGGTGTGCGGCCGGCCAAGCACGTGACGTTCTGCCTGATCAGCTCGCCGGCCGGGGCCTACTTCAAAGGCGGGGTGCGGCCGGTGTCGATCTGGCTGTCCCGCGACTACGCGAGGGCCGGGACGGGTGGCACCGGCGCGGCCAAGTGCGGCGGCAACTACGCCGCCAGTCTGCTGCCACAGCAGCAGGCCGCCGAGCACGGTTGCGAGCAGGTCGTGTTCCTGGACGCCGTCGAGCACCTGTGGGTCGAGGAGCTCGGCGGCATGAACATCTTCTTCGTGCACGACGACGGCGGCATCGTGACGCCGAAGCTGACCGGTTCGATCCTCGAGGGCATCACCCGCGACGCGGTGCTCACCCTGGCGGCGGATCTCGGTCACAAGGTCGACGAGCGGCCGGTGTCGATCGACGAATGGCGGGACGGGGTGACCAACGGCCGCATCGTGGAGGTCTTCGCGTGCGGCACGGCGGCGGTTCTCACCCCGGTGGGCATGCTGCGCTGGGAGGGCGGGGAGCTCAACTGCGGCGACGAGACCGGTCCGGTGACCGGGTCGATACGTCAGCGGCTACTCGAGATCCAGTACGGCCGGGCTGATGACCCGTACGGCTGGATGCACCGTGTCGTCTGAGGCACCCCCCGAGCAGACTCTCGGACGCTATCGCCTGCTTCGCCAGATCGGGGAGGGCGGCATGGGCGTCGTCCACCTCGCGGCCGCGCCCAACGGCGCCCGGGTCGCGATCAAGGTCCTCCGACCCCAGGTGATCGGCGACCGCGAGGCACGGGCCCGGTTGGAGCGGGAGGTCGTCGCCATGCGGCGGGTCACGAGCCCCCGCGTCGCCGAATGCTTCGACGCTGACCCGTGGGGCGAGATGCCGTACGTCGTGACCCGATTCGTCGTCGGCATCCCGCTGACCGAGTACGTCGCGGAGTACGGTCCGTTGCCGCCGGCCCGGATCCACACGATCGCGACCGGGATGGCCGAGGCGCTGGTGAGCGTCCACGCCGCCGGCGTACTGCATCGCGACATCAAACCCACCAACGTCTTGATGGAGCGGGACCAGCCGGTGCTGATCGACTTCGGACTCGCGATGGCCGGTGACGAGTCCCGGTTGACCCACACCGGATGGTTGCTGGGCACTCCCAGCTACCTGGCGCCGGAGCTCGTCTATGGCGCGACGCCGACGCCGGCCGTCGATGTTCATGCGTGGGCGGCCACGGTGGCGTATGCGGCGACCGGCCGCAGTCCCTACGGCAGCGGGCCGGCCGTCGCGGTCATGGACCGGATCCGCCGCAACGAATGGCAACTGAACGGTGTCCCGCAGTCCCTGCAGCCGATTCTCCAGCCCTGTCTGAGTCTCGATCCTCGACATCGACCGACGGCCGCCCAACTCCAGCAGTGGCTCGCGGCCATGCCACCGGACGCCCCTCCGCCCGGGCCGACGCCGACCCGTCCGGTCACGGTGCAGATGGCGACGCCGGTCACGCCGTCGGCCGCGGCGCCGACGCCTCCGCCCCGTCCGACCCCGGTGGCGATGCGGGCCGCGCCCGACAGCCCGTCGATCACGCAGCTCACCAAGGGCATGCGCATCGTCGCTGTCCTCCTGGCCGGTCTGCTGTTGGCCGGCGCCGCGGCCTTCGCGCCGTACATCGTCGCGGCTGTGGTGGGCGTGCTGATGGTGGTCGGGGGAGCGCATGCTCGCAGCCGCAGTCCGTGGGGGTGGCCGCTGCAGGGTCTCGCGTCGATTCCCGGCGCGGTGCTCGGCGCCGCGGTAGCCCTGGCGGTCATGCTGGCGTTGGTCGCGGTCTTGGTGATCCTGGGAGCTCAGGTGCGCGAGACGATGGTCGTCGGCGGTGGCGCCTTCGCGCTCGTGGCCTGGTGGTGGCCGGGCTTCCAGTCGGCACGAGATTCGGCGTGGCGCCTGACGACCTGGCTGTTCCGGCCCACCCCGGTGGGTGCGATCGCGTTCGTCTTCCTCGCCGCCGGCGCGTTGGGCATGGTCACGGCCGCGCTCTCCGCCAGCCCGCACTGGTGGCCGTTCGAGCACGAGCCGTGGTTCGGCTGGGGCTGGCGCCTGGACTAGCCCGTGAACAGGTCCTCGACGGGCGTGCCGGTTACCTCGGCGATGTCGCCTCCGTACGAGATCTCGACCGTGGTCCGGCGACGGAGGGTGGGGTCGTCGGGATCGACCGGCTCGGCGTAGCCGGCCGCGATGTCGCTGAGGCCGAGCTCGACGCGGTCCGGCGACGCGGTCGGGTCGGCCGCAAGCAGGTGATGGCCGAGACCGGTGAGGACCGCGTCCCAGGCGGGCACGTTGGCGGGCTCCACCTCGACGACGGCCAGCTCCGGCAGCCCGAAGCGCGACAGTCCTCGTGTGGTCGTCGCGACGTGCCTGTCGTCGGACTCTCGCTCGAAGACGAACCAGTCGGCCGTCCGGTCCGGGTCCGCATCGATGCGCAGTTGCTGCCACAAGCGGGGGATGGCGAGGTCGATCCCGATGCCGTCAACATGGGCGGCGAGCAGGGCGGTGGCGGCGCGGGCGGCGTAGTTCGCGCTGACCGCGTCCTCGCGCGGGGTTCGCAGGATCACCGACCAGGCTCGGGTCGGTGCGGTGACGATCTGCTCGGCGTCGGTCCGCACCGGGCCGGTGGCGCGCAGAAGCGGCAGCGGCGGGATGGGAAGCTCGGCAATCTCGTCGGGCTCGATCAACCGGATGTCGCCGACATGCCGGGCCAGCGCCTTGTGACTGGCCGGATGCAGCTGGTCGGCCGTCTGCGAGACCACGACGTCCGGATCGGCGTCGGTCGACGCGGACGTCAGGACCAGATGGCTGGCGATGACGCTGTCCACCGCTCGACCCTACGGGCAGCCTCCGGCGGCGGGCTCGCCGGGCTGGCTGTTCTCGGTCCGCATCATGAGACCCCGGCTCCGGTACGTGGACGCGACCGTGCGAGACTGCGGTTGTGACAGTTGGCAGCATCATTATTTCCGAGCGCGCCGGGCCGTAGCAGCGACCACAGCCCCGCGCGCGAACCTCTCGTACATCACGAGGGGTTTTTCTTTTGCCCGACCGAGCAACGAGGAACACGAACGTGACCAGCCAAAGCTTCGACGTGTACGACACGACGCTGCGCGACGGCGCCCAACAGGAGGGGCTGAACCTGTCGGTCGCCGACAAGCTCACGATTGCGGGTCACCTCGACGACCTCGGCGTCGGCTACATCGAGGGCGGCTGGCCCGGGGCGAACCCGAAGGACACTGAGTTCTTCGCCCGGGCTCGCGACGAGCTGCGACTCAAGCACGCGACTCTCGCCGCCTTCGGTTCCACCCGTCGGCCCGGTCGCGCGGCCGCCGACGATCCCCAGGTCGCCGCTCTGCGTGAGTCCGCGGCGCCGGTGGTGACCCTGGTCGCCAAGAGCCACGACCGGCATGTCGAGCAGGCGTTGCGTACGACTCTCGACGAGAACATCGCGATGGTGCGGGACACGGTCGCTCACCTGCGGGCCGAGGGACAGCGGGTCTTCCTGGACGCCGAGCACTTCTTCGACGGCTATCGCGACAACCGTCCCTATGCGCTCGAGGTCGTACGGACGGCCGCGGAGGCCGGCGCCGAGGTGATCGCGCTGTGCGACACCAACGGGGGAATGCTGCCACCCTGGGTCGCCGATGTGGTGGGTGACGTCGTCGCGACGACGGGCGCGCGGATCGGCATCCACTGCCACAACGACACCGGCTGCGCCGTCGCGAACACGCTGGCAGCGGTGGACGTCGGGGCCAGCCATGTCCAGGGCACCCTCAACGGCTACGGCGAACGCACCGGCAACGCCGACCTCGTCGCCGTCGTCGCCAATCTCGAGCTGAAGCGCGACCACCCGGTGCTTCCGACCGGACGGCTGCGAGACGCGACCCGCATTGCGCACGCCGTGGCCGAGGTGACCAACGTCCCGCCGTCGTCGCGCCAGCCGTACGTCGGTGTCTCGGCCTTCACCCACAAGGCCGGCCTGCACGCCAGTGCCATCCGGGTCGACCCCGATCTCTACCAGCACACGGTTCCCGAGCGGGTCGGCAACGACATGCGCCTGCTGGTGAGTGAGATGGCCGGCCGCGCCAGCATCGAGCTCAAGGGCAAGGAGCTCGGCTTCGACCTGGCCGGCAATGCCGATCTGCTGGCCGAGGTCACCGACCGGGTCAAGGAGCTGGAACGCTCCGGTTACACCTTCGAAGCCGCCGACGCGTCGTTCGAGCTGTTGCTCGTCGAGGCGGTCGAGGGCGAGCGCCCGGCGTACTTCAGCGTCGAGTCCTGGCGGGTGATCACCGAGTCGTCGCCGGGCGGCGAGGCGCAGTCGGAGGCGACCGTCAAGCTCCGGGCCAACGGCTCGCGGATCGTCGTCACCGGCGAGGGCAACGGCCCGGTCAACGCGCTCGACCACGCGCTGCGACAGGCGATCGGCCAGGCCTATCCCGCCGTCGCCGAGTTCGAGCTGATCGACTACCGGGTACGGATTCTCGACCAGGGCCATGGCACCGACGCGGTCATCCGGGTGTTGATCGAGACGTCCGACGGGCACGACAGCTGGGTCACCGTCGGCGTCGGTCACAACATCGTCGAGGCGTCCTGGCTGGCCCTGCTCGACGCCGTCACGTATGGACTCCGGGCACATCGGGCGGCGCCCGTAGGATCTGACGTGTGACGCAGACGGTCTCGCAGCTGGTCGTAGCGGCGATCGAGGTCTGAGCATGCCGACCTGGATCGGGCTGCTTCGGGCCATCAACCTTCCCTCGCACAACAAGGTGGCGATGCCCCGCCTGCGCGAGGCACTCACCACGGACGGCTTCACCGACGTCCGGACGTACGTCCAGAGCGGCAACATCGTCTTGGGATCGAGGCAGCGCACCGCCGCGGCCGTGGGCAGGCGCATCGGGGCTGTCATCCAGGACGAGTTCGGTCTGAAGGTGCCGGTCGTCGTCCGGTCGCCCGCCGAGATCGCCGCGGTGATCGACGCGAACCCGTTCCCGCAAGCCGCTGCCGAGCGGCCCAGGATGCTCCATGTCACGTTCCTCGACGCCGATCCCGACGCCGACGGAGTCGAGACGATCCACACCGGCGACCTCACCCGCGACGTCTGCCGCGTCGACGGGCGCCAGCTGTACGTCGACTATGTCGACGGTGTCCATGGGAGCAAGCTGACTCCCACGTACTTCAGTCGCCGGCTCCGGGTCGACGGCACGGCGCGCAACTGGCGTACCGTGCTGGCGCTTGCCGAGCTGAGCGGCTAGGCCGCTGGGGGGTCGGGTGCGGTCGCTCATCCACTCGAACCGGCTCCGGTCGCTGGCCGCAGCGGCGACGGTCGTCGTCTGCACGCTCGCCGGATGCAGCGGCGACGACGAGGCGGCGCCCGGCCCGACCACGCCTGGCGAGCCCACACCCGCCGACCTGGCGCCCGCTGCCGATGCGCCCGTGGACCCGGCCGTCGAGCAGTTCCTCGAGACGACCCTCCCGGCAGGCGTCAGCGGGACCGTCCTGGTCGCCCACCATGACGGGATCGTCCACTGCTCAGGCTTCGGGCTGGCCGACCAGGAGGCCGAGATCCCGGCGACCTGCGACACGGCCTACGACATCCAGTCCATCACCAAGCAGTTCACCGCCGCCGCGATCGTGAAGCTGGAGATGATGGGCCGGCTGCGGGTGACCGATCCGATCAGCCGCTACGTCGGGCCGGTGCCCACCGACAAGCGCGGCATCACCGTGCATCAGTTGCTCACGCACACGTCGGGACTGCGGGAGGTGATCGGCGGTGACTACGAACCGCTGACCCGGCAGGAGATGCTGGATGAGGCCCTGTCGTCGCGCCTCGAAGCGCCACCGGGGAGCAGGTACTCGTACTCCAACGTCGGCTACAGCATCCTGGCCGCGATCGTCGAGGAAGCCTCCGGGATGGGCTACGAGGAGTTCCTGGCCAAGAACCTGTTCGAGCCCGCCGGCATGACCGAGACCGGCTACGTGGTGCCCGAGTGGAGTCCGCAGCGCGTCGCCGTCGAGTACAACTCGCGCGGTCGGCCGATGGGCCGCCCGTTCGACCACCCGTGGGCCGACGACGGACCGTACTGGAACCTGCGGGGCAACGGCGGCATCCTGACGACCGCGCGCGACATGTTCCGCTGGCACCTCGCCCTCCGGGGCGATGACGTGCTGAGTCGCCAGGCGAAGGAGAAGCTGTTCACGCCGTACGTGCCCGAGGGGCCCAACGCCACGACCTCTTATGGGTACGGCTGGGTCGTCGCACGTAGCGATCGGTACGGCAAGGTCGTCTGGCACGACGGCGGCAACGGCTGGTCGCTCAGCATGGTCGCCCGGCTCCTCGACGAGGACGTGCTCGTGTTCTGGACCAGCAACCACGCCTACCAGCGGGGCCAGTGGAACCTCGAGGACAACATGCTGAACCTGACCCTTGGGCTTGCCGGCCAGGCGATCGACTAGCTAGCTGCCGAACCCGTCGACCAGCGCCAGCAGCCGATCACACTCGGCCCGCATCCGCTCTCGCAGGGCCCCCGCCCGCTCGGCGAAGTCGCGCTGGCGCCGCACGTACTCCGCCCGTCCGGCGGCCGACTCGACCGGGATCGGCTCGTACCCCAGGCTGCTCAGGTCGTAGGGCGAGGCCCGCATGTCGACCGCCCGGATCTCGCGGGCCAGTGCGAAGCAGTCGGCGACGAGCTCCGACGGGGTGAACGGGGCGAGCTTGTACGCCCAGCGGTAGAGGTCCATGTTGGCGTGCAGGCAGCCCGGCTGCTCGGCCGCGATCTGGCCGGTCCGGGTCAGCTGCGTCGAGTTGCGCGGCCGAGCCGGGCTCGTGAAGAACCGGAACGCGTCGTAGTGCGTGCACTGGACCGGGTGCGCCTCGACGACCTCGTCGGTGGCGGCGGACCCGAGCCGCAAGGGGTACGCCGCATGCCGGACGTCGTCGGTGCGTTGCCGATAGACCATCGCCCACTCGTGGAGGCCGAAGCAACCGAGCTGGGCCGGCCGGGCCGCCGTTGCCGTCAGAAGGGTCCGGACGAACCGCAGCGTCGGCGACCGTTGGGCCAGCCGGGCGAGGTCGGCCGCGACCCCATCGCCTTCGGACCGGTAACCCGCGAAGTCGAGATAGCGCATCGCCGTGGCGCCGGTGAGGACGACGCCGGCGCCTGGGTGCCAGCGCCGGAGCCGCGCGGGGGAGTAGGAGTAGTAGGTGAAGCAGAAGTCCTCGACCGGATGCGAATCGCCGCGGCGACGACGCTCGAGGTGCGGCCCGATCCACGGCTCGACCCGGGCCTCGTGGGCGGCTGCCCGAGCGCGCCAGGTCGGCTCGGCGAGCACGTCGTATCCCGGCACGCCGCCACCGTAACCGGCCCGGTGGTAAATCCGCGCGGCTTGTCACCGACCGGCGAACTCCCACCGCTTGGGGACCTTCGGCTCTTGATCGGCGTGGGCTCGCCGTTCGATGCTGATCGCCGCGGGAGCAGAAGTCAGGACGGGTATGCGCGCGCTCTCGCGGAGTCTCGGGTTCCGGCTTGCCGCGATCGGAATCGGCGTCGTCGGCGGCATCGCCTGGATCATCGTCGTCGACGACGGGGCGAGCGATGTCCGCGGCACAGCGGATTCGCAGATCCAGTCCGACAGCGGACGAACGCTCACCGATGCCGAACGATCGGCCAGCGCCGACTGTGTTTCGGTCGCGCGGTAGAAGCGCCATCACGACGGACTCCCGCCGCCGTACCTGCTGGTGAAGCCGGTCGGTGGCGGTCCGGCAACCCGGCGCCCTTCGGCGAGGCATGGCGGCGCGCGTCGATTGGCGAGGTATGGACCCATGGGGCGTGCTCGACCGGCTGAGCGGTGGCGTTACGGCGCCATCCGGCCCCAAACTCGGGACCTTCGCCTACTTGCCGGTCCGAAAGTCGTCACGGACAGTGTTCAGTGAATACGAACGGGGACGAAACATGAAGCAACGCATTCTCGGGCTGATGGTCGCGGCAGCCGTCGCCCTCGGCCTCGGCATCGGAGGCATCGCAAGCGCGGCGGCGGACGACACCGGTTCCCCGCTGGAGCGGGTCAACGCCTACGTCCAGCCCAGCATCGTCTACGAGGGCGTGGAGTGGACCGGCTACATCTACGACAAGTTCAACAAGCAGTACCTCAACGACGGTCAGCCGTTCACCCTCAACACCCAGTGCACGGGCTTCGTCGTCAACCCGGACGGCTACATCGCCACGGCCGGCCACTGCGTCGACCCGAAGGGCGAGATCATCGACCTGTTCATCGCCCAGGCGGCGCGCTGGGCCATCAACAACGACTACTACGCCGACCAGAGCCTGACGCTGAACCGGGTCATCGCCTTCGACGACTACCGGGTCGAGGGCCTGGAGACGAAGAACCGTGGTCCGGACCGCAAGATCACGGTCGCCTGGGCCGCGACGGCGTCGGGCCTCGAGGCCAGTCAGCAGAAGACCGCCCGGGTGATCGACTTCCAGCCGTTCGACAAGGGCGACGCCGCGCTGCTGAAGGTGGAGGAGACCGACCTCAACGCGATCCAGCTCGCCACCGACGCCGAGGTCGAGGTGGGGACCGAGGTGGTGTCCATCGGATACCCGGCCTCGGTCGACCTCGTGACCGACCCGGATCTGTCGCCGAGCTACAAGGAGGGGTCGATCAGCTCGGTCAAAACCGTCCAGGGCGGCCTGATGACCGTGTACGAGATCTCGGCCGCGGTGTCGGGCGGCATGAGTGGCGGCCCGACGGTCAACCTCGACGGCGAGGTCATCGGATTCAACAGCTTCGGCATCTCGGGCGAGGAGCAGCAGTTCAACTTCGTTCGGCCGGCCGAGATGATCGAGGAGCTGATGGGCAGCGCCGGGGTGACCAACGAGGTGAGCGAGACCGGTGCGCTCTATCGCAAGGGTCTCGACGCCTACTTCTCCGAGGACAAGGAGGCGGCCGTCGACGCCCTGTCCGGCGTCGTCGAGGAACAGCCCTCCAACACGCTGGCCCAGGACTACCTCGACCGGGCCAGCGACCTGCCCGAGTCGTCATCCTCCGACGACGGCAGCGGCTCGACGATCCTGGTGGTCGCCGTCGCGACGGCCGCGTTGCTGGCAGTGGCCGCTTTCGTCATCGTCTTGCTGGTGCGACGGGGCCGATCGGGGCCGGATCCGGCGATGGCCGGCATGCCGATGGGCGGGCAGCGGCCGGTTCCGCCACCCGGGCCGCCGGTGGGTCCGACCCACCCGGCCCCGCCTCCGCAGCCCGGCGCACCTCCCGCTGGTGGGACGCCGCCGCCCGCGGCTCCGCCATCACCGTCGGCCCAGCCACCGCCGTCGGCCAAGCCACCCCCACCGGTGGCGCCACCAGCACCTCCGCCCCCGGCCGCACCTCCGCCGCCGGCGGCACCACCGCCGCCACCGCCGCCGGCGCCGCCCCAGCCGCCGACCGCTCCGCCAGCCGGTGACGCTGCCGAGCCGGCCGGTCAACCTGCCCAACCGCCACCGACCGCGGGCCGGGTGTGCCCGAATTGCGGCGCGCCTGTCCAGGAGGGACAGCGTTACTGTGGCGCGTGCGGACAGTCTTTGTGACTGTCGCGCGATCGACGCCATCGTTGTGACGTTGGCGCGGCGCCTCGCGCGCAGCCATGGAACAGCGCGCGAGGGCCGCTAGCTTCGAGCGGATCGACCGTCTGCCCGACCAACTGCCGGAGGGTCTGACCCGAACACGTGGATGACGCTATCGAACACATGTTCGATGCACAACCCTCCGGCGGCATCTCGATGGGCCGGCTTGTCACCGGCGGACGGATCGGCAACCGTACCCCTGTCGTCGTCGCGCGGACGACCCGCCCCGATTCGGCGAAATCTTTCCGATCGAGGTGTCGATCCGGGCGGTCGTTGTTCGAAGTCCTCAGTAGACAGACACTCACCACGTCGGAAAGGACGACACGATGCGTTTCATGTTGATGGTCAAGTCTGAGGAAGGCTCTGGCCCGCCCGAGGGCCCGAGTCAGAAGATGATGGAAGAGATGGGCCAGCTGTTCGAGGAGATGGCCAAGGCCGGTGTCCTGCTCGACACCGCCGGTCTCAGCGCCACCAAGGACTCCACGCAGCTGCGATGGGATCGCGGCAAGCTCACGGTGGTGGACGGCCCGTTCACCGAGGCCAAGGAGGTCGTCGGCGGCTACGCCATCGTCCAGGCGAAGTCGAAGGAGGAAGCGCTGGAGTGGGCGAAGCGGTTCGTCCGCCTGCACGGCGACGACTGGACGATCACCTCCGAGGTCCGCCGGATCGAGGAACCGCCGGAGGACTGGACCTGATCCGGCGTTGGGAGATCTGCCGTCTGGAGACCTATCAGGTCAATCCGAGCTGATAGGTCATCCGGTCGGCTGTTGTCCGAGCCCGATCGAGGTGCTCTGATGGGTTCTCGTGACGGCTACGGACACTCAGCGCACCATCGACGCGGTATGGCGGATCGAGTCGCCGAAGCTGATCGCTCGGCTGGCCCGGCTGGTGCGCGAGGTCGGGCTGGCCGAGGAACTGGCGCAAGACGCGTTCGTCGCCGCGCTGGAGCAGTGGCCGGAGTCCGGCGTCCCGCCCAACCCCGGCGCCTGGCTCATGGCCACCGCGAAGCACCGCGCGATCGACCTGCTGCGGCGCAACGAGCGGTTGGCCCGGAAGTACGGTGAGCTGGCCCGCGAGCTGGCCGTCCAGGAACACGAGCAACGGCAGCAACCAGATGCCGACCTCAGCGCCGGTCTCGAGGAGATAGCTGACGACATGTTGCGGCTGGTCTTCACGGCCTGCCATCCGGTCCTCTCACCGGAGGCCCGGGCGGCGCTCACCCTGCGCCTGCTCGGCGGCCTGACCACGGCCGAGATCGCGCGGGCCTACCTCGTCAGCGAGTCGACCATGGCCCAGCGCATCGTGCGGGCGAAGCGGACGCTGACTAAGAAGCAGGTGCCGTTCGAGATCCCGCAGGGTCCCGAGCTCGGCGAGCGGCTGTCGTCGGTGCTCGAGGTCATCTACCTCATCTTCAACGAGGGCTACTCGGCGACCGCGGGGGACGACTGGATGCGGCCGGACCTCTGTGAGGACGCGTTGCGGTTGGCCCGGCTGCTCGCCGGCCTGATGCCGAAGGAGCCTGAGGTGCACGGCCTGGCGGCGCTGCTGGAGATCCAGGCGTCGCGTACGGCGGCCCGGACCGGACCGGGCGGGGAGCCGGTCCTCCTGCTCGACCAGGACCGGCGCCGATGGGACCGGCTGCTGATCCGTCGCGGACTGGCGGCCCTCGAACGGGCCGAGGCGCTCGGGGGCCGGGC
>Ga0081455_10002408_pt1 | contig 22328 bp, 28 predicted proteins | sample TabmetS3T2R1_FD_70207 | JGI IMG/M metagenome (GOLD analysis project Ga0081455, IMG submission 70207) | Tabebuia heterophylla rhizosphere microbial communities from the University of Puerto Rico - S3T2R1 | ecosystem: Host-associated > Plants > Roots > Rhizosphere ...
TTGCACTATCGTAGCGGCCAACCGCCTCTTAACGTGTATGGATGCACAGTCATTCTGGTCGATGATGGCCTGGCGACTGGTGCTACCATGCGCGCTGCCGTTCTGGCATTGCGTCAACAGCAGCCGGCCCGGATTGTCGTTGCCGTTCCTATTGCTTCCAGTGCCGTATGCCATGAGTTGGAAATTGTGGCAGACGAGGTCGTGTGTGCAGCGACACCAGAACCGTTCTATGCCGTTGGTCTGTGGTACGAGAACTTTGAGCCAACCAGCGATGCAGAGGTTTGCGACTTGCTCGTACAGGCAGCGCACAGGCCAGCCGCCCTGGCACATACAGGATGAGCAGGAGTTAGAGAGTCATGCCAAACGGTCTCAGTTGCTCCTTATCTGCCTTTGACGAGCCGTATCGTCCTGCGGTGGAGACCCCTGAGACAAAGGCCTCTCAGACTGAGAGATTTCTCTCATTTCGGAACAGCTTGTGTGTCATTGACGTTTTCGCCTCTTGCCGAGGAGAGCGTATCCACCGCTCCGATAAAGCTAGCGCAATGAACCACTTGAGAGTCCATGGCATAGAAATTGCTCTGCCTCCCCCTAGCAGCGATTGAGCGTAAGTCTCTATAGGAGGCCATGATCGCGAGCGTCGAGGTTTCTGACGTTGCGCTCGAGAATTCCAAGATGATATGAGGAGAAAGAGCCATGATAAAGCAGGTGCTGTTATGCGCCCTCGCTCTGCTGGTCCTCGGTGGCTATACCGGAACTGTGGGGGCGGCCGACAAGACCGCAGCGACTCCGTCACAGACGGCCCCAGACAATACGGGTCGCAATGTCCGGGACCGTGGCGGGGACACCGTCACGCCAGGCGACCAATCTAACAATAAAGCGGATCTGAATCTGACCCAACAGCTCCGCAAGGCGATTATGGCAGACAAATCGCTATCGACCAACGCCAAGAACGTCAAGATTATCACTGCCAACGGCGTTGTCACGCTGCGGGGCCCGGTCAACACGCCACAGGAGAAGGCGACTATTGAGGCCAAAGCCCAGAGCATCGCGGGGGCGAACAACGTCGATAGCCAGCTGGAGATTGTCCGGCGGTAACCCATCACACATCAGGAGGACAGTATGGCAAAGGCCGTTTTTTGTATCGCACGTAGCGAAGCCCAGGCCATCACTATTGTAGAACGGCTGAGGGCAGCGGGTTTTTCCAATAACGATATCTCGGTCCTGTGCCCCGACAAAGCAGGCACAAGGGACTTTGCGCACGAACAGCACACCAAAGCGCCGGAAGGCGCGGCCGCAGGTGCGGGTACAGGAGGCGTTCTGGGAGGCGCCTTGGGCTGGCTGGTAGGGATTGGGGCACTAGCCATTCCAGGCCTGGGTCCATTCATCGCTGCTGGGCCGATCATGGCGGCGCTCAGCGGGGCCGCGGCCGGAGCGGCGCTGGGAGGTGTCACAGGCGCCTTGATTGGCTTTGGTATTCCAGAATATGAGGCCAAGCGGTACGAGGGGAAACTCAAGGAGGGCAACCTGCTCATCTCCGTCCATACAGCCGATAGTACTGAGCGGGACCGCGTCAAGACGATCTTTGAGGAGGCCGGAGCCGAGGATATTTCCTACACAGAAGAGGCACGCGTGTAAGCCGCGCGTGTTCACATGGAGAGTAGGGCACGCGAGGACAGGAGCCAGAGCAGCCCCATGAGGCGGTCCTGGCATCTTGCCCTGGCGTGCTCAGGAGTTATGCCGTGAGGTATTTCTCATAGAACACCAGGACACGATGCCACATATCCTGCGCCGCCACCGCGCGATAGCTCGGCCGATAGTCCGCGAAGAAAGCGTGGCCGGCGTTACGATACATCCGAAATTCGTAGGTTTTCCCGTGCTTGTCGAGTTCTTCTTGCAAACGGGCCGCATGCGCTGGTGACGGGTTGGGATCTTCCTCTCCGAACAGAGCCAGTAGTGGACAGGAGAGAGTCGGAACCATGTCAATAGGCGAGACCGGCCGCTGCGGGGTATGCTGCTCCTGAATAATAAAGCCGCCAGCCGAATCGACGGCGGCATCGAGGTTTTTGCTTTTACATCCTAAGATGAGGGTGTACCTCCCGCCCGAGCAAAAGCCAATAGCCCCCACCTTCCCATTCGAATCCGACTGGCTCTTGAGATAGGTAATAGCTCCTTCCAGGTCGGCCACCGCCTGCGTATCAGGGACCGAGAACATGGTCTTGAGCACCTGGTCCATGACGGTGGGGTCAGGCGACCCCTCACGCGTGTACATATCCGGGGCAATGGCGAGATACCCCTGATTGGCAAAGCGCTGGGCGACATCTTTGATGTGCTCGATTAAGCCAAAGGCTTCCATGATGACGACCACGCCTGGGTAGCGTCCAGCCGCTACCGGGCGGCTGAAATAGGCATTGATCTGCGTGCCATCCTGGCTCGGATAGCGGATCATGTCCGATCGGATTTCTGGTGGATACATCATCGCCCCCTTTGTAAGTCTGGTCATCTCATACGTACTCGGCCCGCGGCCATCCGCCGCCCAGGCTATAGCGCTTGTTGATTGGTGTCAAGCCAGGGCTATAACAGCTCCAGCGCCGGCGCGATGATCAGACGGAGTTGCCGGTACGCTGTCCGCAGGGCCTGTTCCACCTCCTGCGGCGTAGCGCCACGCGCAAAGATAAAGCCGGGGTAACTCGCTCCCTCGGGGAAGGGCAGCAGTTTTTCGGCGGATTTGGCGGTGATGGCGATATCTTCAATGCCAGGGACGCTGAGAGCCCTATCGAGTCCCTCTACCCTTTGTAAGAAACCGGCGTGCGGGATGGGGAGCATCATCGCCCCAGCCGCGCTTTGTTCACGGGCCAGCGTGGGAATGGCCAGGCCACAGGCGTGTCGAATGAGAAGTTCGGCGAGGGACATCCCGGTCCCAAAACGTAGCGTGCGGCTTCACAAGCCACCAATAGCCCGGGCGGCGACCTCCAGGATCCACGGTCCTTCCTGATTGATCCGCAGCTCCGCGTGGAGTGGGCCGTGCGCCAGGCCCAGCGCCTGTGCGGCCTGCTCCGTACAGCGGGTGATGGCGTCCTGGGTCTCAGACTTCAGGCGTGAGGGCGTGATGTAGAGGGTCTCTTCGAAGAAGGGGCCGTCGAGTGGATCAGGTTTATCAAATAGCGCCAGTACCTGCAAGCGCCCAGCCGTCAGCAGTCCCTCCAGGGCCACCTCAAAGCCCGGAATAAACTTTTCCACGAGAATGGCGTCGTGCACTTCGTCGTGCTGGAGGCGTATGGCTGGTGTCTCAAGCAAGGCTCGCAGGCGCCAGAAAGCCTTGACAAACTCCTCGGGAGTATTGGCCCGCATCACGCCACGACTGGCTGACAGCGCCAGCGGTTTAAGCACGCATGGGTACAGCACTTCATGCTGGAGGATACTGGGGTCTGCCTGCATGGGGAAACACGCGAACCACGGCACCCGCAGACCCGCGTCGCGCAGGAGCTGGCGCATGAGGAATTTGTTGCGACTGGCGGCAGCAGCATCTGGGCTATGGTGCTGGAAGTGTAAAGCCTGGTTCGCCAGGGCGGCAGTGAGCACCGGGGTATCACCGATGGGGAGGATAGCGTCGAGCGGCTGCGAGCGGGCGTAGTCTAAAATATGCTGCGCGGCTTCCTGAGGTCTTTCGAAGCGCAACGGTAGGGCCCCGTCCTGCCAGGGGTCGTCCAGCACATGACAGCGATCACTCCCCAGGACTATGTCGACACCAAGGTGCTGCGCTGTCTGCACAAACTCACGCGCTTCGTACCCAGTGGTGGTAAAGAGGAGCATGAGACGCGGGCGAGCCTGGTGAAGGGTAGCCATGATGCAACTTCCAATTAAAACGGAGCAACCTGCTCCTCAGTGGGTTCTGCTCAACAGTACCAGGGCTCGTCCAGATACGGAATTGGTCCACGCCGCGGAGCAACAGCGGGTTCCGGCACCACGCGAGCCGGCAGCCCAGTGGCCTTGTGCACCGCCGCCCACAGACGTGCAAAAATCTCGTGCCGACTTGCTGTCTCAGCCTCACCACTCTGGACCAGTTTGAGTGCTTCGTCACAGAGCTGATCGACACGCGGATCCGGGTGCACCCAACGGTACGTCAACGCACTGGCATCAAAGTCCTGGAGATACGGACGCATTTCCGGCAACGCTAACAGGGCCGAGCCAGCAGGAAGCAGGAGGCGCATGGCCAACTGGATAGGGGCCACATGTGCGATGAGGTCCTGAGAGGCGAGGACAGTGAGCAGCTCGATGTAGTCGTCCAGGGTCGTCCAGGGTGTAAAGGCCACAAAGGTTGGATTGAGATTCAGTCCCACCTGCTGACAGAGCGCTAAAGCGTCAAAAAAATCCTGGCGCGTATGCCCTTTATCCAGCAGGTGTAGGATGTGGTCCTGGACAGCTTCCACGGCGCTGGTGATCAGCACACAGCCAGTCTCGCGTAGCGTCGGTAGATGCTCGGCGTAGCGCAGGAGATGTTCGATTTTAATGGTGACATCATAGGTGAGGTGAGGAAATTCCGCGTGCAGGGCCTGCACCAGCGGGATGGCATGACCGATGCCGTTGAAAAAATCCGGATCACCAAAGGTCATGTGCTCTGCCCCGGCCGCAATCTGTTGACGAATGTCCTCTAAGACCACATCATGCTGCACAATGCGAAAGCGCCCAGCATACACCGGCACAATCGGGCAATGGCGGCACAGGTGTTTACAGCCACGACTCGCTTCCGTGTAGCCAGTCATGCGCTGTTGCGCTGGCCCTATGATGAGCTTGGCATAAGTGAATGGCGGTGGGAGGTCCTGGCGATCTGGCACCAGAAACTGCTGGCGGTCCAGAGAAATCACTGGCTCAGGTTGTGGTGCTGTATATGACTGCCCGTCTTGGAGACGGCGGATCAGGGAGAGCAGTCCGGCCTCAAACTCTCCGCCCAGGATAGTATGCGCTCCCAGGCTATGCAGGAATGCCTCATTCACCGGTGCATAGAGGCCGTAGAAGCAGAGATGGGCGTGTGGGTTCAGCGCTTTGACATGCTGCACCACATGCGCGGCAATGCGCGTCGCGGTATGCATGGGGACATAGAACGCTACTACATCGGCGGCGGCAATGGCCTCCCGGTCCAGGCGGCTGCGCGACAGATCCTGACATACCACAGTGGCACCGGCCTGACGTAGCCAGGCTGCCGGTGAGGCAAGCCCAAAAGACTGGCGTCCCATTTCATAAGTTGAAATGAGCACAACACGCATGACGCAGGTCCTTCCTGTCTCAGGCGCTCGGATTAGCCTTTGCCCTGGGGCGGCACGTAGCCGGGTGGCAGGGCAGCGCCTTCACCAAAGAAGAAATCTTCCATCTGTTGCAGGATGAAAGGATCCACTTCTGGATCCATGGTGTTGAGACGATATTCATTCATGATCATGGTCAGGAAGCCCTTCCAGAGTTCCCAGGCTTCCATGGAGACATTTTCATAGATACGTTGGCGCAACTCGGGTCCACCAATCGACTCGATCATTTCCAGGGCGACTTCCCCCTGGATATCGTCTTCGTCAATGCCCGGTGCCTCTTTCTGGAGTTTTACGCAGTAAACCATGTGCTGTGCCATACTCTTTGCTCCTACTCGCCACAGGTGCGTTTTCATTCACTATACCATAACCCACACGCGCCCGTCAGAGCGCTGCGGTACGGTCGGTGTGCCCAGGCTGGACAACGCCGCATCTTTCAGGTGTAATGTGCGCAAACGTCGCTTCAACACGTAACATATCATACCCCTGTCATCTGACATATGCACAGGAGACCCTATGGCTGACGAGATTCTCTGCTCTATCCAGGATGGTATCGCTACGCTTACCCTGAATCGCCCAGAGAAGCGGAATGCCATCAACCAGGCCATGATGGAAAGCTTAACTACCCATTTCAGTGATTTAGAGCAGCACCGCGACGTCCGTGTGGTCGTCATATGCGGCGCTGGGAAGGTGTTTTGCGCTGGACGCGACCTGCGCGAGATGGGCCAGCAGCAAAATGCTGCAGAGACGGCACGCACGGGTGTGGTCGAACTCTTTCACCAGCTCGAGGCGTTGCGTCATCCCACCATCGCCATGGTGCACGGCGACGCGCTCGCCGGGGGCTGCGAGATGGCCCTGCATTGCGACTTGCGCGTGGCCGCGGATGTGGCACGCTTCGGGATGCCGCTGGCACGCCTGGGGCTGAGCGTGCCCTTTGAGCTAACATGTAAACTGATCGAGGTGCTCGGGACCGCCTTCACGAAGCAGTTTTTGCTGACGGCCCAGCCCATTGATGCCACCAGGGCATACGAAATTGGTCTGGTGCACCAGGTAGTGCCTCCGGCCGACTTGGTACAGGCCACGTACACCATGGCACGCGCTATCGCTGGGAATGCGCCTTTAGCGTTACAGGGTATCAAGACCGCCATCCATCGCGCCCTCTCACTCCGTGAGCAGATTGCCCACGCTGACCTCGATGCCCTGATCGAACGCACCCGTCACAGTGCCGATGCCCGTGAAGGCGTGCGTGCCTGGCTAGAGAAACGTCAACCGATCTTTCGGGGGGAATAATACAAGGCTTTACATTGCCTAGACGCTCGCAGCGGCCACCGCGATGGTAACTGCCTCATCGCAGGCCTGGCGCAGGCGTGATGCACCGAACCCCGGTTTCCAGACAGGGTGGTAGCACTCATCCGATACCACCAGCAACGCTCCCACCTCGCAATGACGATAGTAGCCCACAGCGAATAAAGCGGCCATTTCCATGTCCACTGCGTGTACGCCAGCCTCTTGAAACTGCTGAATCTTGAGTGGGGTTTCGCGGTACGGTGCGTCAGTCGTCCAGATGGACCCTTGCTGGACGGGCAACTGCCGTCGCTGTGCCTGAGCCTGGAGTACGGCCTGTACATGGGGGGAGGCACAGGGCACGACGTCCGCTGGTAGGTAGTGATAGGACGTGCCTTCCTCCCGGATAGCGTGCACGGGGAGAAACAAGTCGCCAATACAGTAAGACGGTATGAGGGCGCCACAAAATCCTAGATAGAGCAGCCGCCGTGCTCCCAAGGCAATGAGCTGCTCCAGGAGCATGACGGCCATGGGGGCACCCATAGGCGAGGCAATTACAGAAAAGGGATAGCCCACAGGGTGGTACAATGCCTGGTGTTGAATGGGGTGTGGTTGGGGCTCTGGGGCACCAAGCACACGCAAGAGACGACGCTCCAAGGCTGGGATCAGGGGCACTATTACGGTCTGCCGCAAACCAACACTAGTGGCATCTAGCCCGCGCTGCACCAGGAAATGTCTCATGAAATCCACTGGTTCGATGCGTGCGCTAGGATCAGGCGAAAAAAACTGTGACGGGGTCATAGCTCACCGTGGTTGGGCTGGCACGGCCGTGACACGCTCTAGCAGCGCCTGCAGGTGTGGAAGTTCGTCTGCTAGAGCGCCTTCGACAATGTGCACGAAGCGTTCCTGCAGCCGGAGTAGGACATGTGTCTGATCCTGTTGCCAAAGATGGCCGCTCTGGTCCTCCAGAGCCTGGATTTTCCAACCGGGGTATTTTAACCCCAGAAGCTTGTGATAGCTCTGGAAAAATGCCGTGGCCTCCACAGGTGTGTTCCAGGCGGTCACACACACGAGGAGTAAGTGTCCGGAGTCCTGCTGCTCAAACAGTTCATAGCGGTCGCCACGCCACCCAGCGGCGCTCTGTCGTGCCTCCTCTTCCGAGAGAAACTGCTGCAAAATCACGGAGAGGAAAAATTCTCCCAGGACATCGCGTTTCAGCTTTTTCCAGGGAGTATTGAGCACACCATCAGGAACTTGCAGGGTCACCTCGTTTGGTAACACAGGTGTCTCAGCAAGGTATGTCTCTGGATGCAGAATCTGTTGGGTTGAAACGGGGGGATGCTGATACACGCGTTGCAGCCCCGGCCAGCCACTGTGCGCCAGGACAGCTTTGACGAAGGCCAGCCCATGCACATAGGGAAACAGGAGCTGTTGGCGCAGAATGAGCGGTGCACGCGTATAGATCTGAAACTGATCCCCCAGGAGTGACGTACTACTCTGCAACAGCGCTCCCATATCGGGTAAGTCCGCCATGGTCAGCCCAAGTGGCTCGAGGAGATACACCAGCATCACTGCCATGGCATCACCTTCGATGAGGGCTTTACGTGCGAGACTGAGATCGGCCTGGTCCTTGACGAGGTCAAAATTTTTTTGCAGATTATAGTGTTGATCCTGTAAGGCGTGGACGAGTTCGTGCGCCATGACCGGTTTTTGGACGACGTGCGGAAGCCAGTCGGCAATGAAAAATGTCTGCTGTTTGGGATCGTAGTACCCTGCTGCCTGTTCCGTGAGGAGAGCGAGCACAAATTCCTTGAGGCGAAAATCTGGGGCGAGGAGTCCCCACTGCACCATCGCTTTCCTCTCCGCTTCCCACTCCGCTGGTGACAACGCGTCCTGGGCCAGTGCCTGCACCGCTGTACGTATCTGCTGGCGCGTACGTACCGCCCGCTTGATGACTCCCTTTGGCTGCAACTGCCGCAGGCTCACGACACGCTGGAGCACCTCATCAAAGGCGGCCAGTAAAGGATTTGACGCTGAATTAGCCGCTGTTGGGACAGCCAGGACATGGAGCCCTAGGAGAAGGGCGCCACACAGGAGACCGAGCCAGCAGAAAATACGCACCAGGCGATGTCGCACGGGATTTTCCCTCTGCATGTGATGTTGCAGCAATGCCAGCAAGTAATACTAGTGTCTCGCCTTTTGGGCCTGCGCCTGCGGCCTCGGTATGGAGACCCTCGCGCGAAGCGCGAGAAGATGCTACGCTCTGCATATAGAGCGTGTCCAGAGAGAATGTCATGCCCTTTTCTATGGGAGAGGGCTAGGGGAAGGGTTGGTAGTATGGCACAAGCGGTGGTATGCATTGTTATGGGAAGCGCGAACGACTGGCCAATTATGCAAGGCGCTGCCGAGATGCTGGCGCGTTTTCACATCCCGTATGAAGTCAAGGTCAGTTCTGCCCACCGGGCGCCGCAGCGTACGGCTGCGCTGGCACATGATGCCGACCAACGTGGCGTGCAAGTGCTGATTGCCGGAGCTGGTGGCGCTGCGGCCCTGGCCGGCGTCATTGCAGCGGAGACCACGCTGCCGGTCATCGGCGTGCCGATTGATTCCTCCTCGTTACAAGGGCTGGATGCACTGCTGGCCACGGTCCAGATGCCCCAGGGTGTGCCAGTCGCTACGGTCGCCATTGGCAAAGCCGGGGCGGCCAACGCTGGCATCCTCGCCGCTCAGATTTTGGCCCTTCAGGACTCCGAACTCGCCGTACGCCTGCGCCAATATAAAGCGGAGCTAGCAGCGGGAGTGGAGCGGGCGGACGCGGCCTTACAAGCACAACTCCAGGGGCAACGCGATGGCTCGCCTGCTAGCCGTTGACCCCCAGTGCCCCGCACCGGCAGTGCTGGCGGAAGCGCTTGCGGTGCTCCGGTGCGGTGGGGTGGTGGCCTATCCAACAGATACAGTGTATGGTTTGGCGGTTGATGCCATGCGCCCAGATGCTATTGCACGCCTGTATACTGTGAAAGGGCGACCCGAATCAAAAGCTCTTCCGGTGATTATTGGTGCGCTGCCGCAACTCGCTGCTGTGGTCGCCACGGTTCCTGCTATGGCGGAGCGCCTCATAGCGGCCTTCTGGCCTGGTCCCCTGACCTTGTTGCTGCCGCCACATCCACGTGTCCCTGCCGCTTTATTGGGCGATAGTGACCGCATCGGCGTGCGCTGGCCAGCCTCCACGCTTAGCCAACAGCTCGCCGTGGGGCTTGGCGGGGCGATCACCGCGTCGAGTGCCAATCGTTCCGGGGCACCCACGGCGCTCACTGCTGCCGACGTCATGGCGCAATTGGCCCCAGTTATTGATCTCGTCCTCGATGCCGGCGCCGTGACGAGCCCGCTTGTCTCCACTATTCTTGATGTAACTGTGGAGCCACCGTGCGTGTACCGCCCTGGAAAGATCACACAACACGCTCTGGAAGCTGTACTTGGCTACCGCGTGGCACAGAAAAAAGTTGACACTAGCTCATAGGCTGCGTATATTTAGTCTAATCCTACTTCAGAGCCCTCATGAAAGAGTTGTCAGGTTGCTTCTCGCTTTTTAACAAATACAGCACTCCTCTGATGTAGGCTTTCATTGCCGGTAACCCTCGTTGTTATCTCGGGGCTAAAAGGTTTAGGATAGCCTGTTAGCTACATTGTTTCCTGCATAGATGAGGCTCCATAGTGTACTTGCAGTTTGAGGCCGGCGGGAACCGTTCGTGTGTGATATCCCGTGCATAATGACGGATAGCCACCTCATGGAGGACGCTGTGCTGTATGCGCAGCTATGGCCAAGATAACACCGTGATATCTCTCACCTTTTACGTCTACCCAAATTGAAGATGCATCCTATTAGTGCCAACGTATGGTGTTTAGCCATTGTCAATACGCCCATCGGTCGTCTGACCTGGAAGAGGCAGTCTCGAAGGTATAGTGATGGCGCCTATGGCGAGAAGGGATTTGACTCCCTGGACATTGGTTGCCGTCCTGTGGTTTCCCTTGCTGCTTATCTGGGACCTGTACGGCCCTGGCTGAGCAGCACTCACCTGATTATCCTAGCCCATAATGACCAGGGAGGTAGATGAGTCATATGCCAGCAGAAGAGACAGTGATCGACGTGAGCAGTGTGCTTCACAAAGGACGCCTGAACATCGTAGAGCTGAAAGAGATGAGCATTTCCGAATTATCGGAGGTTGCCAAACAGCTCAACGTGACTGGCGCCAGCGGGTTACGCAAGCAAGAGCTCATCTTCAAAATTCTTGAGGCCCAAACGGAGAAAAATGGCCTGATCTTTGGTGAAGGAGTTCTCGAAATCTTGCCGGACGGTTTTGGATTTTTACGGGCGCCAAGTTACAACTATCTACCAGGCCCGGATGACATCTACGTTTCCCCCTCACAGATTCGGCGTTTTGATCTGCACACTGGCGACACCGTATCGGGCCAGGTCCGGCCGCCGAAAGAGAGCGAACGGTACTTTGCCTTGCTCAAGGTTGAAGCCATTAATTTTGAGAACCCTGAGCTTGCCAAAGATAAAATCCTCTTTGATAACCTTACCCCGCTTTACCCTGATGAACGTGTCCACCTGGAAACAAAAAATGGCGATATCTCGACGCGGATCATGAACCTGCTGACGCCGATAGGCAAAGGGCAACGCGGACTGATTGTCGCCCCACCCCGTACTGGCAAGACGATGCTGCTCCAGTCCATCGCCCACAGCGTGACCCAGAATCATCCCGAAATCATCCTTATTGTCCTCCTCATTGATGAGCGACCAGAAGAAGTCACCGATATGCAGCGCTCGGTGAAAGGGGAGGTGGTCAGCTCCACGTTCGACGAGCCGGCGTCGCGCCACGTGCAGGTGGCCGAGATGGTCATCGAGAAGGCCAAACGTCTGGTCGAGCATAAGCGCGATGTGGTTATCCTCCTGGATAGCATTACCCGTCTGGCGCGTGCTTATAACACCATCGTGCCGCCGAGTGGGAAAGTGCTGTCAGGTGGTGTTGACTCCAACGCGCTGCAAAAACCCAAACGCTTTTTTGGGGCGGCCCGTAACATTGAGGAGGGGGGGAGTCTCACCATTATCGCGACCGCGCTGGTGGATACCGGGAGTCGAATGGACGAGGTCATCTTTGAAGAGTTCAAAGGCACCGGTAATATGGAAATCCATCTCGATCGTCGGCTTGTCGACAAGCGGGTCTTCCCGGCTATTGATGTCAACCGCTCCGGGACCCGGAAAGAGGAGCTCTTGCTGGATGATTATGAGCTCAACCGCGTCTGGATCCTGCGCAAGGTGCTCAATCCCCTCAACACCGTTGACAGTATGGAGCTGCTGATTGACAAGATTAAAGAGACGCAAAGTAACTCTGAGTTCCTGGCGTCCATGAACAGTTAAGTATGAGCCTTGGTTGTCGCTCGGTGCTACCTGTGCTATCTTGAAACCAAAAATCTCAGCGGCAATGCCACAGGAGAAGTGCATGAAGGCTGATATCCATCCCGAGTATGTTGAGACCTCAATCGTGTGCGCGTGCGGCGCGACGTATCCTACACGTTCGACGGTCCCGAATCTCCGCGTTGCTATCTGTTCCAAGTGCCATCCGTTTTTTACTGGCCGGCAAAAGCTCGTTGATACGGCTGGACGCGTGGAAAAATTCCAGAGGAAGTATGCGCGGAACAACGCGAGTAACTGAGTATACTACCAGGACGGGCGTGCCGTATGTTTGAAAAGCTTGAGTCAGTAGCCCGACGCTCTGAAGATCTCACGAAGTTGCTGAGTGATCCAGCGGTGCTTGCTGATCCCGAGACGCTGCGTCGCTACGCCAAGGAACAGGCCGACCTGCGCCCTGTGGTGAGCGCTTATCACGAGTACCGCAAGCTCCAGCAGGAACTGCAGGAGAATCAGGAGTTGCTCGACAGTGAGGCCCAGGACAGCGAGTTTACCGCCTTGATCAAGGAAGAAGGGGTAGCGCTAACGGCGCGCCTGGAGATCCTGGAAACCGAGCTGCGGACCATGCTGTTACCCCGTGATCCGAATGACGAGCGTGGGGTCATTATGGAAATCCGGGCGGGCACTGGTGGAGATGAGGCGGCACTCTTTGCGGCAGACTTGTTTCGGATGTATAGCAGGTATGCCGACTCCCAGCGTTGGCGGGTCGAAGTGATGAATGCGAGCCCAACGGAAACCGGGGGTTTTAAAGAGGTGATTGCTGCGATAGAGGGCAAGGACGTCTATAGCAAGCTCAAATTCGAAAGCGGTACCCATCGTGTACAACGCGTCCCCGCCACCGAAGCACAAGGACGCATCCACACCTCGGCCGTGACCGTGGCCATCTTGCCTGAGGCCGAAGAGGTTGAGGTCGATATCGATCCGACTGATCTCCGTATCGACGTCTTTCGTTCCTCTGGCCCAGGTGGGCAGAGTGTTAATACCACGGATTCGGCGGTACGTGTCACCTACGAACCTAAAGACCGCAAAGGGCTGCGCATTGTCGTCACCTGCCAGGACGAGAAGTCGCAGCACAAAAACCGTGCGAAAGCTCTCAAAGTGCTACGCGCGAGGCTGATGGACCTCCTCGAAGGCGAGCGTCAGGCCCAGCTCTCAGAGCAGCGCCGCTCCCAAATTGGCAGCGGCGATCGCAGCGAGCGTATTCGGACATACAATTTCCCCCAGAGCCGCCTCACTGACCATCGTATCCAGCTCACCTTGTATAAGCTTGAGGAGATCATGGAAGGGCGGTTGGACGAGGTGGTTGAAGCGTTGTCCCTGGCCGATCGCACGGCCAAGCTCCAGGCTGTCGAAGGATGAACCAGACCATTGGGGCCGCTCTCAGGCAAGCGATACGCTGTCTGGAGCGACACGGTGTGTCTGAGCCGCGAGCCGCAGCAGAAGTACTCCTGAGTGACTTGCTGGAGACGACACGACCGCGCCTCTATGTGAATGCGGCGTGCCCCCTCAGTACGAACCAGCAGACAGCCTACATCGAGCGCTTGCAACGCCGTCTGCGTGGTGAGCCGGTGCAATACATCACGGGAAAACAAGAATTCTGGTCGCTAGAATTCGCCGTGAGTCCGCATGTGCTCATCCCGCGCCCAGAAAGTGAAGTGTTGGTTGAGCGGGGCGTGCGTCTGGCACAAGAGTGGTGTATAACACATCCTTACGCTCGTCTTGCTATTCTGGATGTAGGGACAGGGAGTGGCAACCTGGCGATCAGTCTGGTGCATACGCTGCCACAGGCACACGTGTGGGCGGTTGATCGTGCTTATGAGGCCTTGCAGGTCGCCCGACAGAATGCCCAGCGCCTCGGTGTGGCCGAGCGGCTGCACTGGGTCTGTAGTGATCTAGTAACGGCGCTCCAGGGTGGCAAACGATGTTTTGCCCTCTGCGTGGCGAACTTGCCGTACGTTACAACGACTGAGTGGCACCGCTTACCACGGGAAATCAAGGACTATGAGCCCTCTGGGGCTTTGTGTGGAGGCCATGACGGCTTAGATCTCATACGACGCCTGATTGCCGCCAGTGCTGGTATCCTGGCTCCGGGAGGAGTTGTACTGCTGGAAGTAGGGTGGCAACAGGCTACGGCGGTGCAGGAAATGATCCGACAGCAAGGGCATTTTAGTTCTATTGGCATCTATCACGATCTGGCTGGTATCGAGCGCGTTGTTTGGGCGCAAGTGCTCTAGCAAAGAGAGACGTTTTGAAGCGCAGGAGGTTGCGTTGGGAGCACAACTATGGCGGCAGGGCTCACTGGGAGGGTAACCATTGCGTTACCGAAAGGCAGAACGTTAGAGGGCGCACTAGCGCTGTTAAAAAAAATTGGGTTTGATTGCCAGGCATTGGACGAAGGCCGTAAGCTGCTCTTGGACTTCCCTGAGCATCAGGTGCGTTTTTTGCTTTTACGTGGCTCTGATGTGCCGACGTACGTGGAATACGGGGCTGCCGATATGGGGATCGTTGGGAAAGATATCTTGCTCGAGCAGCAAAAAGATATTTATGAACCTCTCGACCTCAAGTTCGGCTTCTGTCGTCTGGTGGTGGCCCAGCCCAGAGAGCGTCAGCACACCGGCAATGCCCTGCATTGGTCGAACCTCAAAGTGGCTACCAAATTTCCTCGTTTGACTGAGGAGCACTTTAATCGCAAAGGCGTGCAGGTTGAGATCATCTACCTGGGAGGAGCTGTGGAACTCGCTCCTTTAGTCGGATTGAGTGATGTCGTCGTTGATCTGGTTCAGACCGGGCGTACATTGCAGGAAAATGGTCTCATTGAAGTTGAAGAAATTTTGCAGTCCACGGCGCGCCTGGTGGTCAATCGTGCCAGCCAGAAGACCAAGTATGAACCCATCATGCAACTTATTCAGCAGATCCGGGCCTATTTATCATGACGAGGAGCCTTATGGAACGCGGTGCCATGCTGGCGCCGGACAACGGCTTGAAAGAGTTCTATTTCTTAGAATAAGGGGTTGGCATGGAACGCTGTAGCAGCATTCACCGCCGTACCGCCGAAACTGACATCAGGGTGTCGCTCGACCTGGATGGCAGTGGTGTCTACACCGTGCAGACGGGGATTCCGTTTTTCGACCATATGCTTAGCATGGTGGCGCGACACGGATTTTATGATCTTGAAGTGCATGCTACGGGGGACCTCGACGTCGATTACCACCACACGGTGGAGGACGTAGGCATTTGCCTGGGCCAGGCCTTCCATCAGGCTATGGGGAGTAAGCAGAGCATGCGGCGCTATGCATCGGCGAGTGTGCCATTGGAGGAGACGCTGGCCTCAGCCGTGATTGACTTCTGTGATCGCCCATATCTAGTGTACAACGTCGATATACCTCCCGGCCGCATCGGGACGTTCGATGTCGAACTCGTTGAAACGTTTTTCTTGGGGTTTGCTAGCCATAGCCGGGCGACCCTGCATCTCAACCTGCAATATGGCCGTAATCGACACCATATCGCCGAAGCTCTCTTTAAGGCGTTTAGCCGAGCCGCGGATGAGGCGACCAGGTTGGAGCCACGCCTAACCGGGTTGCTCACCACCAAGGAAGCCTTTTAACGAGCGAACGAGGTGATGCCATGCTGGCCATTGTCGATTACGGCAGAGGGAATCTCTGGAGCGTGCAGAATGGGTTCGCCCAGGTCGGCGCCCAAGTGCAGATCAGCGGTGACCCTGACGTCATCAGGAGTGCTGACGCGGTTGTCTTTCCTGGCGTTGGTGCATTTCGTGACTGCATGCAGAATTTAGCGGTGAGTGGTTTGGACCAGGCGTTGCATGAGGTGATACAGGCGGGGAAGCCAGTACTGGCCATTTGTGTAGGCATGCAGGCGTTACTCTCTGAGAGTGAGGAGTTTGGGCTGACCCCAGGGCTTGGCATTTTTGAGGGTCAGGTCCGGCGTTTCCCTGATATACTTCCGGCCTCGACGACCCGCCTGAAAGTGCCGCACATGGGCTGGAACCAGTTGCAGCAGCAACGCGCTTGCCCCCTCCTCGCAGGGATCCCTGACGGCACCTTTACCTATTTCGTGCATTCGTACTATGCCGCACCAAAGGATGCAGCGGCGGTGATTGCCACGACGGATTACGGTATAGAATTCGCCTCTGTGCTGTGGCGCGACAACCTCTATGCCACGCAATTTCACCCTGAGAAAAGTCAGCACTGGGGTCTGCGCATCTTGCAGAATTTTTTTGTCCTGAGCCAGGGGAAGGGGGCACGTTAAACTGTGCCCCCTCCGCCGACGCAGTCGCGGGGAACGGGGGTCCGTTAAGCTGGACCCCCTCCGCCGACACAGACGCGGGGAACGGGCGCCCGTTAAACTGGGCGCCCTCCGCCCACGCAAGTGGCGGGGAACGGGGCGCCGTTCAACTGGCGCCCTCCGCTGACGCAGTCGCGGGGAGAAGCGCGTGCAGGTAATCCCTTGCATCGACATTCGCGCTGGCAAATGCGTACGTTTACTGCAGGGGCAGGCAGACCAGCAGACCGTCTACGGGGATGACCCGGTGGCCATAGCGCAGCGTTGGGTTGAGGCTGGGGCACCGCTGTTGCATACCGTCGACCTCGATGGCGCTTTTGCCGGGCAGATGCACAATTTTAGGGTGATCCAGGCCATCGTACGAGCTATCCCTATTCCCGTGCAATTGGGAGGGGGATTGCGTGATCTGGACGCCATCAGTCGTGCTTTGGATGCCGGAGTACATCGGGTCGTGCTTGGTACATCGGCGCTGGAGCACTGGGACACACTGGTGACTGCGACAGCGCGCTTTCCAGGTCAGGTATGTGTGGGCATTGACAGCCGCAATGGGCATGTTGCCACGCGCGGCTGGCAAATCGTCTCGCAGGTTGAGACGATCCCTTTTGCGCAACGCGTGGCCACGACTGGAGTCGCCGCGATCATCTATACGGACATTGCGCGTGATGGCATGCTGCAAGGGCCAAACATCGCCGGCATTACAGCGTTGGCGCAGCAGGTGCAGGTGCCGATCATTGCTTCAGGTGGTGTCTCGCAATTGGCAGATCTTCGGCAATTGGCGACGCTCGAGCCGCTTGGGGTGTGCGGAGTGCTCGTCGGCAAGGCCCTGTACGAGGGGCGTTTCGCCTATCAGCAGGCGTGTGCTGCAGTGCAACAGGAGTAAGAACGCGTGCTCGCCAAACGCATTATTCCCTGTCTTGATGTCAAAGATGGTCGGGTGGTAAAGGGCGTCAATTTTCTCAATCTACGGGACGCCGGTGACCCTGTGGAGGCAGCCCAGCTCTATGACCGGCAGGGTGCTGATGAACTCGTTTTCCTCGACATTACTGCCTCACATGAAAAGCGCAAGATCATCATTGATGTGGTCCACCGTACTGCACAGCGTATCTTTATGCCGCTGACGGTTGGTGGAGGCATTAACTCCACCGACGAGATTCGTGAACTCCTCCGAGCGGGGGCTGACAAAGTCTCGATTAATACTGCCGCAGTACGCCGGCCAGACTTTGTACGGGAAGCAGCCGAAATGTTTGGCAGCCAGTGTATTGTCGTGGCCATTGATGCCAAGCGACGTCCGGATCACCAGGACAGTTGGGAAGTGTTTACGCATGGCGGGCGTACGCCGACAGGCCTCGATGCCGTAACCTGGGCGCAGCAGGTTGAGTCCCTGGGCGCCGGTGAGATTCTGCTGACCAGTATGGACCGCGATGGCACGCAGGTAGGGTATGATCTCGAACTCACCCGCCGTATCGCTGAGGCAGTGCGTATCCCGGTGATTGCTTCAGGGGGTGTCGGCAGTCTGGAACATCTGCACCAGGGTCTTGCCACAGGTGGGGCTGACGCAGTCCTGGCAGCGTCTATTTTTCACTTCGGTGAGCATACTGTGGGTGATGCTAAAGCGTATCTGTCCGCCCGTGGTGTGACGGTACGCCTCGATTACAACACCTGTGGAGGTCAAGTATGATGCCCCTGCTAGAGGCGCTACGCTTCGGTCCTGATGGCCTGGTGCCAGCGATCGTTCAGGATGTCACGGACGGCACCGTCCTCATGCTGGCCTATATGAACGAGGAAGCACTGGACATGACCCGGAGCACGGGTTATACGCACTTCTGGAGCCGTTCGCGTCGGGCCCTGTGGAAGAAGGGCGAGACCTCGGGCAATGTGCAGCGCGTTGTCTCCATGTCCTACGACTGCGATGGCGATGCGCTTCTCGTGCAGGTGCAGCAGCACAACGTTGCCTGCCATACTGGCCAACGCTCGTGTTTTTACCGTGATCTGCCCCTACAGGAGGCTGTCTCTGAGGCCTCCGAGACAGACCCTACAGTCCCAACACCATCTGAAATGCTCGATGCGCTCTATCGCCTCATCCTCACCCGTCGTGACACCGGCGCTGACACGTCCTACGTCAAAAAGCTCTTTCAGCGTGGCCAGGACGTCATGTGTAAAAAGGTCGCTGAAGAAGCGGCTGAGGTGCTATTAGCTTCCAAGAACGGTACAGCGGCGGAGATCGTCTACGAGATGGCTGACCTGTGGTTCCACGCGCTGGTGCTCTTGGGCCATCACACCATCCATCCCCATGAAGTCTTGCGTGAACTCCAGCGGCGCTTTGGCCAACCAGGTGGAGGGAAGGGCGCCCGTTAAACTGGGCGCCCTCCGCCGACGCAGTCGCGGGGAACACAGGTTCAGGCAGCGCCTCCTCAGTCGGCCTTCTAAGATCGCGTGGCCCAACATTCAATAAAAATCCTGGTCGACCTGACGTTTCCTTATGTGAGCGGCAGTGGCGTCGGCGGCGTGGCCGCCTCTCGTTCCCGAAGCTGAGCGACGACACGCGTGATCGGCCGCAGCGGGGTGACGTAGACCGGCAGACCTTCCTCGACCTGCAACTCTACGAGCCGGTCCCCGACGACGGCCATGACCTCGTCAGTGTCGGCGATATCCACGGTCGTTACCAGGTAGATTCCCTCGGGATCACACCCCTCCTCGACGACAAAGGCTGCCTGCGGGAAACGCGCAGTGATGAGTCTCTGCAGCTCGTGCACGGCTTCCTCCATGCGCGGGGTGAGGGGGACATGGCACTCTGGTCTCATTGGGCAACACCTCCTCTCTGCCGGACGGCAGTAACGAACAGGCGACTGCGGCGCAGCGCCCGCTCGGCTTGGGTGGCGGTGACCAGCTCGGCCCGATAGTCGGCCTGGTCGCGCAGAGTCTGGTTGTCAGAGAGGACCCGCCGCAGTTGCGGATCGTAGCGCTTGCGCTGATTGATCAACACGCCGACGAGTTGTGCTTGGACAAATGCGTGGCTCCACTGCCCCCGCGGGTGGATCCCCTCGCGCAGAAGCGCCGCAATCGCCGCCTGGAAGCAGGCGTAGTAGCAGCGGTTGGCGCAACTGTTGTACCGGCCATTGGCGAATTCGCTTTCCGCGGTCAGTAAGCTCTCGGTCGCCTTTGCCAAATAAATCGTGATGTCCTGTTCCATGCACTTGCATTATAGCAGTCGGGAGCAAGCGTCGGAAGTGGGCAGATGGAGCTGGGTATGTTTGACTCTCCCACAAAAAGATACTGTACCAAGTCTGAGCTCTTATCTCACCGGTTGTGAGCCTTGGTTTTTTCTCCATTACCGGGAGGTCGTTACTGTCTCCGAAACTCACTAACTTTTCAAAACTAAGACTATGATTTATAAGATGAGTTTTTGAGACAGGCTTGTTTCTTCCGGCAGTTAGAGAAACGACGAGGTAGGTTTGTCGGGCTCACAAAACGGAGGGTTTTTGCGACAGTGCCCTTCCTCACAACACAACACATTCGGACTACATTGAGTGATTTGAGTTGTTGACTGCCGATTATGTCAGGGATATAACGTCTTCGTACTCATGGTGCCAGGGGATCGCGGATAACCGTGTGCAGCATAAACTCAAGGATAGGCTCATGGGAAACTGGCAATTCATCTCCACAGCTCTCACCTTGATTTTTGGCGCCGTTACATTGTGACTCGTTTTCAAACAAGTTCAGATTATGAAAAAACAGCAGGATATAATGCAGAGCCAAAGCTTCTTAATGCAACGGCAACTCGAAATTACACAAAAGCAAGATGAACTGATGGCATTGCAGCTTTCCAAAAGAGCGGACCTAAGTTTGAAGGTGGATTTTGAGATTCTTAGGCATCAAGACAAATCTATGTCATTACCGTACATCTTCCGACGCGGCTAGGCACCATTGTCTCAAGAAACCTCGTTTTTTGCACGACTTTGCATGCAACCAGCAGTTCGGCACACAAAGTCGGCTCAATCCCGAACTCGTGAATTGCCTACAAAGCTCCTGCGACTTTTTGTGCAGAGTGCTCCTGTGGAAGAGGGACTTTTTGTGTAAAGCCTCTTGAAGTTGTCTTCAGGGAGGCACGGTCGTAGCGCATGCGGCGGATGTCCCTGTCCCGACGCCGCTGGTGTACATAGCGCTGCGGCGCACCGCGTGTGCGCAGATGCCGGCAATGCTACAATGAGTACCCGTGGTGATCACAGCACTGCCCTTGCAGTTCGGTAGGGGAGGGTAAAGGACACACGTATGGAATACGAAAGCGTTATTGGCCTGGAAGTGCACGCTCAGCTCCTGACCAAATCTAAACTGTTTTGCGCCTGCGCGACGATGTTTCAAGCCGACCCGAATGAGCAGACGTGCCCGGTCTGTCTCGGTATGCCGGGGGTGTTGCCGGTGCTCAATCGCCAGGCAGTAGAGTTCGCCATCCGCACGGGTCTGGCCATGCAGGGGAAGATTGCACGTGTGAGCCGTTTTGCCCGAAAGAACTATTTTTACCCTGATCTGCCTAAGGGGTATCAGATCTCGCAATACGAGGAGCCACTCATCGAGGGTGGCGGCTTGACGATTGACCTCGACGGCGCCAGTAAACATATCCGCTTAATACGCATCCACCTCGAAGAAGATGCCGGCAAGTCGATTCATGGCGAGAACCTGGCTGACCCTACCAAGAGCTATGTTGATTTGAATCGCACTGGTGTGCCGTTGTTAGAGATCGTCAGCGCGCCTGATTTACGTTCAGCGGAAGAGGCTAAGATCTATCTCCAGAAGCTCAAGACAATTTTGGAATACATCGAGGTATGCGACGGCAACATGGAAGAAGGCAGCTTACGCTGTGACGCCAATGTCTCGTTGCGGCCCAGAGGTGCTCAGGAGTTCGGAACCCGCACCGAAATTAAAAATTTAAATTCATTTCGGAATGTGCAGCGTGCTATCGAGTATGAGATCGAGCGGCAGGCAGAGGTGCTCGAGAGCGGTGGACGGGTGGTCCAAGAAACCCGGCTCTTCGATGCCAATCGTGGCGTCACTCAGCCCATGCGCAGCAAGGAGGAAGCGCACGACTACCGGTATTTTCCCGAGCCCGATCTGGTGCCACTGTGTATCGACCAGGAGTGGATCGAGCGTGTGCATCATGAGTTGCCAGAACTCCCCGATATCAGACGGCAGCGCTTTACGACGCACTACGGCTTACCTGACTATGACGCAGAGGTGCTGACCGCCTCCAAAGCGTTGGCGGACTACTATGAAGCGACGGTGCGGCTGTACAACCAGCCCAAGGTGGTGAGCAACTGGGTCATGGGAGAGGTGATGCATGAACTCAACCGTCAGCACCACGCCCCACAGCAGGCGCCTGTGACCCCCATGCATCTAGCCGAACTGCTACGCCTGATTGACGAGGGCGTGCTGAGTGGCAAAATCGCCAAGACCGTGTTCGAGGAAATGTATCGCACCGGCAAGCCAGCGCCAGCTATCGTGGAAGAACAAGGACTGGTGCAGATGACCGATAGTGCTGCACTCGAGGGCATTATCACCAAGATACTGGCTGACAATGCCTCGCAGGTGGCTGATTATCGTGCCGGCAAACAGAAAGTCTTTGGGTTCTTCGTGGGCCAGACGATGAAAGCCACGCAGGGCAAGGCAAATCCTGCGCTGGTCAACGAGCTGCTCCGGAAATTGTTAGATTGAGCCGGCGGGATGAGAGGCGAAGGATCAAGAACTAGGAGCGAGAGGTAAGAGCATGGCTGAACGACCGGTAGTCTACCTTGTGGATGGGTCCTCGTATGTGTACCGCGCGTTTTTCGCTATCCGTCAGCAACTAGCGACATCGAGTGGCTTGCCGACGAAGGCAGTGTTTGGCTTTAAGAATATGTTGCAGAAGCTGATACGGGACGAGAAGCCGCAGTATCTCGGCGTCGCTTTTGATGAGCGTGGGCCCACGTTCCGGCACGACATGGCTCCCA
>Ga0081455_10002409_pt1 | contig 22327 bp, 20 predicted proteins | sample TabmetS3T2R1_FD_70207 | JGI IMG/M metagenome (GOLD analysis project Ga0081455, IMG submission 70207) | Tabebuia heterophylla rhizosphere microbial communities from the University of Puerto Rico - S3T2R1 | ecosystem: Host-associated > Plants > Roots > Rhizosphere ...
AAGGACGGTTCGGGTGGGCATCCCCGGCCATAATATTACCCAGGCGGCGTTCTATGCTGCGCTCGACCGAGGCTGGTACCGCGAGGAAGGCCTGGAGGTCCAACTCATCATGATGCCGGCACCCGTGAGCAATTTGGCATTGATCGCCGGGAACGTGGATTTCACTTCGGTGCCCACCGCCGCGATTACAGCCGCGATTCGCGGCGCTCCGCTGCGAATACTATTTACCAGCATTGATAAGCCGCTGTTTTGGCTTTATGCCAAACCTGAGATTCGCGACCTCAGGGGTCTTAAAGATAAAAAGATCGGCACCAGTGGTCTCGGTGCCGCTGAAACCCTGCTACGCGAATTCTTGAAGAAGCAAGGTCTCGAAGTCGGCCGCGATGTGACGTTGCTGAACACGGGGGCGGATTCAGTCCGTTGGGTCTCTGTAGTATCGGGCTCCACCGATGCTACGGTGATTACTCTACCATGGAATTTTTCCGCCGAGGAGGCAGGCTTGCGCAATCTGGTTTCCTTCACGAAAGAGGACATGGTGCAGCTTACGGGCAGCGTTGTGATTCGAGACAGCCTGCTGCAAACCGAGCCAAGCGTGGTGGAGAAATTCATCAGCGCGACCTTGAAGGGGCACCTGGCGGTACGCGCGAACCGCGCCGAGGCGATCGCTACTCTCACGCGCAACGTTAAGATTTCCGAAGGTCTGGCAGCCAAAAGCTACGACGTTATCCGGCCGGCTTTGACGGCGGATGGTGGCTTGAGTGAAGAGTCGCAAAGAAAGGCACTTGATTTGATCCTTCAGGTGCAAGGGATCAAAGAGGTGCCACCGATAGAACAATTTTTCGATTTCGGCATCCAAAAACGGTTAAGCGCTGAATTTAAAGACAAGAACTGGAAGCCGTAGGCTGAAAGCTTCTCAAGTTGAGTCAGGGTATAGCTGATCGGTAAGATATCGAGCTATTGGATCGACGTTCGCGAGGAGAATCGCATGGAGCCAAACCGGTCGATAGAAGGAGGCTGCCTGTGCGGCGCGATACGATATCGCGCCTGGGGTAATGCCTATGGGATCACTCATTGTCACTGCCAAACTTGCCGGAGGGCCAGCGGTGCGCCCTTTGTCACGTGGGCTGGATTTGATTCAGACAAATTTACTTTCACACGCGGCCAACCGGCATCTTATGCCTCGTCCAGCCACGTTCGGCGTACCTTCTGCAACCGGTGCGGAACAGCGCTGACGTATCGGCGTTCCGATTTGCCTGACTCCGTCGATGTCACCTTGGGTAGCTTGGACAAGCCGGAGGATTTGCGACCCGAAGACCATACCTGGACCGAAAGCCGGCTTTCATGGATCGCACTATGCGATCAACTGCCAACCTATTTACGGGAAAGAAAACCCCAATGAGTGATCGCGCTTGCCGGTTATCGCTTGAAGTGCGACGTGTTCAGTGTCAATACTCGCCACTGGCAGTATTCAAACTAGTTCAATCTTGAGAGGATTGTAGGAGTAGAGCCACGCGTTGCGGTCTGCTCCTTCGTCCCGTTTCGCAAACGACGCGCGGATTGCATCGACGTGCGCAGATGAAAGAGCTCGCGGTTGGCGGTTGATTGGTTGACGATTCGTACCGTCCGTCGATTCGGTTGCGCTGGTAAAGCTGGAGCGCATCGGGAATCGAATCGGCGTGATCCAGCGCTCGCGTGAGCACGGCGCCGGGCTCGATGGCCATGCAAGCACCCTGAGCGCGATAGGGCAGTGTCGGATACACTGAGTCGCCCAGGAGCGTCGCTCAGCGGGGTGCTCCACGATTCGTCGGACACTTCATCTGTCTCGACGAGCCCAACTAAATTAATCAAAGCGCCGGCGCGCAGGTAGTAGGTTGCTCCCGGCAATGTGGTTCTTGTGCCTCGTCACTAGACGCTTCTAACGAAATTTGCCGATAGACTCATTCAAGCTCGCATGGTGCATCACAATAACCGCAGAACCCGCCATGACTTGAACCCAATCGTTTGTATCGAAGCGTAGAGTCCTGGCAGATCAGAATTTTCTCCGTTCTTGACTTTTGCATTTTGAAGATTATGAAGAAATTAGATGAATAGAAAAGGAGGAGATCAGATATGGCTAAAGAAGTCAAAAAGGCCGAGACGAAAACAAGGGACTTGCTCCCGTGGGGTCGAGGGCATGACATCGACCAAGTGTTTGAGGATTTTCTTGGGCGTAGACTGAGGCCATTATGGCCGGAACGATGGTGGCCGGCTGCAGGAATGGAAATTACAACACCGACGGTGGATCTTTACGAGGAGAAGGACGATATTGTGGTCAAGGCCGAGCTTCCGGGAATGGAAAAGGATAACATCGAAGTAAATCTTTCAGATGATCGTTTGACCATCAAAGGTGAGAAAAAGAAGGAAGAAGAGATCAAGAAAGAAAACTATTATCGATCAGAGCGGTCTTACGGTTCTTTCGTCCGTACGCTAGAGCTACCAAGAGAAGTGCAAGCGGATAAAGTTAAAGCTAATTTTAAGAATGGTGTCTTAGAGATCCGCTTGCCGAAAACCGAGGAGGCAAAGAAAAAGGAGACTAAAGTTAGAGTAGACTAACGATAGCTCGGGCGTAGAGCAAAAGCCTTGACAGGTAACACCGGTATACTGTTTCCACCGCGGTCGCCGCGGCACACGGGTCGCACCTAGTGTCAGAATACTCAAGACCCCCCCAGAGACAACAGCTCCCGGTCTTAGCGCTCATTTGCGCCGTCAAAATCATCCGCGTAGTTTCTTGGGGCTGCAGCTTTGCAACCATCCGAGCCTGCGGTATCAATCGAACGGATTCAATCAAGTACATCCGAATTGTTTCGTCATCGACATAGGACGTAGTTGCCGTTCGCGCGTTTTCCGGCTCCGCCGTCTTGGCGGTGTCGGTTCAGACCAATTCGCGACGTCGTGCAGCGTGGTCTCCGAGGTATATTCGTTGTGACGGATTTTTGCTCCGCATATCGATTGGATTTGAGAATTGCGGCAAACCGGGGGCATTGAGGATCGGGCATGAGTTGCGGCCTTATGTGCACTGGGAAGTTACTGCCTTGACTCTTCTAGTATACGATGCTCTCTATGTTTAAGAAAAACTGCAAAAGAGGTCCCGGAGAATGGCCAACGAATTGGTGATGCGGCGCTATGCTGTACCGGGCGCGATCATGAAAGAATGGATCATTCCGGCTAAAGAGTATTCTGCATTCACGATCCGACGCGGGCAAACGTTGCGGTTTGTCGACATCGAAGGCAAACAGGTGCCGGATCTGGTTTGCTTCAACGAGCGTGATTTGACGGAACATCTCAACATGGGCAACAGTCTGCTCCTGAACAAGCGACGTGAGCTGCGCAAGGGAGACGTGCTTTATTCTGTTATTTGTAATCCAATGATGACTATTACGGGCTACTCCAACGAAGAAAGCTATGCGTACGGCCCCATGTGCAGCGAAGAGCTGAACCGTATCCGTTACGGAGTAGGCGGCACGCGTAACTGCCGTGACAACTTCGCCATGGCATTAGCTCCCCATGGTTTCAATCCGCGACAAATTCCCAACGCCTTCGTTCCGTTCATGCGGGTGGAGGTCGAACCTGACGGTTCGATGGAGATCAAAGAACCGACAAGTCGTGCCGGCGATTTTTACGATCTCAGGGCCGAGATGGACTTGCTTGCGGCGGTCTCCAACTGCCCACAAGAACGCAACCCATGCAACGGCTTCAAGCCCACGCCGACGGGTATCATCATCTATGAGCCTGGTTAGGGACGAAAAAGTCAGGGAGGAGAAGACTATGAAACTCACAGGCCTCAGGTCTCTACTGACAGTGCTTGGTGTCGTCGGCAACCTGAGTTTTTCTCCCGCCTATCTGAGAGCCGCTGAGAAAACCAAAGAGACCCCGATTACGATCCGGCTCGATTTCATCGTCGGAGGAAATCACGCGCCGTGGTTTGTGGCCTTGGAAAAGGGCTTCTACGCAAAGCGGGGATTGAATGTCACCATCCAGCCCGGCACGGGTTCAGCCGATACGATCCGCACCATTGCTGCGGGCGGGGCTGACGTGGGCTTCGCCAATGTTTCGACCGCTATAGTCGGCCGATCCAGAGGAACGCCCATCGTCTCGGTCGCTCAGCTGGGTTACATAGCGGTCACGGTTCTTTGGCGTGAGGACACCGACATTAAGACGCTCAAAGACCTCGAGGGAAAGTCGTGGGCGATCAGTCCTGGACAGGCGCAATGGTTTCTGCTGCCCGCCCTTGCAAGGATCAACAATTTAGACTTCAAATCTATCAAGATCGAGGAGACCGCGCCGCCTCTTCAACCGGCGGCTTTGCTGGCCAAGAAGGTCCACTTCATCACGATGTTCCGCGCGTCGAACGATGAAGTAGCGGAAATGGCGGCGGCTAAACAGGGGATTCGATTAAAGCGAATCCACATGCGGGAGGCAGGCCTGGATATTTACGGTAGCGCTCTCATAGCCAGGGAAGAGGATATCAAACGCCGTCCGGAAATAATTCGCGCCTACGTCGAGGGAACCATGGAGGGTCTGAGGTACACTCGCGACCACCAGGAAGAGGCGCTGAAAATCTTGTTGAAGCTAAAACCCGAGTTGGATGGGGAGCTAACGAGAGTACAAATCAAGAACGGAGTAGAGGAAGTCTTCATTCCGGCAGAATCGGTAGGGTCGGGATACGGTTACATGAAACCTGATGTGATGGAAAAAACCGTGAAAATTACCAACGAGTTCTTTGACGTGGCGGGAAAGGCCCCAGCCAGCGGTGTCTACACCAACCGGTTTATCCGAAAGTGAATTAACACGATTTACAGGTCCAATAGCCGCATCCCCAGTTATCGACGCCACCGATGATCATGTCGCGGGCGTCGAGGGTCATCGCCTGATGCGCTGGGACCGAGGGTGCTCCGGGATAACTCAGCACGCGAATTTCCTGATACGGACCGATGATTCTTTCCGCCTGCGGCAACTCGACCCAACGATCGCGGCTGCCGGTACTCACCACCGCGTTCGCTTCCGGCACATAGTAGAGCAATGGCGAATCGACGCCGTCCTTGCCGCCGTATTCGTAGGTAACAAGAACAGTCTTGATGCCGCGCTGCTCGCAGGCGCGTATCGTCAGCATGACCTCGACGAAGGCATTGCCGGAGCCCAACCACGACACCAAAGCCGCGTCGGCACCGAGCTGCGTGGCAAGCTGCGCGGTATTGTGGGCGATGACTTCCTTACCATGAAAAGTGTCATAGGCAATCCGCTCGAGAATCACGCCAGCAAAATTCAGACGGCCCGCCACATGCTCGCGATATAGCCCCAAGGCCAGCGGGTGATTCTGCCAATCCCAGGTGGTTGGACTATAAGCGACCCCGCGCGTGGTATTTGTGGTCACCGCGCCGTCGAGCAACTCGTTGGGATGAATCAGGGTGGCCAGCGAGTCACGAATCGGCAGTCCGTAGTAGCTCACGCCGGAATGGGATTGTTGGCTGTCTGTGAGACAGCCTTGTATGAGCACCACGCGTGGGGATGATTGTCCCTTGTCTTGCAGTTCATACTGCTCGACATGTTCTGCCGTCAGCCCGTCGGTAATTTCTGCTAATCGCTTGGCGACTTCAAACTCTGCTTTTTGTATCGCGCCATGGGCGTCGAGCTCACCCAAACCTTCGTGAAGCCGCATGATCAAGACGAGATGGGCTAAAGAGCCGAAGCGCGATGCCGCAGCGCCTGGCCCCCACATATCGAGGATGGCACTGCGCTGAACACCAGTGCCGGCTCGAATCCTTCCTTCATAGGCTACACTCGCAACAACTGTCATCCCTGAGAGTCGATGGGTCAAGCCGCCGCCGACGCCCTGCACCGGAGCGATGATTCCGGGAAAGACCTGAGCATCGCCACCGAACTTGGCTCTCGGCTCGACGACATCGCGAATGCCGGTAATACGCACTGGCTCGCCAGGCGAAGCCGTATCGAGTTTTGCCTCGTGAATCCGTCGATCCTGCAGCACGAGCCTCACGAGATCATCCTGGTCCACTTCCAGCGTCCCGGCTTGGTAGCGATGAGTGTTGCCCAGGAAGATCTTGCGGACGGGAAAATCTGCGATTTCAAGACGCATAGAGTTCGCTAGGCGCATGAGGGAGGATGTCAGAACGCGTCAAAGTTTTTGAGACTGACTACTCGCATAACGAGCTCTCTCAGAATCCTTCTTTTTCCAACCGCCGTGCGATGCGATCGTCGACCAGATCGTCCGCTTTCAGCTTCGCGAACTTTATATCGGCCTTGCTCAGCACCCGCAGCGCGTTTTGTATCCCAGCTCTCGTAGGAATGATCGTACGGTTGTAGAGCAGACTCATCCTCTCATAGATATCCTCGATATTTTGAGTCGGCGGAATACGCAACCACTTCTTCAAACTATTGACGACCGCCGTCTGATTGCTCTTATCCTGAATGAACCGGTTCGCCCGGATCAAAGCCTTCAGGGTTCGCTCCACCGTATCCGGCGAGCTGTCAATAGAGCTTCGACGCGCCACAAGGCCGGTTCCCTGATACGGAACATTCAGTTTTGGCAGCTCCGCCAAGATCCGGCCGCCGCCGCGGGGTATCGCGCGGCTAAAAGTGTATCCCAGCACAGCTCCATCCACTGCGCCTGTCATTACAGCCTGCGCCAACACGGAATCATCGCCGATGACTCGAATCTGGATTTTGTCTCGTTCCGCATTTAGGCCCCAATGGTCCAGCGCCATATGGGTCATCATCCATATGCCGCCGCCGATGCTTTGAACTCCCAGGGTCTTTCCTTTTAGGTCTTCCGGAGTATGAATCTTCGCAGACACGGCAAGGTAACCATCAAGTCGATTGATGAAACCCGCGACGAAAGCGAGATCAAGTCCGCCGGCCATGGCGCCCAAGGAAGCACCGGTTGCTGAGACGCCGTAGAATTGTGCCTCTCCCGCAGCCAGAGCCGAGATGGCAATCGGACCGCTGCGCACCTGAACGACATCTGCGTCTACGCCCTGCTCTTCAAAGAAGCGTTGGTCCTTCGCCACAAAGAAGAGCCCGGCCCTTTCGCTAAAATCAGCAGAGACAATCGCGACCCGCTTATCAAACGCCGCCGCCCCGACTGCGCGGGCGAGCAATAGTATGATAGCCAACGCGATCGCGAGCCTGCTCTGAGAATGGAACAAAAGTCCTGGCGACATCCGACTGACCTTGCTGCACAGATCAATAGCGCGATGCGATCCAGAATTGCAACGGGTTTTACCGGGTGGAATTATCCGGTTGAAACTGGACAAGAAGCTCTGCCTTGGAGTAATGACTGGGTAATTTTGAATTCGGGGGTAGTACTATGAAGACAAGCGGATTGCGTGCTGCGGTTGCGATTGCCAATATTGGCGCTCTGCTGATTTGGCCTTTGCTGGGAAGTGAAGGATTCCGATTACCACGTAAGTTATCACGTGCCGACGCGAGTGCTGCGGAAACCAGGCGCTTTCACCTCGAAGAGGCGTCGATTGCCGACGTTCATCGCGCCTTTCGCGCAAAACAGCTAACCGCAACCCAGCTAGTGAATCTCTATCTCAATCGCATAAAGGCGTATAACGGCACCTGCGTCGAGGGCGCCCTTGATCCCTCTACGGGGTTGCATTTGGGAGATATCAAGCCAATTGCCAATGCGGGCCAGCTCAATGCGTTCATTACTTTGAATTTGAAGGAAGGCAAACGCGTCGCTCTTGGTTTTTCCGAAAAGCTAAAGCGAACTCATACTGGAGCTGACGATGCAAAATTCCCCGATGCTTTGGATCAGGCGCGCGAACTCGACCTTCACTTCTCCCGCACAGGCAAGTTTGTCGGTTCGCTCCATGGCATTCCGATCGCCGTTAAAGACAACTACGATACCTTCGAGATGCGCACGACGGCAGCAGCCGCAGCGGATTACGTCAATGATCGACCGCCTGATGACGCGACGATGGTCGCGAAGCTCCGCGCCGCCGGAGCTATTATTCTCGGTAAGACGAACATGGATGAGTACGCGCCAGCGGGCATCGCCCGGAGCGCTTTCGGCGGCCAGACGTGCAATCCCTACGACACGACAAGAATTCCCGGCGGCTCAAGCAGCGGTTCCGCGGCGGCTGTAGCGGCTAATCTCGCGATGTGTGCCTTGGGTACGGACACGTCGGGGTCCGTGCGAAGCCCGTCGGCTTACACCAATCTGGTCGGCATGGTTGCTACGCAGGGTTTGGTGAGCCGCGATGGCATCATTCCGCTTACATTCTCGAGAGATCGCGGCGGTCCTCTCTGTCGCACGGTGCAAGACACCGCTATCGTCCTCGAAGTGGTCACCGGCTATGATTCAAAGGATCCGGTGACCGCGGTTTCTTCTGCGCTGCCCAAGGTCGCCTACTCGCGCTTTGCCAATGGAAAATCGCTCGCTGGCAGAAGAATTGGTGTGTTGCGAGATTTTATGATCGAGGCGAGTCTCGCCGATCGAGACAGCATTCGAGTCGCCAACGAGGCGATTGTGGAGCTGACCAAGGCAGGCGGGGTGATCGTCGATCCAGTGGACGTTCATAAAGTCATCGCCGATCTGGTTCCCTATCTCGAGCCCGGCCTGTTGCCGAAAAATTTTCCCGCTGCCTTTCCAAAATCTCCCGAGCCCATCGATCACATCGTTTCGATGGCGTTCGATCATACCCTGGTTCCTTCCGGCGCTCGCGGCGCCAATTTGCGGATGCTCGCCGCGCAGCCGCGCGGTAACGAGGGCCGCTATGTGATCAACCGGTACCTTCGCGAACGCGGCGACACCAAATTCAAGAGCGTTGATGACATGTTTGCTATGCCGATGTTTTCCGGTAGCCTCGATAACCTGAAGAGATCTTTTGGCGATGGTGCCAAGACGTTGGACACCCCGATACAGACGGATCACCTTCTGCGAATGCAGACATTGCGACAGGTGATCCTTCAAGTCATGGCGGAAAATAATCTGGACGCGTTGGTGTATGCCTATGCAACGGTTCCACCTCACATCATCTTGCCGAATCGCTTGGCGCAGACCGTGGCGACATGCACAGAGCCAAGAAACTTAAAGGCGGGGACAGTCATGTCGGATCCAAACCTTATCCCCGGGGAGCCGGTACTGAAGACCGATCTCGACATTTACAGGGGAGCGGGCGCGAGTTGGGCGGTTAATCTTAGTCCCGAGGCCGGTGGACTCCCGGCCATCGTTGTCCCAGCCGGCTTTACCAGAGAAGTGTATGATCGCGTGCCGGACGAAAAAGATCCCAACGGCAGCCGGTTAGAAGGACCAAAGCAAGTTCAGCTTCCGGTTGGGTTGGAATTCCTCGGACGCCCCTTTGAGGAGGCAAAGCTGTTCGAGATCGCGTCCGCCTATGAAAAAGTCAAAAGACACCGTCGGCCGCCGCAAGGATTCGGGCCGCTCCCGCGGGAGCCATAAAACAGATTGCTGAAAGCCTCCCTTCATCTTTCGACCGGGCTGGATTAAGATTATCTCGGATTCCGCAGTTCAAATTGTATAACTTGTGCTAGGCGAGGCGTGAGCCTGGAGTAGCGAACGCATAGAACCGTAATGTTTCAAAGTGTTTTTGTTACTTGGCACTTCGTTCGCAACGCTTGAGGACGCCGCTCATCGCACCCATGCCCGCAACTGCCTCTGAGGTACAGGCCCGTTGCGTTCGCTACGGAAGGCTTGCGCCTTGTCCTGTGCTTCGCCTTCAACTACGGAGTCCGGGTGAAGAACTTCCGTTCGTGCTGACGCTCTCGAAGCGCGAGTAACTTTTTCAGTAACCTGCCAACATATGTGGCGCAATAAGTCGGGATCGACGCTCGCACGTCGGTGGTCCGCGATGTGCTTGTATAACACGATCGTTTCTCGGATCACGCAGAAGTCCCTTTTTCGCCGTCTTCCATATCCGCGCTTTCTGCAGGAAAATATCGGAGCAAAGAGAGGAACCTTGATATGCCGGGTTTCTGGGTGGTTTACAGAATCCGGTTGAACCACAAAAGCGAAAGCGCTGCGGAAACCAGCGCGATGACCGCCGCAATCGCGGAAAACAGGGCGCTGATCTCCATGTTCTTTTTTTCCAGCACAAGCTTGGTGTTCAGCGACTGGTAGACCTTTTTTAGATCCATTGCGGTGCCCGCGTAAAAATACTCGCCGCGGGTCAGGTTGGCGATCGCTTTGAGCGTCTCCTCGTCGAGACGCACGCGCATCGACCAGCCCTCGAAGCCGATGGTCTCACCGCTTGTGGTGCCGATTCCGACAGTGAAGACGCGAACACCACGTTCGGCGGCCATGCGGGCAGCCTCGATGGAGTCGGGGCCCGTGGTCCGCTGGCCGTCGGTGAGTAAGATGATCGCGGCGGATGTGTAGGAGCCGGGTGGGACCGGTGTGAAGACTGGTTTTTCCGTTTTGCGAGCTTGATCGAGCGGCACACCGCGTGGAGCGTCGCGCCCGTAGATTAGCGAGCTCACTTCGATGCCTGCCTCCGGGAAGATCGTCGCCAGCGAGACGATAATGCCGCTGCCAATCGCAGTGCCTCGTTGTAGCTGGAACCGGTCGATGGCGGCAATGATATCCTCGTGATTCTGGGTGGGAGTCTGCACCACAGCCGCGGTTGCGGCGAAGGACACCACTCCGATGCGCACGCTTGACGGCTGCTCCGCGACAAACGCTTTGGCAGCGGCCTGCGCGGCGGAGATTCGATTGGGTTGCACGTCGGCGGCGCGCATGCTGCCGGAAACGTCCATGGCGAGGATGATGGTCTGATGTTGGGATGGCAAGGTGACAACCGCGGCAGGCCGGGCGATCGCAAGGATCATCACGATCAGCGCAATCAGGAACAGCAGCGGCGGAATATGGCGCCGGAATCTATGGCCCGCGCCGATCGCCTCTTTGACTATGCTCAAGCTGGCATACCGAAGCGCGGCGTCCTTCTTGCGGCGCAAGAGATAAAAGTACCCAGCTACCAGCGCCGGCACAACCAGGAGCAGCCAGAGCATCTCAGGCCATAGAAACGTCATGGCTTCCTCTCAAATGCTGCGGGAGGTTTCCGCCCGCCGCCAACTGTCTTCGCCGCTTGCGCAGGTCTGCGAATCGCAGAACAGCATCGACCAGATCGTCATTTGTCGACAACTCCAGCGCGTCCACACCGGCCTGACGGAGCGCCGACCGGAGCTCCTTCTCGCGTCGCTCGGCCACCGCCGCAAAGCGCTTCCTGAAAGCTCGATTGTGGGTGTCGACGAACAACTGTTCGCCGGTCTCGGCGTCCCGCATCACGAGCAGTCCCAGGTCAGGCAACTCCATCTCCAACGGATCATAGAGCCGCACCGCCACGATCTCATGGCGCTGTGCAAGGTGGGTCAGCGGCTCGGCCCAGCCCGGCATACTGATGAAATCGGAGATGACAAAAACCAGTGAGCGTCTTTGCATGACGCGAAAAGCGGTCTGGAGAAAATCGCGCAGGTTCGTCGTCCCCGAGCTTGCGCGCTCCGGCCGAGAGAGCATCCGATGCAGAATGTGGAGCACATGGCGGCGTCCGCTCCGCGCTGGAATCACCGTATCGACGCTGTCACCATAGAAAAGTGCCCCGACCCGATTACCGTGACGGGTCAAGAGGCGCGCCAGTAGGGTGATGAATTCGGTGGACACCGATCGCTTTTTCACATGGGAGCCGAAATCCACGGAAGGGCTGAGATCCAGCAGAAACCATGCCGTAACTTCACGGTCTTCGTTATACACCCTGATATGGGGCGTTTGCAGACGGGCAGTGACGTTCCAGTCGATGTAGCGGACATCGTCGTGATACTGATACTCGCGCAACTCGGCCAGATCCAACCCGAAACCGCGAAACAAAGTCTGGTAATCGCCATGAAGCAGCCCGTCCAAACGACGAATCACGGTCCACTCCAATCGCCGCAAGATGTTTTCAGCGCCAGAACTATGGCTTACACTATGAGCTGACTGCGAATCTGACATGGGACTCCAGCGGCTTATCGGGAGCCGATATATGTTGCATGATCCGATGAATCAATTGATCCGGGGTCATCGCCTCGGCGAGAGCCTCATACGTCAGCACGAGCCGGTGGCGAAATACATCGGGTACCAGATCCTTTACGTCCTCGGGCAATGCGTATGTGCGTCCGCGCAAAAACGCTAGCGCCCGCGCGCCCTCGGTGAGATTGATCGAGGCACGGGGGCTCGCGCCGAACGATATGTATTTGGCCAGGCCGGAGACGCCGTAGCGATCGGGATCCCGCGTAGCGGAGGCGAGCCGCACGGCGTATTGCTTGAGCGCTGGATCCACATAGACGCTCCGGCACTCGTTCTGAAGTATACTCAGTTGCTCGGTCGTGGCCATCGGGACGACGTCGTTCGCAATGCCGGTGACTCGATCGACGATGACGAACTCCTCCTCCTCGGTTGGATACCCGACGAGCACCTTCATCATAAATCGGTCTACCTGTGCCTCGGGCAGCGGGTAGGTGCCCTCCGTCTCAATGGGATTCTGCGTGGCCATTACCAGGAACGGCTCGGGGACACGGTGGCTCTCGCCGGCGATTGTGACCTGCCGTTCCTGCATCACCTCGAGCAACGCGCTTTGCACCTTTGCCGGAGCTCGGTTGATCTCATCGGCGAGAAGAAGATTGGTGAAAACGGGGCCCAATGACGTGGCAAAGTCACCGGTCTTCTGGTTGTAGATGCGCGTTCCCACCAAGTCCGCCGGGACGAGGTCCGGTGTGAATTGAATTCTTCTGAACGACCCGCGAATGGTTCTGGCGAGTGTCTTGACCGTGAGGGTCTTGGCGAGGCCGGGGACGCCCTCGACCAGCAGGTGTCCCTGGGCCAGGACGGCCACCAACACACGTTCCAGAAAATGATCCTGGCCAACGATGACCTTTTTCACCTCATAGAGGATGCGCTCCATGAGGGAAGCAATTTCACTGCGGCTTGTTTCTTTGTTGTCCATAGATGGTTGTGCTCGCAAGAGTCTAGAGCTCAGTCTACAAAAACCTTTCTTGAGCGAAGGCGAGAGAGACCCTCGCTATGCTTCGAGATGGGTCTTGAATAAGAATTGTCCCGGTCAAAACGGCGGTATCCCCGCGGCGGCTGCTGCATTCTCGATGGGAACCGCAAACCCAATGCCGACAAAAAAACGCTGGTCCGTAGGGTTCAGAATACCGGTGACGATGCCAACCACCTCGCCATCCAAGGTCACCAGCGGACCGCCGGAGTTTCCGGGATTAACCGCGGCATCGAACTGGATGAGGTTCGTTAGCACGCGCTTCCCCTCTGGGGAGCGAAATTCGCGCCGCAAACCTGACACCACTCCCGCCGTCACCGAAGGGCCGATGCCGAACGGAAAGCCCACGGCAACGACCTGGTCGCCCAGAGCGAGATCTGCGGTGGATCGCATCGTGGCGGCAAAAAGGTCGTCGGGAATCGTTTGCGCCTGAAGCACGGCCAAATCATGCTCCGGCCGCACTCCGGTGATCGTAGCGTCGGATTCAAGCCCATCCGCAAAAACCACTTGTACCCGCTTGGCGCCGAGCACAACGTGAAGATTGGTGAGGATAGTCCCTTTGTCGACGATGACGACGCCGGTGCCGACGCTCTTTTCGGTGTCCTCACCTCCGGCTTTGTCCGGCGCCAAACCACGGACGCGAACAATCGAAGGCCGAATGACTTCGTAAGCCTTTCTCGCGGGCGACGGTAGGATGTTGGTCTCCAGTGTGTGAAGCACTGCCGCGCGGATATCTTCCTGAGTGATCTGGCGCGGCGGAGGCGTGATCGCCGTATGCGCATAAACGAGGAGCAATGCGAGTATTCCCCCGGAAAAGACCCATAGCAGCTGTTTATTGCGATCGTAAAATTTTCGAAACCGCAAGCGAGCTGGTCGCTGCGGGGCCGGAGCGGGAGGGCCTTCGCGCGTCTGATCGGGACGTTTGAGTTGGTCCGGATAGTCGGTCGGTGTTGCTCGCCCGGTAATCGACGATCGGCTGGAACTGTAGAGTGTTACCCTTTTCATACGTAGCTCATCGGTTTATCTGCCATTCAGTGTTAATCCGTATTCCATCAAACGCTTCTTCACCATTATATAAGAACTATCTCAGTTATGGTCAGCTGTCCAGCTTCGACGGTGTCGCAACCACAAAAGAACCATCGTCAGATCACTGCTTTTAAAGATCCTCGTTTGATTACCCGTGGCCCAAAGGTTTCGCTGCACTGGTCCGAAGGCCAGTCACCATGACTCTTGACCCGGTCGGGTAATCTACCATACAGCTAGATCGACTCAGTCATTCCAAGGTCGTCGCCCTCAGGTTCCGGAATAGCTGCAGTTGAGGAAATTTCTTCGGAGGAAAATCATGGGCTTCTCAAAGAAAGCAAATATTTTATCGATGTTGCTTATCGCTACCTGCCTGTTGGCCACGCATCCTGCGCTCTCGCAGACGCCCTATTATGCCGGCAAGACGATCACGATCATTCGAGGTGGAGGCCCCGGTGGCTCGGGAGAATTTCAATCCAGAGCGCTGATGCCGTATTTGAAGAAGTACATACCGGGCAACCCCAACATCATGATGGAGTTCATGGACGGCGCCTCAGGGAGAAAGGCGGCGAACTACTTTTATACGGCGAAACCCGATGGGCTCAAGATCGGCTCCGCCGGCGCGATGATTCCTGGACCCATTCTTGGCTTGCCAGGAAGCAATTACGATATCGAAAAATTTATCTATCTGGGCTCCACCGAAACCGGCAATCCCTACGTTTTGTTTACCCGAAAAGCAACCGGCATCGACAGCATCGAGAAGCTCCGAAGCACTTCGGGGTTGCGTATTGGCGCCCACTCGGTTGGCCATTCGGTTTACGTGACTGCGCGGATGTTCGCTTACTATCTCAATTTCAAGGATCCCAAATTCGTCGTCGGCTTTACCGACCCGGAAATGGACGTCGCTATGGGCGCCGGCGAGTTGGATGCCAGGACGTCGAGCAACGTCGATAGCTTGTTTCGTAAGGATATAAGAGACGCCATTCACTTTCTCGTCACCATCAGTAATCCTAAGGGGCTGTTTGACTCCCGTCTGCCCGGACTTCCCGATCTGGATACCTTCGCGCGAAACGAGAGAGAGAGCGTCAGGTGATCGACTTACTGCGGGCCTTCCAAGTACCCCGTTGGCCGCATCATCTTTCGCCCGGCACGCCTCCCGAGCTGGTGAAGATCCTGCGTGAAGCGATGGCGAACACTTTCAAAGATCCCGGCTTTCAGCAGGACTTTAAGAAACTCATGGGTCGGGAGCCGACGCCACTCACCGGGGAAGAAGTAGAGAAGGCGGTAAGGGAGCTGCCGCGCGACGCCGAAGTGATCGCGCTTTATAAGAAACTGGCCGATGGCGGACCGTTACCGTCGCGATAAAAGTCGTGGCGATGCTCAGTCTGCTATTGCCCCAGCCGTTTCAGTTCCGTGCTGGCGCCGTGGGATTCATAGAAGTGCGATGGGCAATCCTTCTCAGCGGCGCGAAGTAAAGGGATCGCTGCGCTGACTTGCGCTCTAAAAAGCCGAGATTCTCCGGCGTGGAAATTCGCGGCACAGATCTTTTCATTTTTCATCTTCGGATCGGAATCGTTGGCGGCTGCGAACATCGCCTTCTCGTCGATGCGTCCCAGATGAAAGTCGATAATCGGGGCGGGCCAACGGCGCTCTTTGAGCTTTGCCGCGTCGACCTCCAGATCGCGGGCGGCAGCCAGCGCGTTGCCGATTTTAGCCTCCACTAGGTAACGAAAAAGTATGACCCACGTGTCGTCCGGATCAGACTTCATGTGTTTCTCGAACATCTCCGCGCTTTGTGTCATTCGCCCAAGGTAGAAAAGCAAGAATGCCTTGGGACGTTCCGACGGAAACTTTGGATCCGCTTGGGTCGCCGCTTCGTAATCGGCGAGAGCTTGCTCATATTGGCGTTTTACCTCGTATACTTTGGCTCGCCTTATGAACGCCGGACCATAGCCAGACTGTAAACTAATCGCCCGATCATAGTCTCGAATGGCTCGGTCATAGTCGTTCTTGTTTTCATAGGCCCAGCCCCGTTTCTGCAAAGCTGCGACATTGTCGGGGTTGAGTTTGAGAGTTTGATCCAAGTCCTGAATTGCCCGGTCGTAGTCATGCTTCTCAAAGTATGTGAGACCGCGGCGATAAAAGGAATCTGAATCGTTCGGATTCAAACGCGTGGCCTGGTCAAAATCTTTAATGGCGTGGTCGTATTCTTTCTTATGGTAGTAAGCAAGGCCGCGGTTGTGAAAGGCGGCGGCGAGCTCCTGGTCGGAAAGCTCACCTGACTGTATGGCCGCCGTGCAGTTATCGATGGCGAGATCAAAATCGTTTCTTTGAACATCTGCGGCGCAGTTCTTGGCATCTTCAAATGATTGTGCTTGCGAAGCGTCTCCCAAAACGATTATGGCGATAAACAACAAAATCAGTCTCAACATAAGGACTCCCGTTTCGCTTCGGATTTGGTGATGTTTTGGTAGTGGTCCGAAGTGCTGGATATTCAGCAACGGGCATGCCACTCGACCAGACAATCTGGAACTTTGGCTGGTACGCTACAATTAGAAGTAAGAGGCGAATTATGAGGACTTTGTTAGACAACTGCGAAATGCTCGGAGCGGGCACGATGCACGCTAATGTTCAGCGCTGTCAAAAAGGGTGTGTTCCATCCGAACGATCGCAAAATCATCGATCAAGTAATAAACCACTGTAAGCGATTTTGGATCTAATTATGGCGGGCAAGTCCAAGAGTGGCTGAACCAAAGCTTGGGTTCCAAAAATTGATTGGCGATGGGACCGAGAATCATTATCCGGCGCGTTGAAATCTTACCTGTCCGGCTTCTAGATTACAGATCATATCCGGAAGGTTTTGGTCTTGTTGCATGCGACTCGGAACTTGCGGCGAGATAGCTACCCATGCCGCGGGCATTGATCTTCCTTTTTTCATGTGAGTAAAAAGTTTGACAAAGAATCGGGGAAACGCTTCGCCTTTGCGATCAAGAGTCCACACCAAGTTGGTCTGCTTTGGCCCGGCTAGCCTAGCGGCGGCCAAGACATTTTCCGAAGAATTGCCCGAAGCAACTACTGTAATTGCAGCACCCGCTCTTTCCGCTAAGTGCCGAACCGTTAAGTTGATGTCAATACCCACCGACCCGTCAGGCGTGACGTTGGCGTAAATGAAAAGGATGTCGCAATTGGGAATTTGATAACCTGCCCCGGTTTTAACCTCAGAGAAAATCGAGGCCAACGCCGCACGATCTGTGTCGATCAGCGGTAAAAACTCGTCCCCGCGCAAATTCAGGAAGCCAAGGGTGGGGCTTTTGATAGGCACCTGGGCACGACTGCGGAGCATTATCCGGAATACGACTGCCACAAAGAATGCCACAAATGCTAACGGGAACAATCCTTCCATTGAATGACCCTGCTGACTATTCAAAAGCTTCATCGGCAGCGGGGTTGCTTCCTATAGTTTTTCCCGCATAGCGTTGGCGATTTTGCATGAACGTATACCGCCGAACTCTTGGCTGACTCTCTTGCTACCACTTTTCGAACGGGTTTTTCGGGTAAAGCAACTGCCAGCGCTGATCTGCGAATGCCCCCGGAAGTTTGCTGATCGCCTTTTCGTAGACGGGCTCTCGATAATTTACGGCGGCGCGCCTCAGAAATGGCGCGAGCTTTTCCGGTTGCCAAGTTGAGATCGGCTGATAGCTCCACTTTTTTTCAGCGACGGCGAAAAGCAGAAGCCAGTCCAGCGCTTTACGCATCCCGCGTTTGTCCGGCGCCGCGTAATTCCAAAGATCCATTCCCAACTTGTCAGCGATGGAGGCGGCATCAAACAATGCCTCCAGATTGAATAGCGAATAATTCCACGCTTGGCTGCGTTGCAGCTCGCGTAGCTGGCGACCATCAGGTTCGATTTGGTTCGCGATCCGTCTCGTTGGGAACTCGCTTAGGACTTTTTTGGCAAGCTCATTTTGACCAACGTATAGTGCATAGGACGCGACTTGCACGTCGTACCAGCTCCCGTGATTGTTGTGGGCCTTGGCTTCGGCCTGTCCTTCCCGACTTTCAAGCAACCAAACAACGTAGGCTTGGAACCAATCTTGTAATGCTCTTCGATTGCTCGGGTCCCAGTCTTTCGACCGGTTAAGCATGGCAACCGCATCGAGCAGCTCGGGCAAATTGTGAGTTTCAATAATGCCCGCGCCCCGGCCGCTACTTCGGCCCGGGATGGCTTGGGCATATGTTAGATTTGGATTCATTTTGGTGGCCGGATCCGAAAACCATGCAAGCAGTATTTTTCTTGCGTGTGCGGCATATTCCTCCCGCCCTGTGACGAAGTAGGCGAGGGACAGGGTTTTTGTCGTCTGGACCATGCCGTCTAGTCTCTTGCGGTCGGATGTTTGATCACGTTCAGGATTAATCTGACCGTCGCGTCGGACATAAGGCAGACCGCTGGATCTATTTGGGTTCGGCCACCAGTACGGAGCGATGCTCATGTAGTCGTGCTTGTCGCCGCTTGGAGGAGTCAATTCTTTTTCGACTACTGAAAAAGTTGCGCTTGTGAGCGCGAGGTCGGCTTCACGAATCAATTTGTTGAAGGCAGGAATTACCGTGGAGTCGTTTGATTGGATTCGATTTTTAACCTGCATAAGGTTTTCGGAATCCAAAATAAAGACCTGCACCGTCTCCGCTGCGGAACTTAATGGATTCGTGCCGGCAACTTCGAGGAAGAGCGTCGCCAACGCGACGGAAACAAAGCGCCGCATGGATCTTGCTGTCATGAATGTCATGGGAGTGAGCCGCGCTAATGTGGCGCGGTCAATGCCAAGGTCAGAATCCGCTGGATCATTCTGGGATAACTGAGACCCACTTTCATGGCCGACTGGGCAAACTCGTCCTTGCGCTCAAGATTGGGATTCGGATTGGCTTCCAGGATCACTATCTCTCCCTCCGGTGTGACCCGGAGATCGATCCGACCGTAGCCACGAATGCGTAGAGCCCGGTAAACCGCGCGGCAGATTTTCCCTATGCGCTGACCGGTGCCGTTGGGAAGCGCTTCGGCAAAGACATTTTGGATTCCCCACCGTTTTCGATAGGCGTCGTCCCATTTGGCTTTGAAGGTCGAAAACTTCGGCTGGCCTTCGGGTACTTCGCCAAAGATCACTTCGCGGTAAGGAAAGACCCGAAGGCGGTCGGTGCCTAGAATGCTGACGTAGAGTTCCCGTCCTTCGATGTATTCTTCCGCAAGAGCTTCCTGGTTCAGCCGTTCGTGAATAAAACGGATGCGCTCTTCGAAGGCTGCATCGTTGTCGACGAACGAGTCCAGCGAAATACCGACGGAGCCCTCTTCTTTGAGCGGCTTGATGAAGAGCGGGAATTTGAGTCGCTTGGGTCGCTTGATATTCGAGCCGGGAGAGAAGATGGCGAAGTTCGGCACGCGAATATTGTGATAGGCCAGGAGTTCCTTGGCCATCCCTTTGTTCTTGCAAAGCGTCAGTCCGGTGGGGCTCGAGCCGGTATAGGGGACTTCCATCATTTCGAGCAAGCCGGCCACGTTTCGATCGTAGGCGGAAACTTCGTTAAAATGCTCGGTGAGATTGAAGACGACATCGGGAGGATTGGTCTTGATCTCGTCGATGATCATTCCCGGCTCGTCCCAGACACCGACGGTTCGCACTTCATGCCCGAGTTTCTTAAGTGCGCCGATGACGTGCGCTTCGGCGGCCCAATCGTCGGTCTTCAATTCTTTGCTGAAATCCTGATCCGGTGGAGGTGTCCCTGCCGTGTCAAAAAGCACCAAAACTTTATATCGTTTTCTAGCTCGAACCATAGTCAAGAATCTTTGAACTTGCCAGTTAGACGATAGTGTGACGCCAGGGTTGCCAGATAGGCGGTGATTTCGACGGCGGCAGCGTCCGATCGAAGGCGCAAATCCAACTCGGCACAGCGATCCGCCAATGCCCGGAGCAGGCGGTGGAGTGTGAACTTCGGCTCGCCTGTCCATGCGGATACAGCATTCAGAATCGATTTTGTCGAGCGCCGCAGAAAGGTCGATGCGCGCTCTGTGTTCGGTGACGCAGAAGAGCTGATAAATAGTCGCATGAGGTCGGCATCAAAAAAGTCGGGAAACTCCTGCGCGTACGTGCGTCGCCGCCGCTTGTAATACAAAGCCAATCGGGATCGAAGACGGGACGCTTCACTCATCTTGGTTTTCGAGAAAACCAGCGGCGGTTTGCCCGCGAGCTTTTCCATTAGACTATTCACGTACTCCAGCTTCTCCAGGGCCTTCCAATCCTTATACTGTTGCCTCCAGTCCAAATCCGGCGTGAGCCAGATCGCCACGGTCTCGGCGAAATCCTCCTCAGGATGGCTCTGCGCGTACCAACCGTCCAGATGACGCACGAAACGTTTACTATAGGGGCGGGCGCGGAAACTTTCAGAGTATTCCAACGATGGCGGTCCGAATAGCTTTTGCCAGGGTTTGTCTTTTTCCAACAGATAGGTGTGATTCAAGACATGGCCCATCTCATGACGCAAAAGGCTCATGCACCACGTTTCCGTGCCGCCCTCCACTTCCATCATCATCTTCTCTTCGAGTCGTTTCAGTCGCGGATGAGCGAGGTAAAAAGGGATGGCGATGGTCGCACATCCTTCAGGACAAAACCATTCGTCGCCGAGGTAACAGAGGGGCTTGAAGGAGATCCCTTTCGCGACCAGCTCGTTGCAGAATTTTTCGATTCGAGATTCGAGCTCAGTGCCGGGAATCTTGAGCTTCAGATCGCAAATCCGCATCCGCAAAAGCTCATCATCGTTCAAGCCTGCCAGCTCCGGCAACGGAGGCGTTGCTTTTGTCGACTCGGGCTTTTGCTTGCTCTCCGAAACGTCCATCCGGAGGTATTTTAGCAGAGCGGAGAGAAAGCGGCTACTCGCGGTTTTTTTACATCGTTAGCATGACTTTGCCGAAGTGCTCGCGACCTTCGAGATAGCTTTGGGCAGCGCGCGTTTCAGCCAAAGGGAAGCTTTTGCCGATCACGACTTGAAATTTTTTCTCCTGGATGAGCTTTAAAATCTCGTCGAGCTTTTTGAAATCTTCCGGCTTCGACTTGAGATAATTCGTAATCGAGAATCGAGTTGCTTTTCGACCGTCGCTGAGAGCTGGCGGTGAATCGGGAATGGCGCCAAACGCGCCGCCGATGGAGAAAAGGCGGCCACCGGGCGCGAGCGCTTGCAAACTCTTTTGATAGACTTCGCCGCCAATCATTTCTAGCACGACATCGACGCCGCGATTGTTGGTCACGCGCATGACTTCCGACAGAAAGTCAGTTCCGGAGACGTCGATGGTAACGTCAGCGCCCAGTTGTCGCAGACGACGACATTTTTCTTCGCTGCCCGAGGTCGCGATAACTTTCGCGCCGAGGTGTTTGGCGATTTGGATCGCGGCGTTGCCGACGCCGCTGCTCCCGCCTTGGACCAGCAGCCATTCACCGGCGTTCAGAGCGCCGTCCGTCAACAAGCCGAACCACGCAGTGAGGAATACCGTGGGAGTCGCCGCTGCCTGGGCGAAAGTAACCCCTTCGGGAACGGGCCGGACCTCGGAAGTCTTGGCGACGGCATATTCGGCGTAACCGCCGAGACTCGGATAGGCAACGACACGCTGCCCGACTCGGTATTCGTTGACCCCGGTACCCAGTCTTTCAACTGTGCCAGCGAATTCACGACCCGGAATGAGCGGGAGTGCATCGGGTGAAATACGGTAGGTGCCTTTGCGCAGGCCGAGATCTGCCCGGTTCAGCGAGGCGGCTTCGACTTTGATCAAAAGCTCGCCCGCTTTCGGTTCAGGCACCGGTACATCTTCGTATTGGAGAACCTCTTCTGTTGGTCCGAATTTGTGGATGCGAATGGCTTTCATCGATTTCGCCTCCTTTAGCAGGATGTTGACAAAACCTTAGCGAGGATTGGGTTATGGTGTCAACGTGGGAAAGAGATACTACTAGGGAGTTTATAAATATCTATGCAACTTCGTCAAAATCCAAGGGACGAGCCCTTCCAAGCGCGGGCAATAGGTTCGTGCCTTGTCGGCCGCCACCCGATCCACTCCAAGGGCGGTTATTCCGAAGCTCCGGGCCTGAACATTACCGTTACGTTCGAGTGCCCGCGCTCTCCACGACTCGTCCCTTGGTTCTCGCATGTCTACTAATCGGTGAACTCCTTAGCATCTATACAATTAACTTTAGTGCTTGCCTCGGTTGGGATAAGTGATT
>Ga0081455_10002410_pt1 | contig 22324 bp, 18 predicted proteins | sample TabmetS3T2R1_FD_70207 | JGI IMG/M metagenome (GOLD analysis project Ga0081455, IMG submission 70207) | Tabebuia heterophylla rhizosphere microbial communities from the University of Puerto Rico - S3T2R1 | ecosystem: Host-associated > Plants > Roots > Rhizosphere ...
TAGGCACGCAGGACGAACGGCGTGTAGACCCTTTGGCCGGCCTCGACTTCGTCCGCAGTCGGACCCTCGTTCGTCACCTCACGCCTCCTCGTGACGAACCATCGCAGATAGCTCGTCAAAGCGAGAGGGCCGGCGAACCGGCCCTCTCCACAGCCTGAGTCCCCAGGGACTCTTACATCATCCCGCCCATGTCCGGCATGCCGGCGCCGGCGCCGGCCGGAGTCTTCTCCGGCGGCTCAGCGACGATCGCCTCCGTGGTCAGGATGTTCTTCGCGATCGAGGCCGCGTTCTGCAGCGCAGAGCGCGTGACCATCGTCGGGTCGATGATCCCGGCCTTGACCAGGTCCTCGACCTCGCCGCTGTCGACGTTCAGGCCGTGGCCCGCCGGAGCCTCGCGCACCTGCGCCACGACGACCGAGCCTTCGAGCCCGGCGTTCTCGGCGAGCTGGCGGATGGGCTCTTCCAGCGCGCGGCCGACGATCTGAGCGCCGGTCCGGTCGTCGCCCTCGAAGCCGTCCGGCTTGATCGCCGAAGCGGCATTCAACAGCGCGACGCCGCCGCCCGGAACGATGCCCTCCTCGAGAGCTGCCCGGGTGGCCTGCACGGCGTCCTCGACGCGGTGCTTCTTCTCCTTCATCTCGGTCTCGGTGGCCGCGCCGACCTTGATCACGGCGACGCCGCCGGCCAGCTTGGCGAGGCGCTCCTGGAGCTTCTCGCGGTCGAAGTCGGAATCGGTGGTCTCGATCTCCGCCTTCAGCTGCTTGATCCGAGCCTTGATCCCGTCGGAATCACCTGCCCCGTCGATGACGGTCGTCGAGTCCTTGTCGACGACGACGCGGCGGGCGCGGCCGAGCTGCGAGAGCTTCGTGTTCTCGAGCTTGAGGCCCATCTCCTCGGTGATCACCTCGGCGCCGGTGAGGATCCCGATGTCCTCGAGCATCCGCTTGCGGCGGTCACCGAAGCCCGGCGCCTTGACGGCGACGGCGGTGAAGGTGCCGCGGAGCTTGTTGACGACGATGGTGGCGAGCGACTCGCCCTCAACGTCCTCGGCGACGATCAGCAGCGGGCGACCCGCCTGGATCACCTGCTCGAGCACGGGCAAGAGGTCCTTGACGGCCCCGATCTTCTGGTTCGCAACCAGGATGTACGGGTCCTCGAGGATGGCCTCCATCCGCTCGGCGTCCGTGATCATGTAAGGCGACAGGTAGCCCTTGTCGAACTGCATGCCTTCCGTGAACTCGAGCTCGAGCCCGAAGGTCTGGCCCTCTTCGACGTTCACGACGCCGTCCTTGCCGACCTTGTCGATCGCGTCGGCGATCGTGTCGCCGATCTCGCGCTCGCGCGCGGAGATAGTGGCGACGCGGGCGATGTCCTCCTTGCCCGAGATCTCCTTCGACTGCGACTTGAGCTGCTCGACGACGTTGTCGACGGCGACCTCGATGCCGCGCTTGAGCGCCATCGGGTTGGCTCCCGCGGCGACGTTCTTCAAGCCTTCACGGACGATCGCCTGAGCCAGGACCGTCGCCGTGGTCGTGCCGTCGCCGGCGACGTCGTTCGTCGCGGTCGCGACCTCACGGACGAGCTGTGCGCCCTGGTTCTCGAAGACGTCCTCGACCTCGATCTCACGAGCGATGGTCACACCGTCGTTCGTGATCGTCGGGGCCCCGAACTTCTTGTCGAGGACGACGTAGCGGCCCTTGGGGCCGAGTGTCACCTTGACGGCGTCGGCGAGGATGTTCACTCCCCGCTCGAGCGAGCGACGCGCCTCCTCGTCGAACTTCAGTTCCTTGTGTGCCATTCAAATACCTCCGTAGCGAGTGGTCCTAGGCGGTTGCGCCCGCCGTTTCCTTCTTCTTGCTGCCGGTCTTCGCGCCGGTGCTCGCGACCTTGGCGAGCACGTCGGCCTCTCTGAGGATCAAGTAGTCGTCGCCGCCGATCTTGATCTCTGTTCCGCCGTACTTGGAGAACACCACCTCGTCGCCCTCGCCGACCTCCATGCCGACGAAGTTGCCGTCCTCATCGCGGTTGCCTGGGCCGACGGCGAGGACGCGCCCGCGCTGCGGCTTCTCCTTGGCCGTGTCTGGAAGGACAATCCCGCTCGTCGTCGTTTCCTCCTCTTCGAGGACCTCGACGATCAAGCGGTCGCCCAGCGGCTGAAGATCCATTAACCGACCTCCTCTTCAAAAGGGACTTTGTGACAGTGTTTGGCACTCCTGGGGTCCGAGTGCCAGGCTAGTTTACCGGGTTCCGGTGGCCGAGGGCAAATCTCTGCGTCTGGGTTTGTTACAAACCCCGAAGTGCGCAGAGAGTTCTCAGCGGGGGCGTTGATCGTTCGCCGGTTGCGCGGTCGCTGGTGGCTGGCCGTGATCAGGCCGGGCGGCAAGCCCGAAGGGCTGTGGGCCCTCCCCAAGGGCAATATCGGCCGCGGTGAGGCTCCGGAGGTCACCGCTCTGCGGGAGGTAACCGAGGAGACCGGGCTCGAGGGTGACCTGCAAGGGAAGCTCGGCGACGTCAGATACGTCTACACGCTGCGCGGGGAACGAATCTTCAAGGTCGTGAGCTTCTTCCTCGTGCGCTACCGGCGCGGGCGGATCGACGACGTCCCGGCCGCGTTCCGTCACGAGGTCGAGGAGGCGCGCTGGCTGCCACTCGAGGACGCTCCGCGCCTGCTCGCCTACGGGGGCGAAAAGGAGATGGCCCGAAAGGCTCTCGCTTCCTTGGAGGAAGACCCCGTATGATCTGCCGGCCTCGGTGGCCATCAAGAGCCGATGTACGCGCTGAACTTCTACTCACCCACGGTCGCCGACCAGCTGCGGAGCCGTCGGAAGACGGCCACCATTCGCGTGGGCGACAAATCGCGGAAGTACAAGAAGGGAATGGTCGTCCAGGTTCTCGTCGGAGCGCGATACGGTCCGCGCAAGAAGATCTTCGATGCGGTCATCGACAAGGTGGAGGTCAAGCCGCTCGCCGACGTCTCTCCGCGTGAGATCGAGCACGACAACCCGGAGATCAGGCGGCCGGACGAGATGGCCAATTGGCTCGGAGCTCTCTACAACCGGCCGATCGGAGCGGAAGACATCGTCACGGTCATCCGCTTCTCCGAGATCCGCGACTCCTAGCGCGACCTTCGGAGGGTGATCGACCAGGTGGTCGTCAGCGTGCCGGTCAAGACGGGCCCGTTCCGGCCCGGCTGGGGTGCGCCGCAGTCCGAGGCGAGGACGACGTCGACGTCACTGGACTCGCCCGGATCGACGCAGTAACGCGCGGCGATCGAGGCACGGAGCGTCTTCGTGCGGGGATTCTCGAACGTTCCTCCGCGGATCGGCTTGTACGTCCGCAGCCCGAAGACCGCGCTGAGGAAGAAGTTGCGGAGGTCGAAGAGCCTGATGTCGCAGGCCGCGGGCGTGCGCACGATCCACGGCGTGTCCACCGGGACGTGCAGCGCGACCTTCTGGCCGAGCCGCATGAGCACGACGCCGGCGTGCGGAAGGAGCGGGTTCGATCCACGACAGTCGTTCCTGAACTCCGGCTTGACGCCGCCGCACGCGCCCGTCGGCCTCTGCACGACGTCGTAGGTCCGCGTCTCACGGCCGGTTAGCGGAACGACACGCCCCCACCTGCCACGGGAAAACGCCTGGAACTCGAATGACCCGGCCTTGCCGCGGGCAGCGATCACCTTCACCGGCCGTGCCGTTCGAAAGGTCTCGTCCTGGACGCCCTTCCCCTGGAACGAGCACTGCAGGTCGGATTGCTCCAGCGTCCACGTGAAGTGCTGCGTTCCGATGACGGTGGCGAGGAAACGCGGCATGCGAGCGGACGCGCTTCCCACGGAGTTCGCCGCCGGCAGCGCCGCGGCGAGGGCTGCGGCGAGACACGCAACCACGCGGAGCATAGTTTGGTGTTCCCAGTTTCAGGGCGTCTGAATCGGCGTACCGAGACGCGGGGCTCGAGCAGCTAGCGGCCGTGCCTGCGGATCGGCGTCCCGAAGAGCTCGCGTGGACGGAGCTCGGCGCCGCACGCCTCGCACTCGACGGCGAAAGCCGAGTTGAAGCGCGCATCGCACGACGGGCAGCGGGAGCGCATCTCGCCTCCGCAGCTCGGACAGGCTGACGGTAGATCCGCCTCCCAATCCTCGAAGTACCGTTGCGCGAAGCCGCACTCCAGGCAAACGGAGACCCAGTCGCCGAGCGTCTTGCGTCGCTCTTCCTTGAGCCAGTCGCTTGGTTTGGCCATGTCGACAATCTACGCGCGAGGCCAAACCGTCCGGCGTCGTTCATCGCCGCTTCTGTCGTTAGAGTTCCCGCCCGATGGCGATCGCCCGCGAAGCCGAGCCGGTCGGCTCTCTCCACGAGATCCGCGAAGCAGGTCTCGACCGCGAGGACCTGCTCGGCATCTACCGCAACATGCTGATCACGCGCGGGATCGAGGAGCGTGGACACATCCTCTACAAGCAGGGAAAGATCCCCGGCTCGTTCTACACTGGGCGCGGGAACGAAGCGTCGTCCGTCGGCGTCGCGACGGCTATGGGCCCAGAGGACGTGGGCACGCCGCTCCACCGCGACATGGGCGTGCACGTCACCCGCGGCGTCGAGCCCTGGCGGATCTTCGCGCAGTACATGGGCCGCGAGGACGGCCCAACAAGAGGCCGAGACGGAAACGTCCACATGGCGGACGCCCAGTTGGGCCTCATCGCCATGGTCAGCCACCTTCCGGCGATGCTCCCGGTGGCCGTCGGCGCGGCGCTCGCCTTCCGGATCCGCAACGAGAAGCGGGTCGCGGTCGCGTGGTACGGCGAAGGCGCGTCCGCGCGCGGCGATACCCACGAGGGCATGAACCTGGCCGGTGTCCGCCGGCTGCCGGTGGTGTTCATCTGCGACAACAACCAGTGGGCCTACTCGACCCCCGCGCACCTCGAGTACGCGTGCGAGACGCTCGCAGACCGCGCTCAGGCCTACGGCTTCGACGGTGTCGTCGTCGACGGAACGGACGTGCTGGCGGTCTACCGCGAGGTCAAGCGCGCGATCGAGAAGGCCCGGGACGGCGGCGGCCCGACCCTGATCGAGTCGATGACCCTGCGCATGGAGGGCCACGCGGTTCACGACGACGCCTTCTACGTGCCCAAGGAGCTCTTCGAGGAGTGGGCGAAGCGCGATCCGATCGAACGGTTCCGCTCCTGGCTTCGCGAGAACGCGGACATGACCGACGAGGAGGAGGACGAGGTCGCCGCGGGGGTCAAGCGCACGCTCAACCAGGCGATCGAGCGCGCTGAGCAGTCGCCGCTGCCCGATCCCTCCAGCGTGACCGAGCGCGTCTTCGCACGCCCCGAGGATCTCGATACTCCGCACCACAAGTAGATGGCCGAGCTGACTTACCTTCAGGCGATCTCCGACGGCCTCCGGCAGGAGATGCGTCGAGACAAGCGCGTCTTCGTGATCGGCGAGGACGTGGGCGTCTACGGCGGGGCCTTCAAGGTCACACTCGGCTTCCAGGAGGAGTTCGGCCCGTGGCGGGTGATCGACTCGCCGCTCTCGGAGACGGCGATCCTCGGCGGGTGCACCGGCGCCGCGATCATGGGCATGCGGCCCGTCGCCGAGATGCAGTTCGCGGACTTCGTCTCCTGCGCGTGGGACCATCTGACGACGGTCGCGGCCAAACAGTTCTACCGCGTGGGTACGCCGATCCCGATCGTCGTCCGTCTCCCATCGGGCGGCGGTTTCTCGGGGGGCCCATTCCACTCGCAGAACCCCGAGAGCTCCTTCGCGCACATCGCCGGCCTGAAGGTCGTCTGCCCGGCGACTCCCGAGGATGCGAAGGGGCTGCTGATCAGCGCGATCGAGGATCCGAACCCCGTCCTCTACTTCGAGCACAAGCACCTCTACCGCCGCATCAAGGCGGAGGTACCGGAGGAGCGCTACACGACGCCGTTCGGCAAGGCGCGCGTCCACCGCGAAGGTGACGACGTCACCGTCGTGACCTGGGGCGCCATGGTCTACACGGCGGACGAGGCCGCACAGCAGCTCGAGGGCGACGGGATCTCGACGGAGATCCTCGATCTCCGGACGATCATCCCCTGGGACCGCAAGGCCGTCCTCGAGAGCGCCCAGAAGACGTCGAAGGTGCTCGTGCTCCACGAGGACACCCGCACGGGCGGCTTCGGCGGCGAGATCGCGGCGACGATCGCGGAGGAGGCGTTCGAGCACCTCGACGCACCGATCAAGCGAATCGCAGCTCCCGATTCCCCGGTGCCGTTCTCCCCGCCGCTCGAGAAGGCGTTCATTCCCCAGGTCGAAGGCGTGGCCGCAGGGATCCGAGAGCTGGCTGAGTACTAGGCCGCATGAGTACGCCCACTGCAGTTGACGTCGTGATGCCCCAGATGGGCGTGTCCGTCTCGGAAGGGACGATCACGAAGTGGCTCAAGCAGGAAGGTGAGGAGATCCAGGCCGACGAGCCACTGCTCGAGATCTCGACCGACAAGGTCGACACGGAGGTGCCGAGCCCTGGCTCGGGCGTCGTGCAGCAGATCCTCATCCAGGAAGGCGAGACCGTCGAGGTCGGGACGAAGCTGGCCGTGATCGGCGCGCCCGGGGAAGCTCCGGCAGAGGCACCGTCGACCGACGGCGCGGCTGCAGAGCAAACGACAACAGAGGCGGCTGCGGAGACTACGGCGGCCTCGAGCGCGGAAACCCCCGCTCCGACGGCTCCCGAGGCTCCGGCGCCGCAGCCCGAACCAGAAGCGCCGCCCGCGCCCGCACCTGCGCAGCCCGCCGCGCCAGATGTCAGCGGCGACGGAAAGAGCTTCGTCTCACCGGTTGTCGCCCGCATCGCCTCGGAGCACGACGTGGACGTCACGCAGGTGCCAGGGACCGGCCGTGGCGGACGGGTGACGAAGAAGGACATCCTGGGCTTCATCGAGAGCGGCGCGCAGGCCGCTGCGCCCGCTGCGCCGGCGGAGCCTGCACCGGCAGCGCCCGAAACGCCCGCCGCTCCTCCGCCCGCTCCGCACGAGCCCGAGGCGGCGGCGCCTCCACATGCAGCTCCGGCTCCACAGCCGCCGGTCGCCGCGCAGCCCGAGGCCGGCGCAGGCGAGACGGAAGAGCCGATGACGGCCATGCGAAAGGGCATCGCCGAGCACATGCGCCGCTCGCTCGATACCTCGGCCCACGTTACGAGCGCGATCGAGGTCGACATGTCGAGGGTCGTCGCGCTGCGGGAGAAGCTCAAGCCCGAGTACCAGAAGAGCTACGGCGTCAACCCGACGTATCTCATCTTCGTGGCCCGCGCCGTGGTCGAGACGCTGAAGGACTACCCCTGGATCAACGGCGAGATCCGTGGCGACAAGATCGTCACCCGGAACTTCGTCAATCTCGGCTTCGCGGTCGAGCTCCAGGACGGCAAGGGCCTCATCGTCCCCGTCGTGAAGTACGCGGAAGGCCTCAACCTGCTCGGACTGGCCAGGTCGGTGACGGACATCGCGGAGCGCGCGCGGAACAAGCAGCTGACGCCGGACGAGGTCCAAGGGGGCACATTCACGATCACGAATCCGGGCGGCTACGGGACGTTCCACGGCACGCCGGTCATCAGCCAGCCACAGGCGGCGATCCTCGGCACCTACGCGCTCGTGAAGCGACCGTGGGTCGTGCAGGACGAGCTCGGTAAGGACGTCATCGCGATCCGCTCGATCATGAACCTCACCCTGACGTACGACCATCGCCTGGTCGACGGAGCCCTCGCAGGCCGGTTCCTTCGCGACCTGAAGCAGCGGCTCGAGTCCTGGGGCGAGTCCGACTACTAGTACAACCCTGGGACGAGCCGGGCTGGCTCGACCTCGCGACCGCCTGGATCGACGAACGGCTTCAGCGGACCGGCGATGTCGAGGTGATGTTGACTCGTCCCTGGTCGGCGATCGTCCGCGTCCCGACTGCCGAGGGAGATGCGTGGTTCAAGGAGAACGCACGGGCATCGGCGTTCGAGCCGGCGCTCACGGAGCTGCTCTCCCGCCGCCGGCCGGACTCACTTCCGGAGCTGATCGCCTGGGAGGGCCCGCGCGTCCTCACGAGGGACGCAGGGCCGAGGCTCCGCAACGTGCTCGACGCCGGTGGGACGCGGCCTTCGTGGGAGGAGCTCCTGCCGCTCTGCGCGGAGTTACAGATCGACTTCATGGACCTCGTCGACGAGGCGCTTGCCCTCGGCACACCCGACGACCGGCCCGAGCTGCTGCCGGAGCGGTACGCACTGCTCGGCGGCGATCGCAGCGAGCCCGTGCGTGTCGCCGCCGAGCGGCTCGCGGGCTCGGTTCCGCTCACAGTGGCGCACATGGAGGCGCACGACGGCAACATCTTCGTCCGCGGCGGCCGGGCGGTCTTCATCGACTGGGCCGAGGCGGTGGTCACCCATCCCTTCGTCGGGCCGTTGCTCGCGCTTCGCTCGGCGACGGAGCGCCTGGACTACGAGCCGGGGTCGCCGGAGGTCGAGCACCTGCGCGATCTCTATCTCGAGCCGTTCACGACGTTCGCTTCGCTCGCCGAGCTTCGCGAGCTCTTCACCGCCGGCTATCTGCTCTTCCCGATCTCACGAGCCGACGTCTGGCGTCGGACGCTCGAAGGACAGCCCCAGGAGGTCCTGGAGGACCTTGGCGACCCGATCAACGGCTGGCTCGAGATCCTCGGGGAGCTCGTAGACGGCACGACGACACTTGGCGGCGCCTGACGCTGATCGGACTGGTATAGGATCCCCGATCCGAATGCGGCGCCTTCTCGCCTCCCAGACCCTGCTCGTCACCATGATCGGCCTCGCCATGGCCGCTTGCGGCGGCGGAGGCGGCGAGAGCGAGGCTGAGAAGGAAGCGGAACGCGGACGAAGCGAAGCGTTCGCGCCGATCTGCGAGATGACGGCGATGAGCGGCCCGACGGGCCTCCCTGCCGACTTCCCCGTTCCCGCCGAGGTCACCTTCGTGAAGTCGGAGAAGGCGGGGCCCTCGCGGATCGTCGAGGGCTGGGCAGAAGACGACATGGAGAGCCTCTACAACGAGTGGCACGACCAGTTCGAGTCGAGCGACTACAAGATCACCTTCGACGAGCGCGAGGAGCACGACGCCGAGATCTCGTTCGAGGACGGCGGCCAGAGCGGGCAGGTCAAGCTCGCCGACGAGTGCGGTGAGAGCGGCCGCGTCTACGCCCGCGTCACAAGCCGTCCCACCGGCTAGCCTCAGGTACATGTCCGAGCTCCAGGGGAGCTGCCAGTGCGGCGGAGTCGCCTTCGTGGTGAAGGAGCCCTTCACCACGCTGTCCTTCTGTCACTGCGCGACCTGCAAGAAGATCTCGGGCGGCGTCGGCACGGCGAACGGCGGAGTTCCTACGGAGGCGATCCGCATCACGAGCGGCGAGGACCTCATACGCACGTACCAGCCCGAGGAGGGGAGTGCCAAGACGTTCTGCTCGGTGTGCGGCTCCAATCTCTTCGGCGGCGGCTGGCCGGAGTCCGAGCGCACAAGCGTGAGGCTGAGCGCGATCGATTCGCCGTTCGAGCAGCGGCCCAGGCGGCACCTCTACGTCCGGTCGGTCGCTCCCTGGGAGACGCTCCCCGATGACGGGCTGGAGCGGTACGAGGCTGGAGCTCCGTGAGCCGCGGCGCGTACTTGCTGAACCTCGGGACCGTTCCCTACCTGGAGGCCTGGCAGCTCCAGCGGTCCCTCGCTGCTGCGGTGTCGCAGGGCGCGATTCCGGACACGGTCATGCTCCTCGAGCACCCGCCTGTCATCACGCTCGGGCGGCGCGCCGAGGCCGCTGAGCTCCACATCCCCGACGGCGCCGAGGTCGAGATCGTGGAGACGGATCGAGGGGGTAAGTCGACCTACCACGGCCCCGGGCAGCTCGTCTGCTACCCGATCCTCGACCTCACCCGCCATGGAGAGGACGTCAAGAAGTACTGCCGCGACCTCGAAGCGTCAATAGCCCGAACGCTGATCGCGTTCGGGCTAGAAGCAAAGACAATCGACGGTCTGACGGGAATCTGGCTGACACCGCCTCCCAGAAAGATCGCAAGTATCGGAGTGCACATCACCAAGTGGGTGACGACGCACGGGTACGCGCTCAACGTCGACCTCGATCCTGCTCCCTTCACGGAGTGGATCACGGCCTGTGGGCTGGAGGACACTGCGTTCACGACGGTGGCCCGCGAGCTCGGCCGGCCGGTGTCGGTCGAGGAGGTGCGCCCCCGCGCCGCCGCGGCGCTCGAGGAGGTCTTCGGCCTCGCGTTCGAGGAGCTCCCGGCCGAGGCCGGCCACGGCCTCTGGCCGCAGCCGCTGCACGAGAAGCTCGCCGTCTAGAAGTCCGGGAGCCAGCCCTCCTGGTAGGCGACGCGGCTGGGGGCCGGAGAATCATCGTACGCGGCCTGCGGATCGGCCGTCTCCTTCTTCGCCGAGACGCCGTGCTCGGCGGCCGTCTTCGAGACGGGGTAAACGATCCCGCTACGGCCGCGGCCGCGCGCGCCGACAGCCAGAACGATCGCCGGGCCGTCGCCTGCCGCAACGATCATGTGATTCGTCTCCGGCGGGCAATGGACGAAATCCCACGCCTTCAGCTCGCGTTCCTCGTCCTCGACGATCAGGACGCATGTGCCGGCGAGGACGAGAAAGTCCTCCTGTGCTTTCTCACGGTGGTAGAGGCCCAGGCTTTGCCCCGGCTCGAGGATGTTGATGTTGATCCCCAGTTGACGAAAGGCCCGTTTGCCCTCGAAGTTGCAGGTTTTTCCGAAGGTTGGGAAGTCCCGCCAGCGCGCGTCGCGGGCGTTGACCACGAACCACCCGTCAACGTCGGCGACGAGGCCGAACTTCGTCTCCCTGAGCGGCGCCTCGGGCATCCGCCGGAGTCTAAGGCCGGAGGTCACCCGTAGACTTCCCGGCGTGAAGTCGCTGCCAGTCGCGAACCGACCTCGCCGGCCGCCGTGGATGAAAGTCCGCGCGCCGAGCGCCGATTCGCAGTACTTCGACGTCCGCAAGCTGATCCACGGAGCGAGCCTGCACACGGTCTGCGAGGAGGCTCGCTGCCCGAACATCGCCGAGTGTTGGGGGCGGGGGACAGCGACGTTCCAAATCCTCGGCGACACGTGCACGCGGGCCTGCCGCTACTGCTACGTCCACTCCGGGCGGCCGGAGCATCCGCCCGACCCGCTCGAGCCGCTGCGGCTGGCCAATACTGCGGCGCAGATGGGGCTCGAGCACGTCGTCGTAACGTCGGTCGACCGCGACGACCTCGACGACCGCGGCGCCGGGCACTTCGCCGCCACCATCCGCGCGCTCAAGCGCAAGGCGCCGCACGTGAGTGTCGAGGTGCTGACGCCGGACTTCCTCGGCGTCGAGGAGGAAGCGCTTCGGACCGTGCTCGCCGAGCGTCCAGAGGTCTTCAACCACAACATCGAGACCGTCCGCCGCTTGCACAGGAGCATGCGGGGGGCCAAAGCGTCCTACGACAAGGCGCTCTGGCTGCTCCAGCGGGCGAAAGAGCTCGCGGATTATCCGGTGCTGACGAAGTCCGGGATCATCGTCGGGCTCGGCGAGACGAACGACGAGGTCGTCGAGACCATGCGCGACCTCCGGGCCCATGGCGTCGACGTCGTCACGATCGGCCAGTACCTGCAGCCCTCGGCGAAGCACGTGACGATCGACCGCTGGGTGCACCCGGACGAGTTCCGCTGGTTCCGCGAGCAGGGCGAGGCGATCGGGTTCGGCTCTGTGTTTTCAGGTCCGTTGGTCCGTTCGAGCTATCGGGCGGACGAGCAGCGCCACGCAGCCGAGACGGGGCGAGGGGCGGTGGCGTATTGATGGTGGTGCTCGCCGTCGCTGTTGCCCTCGTGCTTTCTCTGTCCGCGTCGGACGCCGGCAACCGCGCGGATTCAGCATCCGCAGCGAAGCCGCAGCTCAGAGTCGTCGACCTGTCGCCGTTCGCCGTCGTCGGGACCGGGTTCAAGGCGGGCGAAACGGTTCGCGTGACTGTGCGCGCCCGAGGAGGGTCTGCGTCGACGACCGACGACGCGGCCGCTTCGGGCCGGGTGGAAGTCCGCTTCCCCCGCATGAAGCTCGGCAGGTGTCCCGAATACGTGATCTCGGCTCGGGGCGACAAGGGCAGCCGCGCGGGCCTCAGGAGTATTCCGCGGCCCTGCGGCATCGACCCCCGCGGCTCTCAGTAGAGAGCCGAAGGGCCGCCCGGAGGCGGCCCTTCGAATCGGCGCGTTCGGTAGCGCGGTTTACGGGAGCTTCAGCGACCAGGCGCCGAAGCCGTGCGTCGTCACGTACATGACGCGATTGTTCTGATCGATTACGAGGTTCGGCACCGGCGTCACCGGCAGGCCGGGCTTCGCAGACGTCCAACCGGTTTGCGGACGCACACGCTCGATGAGACCGAAGTCCGTACCGGCGTAGAGAACGCCCTTCTGCTCGTCTCGCTCGATCGTCGAGACCGGCAGATCTCCGAGTGCGTGCGGTCCCGTGCCGTCCAGGTTCGTGAATGTCGCCACGCCCGTGGACGGATTGAACTGCACATCGAAGATGTGACCCGGCGTCGTCGGTGTCACAGCGTTGTAGCCGCTGTAGGTGATGTAGGCGTGATACGGATCCGACGGGTCGACGTAGATGTCCGACGGGTAGCGTGGCGGGTCGACCTCCGACGTCTGGTCGATCCGCTTCCAGACGATCGAAGCGGCATCAGCTGCGCCGGCGTTCGTGGTGATGAAGATGCGGCCGGCGCTGGTTCCCGCCCAGACGACGTTCCGATCCGACGGCGCCGGGGTGTTCATCGAGATGTGGCCGCCGGAGCGATCCTCGCCCCACGGGTACGGGGCCGGACAGGGCACCGTCCACGGCGAGCCTGGGCTACCGGCCGGCGGACACGCTGCTGCCGGGCCGTAGGTGAGCCGGCCCGGGTGGCCCGGATCGCCCATCGGCTTCCAGTCGTCGCACACGTCGATCGCCGGCTGGTACGTGCCGTTCTCGTCGATGTCGCCGTCCCCGATCCAGAGGTTGCAGTGCTCCTTCACGGCTGCGTACGGGAAGGCGGGATTGACGCCGCCGTTCAGAGACCGGAACACGTGCTCCCGGCCGGTGAACATCAGCTTGCTGACCCGGGGGTGGAACAGCGTCGGGGCGCTGAACGCCACGAGCTCCCGGTTGTAGCGGAACGGCGCTGCCCCGGTGGTCAGAAGCGTGTCGGCGATCCAGAACCCAGCCTGCTGGTTTCGGGGCTCATCCAGAGCGGCGATCGAGCCGTTCTGCCACGAGAGCATCGAGTAGTTCGCGTCCGTGGCGTCGAAGCCGTTGTACATGCCGTCGGCGACGAACGTCTCGATCCACGTCTTCGTGCCAGGAACCCGCATCCACGAACCGTTGTCCTGCGCTCCCGCGGCGAGCTCGCCCGGGCGGTTCGGGTTGAAGGTCATCTGGTAGAAGTGGAGCGTGTTCAGTCCCTTGTTGATGGACTGAAGGCGCTCGGGGATCCGGCTCGTCACCGCCTGACACGTCGCCAACGCGGCCCCGGTCAAGTGGTGCACGGCGGTGCAATCGCCTGAGTCGTCGACGAAGTTGCCGTTCGACCGGATGATCCCTCCGTCGCTCGTCTCGAGGAACTGCTTCCAGTCGTTCGGGTTCGTCACGATGGAGTGCTGGTCGGGATGGCCTCCGTGCGGCTGCAGGTTGTCCGTCGCGTCGTAGGTCATGTCGGTGAACGACACGCCGGCGTTCGTCGACAGCAGAATGGCCCGCCCGTTCGACGTACCGGAGGCCGCCTGGTTGTAGGCGTTCGCGCCGAGCAGGTAGACGGTGTCGGCGTTGAACGCCGAGCCGTCCGCCTTCTTGGGCACGTACACATAGTTGTCGTAGTTGCACTGCGGGTCGCAGTAGGCGGTGCTCGTGTTGTTCGTGAGCTCGGTAAACGTCGCAGCGCCGGTGCGAACGCTGTCGCTTCGGAAGAACCTGGCGGTCAGGCTCCCGCCGCCGCCGGCGCCGACGTACATCCGCGTCGCGCCGTTCGGCAGCGCCACGACGTCGAACTCGTCACGCTCGACCCCTGCGCCGCTGGCGGGATCGATCGGGGCGGCCAGCGGTGCGAAGATCTGCGTCCACGTGCCCGGGTCGCCGTTCTGGTTCGACCGCCAGATGCCCTTCGCGAAGAAGGACGCGTACACGGTGTTCGGATCGACCGGATCGAATGCGATCCGCCGTGCGCCGCGCGGCGAGCATGCCGTCTGCCCCAGGAACACTTCCCTCGGGGTGGACGACGTGCAGTTCGTCGGGTTGCCCTGGCTGACGAGCTCGAAGGTCTGCCCGCCGTCAGTCGAGCGCCAGAGTCCGAAGTGCGGAGCACCCGGGATGTCCACGCCGCGATTGACGCCGGTGCAGCACGTGCTGCTCATCCCCCGCGAGCCCTGAGCGCCAGAGCCGATGAAGATGGTGGACGAGTCGCCCGGCTTGACCTGGATCGAGCCGATCCCGCGGCCGTTGAAGTACGCGCTGCCGAGCGGGCCGCTCCAGTGGTCGCCGCCGTCCTTCGACTTGTAGAAGCCGACGCCGGCGAGGCAGCCACTCCGGCAGATGTTCGGCTCACCGGTTCCGGCGTAAATCGTGTCGCTCGTTGAATCGTTCGGGTCGAGCTCCAGCGCAGCGGTGTTGTTGAACTGGAACTCCGACGAGAGGTATTCCCACTTCGGTTCTGCTGCGAGCACGTTGTCCGTTCGCCAGACCCCGCCACCGGCGTTCGCGATCCAGTAGCGGCAGCTCGACGGGCCGCAGTTCGGGTCGATGACGCTGTGCGCAGTTCGACCGGCTGCGACGTACTCGTTCGGAACGTAGACGTACCGGTTGCGGAATGGATTAAGTGGGTACACGGCGTTGTCCGGCCCGAGGTTCGTCCACTGCCCGTGATCGCCGAGCTTCGCGGCGGAATTGCCGCGGGACTTGAGCGTCTTCCAGTCCGAGCGGCTCTCGGCGATTGCCGCCAGCGGGATGTCGGTGCCCGGCGACGCGTGCATGTACCAGTCCAGCGCGCCGTCTCCGGTCCCTTCGCCTGCCGCCTCACCCTGCTCGTACTGGGGCTCGCCCGGAGCGAACCTCGTCGAGGATGCAAGCTTTTGTTTCAGCGCCGGCGACATCGCCCCACTCTCGACGGCTTGTGCCAGCTGCACCGTCGGCGCCGACTGCGTGGACGAGCCGCTCAGGAGCATCGCGGCAACTAGTGCCACTGCGATGAGCCCGGCTGCAGCGCCGAGTCGTAGAGCGAGCCCACGCGGGCGACGCTGATGGATCGCGTCCCTCAATGACATGCGCGTCCTCCTCGGATTCATCGATCGCAATCGCAGGCGTTCCAGCACGCCTGCGTCTCGGGAGAGGCTTCGCTCCAGCCGGTCGACGAGCTCGGCGTTCAGGCTTCGCCCCGACCGGTCGGCCGCGGCTTTCAGCTGCTCTCGGAGGCGCTGAGGCATCCGGAGCAGGAAGCGATATCTCTCCTCTCCCACGGAAGCGCGGGGATATTGCACGATCTAGGGCCAAATATCAAGTAGGCAACGGCGCGTGATATCACGCACACGAAAGCTTGATATTCAAAGCCATCTCTGTCAGGGTTCCCCGGCTTGGCCAGGGAGAGGTTCAGATTTCTTCTTCGCATGCCCGTGGAGTTGCGCGAGCGACTTCTCGAGGCCGCGAGCCAGTCGGATCGCAGCCTGAACTCTGAGATCGTCCACCGACTCGAGCAGAGCTGCAGACCCAGCTTCGCCGGCCGAGCCGCAGCGGCACTGCGCACCGTGCCGGGAATTCGAGGGGAGAGCATGATGAGAGGCAAACGGCTACGACCGGTACTCGCCGTACTCGGCGTCCTGGTCGTGGCGTTCATTGCGGCCTTGCTCGCGGCGGTCACAGGGCCGTCGAAGTCGACGTCGCCGTCTCCGATCGTGAACGCCGGCGAGCTCCCGCCCGCGCTTGCTCGCCATCTGGCCACGACCCAGGGCGTAGAAACGGAGGAGGGGCCCGGGTCCGCCGGCGAGGCCGAGTTCCGCGAGCGGGCGTATCCCGACAACACGATCTCTGTTGCTGAGATGAGCGGTGCTAGAGCCGCGTTTGCAAGCACGGAGAATCGACACTCGAACAGGGGCCGCGAGAAGAAGGGTGAGTGGACTCCGGTCGGGCCGAGCAGAGCTCTGTACCCGTTCGAACGGTTCCGCAACGCGTTCCTCTACGTTCCGAACGAATACGTCGCGGCTGGGCGCACGACATCGATCGCGCTCAGCTCGCGCTGCAAGCCGCATCACTGCGTGGCATACGTCACGGCCTCGGGGGGCGGCGTCTGGCGGACGAAGAACGCACTGAGCGCGCATCCTCGCTGGAAGTACCTCGGCGGGCCGCTGGGCATCAACGCCGGAGGCTCCGTCGTGATCGACGAAAACGACCCGAGCGACAACACCGTCTACGTCGGCACCGGCGAGGCCAACATCTGCGGCTCGGGCTGCGTGGCCGGCACTGGTCTTTACCGGTCGAGGAACGGCGGCGTGACGTGGACGAACCTCGGCCGGCCCGACTTCCAGGGCAAGGGCATCGGTTCGATCGTCATCGAGCCGGGCGACCCGAAGACGCTCTACGTCGGGTCGACCACGGCCCTTCGCGGCCTCTCGTCCGTTTGCTGCTCCGGCGTCACGCGGCCGGTTCCCGGCATTGCCAAGTGGGGTCTCTACAAGTCCACGGACGCCGGGCAGACCTGGAGCTTCATCCACAACGGCTCGGCGAATGTCGCCGATTGCACCGGCACGATCACCGAGTTCAACAACGGAACGCCCTGCTCGCCGCGCGGCGTCCGGCAGGTGGTGCTCGACCCGTCCAACCCGGACATCGTCTACGCCGCGTCCTACGCGCGCGGTGTGTGGCGGTCGAACGACGCGGGCGCGACCTGGGTGCAGATCAAGCAGGCGGTCCTCCCGCCGGTGAACGTCTTCCAGGCTCGGGATGCAATGGCAGTCACCACGCTCCCGAACGGCAAGACGCGCATGTATCTCCACGAGGGAAGCAACAGCGTGCAGGAGCAGAAGACGAACCTCTGGGCGTCCCGTCTGTGGCGGAGCGATGACGTGGCGACCGGGACGCCGACGTTCACGGACATGTCGAGCGCAGACCCGGCCCAGCCCGGCTTCGCCTTCCGCGGAAACTGTGACCCGCAGTGCTGGTACGACCTGTTCATCTACAGCCCGCCCGGGCATCCCGACATGGTCTACGTCGGCGGCGACTACTCCTACGGAGAGACGGTCGCGAACAAGCGCGGCGTCGTGCTCTCGCAAGACGCCGGCGTCAGCGGAACCGACATGACCTTCGACGGCACGGACATGCTGCATCCGAACGGCATCCACCCGGACCAGCACTTCCTGGTCACGGTCCCGGGCAAGCCGTTGCAGTTCATCGAGTCCGGTGACGGCGGTGTCGTCCGGTCGAGCGGTCAGCTCGTCGATCGCTCCTCGTGGTGCGACGATCCGAACCGCGCGCTCTCAGGAGCGACACTGGCGCGGTGCAAGCAGATGCTCTCGGCGATCCCGTCGAGGATCGACAGCCTGAACGACGGCATGTCGACCCTGCAGTTCATGAGCCTCTCGGTGAGCCCGCACGACGTGAACCTGCTCCAGGGCGGAACACAGGACAACGGCACCTGGCAGAACAACGACAACCGGACGACGTGGCTGAACACGATGATCGGCGACGGTGGCCAGTCAGGCTTCGACGCTGGTATCCCCGGCTTCCGGATGCACACCTTCACCGGGCCATCGCCGGACGTGAACTTCGACAACGGCGCCTTCGAGCAATGGATCTGGACGGGCGATCCGCTCGGCGGCGCGGTGAACGGTCCGAGTGAGTTCTACTCGCCGTTGATCACCGATCCGGTGGTGAGCAAGACCATGTTCGCCGGCACCGGCCTCACCGCCTATCGCACGAAGACCGCCGGTCTCGGTAATCGAACGCTTGCCGAGGCTCAGGCGATTTGCAACGAGTGGACCGGAACCTTCGCCGCCACCTGCGGTGACTGGGAACGGCTCGGCCCCAACCCCCTCACGGGCGCCTTCTGGGGCGACCGCGGGGGCCCGGCCACGTCGGTGAACGCAATCGAGCGGACGACTGGCGACACCTCGACGGCGTGGGCGGCGACGAATACGGGACGTGTCTTCGTCTCGAAGAACGTCAACGCCGACCCCGCGTCGGCGGTGACCTGGACACGCGTGGACCTCCCGACGACTCCGGGCCGCTTCGTCAGCAGCATCTACATCGATCCTCAGGATGGAAACCACGCCTGGGTCTCATACAGCGGCTACGAGGTGAACACGCCGGCGACACCAGGCCACATCTTCGAGGTTCACTTCAACCCGACGACCGGCACGGCCACGTGGGCCGATCGCTCGTACAACTGGGGCGACCTGCCTGCGACCGACCTTGTCCGCGACGACGTGACGGGTGATCTCTACGCCGCCTCGGACCTCGGCGTGGCCATGCTTCCAGCCGGCAGCACGAACTGGGTGCTCGCGGCTCGAGGCATGCCGAATGTCGAGGTACCGGGCCTGACGATCGTGCCGAAGGAGCGAGTGCTCTACGCCGCGACACACGGCCTCGGCGCCTGGAAGCTGAACCTGAACCGCAAGTAGCTCGAGTGAGTCGCAAGGGGAAAGGCCGCCCGAGGGCGGCCTTTCCCCTGCGCCGAACGTAAAGAAATAGTTGTCTCTATCTCGATTCGAGGCTACGATCCTGCCCGGTCTGAGATTCGGACCACGACGGAATCCCACACTTAGGAGGGGTATCTCAGTGAGTAAGGCATTGCGCCTGCTCGGCGCTGCGGCCGTGTTCGCGGTCGTTTTGGTGCCGTCGGCGCTCAGTGCAAGCGAACCAAACAAGACGGCGACGGCGAACGCCGTTTCCGACCATTTCCCGAGCCCGCAGGGCGAGAAGCAAGCTGCCCTTCGCCAGGCGGGGCTCGAGCAGAAGCTGGCCGGGAAGATCTCCGCGAACACGAAGGTCGCGAAGGTCGCGAAGGGCCAGTACGTCGAGCTTGCCCGTGAGGGCGAGGACCCGATCTGGACTGTTGTCGGTGAGTTCGGCACCGCCCAGGCGACCCACAACCACGGCGCGCTCGGCACCATCAACCACGGCGGCACACCTGGGCCGCTGCACAACCAGATCCCGAAGCCCGACCGGGCTGTCGACAACACGACGATCTGGAAGGCTGACTTCAGCCGACAGCACTACCTCGACCTCCTGTTCAAGGAGGGGCCGGGCGTCAACTCGATGCGCGAGTTCTACATCGAGCAGTCGCAGAACCGGTACGCAGTGAACGGCGACGTGACCGACTGGGTCCAGGTCCCGTTCAACGAGGCGGCGTACGGGTCGAACTACTGCGGCTCGATCGTCTGCGTGCGTGACGTCCAGCGCTTCCTCGAGGACTCGTTGAACGCGTGGTACGCCGGACAGATCGCTGCCGGCAAGACCAACGCGCAGATCAACGAGTACCTGTCGCGGTTCGACAAGTGGGACCGCTACGACTACGACCACGACGGCAACTTCACCGAGCCGGACGGCTACATCGACCACTTCCAGTCGCTCCACGCCGGTGAGGGCGAGGAGACCGGCGGCGGCGCCCAGGGCACCGACGCCATCTGGAGCCACCGCTCATTCACGAACGTCGCCGGGGCAGGCGTTGTCGGCCCGCCCTTCAACAAGTTCGGCGGCGTCCCCGTCGGCGGCTCGAACTACTGGGTCGGCGACTACACGATCGAGCCGGAGAACGGCGGCGTCGGCGTGTTCTCGCACGAGTTCGCGCACGACCTGGGTCTGCCGGACGAGTACGACACGTCCGGGAACGTCGGCGGCGCCGAGAACTCGACGGGCTTCTGGACGATCATGTCCAGCGGCTCGTACGGGAACGACGGCACCGAGGACATCGGCTCGAAGCCGATCGGCTTCAACGCGTGGGACAAGTTCCAGCTCGGCTGGCTGAACTACGAGGTCGCACGCGCGGGCGAGAAGTCCGAGCACAAGCTCGGCCCGTCCGTCTACAACACGAAGCAGGCCCAGGGCGTCTTCGTCGTCCTGCCTCCCTCATTGAACGAGACGACCCTGACGCTTGGGACGCCTCCCACGGGGGCGAACGCGTGGTACAGCACCGCGGGCAACGACCTCGACGTCACGATGACGCGCGACGTCACATTGCCGGCGGCGCCCTCGATCAACCTCAGCCTGAAGGCGTGGTACGAGATCGAGACCTGTTGGGACTACGCGTACCTGCGTGTCTCCACCGACGGGGGTGCCACGTACACGAACCTGCAGACGAACGTGTCCGACTCGGGCAATGAGAACGGGCAGAACTTCGGTAACGGCATCACGGGCATCTCGGGTGCCCCGAAGCAGTGTGACGCCGTCTCGGGCAACCCAGCGTGGGTTCCGGTGACCGCCGACCTAACGCCGTATGCCGGCAAGACGATCAAGCTGCAGGTCCGCTACTGGACCGACGGCGCGGCTGTCGGCCGCGGCTTCGAGTTCGACGATCTCGCGATCACCGCCGGGGCCACGACGGTCTTCTCGGACGGCGCGGAGAACGGTGCCAACGGCTGGACGCTCAACGGCTTCCGGACCACGACCGGCAGCGAGACCACCGAGCATCCGCACTACTACCTGGCCGAGAACCGGCAATACACCGGGTACGACGACGGTCTTCGGACCGGCCCGTACAACTTCGGCTTCCTCAACACGATGCCGGATTACGCGGAGCGGTTCCGCTACCAGGACGGCGTGCTGATCTGGTACTGGAACACGGCATTCACGAACAACAACGTCGGTGACCACCCGGGCAAGGGTCTGATCCTTCCGATCGACGCCCGCCCGGGGATCCTGCACTGGAGCGATGAGTGGATGATGCGGCCACGGCTGCAGTCCTTCGACTCGACCTTCGGTCTCCAGCCGACCGACGCGACGACGTTCCACAAGAACGGCGTGCCGACGACGATCCCGTCACGGCCCGCAGTTCCGGTGTTCAACGACCTCCAGAGCTACTGGACGGCGAACGACGGGCACGTCCACGGCGACGAGCCCGACCACTACCAGCCCGGCTGGTCGAGCGTGGATGTGCCGAAGTCCGGCACTCAGATCCGCGTGAAGAGCGAGACGCCGGGTGGCTTCACGCAGATCGAGGTCAGCCCGGTCAAGTAGTTCCGGTCTGATCTGACGTCAAGACGGGCGGGGCCGAAAAGCCTCGCCCGTCCTCGTTCAGTCGCGGGGCGGCGGGATGCAGGGCCGCGTCTGCGTCATGCGCATGATCGCGGCGCTGCCATCGTCGCCGCGGGCCCGCACGGCGAAGGCGGCGGCGCAAGGCTGGTCAGCCAGGCGGAATGTCGCCCGAAAGCTCCCGTTGCGGGCAATCGTGCGAATCACTCGCGGGCCGAGGCCCGTTGCGGCGACCAGCGTGACCCGCTCACCTGGACGAAACCCCTCGCCGCGTACGACAAGCGGCTGACGATCGAGGAGCTTCAGCGTCGGCCGAGCGGCTCCTGCCGTCGACGCGACAGCCGCCGCGACCGTAAGCGCCAAGACAACTGCAGCTCCTGCGCTTCGCATGGCGGGAGCGTACCGCCTCTCCCGCCGCAGGCGCCTAGCCGTGCGGTTTTGCCATCGAGCGGTAGTCGAGCGCCTTGTCGAGGGTTTCCTCGTCGACGCCCGCCTCACGGGCGACCTCTCGGAGCGGCCGGCCGCTCGCGGCCGCCTCCTTGACGATCTCCGTGCCTCGGTCGTAGCCGATGTACGGGTTGAGCGCCGCCGAGGCGGACAGCGTCAGCTCGGCGTAGCGCTCGCACACTTCGCGATTCGCCTCGATCCCGTCCACACACTTGTCTGCGAGCAGCCGTGAGGCCGCCGACATCAGGCGGATCGAGTCGAGCAGGTTGCGGGCGATCATCGGGACGAAGACGTTCAGTTCCAGGTGGCCCTGCATGCCGCCAACGGTGATCGCCTGGTCGTTCCCGATCACCTGCGCAGCAACCTGGGTGACCACCTCGGGGATGACCGGGTTCACCTTCCCCGGCATGATCGAGCTCCCCTTCTGGAGCTCCGGCAGCCTGATCTCGCCGAGGCCGGCACGAGGTCCGGAGCCGAGCAGGCGAAGGTCGTTCGCGATCTTCGTCAGCGAGACGGCCACCGTCTTGAGCGCGCCTGAGGCCTCGACGAGGGAGTCGCGCGCAGCCTGCGCCTCGAAGGGGTCGGCCGGAGGGCTGATCCGGAGCGAGTTCTCGTCGGCGAGCCGCGCACGAACCCGCGCGGCGAACTCGGGATGGG
>Ga0081455_10002411_pt1 | contig 22324 bp, 35 predicted proteins | sample TabmetS3T2R1_FD_70207 | JGI IMG/M metagenome (GOLD analysis project Ga0081455, IMG submission 70207) | Tabebuia heterophylla rhizosphere microbial communities from the University of Puerto Rico - S3T2R1 | ecosystem: Host-associated > Plants > Roots > Rhizosphere ...
TCCGTCAGCTTCTGAGCGGATTGCTGTGCTCGACAGTCGTCCGGCTGGGTTGCGAGGGCGCGACGAGGCTCGCAATTGATGAAGAAGCACAGGTCTGGTCCCGCGGCTCATTGCGCGACATCAACCTCGACGGTGTGATCTTCATGGGCATGTGGCTCCAGACTCGGGATGGGCGCGCCCGTGAAATAACCTAGAGCGCCAGGATGCAGCGGGATGCGCGAATCAGGCGGCTCCGAGGTCGAAGCCCTCGGGAGCAGCAATTCGGGAAGAACGTCGCGGCTCTTGTCGAGGGCTTCGGCGATTAACCACGCATGCCGTGCTACAAAGTCGTCGCGGCAGGCCAACAAGAACTCTCCGATGCCAACGATGGTAAACAGCTTTACTGGTCCATGCTCGGCGAAGGGAGGCCGCCCTTGCCGAAGGGCCGCCGCATCGTCGCGCCGCATGAGCGCCACGTCCATCTGGTGCGAGCTGATTAGGCTGGCGATGCGCTCCTTGTTCGGCGCCCTGCTCACCTGAGCCTTGCTGCTGGGCAAACGATCCGCAAGGACTTCAGCAACCCGCTTGCCGAGCTCGAACGAGGGAGGATCGGTGCGCGAGGTCAGGATGAGCAGGTAGCGCCGGCGGTAGACGCCCCATTGGCCATAGGGAGCGTGGCCACAAAACAATATGGCTGCGGCGCCGGCCGCCGCCTTGCGGAGGAATTGCCGGCGGCACGGCCTCGCGGCTACCTCAGGGCCTTCGATCTTGTGCCACACGCTATTTCTTGCGGAATATGGTCGTCGGCAGGATGGCGGAGACCGCGTAGTTCGGCACGTCGACGACATTGCCTATGCGCAGGTCAGCGGCCACGCTCGCCACGACGTAGGCCTGCTCCGGCGTCAGACCCTTCTCGCGGACCATCCAGTCGATCAGCTCGATCAGCGCGTTGCGTGCCGCCAGCATCAGATCCTCCGAAAGGTTCTCGAGCGGGCCGATTTTCTGGCTATCGAGATAGGTATGGTACGGTGGGATCTCGCCCTTGGCTTTCAGCGGGAAGCCGGTGGTGGCGTAGAACTCGGTCGGCGCCAACCGGATGAGCTGATCGCCACCCTCGAAGTGCGGGACTTTGACCTTCGCAGCTTGCCCCTTGCGAATCTCGGTCACCAGTGTGACCGTCGCCCCCATCTCAATCGCCGTACCGGAGACTTCGCCATCACCTTGGGCGAAATGGACATCGCCGACAAACAAGCCACACCCGTCCACGAAGCAGGGCAGCAGCAGCGTCGTGCCCACCACCATTTGCTTGATATCCATGTTGCCACCGTTCTCTCGGGGCGGAATGGTGCGCAGGCACTCATTTTTACTGCTTCCGTTCTGACCGCACACCTCACTGGGCAGCGCGCCGAGTGGCTGCGGCGTCAGCGCGACGCCACCCGCGCTTTGCAGCGCCGCCTCTCGAGAGAGAATCGTGGCCACCTCGGGCTGGCCGGGCAGCACCCCGACCGTACCCATAAAGCCGTTAAAGGGGATGACGACACCCGGGATCTGGTCGGAGACCGCCTCCTTGCGGTTGAGTTTCCAATTGGCGATGAAGGGCTTGGTGAAGCGATCGCGCAGGAAACCGAAGCCGGGAACGATCACGGTGTAGCCGTAGTCGTCGGGCTGTACGTCGAGGAGTGTCACCGCTAGCACGTCCCCGCGCTGGGCACCCTCGATGAAGACCGGGCCGGTGAGCGGATGCACGAGATTGAGATCGGCCGCCGACACATCCTCAGGCTTGGAGCCGAGGTTGAAATCGGAGTCGAAGGCGTCGCGAGTTTCAAAGACGATATGCTGACCGGGGTTGGCGCGGCTCACCGGCTTGATGGCCGGGTGCATGCGGTTCATGCAGTTCTTGTCATCGACGCAATGTGCGCCGGTCTTCGCGACGCGCGCAACCTGCCATGCCTTGACCGACGTCGTATCCGCATGCGCTGCGGTTGCGCTGAGCAGCAATGTCGCGGCCGCAGTGAGGCTCCAGAATTGACCGGATTGCATCATTCGCTCCTCCCTCAGCAGACTTTGTGACCCTATTCTGGTCGGGACGATCGGCAACGCTAGGCGCCCGGCGGCATGATCAGGCGATCAATATTTCGTCCTGACGACCGTCCAGCGAAGCTACTCCCTTTTGGGGGCGGGTGCCAACCACCATGGGTCGGCAAAACAACGACCTCGGCTCCGCCATGGCGTTGTTGTCGGTCCGGCATTCCCTTGTCCTCAAATGTGTTAGCGTTTTCAGCGGCGCTGATACGATCACCGAAATGAACCGCGCCAGGCCGGTCGGCAACTCGGCGATGCCGTGGCACCTTCCAGGGGATGGGAGATGCGCCTTGCAAGCTCGCAAGCTTCGGCGCGCTGGCCCTGATCGCCCCAGTCGGAAGCCTGACCGCGCTGGGGACGCTGAGTGACAACAGAAATTGGCACGTGCCGCCGAAGTCTGCGGCGCCGTAACGACTTGGTCTCCGCTTTTCCGATGACGTTTGATCGTGCCGGCGAGAAATAAACGCAGCGGAACACACACGTTTGACTTTGAAAGGCTATGACACGCGAGGCGGTATCGGCCGCATGGCCACCTAAGGGCCAATTTCACCAATCGCCGGATTTGTTGCCGGCTGATCGTTCGTGATGCGCTTGCCGGAGTGGCTTTGGCAGTTCTACGCAGCCAGCTAAGGTGGCGCATGATCGGGTCACCCACACTTCTGTTTCTGGGCGTGGTGTTTTCGCTCGCCGGCGTGCTCCTCATGTATTGGGCGTCGTCGCGAGACCTAAAGGATGCTGCACTTGGTGCCGCCTTCGGAGCCGCTTGGACGCTGTTGTGGCGGCGTAAGCGACCCGGAATGCCGGAAGAGCTGAGTTCGCGCATCAACGAAGTGCGGTCTCAAAAGACCCATCTTGGCAAGGCCAAGGTCGTGACAGGCTTTGCGGTCAAGCATGTTGTCGCACAGGTCGCAACCGTCATCGGGCTCCTGTTCTTCGCTACTGGTGCTTTGCTGGTTGCGGTTGGTGTGTTTTGGAAATAGGCGCGCGACCCGCCAATCAATCGCCGTTCTCGCCATTCGCACGCAACCGGATCATCTGTCGGCGGACGAGGCCAAGGAACCGTTCCCCCAATGCTTGCCATTTCTAGCTGACGCCTGCTCATGGCAAGCTCAGCTAGCGCATCGCTCCTGCGCCGCGGCAATTGCGGCACACTTTGGTTTAACCTGACCCAAACCGCAGGACAGTAAGGAGAATGACACTTGAAAGTCGTCGCTGGACGATGGTGTTCGTTCCGTTGTTCGTTTGCAACTGCCGGGACGTGTTAGCAGATTTGCCCAGCGAAGCGCCGAATTCAGCAACCAGGGAGGGGTCTGAGCCAACTCCGTAGGCGTGAATCGGCACGCGGTCGGCGGGCTTCCGCGGCCGCCGTGGACGAGGATGTTGCGCAGACAGCCGCAAGGAAGGTGAGCCGATCGTCAAGACGGGAAGGAAGGCTCGAAGAGCTATTCAATCGATTTCGCGCGCATCGGAAACACGAATGGGCGAGAGCGAACCAGCTCCAGGCAGTTCCGCTAGGATCCTCGGCTCCGCTGTGACAGCGCCGTCTTTCTTGCACGAAGAGACAAGGCGATCCGCTTTTAAGCTCACTGGATCAACGCAATCGCGCTAACAAGTTACTCATTTCCTTCAGCCAGCTTTTGTCCTTCCCTTCGCTCCACAATTCTTGCAGCTCCGATCGGCGGAGAACGCGCTCCAACGCCCGTCTGGCGAGAGGCAACAGCTGAGGGCTGCTCAGAGACTGCCTATGCGTGGCAAAGACATTCTGCGCAGCACCCAGGTTTGACAAATCTCCATCTCTTGCGGCCGCCACAAACTCGGCGGCGGCTACGACAGCACTAGCTTCGTCAACATCTATGTATGCATCTTCAGCGCTCTCAGCTGCATATCTTAATGCCGCTTCCACTGCGGCCGCGCCACCGGGTCTGAAGGCATTTTCCGTCCAATCCAATGCTGAGTCGTTTTCGAAACTGCCGTGCCCCCATGCGCCCATGGTTTCCCTCCACCGAATGTTGCGCTGGTCTTGTCGCTATTTCTACGGTGCCGCGCGACGTCTTGCATGTATCGCGCAGTCTCGTCCGTTATAGGGCGCGCGCCAATTTTTTTTTTATTTGCACCCAGGCCGGACAGCAGACAATCCCAAGCCGCCCGCGACAGCTATTCGCAACGCTGTCAGATGCCTCCTGCGCCGGCTCGCGCGGCAGCGTTCTTGTGACGGTCGTGTCGTCATCAATTGCCGCTTTTGGTGGGGCCGCCAACAGAATAGTCTTCTCCTCGTTGTGGCGACGTTCTGGAGTAGCAGTTCATGGAGCGGGCTCGCGTCGCCTTTTGGTCCGTCGGCGCCTTATGGTTTGCCCTGAGCGCTGGCATAATAGCTCTCTACTTGAGCACTGCGACTGTGTCTGTACGCGACCCCACTGAGGACGTTCGTAAAGCTGCGGATAGGTACAGGGATGCCCTGCATAATGTTACCGCAACTCCCACCAACGATCCTGAGATGTTGCAGGCGAGAGCGCAGGCGCGGGCCACTCTTGCTGACTTCTGGCGCGCCATGGCAAACCCCGGTCCGGGCGAGGAGCGCTTCGCTTTGAAGGTGGCATTCCGCGATTGGGCCGGCCAAAGTGAGCACATGTGGCTCGACAACATTGAGCGCAAGGATGGTCGGTTCTCCGGTGTCCTCATGAATGACCCTGTGCTCGTCAAAGGCATGCGGCGTGGTCAGCGCAACGAGTTTCAGGAGACCCAAATCACGGACTGGACGTACATGCGGTCCGGGAAGATTGTGGGCAGCTACACCATGCTTCCATTGCTGAAGCGCCTGCCCCCCGAGGAGGCAGCTCGTTATCGCGCTATGCTGGCAGACCCTTGATCTTGCCGGTCTCGGATCGGGAAGGAACTTCCGCCGTTCGCTGGCACGTCCTGGCGAGGGCCCTGGGGCGTGGTCTCATCCACAAAGCTCTCGTGGCGCTGTGTGCTGTCCTGGCCGAATCACCTAGCGTCCATGCCTGAGGACACGACAGCCAGGCAGGGCCCGCCCGTGTGCAATCTTTACTCCTTGAACAAGAAGCGGGACGCGGTGGCCCGCTTCTTCCGTGTGTCGCACAACCGCGCAGTCACATTCGAACCGTTGTCGGCGATCTTTCCTGGTCACGTGGCACCCGTAGTTCGCCAGAGCGCCGATGGTGATCGTGAAATCGTCACGATGAGCTGGGGTTTCGTGCTCCACCAGAAAGAGAGCGCGCCGCGACGCGTCACCAACGTGCGCGACGACAAAATCCTGGAAAGCAGGTTCTGGCGTGGCTCGTTTGTAGAGCGCCGCTGCCTTGTGCCGGCCACTTCGTTTTGTGAGCCCAACGGCGACGTCAAGCCTGCAACTTGGCACTGGTTTGCTCTGCGCGGCAGCGATGACCGACCGATGTTCGCCTTTCCCGGCATCTGGCGCCGGTACCAGGGGCCGATCAAGAAAGAGGGACCGAAAGTTGATATCGAGGTCTATGCTTTCCTCACGACCACACCCAACAAACTGGTGGCAACTATCAATCACGAGAGAATGCCGGTTTTGTTAACGCGCGAAGAAGAGTTTGACGTGTGGCTCAATGCTGCGCCCCACGTTGCTTTCGCATTGGCTCAGGAATACCCACCCGGGCAGATGCGGATCGTGCAGGAGGGCTTCAAGAAGCACGACCTTCTCGACGTTGCGGCGTAACGAGACCTCCGCTGGTTACACTCCGGTGCCGCGATCTTGGCGGCGACTTTCGCGCCCTTCACGTTGATGTTGACGCGCCAAGTGCCCGCTCACGCTCCTATCCTCGCTGGACTGGCGTACACAGGAAACTTGGTACGGTGATGCACAGTCGGGGAACTCTCGAACCTTTCTCCGAGTATTGTTTGTGCTGCACGGACACGCAGTGAACCGTAGACGTTGACTAGACTTAGCGCCCCAGGGAGCTCCAGCACCTGGGGCGCGCGCTTGGGGCTAGGCCAGAGAGTTTGTGGACGGGCCGCCCCCGGTATTCTGCCGCCGGCCAATTGCGTAGATCTTATCCTGATGCGAAACCAGTTACCGTTCGGGCTGACCAAATTGGATTTGGTCACCGTCATTCTAACTGTGGCGGCCGCGGTGGCTGGTATATTGCTAATTGTCGAGGTTGCACTCTCGCCGGTCAGCTCGAGATAATCTCGCCTGTAAGGCTTTGCATAAAATATCGTTCAGTAAGGGGAGTTTTTGTGCAGCGGGCAGAGTTTTTGTGCAGAGGACAGCAGCCAGGCGTTCGGATGGGGGCTCGGGCCACCTCCTTTTGCCAGCTACTCCGAGAGCTGGTTTCGTTTGACGGGGCAACGGGGTCGCCTATTCAGATCGTCGGCACCTGCTCAGTAGATCCTTCGGCAGTTGACTGAATTTGGCTGCGTCGGGCCGACCTTGCCGGCTTGGTGCCAAAACGTCGTGTGCAGTGCAACGATTGTCCGACGAGCGCCGTTGCCGCCGGCCTGGGCGCTCTCCCCCGGTGGCTTCTTCTCGGCGGGTTTGTTCTTGCCGATCTCGCAACGTGCTCGCACTTCCACGCCGCAACCTTCAAGCCGCTTGCGCACCTGGCCCTCCCGACTCGTCCAGTTCTCCAGCCTCAAGCGACCTCTTCAGCCGCAGGCGAGGCCCCGGGAGCCAGCGGAAGCTCCAAATTGGACCGGCGGTGGGGCCCGTCAATCCAATCTGGACCCGGTCGCAGCCTTCAACGCCATTCCAGACTGATATTCTCCTCGGCGTCTCCAAGACCCCGACAAGAGACAGGCTTGGCGCGAGGCTGAGCATGCCTGCCTTGTGCCAATGACCAGACTCCTGCACGCATCTGCTGGCTTAGGATTAGCAGCACGTTTGCCACGGAGCTAGATGCAGTAGCCAACAGACTGCGCACCGCAACTTCAGCAGAAACGGGTCATCGGTAGGACCCATGCTGCGCCAAGGGTGTTCATAGGGAGGCTGCGCCAATCGTGTCATAGGGAGGAGGTCGTTGATCGTCCCCGGTTGCGGCCCCGAACAAAACGGTCATGGTCATCTTCGAGGCCAGGCATAAGCCCTCGCACCGCCATGCGAGCTGATTGCCCTCCCCGAGACTGCTTCGTCGAAGAAAAATCCGAGAGCTGGTAGATGCATATGACGGCAAAGCACGCTGCGCCACAAGTAAGGACGCCGAACAAAATCCCTACCCCGTAGTCAGCGATGCAACATGCTGCCGCCACACTCACGGTGATCAGGGCAATTTCGAATTCGCGGGACCCATACATTGCTCCCCCCTTCCACCGACAAATCCTCCCAGCGGAGTTAACGTTGGCGCCGCGAATTTGTTCCTAATCCGATTGCGTACGATTACGTACCGTCCGACTACGTCCGTCTTATTGTCAGCAGCGCGAGCAATTCCAGAAAAGGTTACAATACGGACAGTTGAGGGACAGGTAGGCCGTTGCTTTCGACTTTGCGATACCGACCAGCTAGGCAGCAGACGCGGTGCGAGGTCCGCAAGGCGTGAGCAGCAGACTGTGGCGAGCCCGCATCGCTGCGGCGTGGACTCCGGTAGCCCACGAGCTGCATCGAACCGAAGCGCCAGAAGCCCCAAAAAGATGGGCACCAGGAAGGTGCCCTAATATCAGCCTGCCGCTAGTGCGGGATTAGCGGGTGCTGATTGGTGCTACAACGTATGGTGACCGCACCTATTCCGACATCGCGCGAGCTAGGCCATTCTTTGGGTTCGACGACCTTAAGCGCAGCCCTTGGCACGGGACAAAAGTTCCGTGGACGGCGTTTTCACGCGAGAGGTTTTGCGGATAGATGCTGAAATCTTTCTCTCGTGATCTTAATGCCATACGGGCTGGTCATGTCCGCCGGGCTCGTCCTCTTGCGTTGTACTTGTAGCGGCTCCAGGCTTTATTGCGTTTCGCGGGACTGCATCGGAGCGCTTCAAGCGCGCACCCTTCGAACGCTTGCATTCCCCGCGAAGAGCGCCGCCGGGCGGCGCTCTTCTTTTTGGTCCAGCTGATCATTGCACCCACACGCGCACCGTCCGCTGGCCACGTCCTGGCAGAGACCGCTAGGGCGTGGTCTCATCCACTTGCTGACAGTGACGCACGCCAGCGCATCTAGCATTGCGACCTTGGAACTACATTGCCAAACAATCGTTTGCCGTTGGGCTGGAGGGAATTTTCGCGCCATGTCGGCAGACGACGAACGAGACGCCGAACGCTGGCGCCGGCTCGATGCAGAAGCCCGAACCATAGCTGCCACTATGACCGACCCCGAGTCTAAACGGATCATGTTTTTCATCGCGGGGGGGTACAAACTTCTTGCCGACCGTGCGGAAGCCCGTAAAACTCAGAAGGACTATTAGCGCGGCTCGCGTGAACACACCGTTCACAGAGAGGAACCTCATTGTGGTATCGCAGGTTGGCCTTTGCATGAATACGCCAACGCCACATGAGGCTGATCCAGCGTCTTGGCGTCAACGCGCCAAGAACGCACGTCGCGACGCAGATCTTGCGACCGATCCTATCGACAGGGATACGTTGATCACCATCGCGAATGCGTATGAGAAATTGGCTGCAAACGCGGAAGCGAAGCTCGCGTCCAAGCCATGAGCAATGCCGAATACCTTTGACTTGGCGGTCTTAGCACAGTTCCAGGTATTCGAGCATTTGCGGCTCAGCGCTCTCGTCGGCCGACTCTCAAGGAGCTTTGCCGGCCTTCGTCCCATAAAGGCTGAAGCTGCCGTCCGCCGACCATCTTGTGATCGTCGGCATGTCGCTTCGTCTCCCGCTTCTTCATGTGACGTTTGAACGCGACCAGTCGCTCTCTCTGCGTTCCTCGGCACGCTCGGCCCAGACGCTGGTAGCAATCGGAGATAAACAGCATATTCTGGCGGACTTCGGGATCTCCCATTCCGCTGGCGAATTGAATGGCTTCCTTCTGAAGCATTCGCCACTTTACGGCCCATCGCGCAGCCTGCGCGATCTCGCGTTCAATTTCCCTGATGTCCCTCGACACGGCGCAGCCCCTCGCCTGGGTCCCGCGCCAAAATGCCAAAATTGCTTTCCCCCAAAATTGAACGTCCCCGGCGGGCCCTGGATTCCAGGAACCTTTCTGGCGGTTTCACGCTGTTGTTGCCTGCCCGCGGGCAGGTTTCCCCCGCACGCCGTCGACACGCGCCACCCTATATGGGGCACACCCGTTGTGGTTGGTTAGTCAGGAAGGTTCTGTTTCAGACATTGAGGTCAGCCTGCGCTCGCTTTCAGCGAATGCGGCGGCGAAGCGTTCAGCAACTTCTGGATTGATTGTTTCCTCGTAATAGGACGCCCCATTGGGCAAGGTGTCCAGCAACTCTGCTGCTTCCTCCAGACCCACTAGGACGTCACGCCGCATACGCAAAGCAGAGAGTTTCATCTCGAATTTTCGTAGAAATGCAGTCCACTTGGCGCACGTCTCAGTACCCGGCCGGAGCCGCGACTGGCCATGGAGCCGATACACTTCAAACCGTCGCTCCCAATGCTGGATTAGGCTCGAGGCGCGCTCAATTGCCGTTCTCGCCACCATACTTATCCACAAAATATCCACAGGCAGCCTCCCACGGGCTTGACCATGTGTCGAGGAGCGATCGTACGAAAGCGCGCACTGTTTATTGTAGCAAGTACCGACAGATAGCGAGGGTCAGAGGTCGCCGAGGCGGAAATGTCGCCAAACGTTGACTGTGGTTTGTAGCGTGATTGTCTCCCGGAACCGCAGCCGAGGGATGAGCGCTCGAGATATTTGGCGCGGGGCTGGGGACGGTCCGTGCCAACAGCTCTTCAAGGTTGTCGAAGACCTAACTTTATTTCACTGCGGCTCGCTAGCAGCTGCGGATTGCCGCTCGCAGCAGCGGGCATCGATTTGGCATGGCACTGCGGTTCAGCTAGCTGCCTCGGGTTCTTCCGCTCCCAGGATCTTTAGCCTCGTGCCAAAGGGCGGTCCCCCCATTTGCCAGCGCCAACGGGCAAAACGTCACCATGTGTTCTGGCTCTTCGGCGCAGCGCATGGTTAACCGCGTGGGCGGGATTGGTGTGCGCGGTCTTGTAACATTCTGCCTTGAGTGCCTCCCAAATCTCGCTCGCGGACTGCGGCCTTCGATCCACAAGCGAAAGCTGCTTCGGGCACGCTTCACGCAGCCCAAGACCATAGAAAGCGCTGTGTTTCGAAAGCGCGTCTCGATCTAATCGTTGCGAAGGCGATTCGGTGCTCAGCGCGTCGATTGCTGGGTGCTCGTTGCCAAAGAGGCCGCGGGTAATTTCGACCATGGCGGAGTTGATGGCGGCGCGCTCCTCAGGCATCTGAGGATGCTTGGCAAGAGCAAAAAGGTCCGCCAGGACTTGCTGGAGGGGGCGCGATGGCATGCGCCGTTCCAATTGCCTGCAATCGCGCCAATGGCAGTGATGATGACGCAAGCAGACCAGGCTGCCTGGACGGCTTGTGACCCTCACGGTCGGTTATTGGCGATCAGAGTGCCTGAAATATTCCTTGTACGTTTCCGCACCAATCTTCGGCCCACGCCAGGTCCTTTGGTGCTGATATCAAACCGGCAAGAGCGCCCGCGGAAGGGAAATAATTGTGAACCTTCGACTGTTGGGCGGAATTTTGGCGGCCTGCTAAACCATTGATGAATAGCCTTCTCGGAAATCGTTCAGCTTTCCCACCTTAGTTTTGCGACCGCGAAGCGCGCTCCAGAACCTGAAACGGAGCAACCGCGACGTGGCTCTGGTCTATCGCGCACCCGATCGGCAAGGAGTAGTTGCATGTTGCGGATGATTGCTTGGACTGGACCCGCCCTGGCCGTCGCGCTCTGCGCATCAACGGCGAGCGCAGTTGGGTTGAGTGTGCCAAACCCTGCAAAAAACGGCGGCACAATGTTCTCGCGTGTGCATTCGGTCGACGAGGCCGAGGACAGTTTGCATAGGCGCGGCTACTATGATGTTCGCCTTGAAAGGTCGAGCCTCCCGTATAGCTTCAACGCCTGTAAGCGTGGCACACGCTACCACATTCACGTCAACTATTATGGTGATCTCGTCCAAGTGGATCCGATAGGTCGGTGTGGGGATAACGGGTACGGATACTACGGTCGCCGTCCCGACTACGATGACAGATACTATGGTAGGTCCTACGAAAGGTATCGCTATCGGCCGCGCTATTACGACTAAGCTTGGCGTCCGCTAGTAGGTGACGCAGCGCGCATTCTAGTCTGCCGCGGCGACTGCCGGTTGCAAGGTTCCCAGCCAACCGACGATTAGAACAATCACCAGTGCGAGCGTCTGCTCGATCAACACGTTGCGACGAATCTTGTGCAGCGGCGCCTCTGCCGGCATGGAGCCTCGCTTCGACCTCTGCAGCGCGGGAACAAGGCGAATGCGATTTTGCGCCGCGAGAGCCAGCATCCCGCCAAGCAGACACACTTTCACAAGTAGCAGCTGCCCGTATTGTGTCGTGATTAGTCTCTCCGGCGAGCCGACCAGGACCCATGCATTGACGAGGCCAGACCCTATGAGTGTGGCAACCGCGGTATAACCCACGCCCGAAAAGCGCGCGAGCGTGGCAACGGCGTGCGCCGTGTGCTCCGCCGACGGGCATCGTCGCGCGAGCACCAACAGGTATGCAAGCGCGAGCAGGCCACCGGACCAGGCGCCAGCAGCGAGTAGGTGGGCACCATCGGCACCCATGTGAACAACCCACAGCACCCCATCGCTGGTGTTTGTATGACCAACGAGAGCTAGGCTCACCAGCAGTAACGCAGCGAGCAACATGATCGTCCAATCCGGGTGCTCATTGGAACGTCGCATTATCAGGGTAAGAAGACCCGCAACGAGCGCCAGACGCGCGACCCAGACCTGTCCAAAGCTCGTCTCGCGCAACACCGTGAGCAGGCTGTCCGCACTAGCACCTGTCATGGTCTCCGTCATGGCAGCGATGGCGAACCAGCCCCAGGCCAGAGCGCTCACAAGCGCCAGGAATGCTAAGCACCATAGCGATGTGCGCAGCCAACGGCTCAGTCGGGCTAAAGGCGGATTTCCGCTTGCGGGGTAGCTGTAGAGGGGGAAGAGGGCAAGCCCGAAAAGGCCCATCACTGCTGCAAAATGCAGAAAACGAGCGGTGATAAGCCCTGCTTCGATCAAGGGTCAACCTTGAATGAGTAGCTACCATTCACGCGGTGGGTATCCACCGACACGACGTTCCACTTGACGGTGTAGGTGCCCGCCGCTAGCGGCCCTTGCAGAGGCACAATGAGCTGCTTGTGATCTTTCGAATCTGTCGTCAGCTTTCCAGTCGTGAGCGTCGTTCCGCCCTGGTCCGTCAGCTCCACGCTGGAAAACCTCAAGATCACGCCTTCGCTGAAGCTCAGCTTAATCTCTGTCGGCGCAGCAACCGTGCCGTCAACGGCTGGGCTTGCGGACTTGAGCGTCGGATGAGCCTCGAGCGGCGTCGTCACCATTCCAGCTGCAAACAACGCCAGCATGGCTACAGAGACTCTGGTTAGCATGATTGATCCTCTTTGTGCGTGAGGGATAACAAGGTCCTGATACCCGCCGTTAATGGCACGAGGGCATCCTGACAGTTACCACCAACGGCGCCAAGCGTAGTGGTCATGGCGCGTGCGCGGATGATCCTCGTGGAAGTCACTATGCAGGTCCCGTAGGGCACGGTGATAGGCGTGGTGTTCGGCTCGGCTATAGAAGCCCTCGTCGTGCGCGCGCCTATGTGCCTCGTTCACCTCACGATGAAATTTCCAGTGCGCTCGGTGATCACGAGCATGTCGACCATAGTCGTCGTCATGGGCCAATGCCGCTGTGGCCGGTGCCGTTATGGCCAACACCGCCGCAGCAACCAGAGTTTTGCCGATGGTCATGAGACATCTCCAGTCCACGTCGCGCCTCTAGTCGAAGCGCGGAACGGTTGCATCCAGCGTTGCAGTACGGCGGCGAAGTTGAACCCTACCGGAATGCACCGTTTAGCAATCGTTCATGGCACGCGGCATAGGTCGAGCTGCCTCGGCACTGCTGGTGCAAGACCAATCATAAGCGTCTGCGCGGCGGCACCTTTTGCCGTTTGCGAATGGGGCTCGGCACGCCACTCACTTCAGCGACGCATCGGCCCGCCGTCGCATTGGTCGCTTTCGCCAATCAATCCGCGCTCAGGACGCCAGCGTATCCATTACAGCAATCGCCTTGCGCGATAGAGGGCGGGAGTTGCTCTGGGCTCAGGACGGCGGGCGCTCGGGCTTTGGCGCGTAGGCCAGAAACTCTGTACTGCTTAGTGGCCACTGGGCCGGACCCAGATGGCATCGCGGCCGGCCTTATTGTCTCGGTAAGTAATCCAGCGCCTAACGGTCCGCCCTTCAAGAGCACCGACAGCGCGGCCACTGCGGCGATCGAGGTGCTGGCGTCCGGGCGCGAGCGTGATCGACGCGGTCCAGTGGCAATTCCGGCTTTGTTCGCCGGCATTGATGTGCTAAGTGCCTGACCTGCCTAGACGGAGACGTGGCCGAGTGGCTGAAGGTCGGTTTGCTAAGCCGCTCGGAATTGTTTGTCATGTCCCGCCTAGTACCAATTGGTCCTATTTTCCGCAGTTTTTTGTCGCCCTCCCGTCCCCTCGGTACCGCGCTTTGCCGTTCCGTCTCTTGTTGTCCGGTGCCAATTCGGGTGCCAACTTTCCCGTGTGGCTGCAAAGCGCTTTCACGGCGCATAACGCGAGTGACGTATGGTCATGGCTTCTCTGATCGATTGGTTTCGTGTACGTCCGATCTTATCCCTCTGTTGGTTGCGTTCTGCGTAGGCAGTCTCGAAGAAATTGACCGCGCGAAGGACGAGAAGCATGTTCGGCTGGTGGAGAAAAGATGGGCCGGAGTCTTTGAGCGGAGAACCGCGGACAGCTTCGGTTGGAATGCTGAATTCCACACTTCCACTCAGGTCTTCAACCGAAGTTCACCCTTCTTCGGCCGAATTCACCCGTCTTCAACTGAAGAACCAAACGAAGAGAAATCAACGCTCTGCCATCTTAGGCACTACTGAAGTCGCTATGGAACACACTGCAGCAACCGCTTCCGATTGCGCTTCAGAGAAGGAGTCAATGGAAGAGGCAATAAGCAGGCTCCTCGAGCTGAACTGGAATTGGGTCTTGCCCAAGCCATTGCCTACAACGCAAAGCTTCGATCAGGACGTTATCCGGATCTGGTCTGCGCACGCCCCACCAGCTCGTCGGCAGCCGACAGCCCAAGAACATGCGGTTGAGCTGTTGCAACTTCTCCAGCGCCAACCACGCCTCGTCGGGAAATGGATCCTCGCAACTGATCTTAAGCATGAGGTCTATCCGAACTTACTGGATTGCCTGGGTTGGGCACCTCGTCCATGGGTCGGACGCAATGGGGTCGCAAAGCATTTGGGTGATCTCACATTGCGCCCGTATAAGCGGGTAGAAGTAGCGGGCACGACACACAACTGGGCAGCGTTCTTCGTACCTGGCGCAAGGACCTTTGCGATCAAGTGATGATTGAGGGATCAGCTGGTGGGAGCGATATCGGGGAGTAGAGATGTTGGAGGACGACAGGGATTCTGAACGTGTTGACCTATTTGGAATCGTCACTGATCCCACATTTCTAGTTGGCTTCGCGTTGCCTATCCTCCTGCTCGGGGCCGCCTTTGCCATCCTGACCGACAAGGACGGACAGCTAACCAGCAATAGTTGGGCGTGGTTCTTAGCACTCGTATTCGCTGGGACCCTAGGGGCCTTCTTTGGGACGGGCTTAATCGAGTACCTTCTGCTGAAGGAGGCATTGGGGATTGAGCTCGGTCTATCAAGGGAGGCCCATTGGAGTGCCTGGATCGGTCTTGGCGCTATTTTCGTGGCTCTGGTCGAACGTCGGCTGGATCGTATCTTCTTCCGTGCGCTCCGAGTCACACAACGGAAAATTGCGAAGCTCGACCCTAAGAACAAAGGGCCCGACGCTGCACCTTGATCGAGATGCAACGAAGTACCCTTTTCCCACCGAACGGTTAAGGCGCAGGACGTTTTAGCTTTCAGTTTTCCTGCGAGTGCGCAGAATGCCTATGGAATTTCAAACCGGGGCCATCCTGATCCCCGCCAACATCGAGGAATTTGATCGGCGCCGTCTAGTAGTGACCGTTTGCGGTAGCCAAGCTTAGCTGCCGAACGGCAGCTGGCGGTTTCTGGCGTACCCAATCACAGCGGTTGGCGCCAGATGAGAGGCGGAAGGTGTAGGCGCCCCCGGTCAGGTTCCCTTGGTGACTACTGCAATCACCCGATGCTGAACGGCCCCACTCGTCAGCGTTTCCAATCCGCCTGGGCAGACACGAAACTTGGTGCCGCTAGACGTCGTCTGCCATTCGCCACAGCACGGCTGGCGCATCAAGGAGGTCAAGCCATGACCGCGCATGCAGCCATCAGGCGGTTGCCGGGCCGGCATGCAGGGCTCTCAAGTCGGATCGACCGCGGCCGTCGCACGAACACAGTTCGAGATGAGGATGAAATCAGTTCGGAGCGCGGCGAAGGCCTCCGCCAGATCCGGTAACTGTCGCTCCACTCGAAAGCCCGCGATGTCGCGCATTGCCCGTCACGTTTTCCCCACGCCAGTTTCACTTCCCCTGATGATTTTTCCACAATTGTATCGCTTCAATGCGATTGTGGGCTCGTAGTTTTTTGAAAATACGTTGCACGTACGACTTTACTGTTCCGAGACTTAAACCAACTAGCTCAGCGACCTCCTTATTGGATAATCCTTCGCACATACGTTCTAGAATTTGCCGCTCACGATAGTCGAGTGACACGTGTTGTCTTGTTGACCGAATGATCTCACAGGCAAGTTCGGGGCTGGCGATGACGTGACCGCTGTGAACTGTCTTCACCGCAGTTACGAGGTCGGCGCCATTGACGTTTTTCAGTATGTAGCCACTCGCGCCAACCGCAAGCCCTCTTAGAGGATCGTCAAGGGCTGTTAATACCAAAGCGGTGCAGTCAGATCGGCGTAGCAGGTCAGCAAGTACCGGTTGAATACCGGGGGTAGCATTGTCGATTATTAATACGTCGAGTTGGCCTTTCTGGAGCACACCGCGGATAAATCCTCTGTTAGCCCCTTTAGCGATAAGTTCTAGCTCAGGACAACTGTAAATTGTCTGCACGATGCCTTCGACAAGCAAGGGATAGGGGCCGACCACAGCAACTCGAATCGGACGAGCCATCGGGTTATTCCGCGAGCGGTCAAAAGCCTCTGCCGAGGCATTTCTCACGCACACCGAAAAAACGTGCCTCACGTGTTAATGGCGGGGTTCATTTAATGTTTCATAAAAACAGAAAAGTGATTTAATTGTACAGTATTAATCCGCTCAAATAGGTTCTGCACGTCCTTCCCACGCCACGTTGCTGGCCGCCCCAAGGATGAGATGCGCCAGGTGCTTGCTGAGAGTTCCTCAAGCCACCGGGCGAACATGCACCCCAGTTTGGCTGGAAATCCTTTTCGGGCGCTCCGCGATGCGTGCGGAAAGCTCAATCTGGTGCCAGTGGCTGCACTAAACCGAGCAATGGCCTGCCGTGGAAACGGCGAAGACGCAGCAAATAGTGCGGTTGGTCGGTTTTTGGAATGGTCACTTCCGCTGGAAGTGAAAGCGCTCCAGCAGGGGCCGCTTTGAAAAAGTAGCAATGAAAATCAAACCGGCCGCGCGCTAAAAACCAACGTCCTTCAACCCGCTCTTACCCCATTTATCGGCCTCGCGAATGTACCCGTTGACCATCTCGGCCGACTTGTGCCGGTGTGCTGCTGGATTCGGTAGGTTGGCAAATCTTTCGCCGCAGCCGTCGTCGCGTAGCCGGCCCGCATGCTGTGCCCGCTGAAGAGCGCCACGGCGTCCCGAGCGTCCTTCTTAGTCCTGCCCCGGCTGTGCATCAATCGGCGCATGCGCGTCTTGACGATTTCGGAGACGGAGCGATCACTCAAGCGGCTCTCGCCTATTGTTCCGTGCTGGTCGATGGGCCGAAACATGGGCTGCCCGGCCTGCAGGCTGGCGAAGGCTGCCCACGCTTCTAGGGCTCGGCACGCCGCCGGCATGTCTTCCTTCGGAATGACGATCGCCTCGGCTGCGTCCTGGCTCGCCTTGGAAGTCTTCAACGTAATGACGATGCCCCGGTCATCGATGGCCACGAAGCCGGTACCTTCCCCGAGCCGAGCCCAATCGAGCCCTACCAGCTCAGACCGGCGGAGCGCGCCCGCCCAGCCTAGGGAGAGCAACGCTGCATCGCGGCTATCGATGGGGCGGTCGGGTCGGAGCTTCTCAATGATGTCGCGCAAGTCGACGGCGAGTAGGGGCTTGGCCTTGCGGACGGTCTCGGTGGCAGCCTTGGTGCGCGAGATCCCGGCCCACATCTTGGCGATTGCGCGGTGTTTGCGATCGAGGGCGTAGCCGCCGTCGCGGTGATAGAAGATTACGGCGCTCAGCCCCTGGTTGATGCTAGCGCGAGCGAGCGGCTTGCGATCACCCTCGCCGTGGGCCAGGGCCGTCATCCACACAGCAACGCTCTCGGGACTCGCCGGTAGTGACGGCACACCCTTGCCCGCACACCAGGTGATGAAATCCTGCCACCACCGAGCATAGGTCTCCTGGGTGCGTAGGGCATGGCTGGCGCGGGCATATTCCCTGGCTGCCTCGACGAGCTCGGCCGGTAGCGCGAGTGCATGGTGCTCTGCGACGACTGGAAGTTTTTGATCGGCCATCTTCTCGGTTCCGATAACTGTAATTGAGGGAGGTGGATTGGGACCGCGTTACGGCTTCCGTTGACAATGTCATGCTAGGAGCTATATTGCGAGTTCTCAACTAACGACGTCGAACGTGATCAAATGTCTCGAGCCCCACAAGACGACAATGAGCTCCGGACCGCCAGCATTGGACTGCGGATCAAGCCGAGCCTGAAAAGCGCGTTGGAGGAGTTGGCCAAGGCTGACGCCCGGACGCTCAACTTCTACATCGAGCGTGTGCTGCAGGCTCACGTGGAGGAAATGAACAGGCGCAAGCGCCGGTGATCGGTGCGAAAACCGACTTTTCCCGCGCCCGGCCGGGATCCGCCGGGTAAGAAGCGAAGCCGTCAACTGCGTCAACAGCTGACGGCCCCCTATGCCAGCCATAGGAGGAGGTAAACCAATGGCCCCCGGCGAACCGGGCGGTCGTGGCAGGGTGACGCGCAATGAGGCAGGAGCAATTGCTGAGTAATCCTCGCGCCCATGGCGTCCCGGGCCGTGCCGGACCGCATAGCAAGGGCCGCGATCCAAACCAAGAAAGACACGATAACCACCAACGCTACCAGCAATCTGAGCGTCCTCATGATCGCCGAGCCCCTCCCGCAAAGGCCTGCTGCCAGGCGCAAGCATGTCACCATCCTTCGCGGTCGGTTGAAATCGGGAGGTTTACTTAGGTATCGCGCTGTAAGGTGAGCGATGTGTGCCCACCTTGGCCGTCGGCTGCTACGCTGCGAGCGGCACGGGTTCGCCAGCCTCGGTGAATAGGGCCCTACCGAGATGCACGCCGCGGTAGGTCGCCAAGTAGATCCCCCTTGGGGCAGTCGCGAGGAAAAGCTGCCAGCGAGTCGCCAAGTCGGACTCGGAAGTCGCTCGAAACGCACCTGCCGTTAGGCGGCGCCCATCGCTCTCGATGCGGTAGACCTTCACGGTTCGCGCCACAGATTCCCCCTATCTATTTTCATCTACTTTAGATGGACGGCGTTTTCGTCGGGCATCACGCGCCGCCCTTATCTTGCCGCTTGCGCGGCGGCTTCGACGGGTAGGGCGCGCTTGAAAGCCCCGCCGTCATCAGCGCATTTTCGGCCTCTCTGCGCGTATCGCGTGGCCCAGTGATTCGTACCTGAGTGTAGGTCTCCCAGGGCCCAAAACCTTGATCACCGTCGCTCCAACATCGCGCCGTCGTACTCTCTTCAGTAATGGTAAGACACCAACCAAGGCCTCGACTATCCCTTTAGGGATGGTCGGGGCTTTTTTGTTATGCTCTTGCAACTCTGCATCCGCTTTAAAGGGCTCCGAACACGACAAGGTGCGATATGTCCATAGACGACGCTATCCTATTGCTCTTCGGCGCTTCGCTCCTTGTAACCATTGTCACAAGTCTCGACGAGCGCCGCCGGAAATGGCTACGCCCTAAGGCGACTGCGCTCACTTCTGGGATTTTCTTCGGTGCCCTTGTGGGCGGAGCCACATCTTCGTTACTCACCCGCTACGCTACCGAGGCGCGGTTCATTCCTGGTTTGTTGGTCTCGCGACCTTCGCTCTGGTCTATTGGTTGTCCGTGCGCCACGAGCGGCAACTAGGTAGGGTGAATTGAGCCGCCGGGCAGACCCTCGCGCCCTTTTTATTTCCCCCCAGCGCGGCGATCTCGCCAGCCCACAAGGAGCACCAGCGATGAGCGAGCCCGTTAAGATCCCCTGTCCCTTCGTATATGCAAGGGGTAGGCGCTGCTCCGGACACATCGTTCGCGTTGAGGCTTACAAGGCTGATCTGCTATGGGACTTCAAAGAAGGACGATGGAACTTCTCCTATCGCGGACCCCGCTCCCACTATCACTTGTTTTGCTCTGAGAAAGGGAACCACGCCGGCGCGTTCGGCCCTGATAGCGATCAAATGAAATTCTACTGGCAACGTCTTCCAGATGACTTGATTGCGGCGCTCGAGTCGAGTTTCCGATGATCGCCGCATTCAGAGCGGTAGGACGCCATTCTCAGCATCCGCGGTGCAGGCCATGGTCGATGGGCCCAAGCCTCCCAGGCCTCGCAGCAAAAAGCGTGTCGGTGACGACCTAAGTATGCCGGCTATGCCCCAATAAGCGGCCACGATGACGAAAGGGCGGGCCGGGGTCAGCGAAGTGCCAATGGCGCTTCTCGGACGCCTCCTGTCGGCGCGCGTGGTCGGGGCATCATGCAGGCGTCCGAGAAACCTGCACAAAAGCGGTCCAAGTCCGTGCTTGCGAATCAGGCGTCAACCGCAACAAACGGCAGGACATTACCCTGTTTCCCGCGCAAGCTGCAAAGCGCCATTGGCGAGTGCTCTTGCGTAGCGGGCGAGCAGTGCAATATCGATCGCCTCCGGCCAGCGGTCTGCCACATTGTGAAAGGCTTCGCTGGCGCACGCCACGGTCACAAACCGCCCTCCCCCTCGCTGGATCGGTCCTGCCTCACCACGAGCAGGCGCATCGTGCCGGGTCCTGGCATCCACGCCGATCGCTTCCTGTTCCATTGCTTGGAGCAGCCACCTTTCTAGGGGCTCGTCCGAGGCATGAATGAGATTGGGTTGCCTCGGCGCTCCGATATCAGAGCCGTAGAAGATCCACACATGAGCGCGCTTCACAAGCTCTGGGCGGCGCCCGATGTAGGCATCAATGCCCAGCAGCCCGAGCTCGTGACCGCTCATCGCGACGAAATAGGCGTCGCGCTTCGGGTTCCCTGCAGCCATGACGCGGAGAGCCTCAAGCCAACAGGCCAGGCGGCTGCCTTGCTCGCTCGCGCTTTGCCACCACGCACTTCGCGGCGTCATAAACACGAGCGGCGGCAAAGTCGGATCACTACCAGAGACCTGGGAGGTAACGTTGTAGGCCTCTGTAGCCGACCGGTCCGCGTATGCCACAACGGCCGCCTCGGCTCGCTCTTGCGCCTGGCGCTTCAACCATTCGGCCTCCACGCTCGACACTTGCAGCGTCGGCGGGCCGCCCGGCTTTCTGAATGACACAGCATTGAGCAGAAAAAGACCTGGGCGGGTGCCACCCGTGAGTAGAACCACGGCCTTGTGGTGGCTCTGTCTCACCCTTGCAACCACCCCAGCCTGGGCCCTCCGGGGTTCCGCAAGCGAAAACGGCTCGGATTCTGCCAAACCGATCTCGGCGTCGCTTCCGAAAGGTCCAAGCGTCCCTCTCACACCGTCTCCATCCGTGAAGGCCGCGTCAAAGAGCGGCACTCCTTCGATGCGTCGATGCGCGATGCGGAGGTAACAGGACTTCAGATTAACCCGATTGAGGGAGAATCCTTCGAGCTCCACCTTTACTCCCATCTCCTGTGCTTGGTGAGCCAGCCATTCTGCTGACGCATTGTCGACGGGAGTACCCGTGCGGTGGTCTCCCTGGGCGTCATAGGCTGAAACCACCTCGGCCAGCCGCTCTTCCAAAGCCATCGAGGTCGGCGAACGATCTTGTGCAAACGACATGTCCCGACGACTGATCGCGCCCGCAGCGACCGCACTGGCAGCTGTGACGAGAAAATCTCGCCTGCGCATGTCGGAATTCCTCCTTGCTTTCTTCTACCGTCGAACGTATCCCGCGGCCTCATAACCGGGTAATCGTATTATTGGATGGTGACATAACGATCTTTGATGGGGCCCCTCCATGCATTGGGACGCTCAACGCCTCGGCCGTCACCTGAAGCTTCGGGATTTGAACATCGTCATGACGGTGGCTCGGTGCGGCAGCATGGGAAAAGCTGCCTTGCAACTGGCTGTGTCGCAGCCGGCCGTCTCAAAGGCGATCGCCGACGTGGAGCGCACGCTCCGGGTACGATTGTTTGATCGCGGTCCGCTAGGTGTCGAACCGACCAACTACGCCCGTGCGCTCGTCGATCATGGAGTAGCAGTGTTCGACGAACTACAGCAGGCCGTGCGCAAAATGGAATGGCTTGCCGATCCCGCGTTGGGCCACGTGCGAATCGGGTGTTCGATTGTGCTCGCCCAAGGATTTGGTGCCAATGTCGTCAATCGGATGGCTCAACGCTATCCGCGCGTGACATTTGAGCTGACGGCAGATGAATCGGGAGCGATCTATCGAGCCCTTGAGGAGCGCAAGCTGGATTTGGCGATCGCCCGCATCTTCGACCCTGTTCCCGCGCATTTGAGATCAGACATTCTCTATAACGACCGCCACGTCATCGCGGCCGGCGCGCACAGCACATGGATTAGGCGGCGCCGCCTCCAACTTGTCGATTTGATGAATGAGCCGTGGGTCCTGCCGCCTCCCGATACGCTGACGGGCTCGATCGTGCGCGAAGCCTTTCAGGCGGTAGGTCTGAAAGTGCCGATCGCTGGACAATAGGGATCGCCGGCTGAATGAGGATCCTGGCTCGGTACGGGTCGACGCGGTGCGCCACATACACCGCCTGCTCAACACTGGATATCGGGACGTCGTGGATGCCTGGACGAGGTGCAGTTCTCCGAAG
>Ga0081455_10002412_pt1 | contig 22295 bp, 20 predicted proteins | sample TabmetS3T2R1_FD_70207 | JGI IMG/M metagenome (GOLD analysis project Ga0081455, IMG submission 70207) | Tabebuia heterophylla rhizosphere microbial communities from the University of Puerto Rico - S3T2R1 | ecosystem: Host-associated > Plants > Roots > Rhizosphere ...
GCGCTCGAGCTCGGCCTACGAGCGGCCGCAGCCGCACGCCTGCTTCATCCAGAGCGTCTCCGACGAGCTGGTAAGTGACGGCGGCATCATGGACCTCTGGGTCCGCGAAGCCCGGCTGTTCAAGTACGGATCAGGCACCGGCTCCAATTTCTCGCGCCTGCGCGCCTCCGGCGAATCACTGTCGGGCGGCGGCAAGTCGTCGGGGCTGATGTCGTTCCTCAAGATCGGCGATCGCGCAGCTGGCGCCATCAAATCAGGCGGGACCACCCGCCGCGCGGCCAAGATGGTCGTGGTCGATGTCGATCATCCCGATATCGAGGAATTCATCTCCTGGAAGATGCTCGAGGAGCAGAAGGTCGCGGCCCTGGTCGCGGGCTCTCGGCTCGCCAATCGGCACCTGAACGCAGTGATGCGCGCCTGCGTCGAAGGCACGGCACAGGACGATGACGCGTTCGATCCAAAGCGCAATTTCCGTCTGCGCCAGGCCATCGTGGCCGCGCGCGAAGCCGAGCTTCCCGAAAATTACATCCAGCGGGTCATCCAGTTTGCCCGACAGGGATATCGCCATATCGAGTTCCCGGCCTTCGACACGGATTGGGAGTCGGAAGCCTACGCGACGGTGGCGGGGCAGAACGCCAACAACACGGTGCGGGTCACTGATGCCTTCCTGCACGCCGTCGAGGCCGATCGCGAATGGGCTCTGACCGAACGCACGACGGGCAAGGTCGCGCGGACGATCCCCGCGGCGGCGCTCTGGGAACGTATCGCGGAAGCGGCTTGGCATTCGGCCGACCCAGGTGTGCAGTTCGATACCACGATCAACGATTGGCACACTTGCCCTGAGTCGGGGCGCATCAATGCGTCCAATCCGTGCTCGGAGTACATGTTCCTCGACGACACGGCCTGCAATCTCGCGTCGCTGAACCTGCTGTGGTTCCGGCGCGTCGACGGAACGATCGATACGGGCGCTTTCGAGCACGCGACGCGCCTGTGGACAGTTGTCCTCGAGATCTCCGTGATGATGGCGCAGTACCCTTCGCGCCGCATTGCCGAGCTCTCCTATCGCTACCGGACTCTGGGCCTGGGATACGCCAATCTCGGCGCGCTCCTGATGGCCTCGGGCTTGGCGTACGATTCGGCGCAAGGTCGCGCCCTCGCCGGCGCCCTCACCGCCATCATGACCGGCACCGCCTACGCAACCTCGGCCGAGATGGCGAGGTTGATGGGCGTCTTCCCTGGATTTGCAGCCAATCGGGTGGCAATGCTGCGCGTCATCCGCAATCACCGCCGTGCGGCGTACGGCCAGGGGGACTACGAGGGCCTGTCCCTCCCGCCGGTGGCGCTTGACGCGACGAACTGCCCGGAAACGGCTTTGATATCAGCCGCGCAGCGGGCATGGGACCGCGCCCTCGCCCTTGGCGAGCAACACGGCTTCCGCAATGCGCAGGTTTCGGTGATCGCGCCCACCGGCACGATCGGCCTGGTGATGGATTGCGATACCACCGGGATCGAACCCGACTTCGCGCTTGTGAAATTCAAGAAACTGGCGGGCGGCGGCTATTTCAAGATCATCAACCGGACCGTCCCGCTGGCGCTGCGCACGTTGGGCTACGATGAACCGGCCATCGTACGGATCGTCGGCCATGCCGTTGGCCATGGCACGCTGAAGGCGGCGCCGGCCATCAACCACGAGACCTTGGCGGCGCGTGGCTTCGACGCGGCGACGCTCGAGCGGGTCGACAAGGCGCTCGCCACAGCCTTCGACCTGCGGTTCGCTTTCTCTCGCTACACCCTGGGCGATGAATTCTGCCGATCGGTGCTGGCGCTCGATGATGCGGCGCTCGCCGATCCCGAGCTCGACCTGCTCGCGCGGCTCGGTTTCTCTCGCAACGACATCGCTGCGGCGAGCATCCACGCGTGCGGAACGATGTCGATCGAAGGTGCGCCTGGCCTCAAGCGAGAGCACCTCGCCGTTTTCGATTGTGCAAATCCCTGTGGACGAGATGGCAACCGCTGCTTGTCTGCAGAAAGTCACATCCGCATGATGGCTGCGGCACAACCATTCATTTCAGGCGCGATCTCAAAGACCATCAACATGCCGAACGCCGCCACGGTCGAGGATTGCCGCAAGGCCTACGAGATGTCGTGGAAGCTTGGTCTCAAGGCCAATGCGCTTTATCGCGACGGCTCAAAGTTGTCGCAGCCGCTCTCCGCGTTGGCCCTCGGCGAGGACAAGGCGGCGAACGACGATCTTATCGATCTTCCTCCTGTCGCTCGGACGCCAGTGGTTGCCGAACGCATCGTGGAACGGATTGTCGAGCGCGAAGTGCGCCGCGGCCGCGAACGTCTGCCACAACGACGCAAAGGCTACACCCAGAAGGCCATCGTTGGTGGCCACAAGGTCTATCTGCGCACCGGCGAGTACGAGGACGGCCGGGTTGGCGAGATCTTCATCGACATGCACAAGGAAGGCGCCGCTTTCCGCAGCCTGATGAACAACTTCGCCATCGCGATCTCGATTGGCCTGCAATACGGCGTGCCGATCGAGGAGTTTGTCGAGGCTTACACCTTCACGCGGTTCGAGCCGAGCGGCGTGGTCGAAGGCAATGACGCCATCAAGATGTCGACCTCGCTGCTCGACTATATCTTCCGCGAGCTTGCGATTTCATACCTCGGACGCAACGACCTTGCGCATGTCGAACAGGCCGACCTCCGCCCCGATGGCGTCGGGCGCGGCCAGGTCGAAGATGGATTGCCGACAGGCGGTACCGATGCCGCACAAGCCGCAGCTGCGGCGGTGAGCCGTATCGCCAGTGTCGGCTATGTACGCAGCAATCTCTATGTATTGAATGGCCGGACGGCCGGCAGTGTGGCGATCGCCGAAGAAGCGATCGCCGCCGGCCCCGCGCCCACAGGACTGACGGACGGCCCAGCCGTCGCTTCGGCGCACATCGCCCGGGCGGCCGCCGTCGGCGTCGCGACCGGAGTGGCATCCTCCTCACCCAAAGGTCTGGCCGTCGAGGCGAGACTCAAGGGGTTCGAAGGGGATGCCTGTCCGGAATGCGGCAACTTCACCATGGTCCGCAACGGAACGTGCCTCAAGTGCACGACCTGTGGCGGCACCACCGGGTGCAGTTGAGCATGCGTGACGTAGCGTACCCGCGTACCTCGGGGACCTCGCGGTTGGGGACCTCATAGCTAACCATAGGAGACAGTTATGGCTGCTAAGAAAAAGGCTGCTAAGAAGAAGGCTGCTAAGAAGAAGAAGCAGTAACAATAAGAATAAGGAAAGGGCGTAGGCCGAAGCTCAACTTTGGCCACTCTAACCGACGCCTTTCGGCTTCCGAGTGGGTGCCCTCATGGCCCCACCGGAAGCCACCTTCAAAATTAGACAATAAAGCCAACGCAAAGTTCCGCTCGCGGGACAGTAAGGCAAAATGGACTCGTGTCCGGCGACTTCAGTCTGCCGGACTTTTTTCGTCGGCCTATACGCTCCCAATGCCGACATGATTCGCGCTATGCTGGAGCCATGCCAGACGACTCACCGACCCTCGGCCTGCGCGTCGTCGAATCTCTTGCAGCGGTCGACGCTGAGCAATGGGATGCCTGCGCCCTCGCACCCGGCGCTGCCGGCAACCCGTTCCTCACGCACGGCTTCCTGAAGGCGCTGGAAGATTCGAAGTCCGTGGGTCGCCGCACGGGCTGGCAGCCACAGTATCTCCTCGCCGAGGCGGCCGATGGAACGCTGCTGGGCGCAGCCCCCCTCTACGTGAAGGGCCACAGCCAGGGCGAGTATGTGTTCGACCATGGCTGGGCGCAGGCATTCGAGCGTGCCGGCGGCCGCTATTACCCGAAGCTCCAGATCGCCGTGCCTTTCACGCCGGTGCCGGGGCCGCGCCTTTTTGCCCGCCCGGGACCGCTGGCCGATGCCGTGCGCGACGCCATGATCGACATGCTGTCGCAGATCGCCAAGGACAACGGCATCAGCTCGGTGCACGCCACCTTCTGCAGCGAGGCCGACTGGAAGCGCTTCGGCGCACGCGGCTGGCTGCAGCGCCTGGGCCAGCAGTACCACTGGCACAACGCCGACTACCGCACGTTCGACGATTTTCTTGCTGCCCTCTCTTCGCGCAAACGCAAGGCGATCCGCAAGGAACGCGAGTCGGTGCGCCAGGAAGGCCTGGCGATCCACGCGCTCACAGGCGCCGACATCAAGCCTCGGCACTGGGACGCCTTCTTCGCCTTTTACATGGACACAGGCGGGCGCAAGTGGGGCTCGCCTTACTTGACGCGCACTTTCTTCGACATCCTGGGCGCCACCATGGCCGACAAGGTCGTGCTGATCATGGCCGAGGTCGAAGGCCGGCCGGTAGGCGGCGCGCTCAATCTAAGGGGCGATGACACGCTCTACGGCCGTTACTGGGGTTGCCTGGAGAGCCATACGTTCCTGCATTTCGAAGCCTGTTATTATCAGGCGATCGATTTTGCGATCACCCATGGCCTGCAACGCGTCGAAGCGGGAGCGCAGGGCGACCACAAGATCCAGCGCGGCTACCTGCCTGTGCCGACCTACTCCGCCCACTGGATCGTCGATTCTTCTTTCCGGCGCGCTGTTGACGACTATCTCAAGCGCGAGCGGCCGGCGGTGCAGCAGGAGATCGAGGGCCTGCAGCAGTATTCGCCGTTTCGGAAGGAAAACGAGAAATGACGCCTGCTGGCGTCATTTCTTTTCAATCATCAGGATCCCGAGGAAGAAAACGACGAAGAAGATAAGCTGCTTTGTCAGGTCAAGCGGAGCCTGCCAGTGGAGCTTGTCGATAATGATCGTCGCTACCCAGAAGACCGCGGTGGCGAGCACCGCGGCCCGGAAGGCGAGCCAGAGAGGCTTGAACATCAATCAGGGTCAGCCGGCAAGCATGGGCTCCTGGCTGGCGGGAGGCAGCGCGCCCCGCTCAGGTGGCAGGAAAGTGAAAACGAGCTTCGCCGCCGCGCCTTCGCCCTCGGTATCGACCCGTACCGTGCCGCCGCCGTTGGCAAGCTTGCCGAACAGCACCTCCTCGGCCAGTGGCTTCTTGAGGTACTCCTGGATGATGCGGGCGAGCGGACGGGCGCCGAACAGCCGATCGTAGCCCTTCTCGGCAAGCCAGCGGCGCGCGCCGTCGGAAAGCTCGATGAAGACCTTGCGGTCGGCAAGCTGTACCTCGAGCTCGGCCACGAACTTGTCCACCACCTTGCCCATGCTTTCCGGGCCGAGATTGGCGAACTTGATGACCGCGTCCAGCCGGTTGCGGAATTCCGGTGCGAACAGGCGGTTGATCGCATCGTCGTCCTCGTCATGCCGGGCCTCGCGGCCGAAGCCCAGTGCCGGCTTGGCGATATCGGCCGCGCCGGCATTGGTCGTCATGCAGAGGATGACATTGCGGAAGTCCACGGTCCGACCGTTGTGGTCGGTGAGCTTGCCGTAGTCCATCACCTGCAGGAGCACGTTGAACACATCCGGATGCGCCTTCTCGATTTCGTCGAACAGGATCACACAATGCGGATGCTGGTTGACCTTGTCGGTCAGGAGGCCGCCCTGGTCGAAGCCGACATAGCCCGGCGGTGCGCCGATCAGGCGTGAGACGCTGTGCCGCTCCATGTATTCCGACATGTCGAAGCGGACCAGCTCCAGGCCAAGCAGGCGCGCGAGCTGGCGCGTCACCTCGGTCTTGCCGACACCGGTCGGGCCGGCCAGCAGGTAGGAGCCGATCGGCTTCTCGGGCGAGCGCAGGCCCGCGCGCGCCAGCTTGATGGCGGCGGCGAGCTGGTCGATCGCCTTGTCCTGGCCGAACACGACCGTCTTCAGGTCGCGGTCGATGTTGCGCAGCATCTCGGTGTCGTCCTTGGACACGCTCTTGGGCGGGATGCGTGCGATCTTGGCGACGATCTCCTCGATGTCGGGCACATCGATCGTCACCTTGCGCTCCTCCTGCGGCCGCAGCATCTGCGCCGCACCAACTTCGTCGATCACGTCGATCGATTTGTCAGGCAGCTTGCGGTCGTGGATGTAGCGCGCCGACAGCTCCACCGAAGCCTTGATGGCGTCGTCGGTATAGGTCACGTGATGATGCTTCTCGTAGACCGGCTTCAGGCCCTTCATGATCTCGACGGCGTCGGCGACCGAAGGCTCGGGCACATCGATCTTCTGGAAGCGCCGTACCAGGGCACGGTCCTTCTCGAAGTAGTTCCGGTATTCCTTGTACGTGGTCGAGCCGATGCAACGCAGCTCGCCCGACTGCAGGGAGGGCTTCAGCAGGTTCGACGCATCCATTGAGCCGCCCGACGTGGCGCCGGCGCCGATGATGGTATGGATCTCATCGATGAACAGCACCGAATTCGGCTTCTTCTTCAGCTCGGACAGAACGGCTTTCAGCCGCTCCTCGAAGTCGCCGCGGTAGCGCGTGCCGGCGAGCAGCGCGCCCATGTCGAGTGCGTAGATCACCGACTCCTTCAGGACATCGGGCACCTCGCCTTCGACGATCTTGCGGGCAAGGCCCTCGGCGATCGCGGTCTTGCCGACGCCGGGTTCGCCGACATAGAGCGGATTGTTCTTGGTCCGCCGGCAGAGCACCTGGATGGTGCGCTCCACCTCGTATTCGCGGCCAATCAGGGGATCGACACGACCTTCGCGCGCCTTCTGGTTGAGGTCGACGCAGTAGGCGGCCAGCGCCTCGTTGCCCTGCTTCACGGCTGCCTCGCCATTCTCCTCTTCCGAGCCGGTGACACGGCGGGCGCGGGCGCGACCGGGAACCTTGGCCTTGCCGTGGCTGATGTAGTCGACCGCATCGAGGCGGGACATGCCCTGGTTCTCGAGGAACGAGACAGCATGGCTGTCGCGCTCGGAGAACAGGGCCACCAGCACGTTGGCGCCGGTCACTTCCTTGCGTCCCGACGATTGCACATGCACCGCCGCGCGCTGCACGACCCGCTGGAAGCCGGCAGTCGGCAGGGGCTCGCTTGGCGTCTGGGTCACGATGCCCTTCAGCCGATTGTCGATAAAGGCCTCGAGGTCATGGCGGAGGCGATCGATATCGACTCCACATGCCTTGAGCACAGGGGTTGCGTCGTCGTCCTCCGTCATTGCAAGGAGCAGATGCTCGAGCGTCGCGTATTCGTGCCGCCGCTCGCCGGCCAGCGCAAACGCGCGATGGAGGGACTTCTCGAGGTTCTTGGACAACATCGACATCGAACACCTCGACCAAAAACGGACCGTTACTTACTCTTTCTCCAACGTACACTGCAGCGGATGTTGATTCTTCCGTGCGTAGTCGACTGTTTGCGTCACCTTCGTCTCGGCGACTTCGTATGTGTAGACCCCGCACACCCCCACGCCCTTCTGGTGGACATGGAGCATGATCTGGGTCGCTTCCTCGCGATTCTTCTGGAAGATGTGCTGCAGCACGTCGACCACGAACTCCATCGGCGTGTAGTCGTCGTTGAGCATCAGCACCTTGTACATGGATGGCTTCTTGGTGCGCGTGCGCGTGAGGGTAAGCGCGCCAGCGCGGCCCTCGCCGTCGCCCTCGCCACCCTCCTGGCCCCCACCGTCCCGGCGCGCTGGCGGCCGCGGCGGCATGCCGCCGGGTGGCTCATTGGGCCCCCCCAGCCGGCTGTCCTCGAAGCGCCAGTCGTTTCTTGAACCGGTGCAGAGCATCGTCCTCAATCGTTCCTTTGTCGGAGCCACCTTCGAATTATATAGGCACAGCAAGCGATTCCGCTACCTCGGCCGTAACCCATCCTTGCCCACAACCAATATCCAGCGGTCGGCGCGCCCGCGCTGAGCTGAGTGACTGTCAAAACCCCGGCGGAATTCCGCCGGCTCGAGCTTGCGCGGACGGTTCACAGGAACTTTCACGTTGTCCAAGGCGAAAAGTTGCTCCGCGAACTTCACATTTGCGAAACCGTCGGTCGGATAGTGGTAAGCCTGAAATCCCCAGACGCCGTTGCGGCAGGAGGCTACCGTCCACCAGAAGTCGTTGTCGGGCAGCCGTAGGCCATCGCGGGGCGGCCCAAAGGCGGCACTTGCCTGCAGAAGGTCGGTCAACCGCCGCGTCTCCGCAGCATCCAGTAAACGCTGGCCGCGCTTCATCCGCCAGGGACTGAGGACATCGGCGGCACTTTCCACCAGGATGTTGCTCACGTTGCCCTGATCGGCGAGGACATCAATCTGCAGACCCGCCGTTCCGTCCGGCTGCAGGAAAACCTCGTATGTCCTGACCTGCTCTTCCCACAACGCATTATAGACGAGCCGCACGCGGTTTCGGCCGCCCGGCTGGCAGGCCGCCCGGATGTCGTCGCCGCCGACATAGCCGAACCAGTTGAGGCTGCGCACAATGGGCATATCGACATTGCGGTCAGCGCGTTGCGCCCACGCAGACGAGGAAACGAGCAGGATCAAGGCAAACGCCAAGCTGGATAATGTCCTCATGGACGCTCCTTTCCATGCAGTTTCCGAGCCAACTGCGGCAACAGCGCGACGGTAGAAAAGTTGCACAAGGACCGGAACTTTAGTAATCTTCAAGAAACTGCCTTAAGCCTTTGGCCAGGCACAAGAAATCATTGCAATGTGTATGGCGTTTTTGAGATGACCCCCTCGCTCAGGCGCTATACGGCAGGCACTCTGTGGCTTGCCGTTGGCACTCTCGTTTTCTCGCTGCTCCTGGCCCTCGAGGCCGAGGCGCAATCCCGTGCGGCACCGCCGGCACGCTTGCATGGCATGTCGAGAACCCATCGCCACATCACGCCGTGGGTTCCCAATCCTGCCGTCACGGCGAAGGATTCCTACCTGATCGTGGACGCCAATAGCGGCCGCGAACTCAGTTCGGACCAACCCGACAGCCCACGGCATCCGGCTTCGCTCACGAAGTTGATGACACTCTATCTCACCTTTTCTGCCCTCGATTCGGGCCGTCTTTCGTTGGGCGACGCCTTGCGGGTGTCGGCGAGCGCGGCGAATGCACCGCCAACCAAGATGGGAATGCAGCCCGGCGGCACTGTGATCGTGCGTGATGCGATCATGGGATTGGTCACGCGGTCGGCCAACGATGCCGCGGTACTGCTCGCCGAGACCCTGGGCGGCAGTGAAGAGCAATTCGCCCGGCTCATGACGCAAAAGGCGCGTCAACTGGGCATGACGTCGACCGTCTACCGAAATGCGTCGGGCCTGCCCAATCGCGAACAGGTCACGACGGCCCGCGACATGGCCAAGCTCGCCAACGCCCTGTTGAGGGATTTCCCACACTATTATCCGGTCTTCTCGGTACAGAGCTATCAGTACCGCGGCCGCCCGCTTGAGAATCACAATCACATGTTGGGCAGTTATCCCGGCGCCGATGGCCTGAAGACCGGCTACACCGTCGCGTCAGGCTTCAATCTCGTGATGTCGGCGGTACGGGACAATCGACGACTGATCGGTGTGGTCATGGGCGGTGACAGTCCCGGCCAGCGCGACCGACTGATGGCCGAACTGATGGACCGCGGCTTCGCCACCGCGCAATCGCTGGATCTTTCGGCCTGGACCTCTCCGCGTGTGCCGCCCTCGGCGCGTTATGCCGCCGCCAACTTCGTCCCCGGCACCGCCATCCCTGAAGTTGCACGCGTCGGTCAGGTCCCACGCGCCGAGCCGGCGCCGACCGCAAATGCATTGCAATCCACCAGCTCCGTTCGAGTGGCCAGCAATGCCGCGACCGTGCCGACCCCCAGCGCAGCGCCAGCAGTGGGCAGTTGGGTAATCCAGGTCGGATCGTTCTCCGATTCCCGTTCGGCGCAGCTCGTCCTGGAGCGCGCTTCGTCGATCCTTCCCGATCAGATGCGTGCTCACGCGTCGGCCACCGTCGATGAAGTGCAGATGGCGCAGAAGACATTCCATCGTGCGCGGCTCACCAATCTTTCGCAGACTGAGGCGATCGATGGCTGCAAGCGTCTCGAGCAGAAGAAGATCTACTGTTCGGCGCTTGAGGTCACTGCCTGGAATACGCCGGGTGCGCGCTGAAGGCGCGCCTGACCCGATCGACAAACACCCGCTTGTGGTCGCGCTGCCAGAGCGTCAGATCCCAGGCACCGTCGACAGGTTCAAACCGTTTCTCCAGCGGCTCGAAGACGGATACGGTCGTCAGCGCGCCGTGAACCTCAACGGCGAGCGGGGCAATTCGATAACGGGGTCCCTCGTACGCCGAGAGCCGCTCGACATCACGCACGCTTAGGCCCTGTACAATCGCGCCCCGCACCCTTCCGCCGGGATTGCGCACGATAACCGGGTAGGTCACGCCCTTGGCGCGGTATCGCGTGTATCCCCGCAAGAACGCGGCCTGGAAAGCCTGCGGCGGCAGGCGCCGGCCCAGCACCAGCGCCGTTACGTCGCGATCGAGCAACGTGCCGTAGAAGAAGAACCGCATCAGTGGTGGCCGGCGCCGGCCTCGTCCGGCAAGTCAACGCCGCTTGCCGCGAGTGCCGCCTTGAGATCCCCCTTCAAGCGCTCGAGGCCGTCTTCGTTGGCGCTTTCGCAGCGGGCCACGAGAACAGCTTGCGTGTTCGAGGCACGCAGGAGCCACCAACCGTCCGGCGTGTTCACCCGCACGCCGTCGATATCGTTCACCTTCGCGCCGGCTTGATTCAGCCTGGCCTTGACGTCGTCGACGATCTTGAACTTGCGATCCTCGGCGCAGTCGAACCGCAGCTCCGGTGTGTTGACGAGCTGCGGGAGCTTGTCACGCATCTCGGCCAGGCTCTCGCGGCTGTTGGCCACGATGTTCAGCAGGCGCAGGCCACAATAGAGGGCGTCGTCGAAACCGTAGAATGTATCGGCAAAGAAGACATGGCCACTCATCTCGCCGGCGAGCGGCGCCTTGAGCTCGGCCATCTTGGTCTTGATCAGCGAATGGCCGGTCTTCCACATCAGCGGCGTGCCGCCGGCGCGGAGGATCTCGTCGAACAGGGCCTGGCTCGCCTTCACGTCCGCGATGATCGTGGCACCAGGGCGGCTCTTCAGCACATCACGCGACCACAGGATCATGAGCTGGTCGCCCCACAGGATGCGGCCCTTGCCGTCGATCGCGCCGATACGGTCACCGTCGCCGTCGAAGGCGATGCCGAGATCGCAGCCACGCCGGCGCACCTCGGCCACCAGCTGCTCGAGGTTCTTCGGCACGGTCGGGTCGGGATGATGGGCCGGGAACGTGCCATCTACCTGCTCGTTCAGCACGAAATGCTCGCCCGGCAGCTTGTCGACGACCGCCCGGATCGACACGCCGACCGCGCCGTTGCCGGTATCCCACGCGACCTTGAGCTTGCGGCCAGGCTTCACGTCCTTCAGGAGCCGGGCTGCATAGTCGGGCAGTATGTTCTTCTGCTCGACTGAGCCGGTTCCCGTCTCGACGTCACCCTTCCCCGCCATCTCGCCCAGCTTCAGGATGTCGGCGCCATAGAACGACTTCTTGCCCATCATCATCTTGAAGCCGTTATAGTCGGGCGGATTGTGCGATCCGGTGATCTGGATCCCGCCGTCGGCGTCGAGATGCCAAACCGCAAAGTAGAGCATCGGCGTGGCGGCCAGCCCGATATTGACCACGTTCACGCCAGCCGCGGTGAGCCCTTCGATGCAGGCCGCGGCAAGCTCGGGCGAACTCAGACGGCCGTCATATCCCAAGGCGACGCGTTTGCCACCCTTGCGCTTGACCATCGAGCCGAAGGTGCGGCCGATGGCGCGCGCGTCCGCGGCGTGCAGCGTCGTGCCAACGATCCCCCGGATGTCATACTCGCGCAGGATCGTCGAATCGAACTTATGGGCCACTTGGCTCATCGAAGGCTCCGGTAAAAAATGGTCTAGGTGCGCGGCCGCGGACGGCCGATCCCTTCGTAGCTGAAGCCGACGCCGCGCATTTCCTCGGGATCGAAGATATTGCGCAGATCGACAATGCGGGGCTGGCGCATCGCTTCCTTAATACGCCGGGGATCGAGACCGCGGAACTCATGCCACTCCGTGATCACAACCAAAGCGTCGGCGTGGGCCGCGGCGTCGTAGGCAGTCTTCACGAAAGTCACGCCGGGCAGGAGCCGGCCTGCCTCGGTCATACCTTCGGGATCAAAGGCCACAATTTTCGCCCCGGCTGCCTGAAGCGTAGGAACGATGTCGAGCGACGGCGCGTCACGCATATCATCGGTGTTGGGCTTGAAGGTAAGGCCCAGCACGCCGATCGTGAGTCCCGCAACCGACCCGCCGCAGAAGTCGATCACCTTGTGCGCCATCTTTTTCTTGCGCGTATTGTTCACCTCGATCACCTGCTCGACGATCGTCTGCGGCGCATCGACCTCGCGCGCCGTATAGGCCAGCGCCAACGTGTCCTTGGGGAAGCAGGAGCCACCGAAACCGGGTCCGGGATGCAGGAACTTGCGGCCGATGCGACCGTCGAGCCCGATGCCACGGGCCACGTCGTGCACGTCTGCCCCGACTCGCTCGCAGAGGTCGGCGATCTCATTGATGAAGGTGATCTTGGTGGCGAGGAAGGCGTTGCCCGCGTACTTGGTGACTTCCGCGGTCTCGATATTGGTGACCACCATAGGCGTCTGGATCAAGTTGAGCGGACGATAGATCGCGGCCATCACCTCGCGTGCCCGCTCGCTCTCGACGCCGATCACCACCCGATCCGGCTTCATGAAATCCTCGATTGCCGCGCCCTCGCGCAGGAACTCAGGATTGGAGGCCACGTCGAATTCCGCCGAAGGCTGCGTCTCCCGGATGATGCGCGCCACCTCACGGCCCGTTCCCACCGGCACGGTCGACTTCGTCACCACCACGGTGTAGCGCGTGATCGCGCGCGCGATCTCGGCCGCCGCAGCATAGACATAGCTCAGATCGGCATGCCCATCGCCGCGACGGGTCGGCGTGCCGACGGCAATGAAGACCGCGTCCGCAGCGGCGACGGCGTCGGTCAGGCTGGTGCCGAATTCGAGACGGCCAGCGCGCGTGTTGTCGGCGACCAAACGGTCGAGGCCCGGCTCGTAGATGGGAATCTCGCCACGACGCAGGCGATCGATCTTGCCGGCGTCCTTGTCGATGCAGACGACGTCATGGCCGAACTGGGCGAAACAGGCACCCGAAACCAGGCCGACGTAGCCCGAGCCGATCATGGCGATACGCATTGCTCAGTCCTTCAGCAGCCGCGCGAGAAGCGCCCGTGTCTCGGCCGCTGTTTCATCGCGGTGCAGTGCCACCGCGACATTGGCCTCGAGAAAGCCCAGGCGATTGCCACAGTCGTAGCGGTCGCCAGTGTATCGCATGGCATGGAAGGGCTTGCCGCCGATCATCTTGGCCATGGCATCGGTGAGCTGGATTTCACCGCCGGCGCCGGTTTCATGCTTGTCGAGATGATCGAAAACTTCCGGCAACACGATGCTGCGACCGATCCAGGCGAGCGTCGACGGCGCCTCTTCCGGCTTTGGCTTCTCGACGATGCCGGTCATCTCGGCCAGCCCGTCTTTCTCTTCCTTGATTGCCACGATGCCGTAGCTTCGGGTCTGCTCGCGCGGCACATCCATCACGGCAACGACATTGCCGCCGGTCTTCTCGTGCGCAGCGACAAGCTGAGCGATGCAGGTGGGCGAGCTAACCATCAGCTCGTCCGGCAGCAGCACAGCAAAAGGTTCCTTCCCGATCCAGTGCCTGGCGCACCATACGGCGTGGCCGAGGCCCAGCGGTTTTTGCTGCCGCGTAAAGATGGCGTTGCCGGGTTTGATCGTGGCGTGCTGGGTCTGCTTCAGCTCGGGTGCCTTGCGCCGTTGCTCGAGCGTCATCTCGAGTTCATAGGCATGGTCGAAGTGATCCTCCAGCGCGCCTTTGTTGCGGCCGGTGACGAAGACGAATTCGTCGATGCCCGCCGCCAGGCATTCCTCAACCGCGTATTGGATCAGGGGACGATCGACGACCGTCAGCATCTCCTTCGGCATGGCCTTGGTCGCCGGCAGGAACCGCGTACCCAGTCCAGCGACCGGCAGAACAGCTTTACGGACGCGTTGCGCCATACTCGTCGACCTCGTTCATCAATTCGTATTTATCGAGCCGGATCAATAATTTGTCCGGGGCGCCCCGGGGATGGGCGCGGCGGTTGATGCCACAGCCGGGGGAGGCCGGCAAGGTGCTTAGCCAAGCAGGATATCCTTGGCCCGGTTGATGCGGGCGGCAAGGTCGGCGCTACCGCCGACGTCCGGGTGCACCCGCTGGATCAGGCGACGATGGGCGGCCCGGACTTCGTCCGGGGTGGCTCCTTCGGCGAGGCCAAGGACCGCCAGAGCGTCCTGTCGGGTCATATCGCCCCTTGGGGCGCTCGGCGGCGGCTGTCGGGCCGTGCGCCAACCCGCCCCCAGGCGCCGATCGAGATAGGCTTCCAGTACGCGCGCCGAGTCTGCATCCGACGACGCCTCGACCTGCAATTCGAGTAGCTCTCCATCCGTCAGGCTCTCGAGCGTGCGGCCGGCAAATCGGCCCGCCAGAACCGCGCCACCGACATCGCCGGTCCCATGATCGATCCAGGCGCGCAGGAACGCTGTGCGAACCTCGGTGCGCTGGCCACTGCCGGGCGAGCTGAAACCGCCGGAGGAGCGACCGCGCAAATATCGCGTCAGCAATGCCGTTCCCAGAAGGCCGGCCAGGCCCAGCAGCTCGGGCAGCACTTCCGGCAGGAAGCGGACCGAAAAGATCAGCATCACCGCGACGACGATGCCCGCGACCACGAACACCGTGCGCCGCAGCTTGCGTGCCAGCACCGAGGGATTGGCGCGAAGGAACCATCCGATCCCCAGCACCATGGCCGCCAACATGCCAAGTGCGAGGACAATGGGCAGCATGGTTCAGGGCTTGCTGGTCTTGGGAGGAGTAGCCTGCTCCTGCCGCTCGCGCTGGATTTCCTTCCAGCGCTCGACATTGCGGTTGTGCTCGGCGACGGTTCGCGAAAAGACGTGCCCGCCTTGCCCGTCGGCAACGAAATAGAGCGACCGGTCGCGCGCCGGATTGGTCACCGCGAGCAGCGCGGCCCGGCCGGGATTGCAAATCGGGCCGGGTGGAAGGCCCGCGGCGACGTAGGTGTTGTAGGGCGAGTTCGACTGCAGGTCCGCCCTTGTGAGCTCGCGGTTGAAGTTCCCCTTGCCGCCCGTGAGGCCGTAGATCGTCGTCGGATCGCTTTCGAGCCTCATCTTGAGCCGCAGGCGATTGAGGAATACGGCGGCCACCTTGCCCCGCTCGGCAGGAACGCCTGTTTCCTTTTCCACGATCGAGGCAAGGATCAGCGCTTCCCGGCGGTTGGCCAACGGCAGGCCTGGCGTGCGCTTGCGCCACGCTTCGTCGAGGGTCTTCTCCATCGCTTCCTTCATGCGCAACAACAACCCGTCTCGCGTGTCGTCACGGGAATAGAAATACGTTTCGGGGAGAAGGTCCCCCTCCTTCACGTCCACCGTGATGTCGCCCGACAGCGCATCCGCCTTGCGCACGAGATCGAGGACCTCGGCCGTGGTCGTGCCCTCGGGAATCGTCAGTCGCCGTTGCACGAGCTTGCCCGATTGCAGCAGCTCGACGAGCCCCAGCATCGACGAATGAGCCGGCACTTCGTATTCACCGGCTTTGATCGGCTTGGGCTCCGGATCGATCATCAGAGCCACGCGAAACAACAATGGATGGGCGATCGCGCCTTCCTGATGCAGGACCTTCGCCATGGTTGCGGGGCCCGCACCGCGGGGAATGACGATCCGCTTCGTCGTCTCGAGCGGCCCCTGCGCCACCAGAAGCTCATGGCCGAAGAAGAGCGCGCCCCCGATCACGGTCAGGAACAGCGCAATGAAGAACAGAACCCAGCGGAAAAAGCTGAGCATGACTCAGCCTCCGAAGATCAAACGGCGCCGACGATCAGGCAGGCGTTGGTGCCACCAAAGCCGAACGAGTTGCTGAGCGCGTAGCGCACCTTGCGCTGCTTGGCCTGCTTCGGCACGAGATCGATGTCGCAGCCCTCATCGGGCTCGTCGAGATTGAGCGTCGGCGGCACGACCTGGTCGTTGACCGATTTGATGGCGTAGATCGCCTCGATTGCACCGGCCGCCCCGAGCAGATGTCCCGTGGCCGACTTGGTCGACGACATGGAGAGCTTGTAGGCGTCGGCGCCGAAAGCCTTCTTTACGGCGCCCAGCTCGATCACGTCAGCCATGGTCGACGTGCCATGCGCGTTCACATAGTCGATCTGGTCGGTATTGAGGCCGGCCCGCTTCAGCGCCGCCTTCATGGCGCGCTGGGCGCCATCGCCGTCCTCCGACGGAGCCGTGATGTGGTAGGCATCGCCCGACAGGCCATAGCCCACGATCTCGGCGTAGATCTTGGCGCCGCGCTTCTTGGCGTGCTCGTACTCTTCCAGGATGAGACAGCCCGCGCCCTCACCCATCACGAAGCCGTCGCGCCGCTTGTCCCACGGCCGCGACGCCTGGGTCGGCGTGTCGTTGAAATCGGTCGAGAGCGCCTTGCAGGCGTTGAACCCGGCGATGCCGATGCGGCAGATCGCGGCTTCGGCGCCGCCTGCCACCATCACATCAGCATCCTCCCACTGGATCAGCCGGGCGGCGTCGCCGATGGCATGTGCGCCGGTGGCGCAGGCCGTCACGACGGAGTGGTTAGGACCGCGAAAGCCGAACTCGATCGAAACCTGACCCGAGGCAAGGTTGATCAGCGCCGACGGAATGAAGAACGGACTGACGCGGCGTGGGCCGCGTTCCTTGAGCGTGATCGATGTCTCGTAGATCGTCTGCAGGCCGCCGATGCCGCCGCCGATCATGACGCCGGTGCGGTTGCGCCCCTCGTCATCCTGCGGCTTCCAGCCCGAATCCTCGACCGCCTGCTTGGCCGCAGCTATGGCGAAGAGGATGAATTTGTCGACCTTCCGCTGGTCCTTCGGCGCCATGTAGAGATCAGGACTGAAGTGGCCGTTGGCCGTGTCGCCGAGCGGCACCTCACCTGCGATCTTGGTCGCGAGGTCCGATGTATCGAATGCCTGGATCGCACGAATACCGGACTCGGCGGCCAGCAGACGCCGCCAGTTGGTATCGACGCCGTCGCCCAACGGCGTCACCATTCCCATGCCGGTGACAACGACTCGCCGTGTCATGCGCCTTCCTTCCCGCAGGAACCGGCGTGGATCAGGACTTGGCGTTGCTCTTGATGAAGCCGATCGCGTCGCCGACGGTCTGGATCTTCTCGGCGGCGTCGTCGGGAATCTCGATGCCGAATTCCTCTTCGAACGCCATCACCAGCTCGACGGTGTCGAGGCTGTCGGCGCCGAGATCGTCGATGAACTTGGCATCTTCCTTCACCTGGGCCGCCTCGACCCCGAGATGCTCCACGACGATCTTCTTAACGCGGTCGGCAATATCGCTCATTTGTTGTCCTTCCCGTGTTCTTCAAAATTCCGGCTCGCCGGAGGGGGCGACGAATCCGGCTCTCCTAACATAGCTCCCCGGCCAAGGCCAGCGTCGGAAAGCCCACAGAATCAGGCACTTGTACCCGAATCCCCTCAGATCATCGCCATGCCGCCATTGATATGGAGGGTCTGACCGGTGACGTAGGCGGCTTCATCGCTGGCCAGGAAGATGACCGCAGCCGCGATTTCCTCCGGCGTGCCCAGCCGGCTGGCCGGCACGCGGCCGAGAATGGCCTTCTTCTGATCGTCGGTCAGAACGTCGGTCATGGGCGTGGCGATGAAGCCCGGCGCCACGCAATTCACGGTGATCCCGCGCGAGGCCAGCTCCTGGGCCAGCGACTTGGACATGCCGATCAGCCCGGCCTTCGCCGCAGCGTAGTTCGCCTGCCCGGGGTTCCCGGTGACGCCGACGACCGAGGTGATGTTGATCACGCGGCCGGCGCGACGCTTCATCATGCCGCGCATCGCCGCGCGCGTCAGCCGGAAGGTGCCGGTGAGATTGACCTCGAGCACCTTCTCCCATTCCTCGTCCTTCATGCGCATCGAGATGTTGTCGCGCGTGATGCCGGCATTGTTGACCAGGACGTCGATCTTGCCCATCGCGGCCTCGGCCTCCTTGGCCAGCCGCTCGATGTCCGCCGCATCGTCCATCCGCGCGGCGATGACGTGTGTGCGCTCGCCCAGCGTTCCCTTGAGCTGCTCCAACGCGTCGGCCCGAGTTCCCGAGAGCGTCACGACAGCACCCTGGGCATGAAGGGCGCGGGCGATGGCGCCGCCGATGCCGCCCGACGCGCCGGTGACCAAAGCTGCCTTGCCGCTGAGATCGAACATGCCTTGCGCTCCTCACACCGTCTTCAGGAAAGCCTCGATATCGGCCGGCGCGTTCAGCGCGATGCCGGTCATCTCCTTGTCGATCCGCTTCACGAGGCCTGATAGGACCTTGCCCGAGCCGCACTCGATCAGCGCATCGACGGCATTCGAGCGCATGTACTGCACGCTTTCGCGCCAGCGCACCAGTCCGGTGACCTGCTCCACCAGGCGCTGCTTGATGTCGCTGGGATTGGTGATCTCCGACGCGAGTACGTTGGCGACCAGCGGCACGCGTGGCGTCTCGAGCATCACCTTCTCCAGCGCCTCCTGCATGGCGTCGGCCGCGGGCTGCATCAGCGGGCAATGGAAGGGAGCGCTCACCGGCAGGAGCATGCCTCGTTTGCACCCCTTGGCCTTGGCCGCCTCGATCGTGCGTTCCACAGCGGCCTTGTGGCCACTCACGACGATCTGGCCGCCGCCATTGTCGTTGGCAACGGCAACGATCTCGCCTTGCGCGGCTTCTTTACAGGCCTCCTGCGCGGGTTCGAGCTCGATGCCCAGCAAGGCTGCCATCGCGCCTTCGCCCACCGGCACCGCCTTCTGCATCGACTGGCCGCGCAGTTTCAGAAGACGCGCTGCATCGGAAAGCTTGAGCGCGCCGGCAGCCGCAAGCGCCGAATATTCACCCAGCGAATGGCCCGCAACATGCGACGCGAGCTCGGATAAGGATTTGCCGCCGTCCTTCTCCAGGATCCGGACCACGGCGACGCTGACGGCCATCAGGGCCGGCTGGGCGTTCTCGGTCAGGACGAGGTCGGACTCGGGTCCCTCGCGCATCAATCGGGAGAGGTTCTGTTTCAGCGCCTCGTCGACTTCGCCGAATACGTCGCGGGCGGAGGCAAAGGCCGCCGCGAGATCGACGCCCATGCCGACGGCCTGGGATCCCTGTCCCGGAAACACAAAAGCACGACTCATCAGGCTTTTCCCCCGTTTGGCCTTGTCATTCTGGCCCGAAGCGGCGTCCCTATACCCCAGCCGCGCGGCGGCCGGAACGGCCTTGATTTGGGGGAATTTGCCTGTATAACCGCCGCTCTTCGGGGCCTAAATCGGCCCCGTCTCCTTGCCACCCCAGCCCCTCATAAGGTGGGGGTGGCTAGATCCGGCCGGTCGCAAGACTCCGGGTCGCTAACAGCCATAAGGAGCCCGAATGGCGTTGTACGAAAACGTCTTCATTGCGCGCCAGGACGTGCCTGCGACGCAAGTGGAGACCCTGACCACCCAGTTCGCCGAACTGGTCACCGCACAAGGCGGCACCGTCTCCAAGAAGGAGTACTGGGGCCTCCGTTCCCTGGCCTTCCGCATCAAGAAGAACCGCAAGGGCCACTACACCCTGCTCAACATCGACGCGCCGGCAGCCGCCGTTAAGGAGCTCGAGCGCACGATGTCGATCAACGAAGACATCATCCGCTTCCTCACCGTGCGCGTCGACGCCCTCGAGGAAGGTCCGTCGGCCATCATGCAGCGCACCAGCGAGCGGTCCGACCGCCCGGGCGACCGTCCGGAACGCGGCGGCTGGAGCGATCGTCCGCCGCGCCGCGAGCGTCCGCGCTTCGGCGATGAGGCTCCTGCCCCCGTACCGGGAGAAGAAGAATGAGCGCCCAACGTCGTCCCTTCACGCGCCGCCGCAAGAGCTGCCCGTTCTCCGGCGCCAACGCGCCCAAGATCGACTACAAGGACGTGCGCCTGCTGCAGCGCTTCGTCTCGGAGCGCGGCAAGATCGTGCCGAGCCGCATCTCGGCGGTGTCGTCCAAGAAGCAGCGCGAGCTCGCCCAGGCGATCAAGCGCGCCCGTTTCCTGGCGCTGCTGCCCTACGTGATTGCCTGAGGAGAGACGATCATGCCGATGAACGTCATCCTGCTGGAGCGCGTGCCCAAGCTCGGTCAGATGGGCGACGTTGTGAAGGTGAAGCCCGGCTTCGCCCGCAACTTCCTGCTGCCGCAGAAGAAGGCGCTGCGCGCCACCAAGGACAACATCGCCTACTTCGAATCGCAGCGTAAGACGCTGGAGGCGCAGAACCTCGAGCGCCGCAAGGACGCCGAGGCGGTGGCGGCCAAGATGGCCGACCTCAAGGTCACGCTGATCCGCCAGGCCTCCGAGGCCCTGCAGCTCTACGGTTCGGTCACCTCGCGCGACATCGCCGACGCGGCCAACGCCGAGGGCGTCAAGCTCGAGCGCAGCCAGGTCGAGCTCGACAAGCCGATCAAGGCGCTCGGCGCGCACAAGATCAAGATCCACCTCCACCCGGAGGTCACGGTCGACATCACCGCGCTGGTCGCCCGCTCGCCCGACGAGGCCGAGTTCCTGGCCAAGGGCGGCACCTTGGTCGCCGAAACCGAGCGCGCGGCCCTGGAGGCGGCGGAAGCCGCCCGGCGCGCCGCCGAGCAGGCCGCCGCCCTGTTCGAGGCCAAGCCCGCCCCCGACGGCGAGGCCGCCGCCGCGGCTCCGGAAGGCGAGGAGCCCAAGGCCGAGGCCGAGGAAGAGAAGAAATAGCGTCCAGCCGCTTGGACCAGTGAACGCCCGCCCTCCGGCGGGCGTTTTCTTTTGTACGGTCGCTGAATTTTTCGCCTGTCGGGGCTTTGCCTTGAAAATGGCAATCGGATTAACATTTGAGGCAACAACATGGCATTGCCGGTGGATCCCAGTTCACCGGCCCGTGAGGGAACGATGCTGTTAGCCAAGGTTCTTTCCCGCGTATTGGGGGAAGGCCAACTGACCATCATCGATGCAACAGGACGGCCGCATCGCCTGCAGGGCGAGCGCGAGGGCCCTGCCGTGACCATGCGCGTCCACACGCGCTGGACCGGCCTGCGCCTGCTGCTCCGCCCGCGGCTGGCGTTCGGCGAGTCCTACATGGACGGCACGCTGACGGTCGAGGACGGCGACATCTACGATCTGCTCGATCTGCTCGGCCGCAACATGGCGGCGCTGGAAGCCACGCCCTTCGTCGGCTGGTCCTACCGCTGGCAGCGCCTGGTGCGGTTTGTCGAGCAGTACAACCCGGTCGGCCGCGCCCAGCGCAACGTGGCGCACCACTACGACCTCAACGACCAGCTCTACGATTTCTTCCTCGACCGCGACCGGCAGTATTCCTGCGCCTACTTCAAGACCGGCGACGAATCGCTCGAGCAGGCGCAGACCGACAAGAAGCAGCACATCGCCGCCAAGATGCTGCTGCAGCCCGGCCAGAGCGTGCTCGACATCGGCTCGGGCTGGGGCGGCATGGCCCTCTTCCTCAGCCAGCAATTCGGCGTCGACGTCACCGGCGTGACGCTGTCGAAGGAACAGCACGCGGTCTCCAGCCGCCGCGCGCTCGAGGGCGGCCTCGCCGACCGGGTGCGCTTCAAGCTGCTCGACTATCGCCAGGAGGAGAACCGCTACGACCGCATCGTATCGGTCGGCATGTTCGAGCATGTCGGCGCGGCGCACTACGTCGAGTTTTTCACCAAGGTGAAGCATCTCCTGAAGGACGACGGCGTCATGCTGCTGCACGCCATCGGCCGCATGGAGCGGCCGGGCGGCACCAACACCTGGCTGAAGAAGTACATCTTCCCCGGCGGTTACACGCCGGCGCTGTCGGAGGTGCTGACGGCGATCGAGAAGGTCGGCTTGTGGGTCACCGACATGGAGATCCTGCGCCTGCACTATGCGGAGACCCTGCGCCACTGGCGCCAGCGCTTCCTGGCCAATCGCGAGCACATCAAGCAGATGGCGGGCTACGATGACCGCTTCTGCCGCATGTGGGAGTTTTATCTCGCCGGCTGCGAGATCTCCTTCCGTTACATGAACCAGATGGTCTTCCAGATGCAGATCGCGCGAAAGCAGGACGCCGTACCGCTCACGCGCGATTATCTGATCGACGCCGAGAGCGGCGTCGCGACGTCGCGCTCAATGGCGGCGGAATAACGGCGGAGTTTTCCCCACTATCGACGCGCTGTTGATCGA
>Ga0081455_10002413_pt1 | contig 22288 bp, 14 predicted proteins | sample TabmetS3T2R1_FD_70207 | JGI IMG/M metagenome (GOLD analysis project Ga0081455, IMG submission 70207) | Tabebuia heterophylla rhizosphere microbial communities from the University of Puerto Rico - S3T2R1 | ecosystem: Host-associated > Plants > Roots > Rhizosphere ...
TCGTCATCACCTTCCTGTGGGTGGCGTTAGTGGCGCTCGAGTTTACCGGAGACCCCACGCCGACGCGGCAGCCGTTAACCTATGTCATTCTCATCACCTATGTTCTCACCATCCTCTACGCCTTGGTGCTGCGGCAACAGCCAGATCTCGAACGCTTTTATCGGTGGCAAGTATGGGTGGATCTCCTCATCGAGACCGCTATCGTCCAGAGCACGGGTGGTGGCGACTCTGGCTTTGTTTTTCTGTATATTCTGTCGATCATCGCGGCCAGCATCGCCCTCCCAAGTACCTCGATTTTTGTCGTCGCTACAGGGGCAAGTGTCTTGTATAGCTTCCTGGTGTATCTGGATTTCTATGTCATCATCCGCCCCCTGCCTTTCCCCTTTGCGCTCCGGCCTGAGACCCTCCCGAGTGGGTCTTACGTGCTGTACGCCACGCTATTACGGGTGACGGCATTTGGGGTTGTGGCCTTGCTCTGTCGGTCTCTTGCCGAATCATTGCGGCAGACCGGTCAGGTGCTCCAGGAACAGAGCGCACGTCTGATAGGCCTCCGTGCCTTCCACGAGAATGTGGTGAATAGCATGAGCAGTGGGCTGCTGATCACCGATATGAGCGGTCGAGTGGTCTCTTCGAATTATGCCGCCGGCCGCATCCTCCAGCTCCCTGCGGGGGAGCGTCAGGGCTGGTTGGCGCAGGAGATGTTGAGTTTCATCGACCTCGATGCCATTCCGATGGAGACGGAAACCCTTGATCAGGGGCTCAACCGGGCCGATGGATTGTTCAAGCGCCCTGATGGGAAAGAAATCATCCTAGGCGTCACCTACTCTCCGTTGCGCGACGATCAGGGGACGGTGCATGGCTTGATCTTCAATTTTCAAGACATCACGACTATTCGCGCCATGGAGGCCGAGATCAAACGGGGCGAGCAGTTGGCAGCGGTCGGTCGTCTGTCGGCTGCCATCGCCCATGAAATTCGCAACCCGCTGGCCTCGGTCAGTGGCTCGATCCAACTCCTCCGCGCCGAACTCACCCTCGATGAATCAAACCAACGGCTGATGGACATCATTGCCCACGAGATCGAGCGTCTGAACACGATTATCACCGATTTCTTGGCCTATGCACGACCACGGCCGCTGCAGTATGACGAGGTTGATATTCACAAATTGATCGCTGGGACTCTGCACCTCCTTTGCAAGGGGCTACCCGAAGGGAGTGCCGTGGCGATCCGTACTGAATTTGTGTCTAAAGTCCCGCCGATCGCGGTTGACCCCCAGGGATTACGGCAAGTGATTTGGAATTTGTGTTTGAACGCCGTGGAAGCCATGCATTACCAGGGTACTCTGACTGTGTGCACAGCACTCCGGCCCCACTCGAATCAGCCCTATCGCGGCAATACGCAACTGCTGACTGCCGCACGGGAGTTAATCATCGACGTGTTAGATACGGGTCCTGGCATTCCTCTGGAGGTCAAGGAGAAGATCTTCGAGCCTTTCTATAGCACAAAAAACGGGGGCACAGGTCTGGGCCTAGCGACTGTGGACCGAATCATCTATAATCATAAAGGCAAGATTGAGGTCGATAGTCAGTTGGGCCATGGCACCACGATGCGTATTCATCTGCCATTACTATGTACTACCGCCGGGATCGCCAGCATCCCCGGAGGGGAGTAGCGTATACGTCCTTCCGTCGTCACCCCTCTCTCGCCATTTGCAGTCCTGCTGGCGCCCATTGTTATGGGGCGCAGGTTCATGATTCGATGAAACAGCACTTTGTATGGTCGTGCGATATCTTGGATCCCGACTAAACGGTGCTAAGCTCATCAGTCAATGATGGCCATGTAAGTCGGTAAACCCTGAGAACCCGCTTCATGATGCCCATAATAACATCCTCTCAGGTCTATTGGACGCAGATCTCGACGCTCGCCCGGCATCTATCCGATGGCGATGAGGTGATTACCCTCGGCTATTTAGCCGGAGCCAGCAAAGCTCTATTTTTGGCCAGTTTGATCCATCGGCTCCGACGACCGTTGTTAGTAGTCACCTCAACGGCACCCGAAGCTGAATTACTCGTGCATGATCTCCGCTTCTTCATCACCTCGGCTGAATCTTCCACGAGGATTGTGCTGTTCCCGGCCGAGGAGCATGCACCATATGAACCGGCCTCCGAGGCCTCTGACCTCACATCACAGCGTCTCATCGCCCTGCGGTCCATGCTGCGAGCAGACGTGCAGATCATCGTCACCACGCCGCAGGCCATTGTTCCCTACGTGATGCCCCGTATGCAACTGCAACAGGCTGGCCTTGACTTGGCGCCGAGTATGACGCTCGAGCGGCAGGAGTTCATCGAACGGCTGTTACGCTGTGGCTATCACCAGGTTGATCTAGTTGAGGAATGGGGAGATTTCGGTGTCCGTGGGGGGATTATTGACCTCTTTCCGCCGCACCTGCCACGCCCCATCCGCCTGGAGTTCATGGGGGATGAGATCGAATCGCTCCGGGAGTTCGATCTGGCCACGCAGCGGTCCTTGAGAGCTGTCGAGCAAGCATCCATAGTCCCTCTACGCGAGTTCATCAAGGATCTCCTATCCTGGGAGGAGATCGAGGCCCGGGCCTCAGCCGCAAACCTCGATCTCACGAGACTCGAGGAGATCGTGACCTGTCTCGATCAATATATTTTCCCGACAGGGGTGGAACGCCTGCTTCCTTTGTTCAGTGATGCCTTAGAGCCGTTGTTCAATTATCTGCCCCCCGATGCCGTGCTAGTGCTCGACGAGCCGGCGGTCATCGATGCCAAACTGGAGGAATTTAGCACCTCCGTCGAAGAAGGCTACCAGCAAGCCCTCCTGCGGAAAGACCTCGTCGTCCCTCCCGCTGAGCGGTATCTGGCCCCCGCCCTGGTCACCGAATGCTTTGAGGCGTGCCAACGCATCGTGCTCCAGGCCTTGGCAGGAGATCTGCACGAGAGCCAGGAAACCGACCTCCTCACCGGTCATGTGCTGGGATCATATCATGGCCGCTGGGAAACGCTCGTCCAACTGATGGCCACACGCCTACAGGAGGGCTATACCGTCCTGATCACGGCGGCAAGTCTCACGCAGGCCCGCCATATCCAAGATCTGCTCCGAGAGGCCGAGCTCGCGGCCGAGGTCTTGACCACTCCGCCCGACCTGCTGGCCACTATTGCGCCGGCATCACAGCCAACTCCTGTCCCAACGCATGCCACGCGAGTGGCCACTTCTGCCACCATTCCATCCGCTTCGGGTCTGCGCATTTGCGTCGGCAGCCTCTCCGGCGGCTTTGTCTTACCCGCGGCGCAGCTCATGTGTGTGGATGCAGGCGAGATATGGGGAACACGACGATCACGCGCGCGCCGCCCGCGTCCTTCGGCTCGGGCGCGTCTGTTCAATTATCGGGATCTGAATCCGGGAGACCATATCGTCCACCTCGACTATGGCATTGGCCTGTACCGGGGCACCACGATCCTGAAAGTGGGCGCCGAGGAGAGCGAGTTCCTGAGCCTGGAGTTCGCTGATCACGACAAAGTCTACGTGCCGATCGATGCGCTCCACCTGGTGCAGAAATACCTTGGAGCCGGTGGGGAGATCCCGGCGCTCAGCAAGCTCGGCAGTGGCACATGGAGTCGGACCAAACGCCGGGTGAAATCGGCCATCCGCGAGATCGCACAGGAACTGCTGCGGCTTTATGCGGCGCGCGAGGTGAAGCCAGGTTTTGCGTTCTCGCCTGATACGTCCTGGCATCAAGGGTTCGTCGAGGCCTTCGAGTTTGAGGAAACTGAGGATCAGCGACGCGCTATTGAAGACGTCAAAGGCGACATGGAAAAACCGCATCCGATGGATCGCCTGGTCTGCGGGGATGTCGGCTATGGGAAAACCGAGGTGGCGTTGCGTGCTGCCTTCAAAGCCCTGATGGATGGGAAACAGGTGGCCATCCTGGTGCCAACGACGATTTTGGCGTTGCAGCATTGGCATACCTTCTCCAGACGCTTTGCCTCGTATCCGATTTCGGTCGAGATGCTCAGCCGTTTCCGCCCTCCGATCGAGCAAAAGAAGGTTGTCGAAGGCCTGCGTACTGGCAACGTGGATCTCGTCATCGCCACCCATCGACTGTTGCAGAAGGACGTGGAATTCCAGAATCTTGGGCTTCTGATCATCGATGAAGAGCACCGCTTTGGCGTCGCCCATAAGGAACGCATCAAACAACGCTACATGCAGGTTGATGTCCTCACTCTCACCGCCACGCCCATCCCGCGTACCTTGCATCTCTCCATGGTCGGGGTCCGCGATATGAGTGTGATCGAAACCCCACCCCCCAGTCGTCTCGCCGTGCGCACCTATGTGCTTAAATTCGGAGATGCGGTGATCCAGGAGGCCATCATGCGTGAGCTCGAGCGTGGCGGCCAGGTGTTTTTCGTCCATAACCGCGTGGAAAGCATTGGCGCCATGTATCGCTACCTGCACCGTCTCGTCCCGCAGGCGCGCATCGCCGTGGCCCATGGCCAACTACCCGAGCAGCAACTGGAGCGGGTCATGATGCGCTTCATCAATCGCGAAGTCGATGTGCTCCTCTGCACGACCATCATCGAATCGGGGCTGGACATTCCTTCCGCCAATACGATTGTCGTCAATCGGGCCGATCATTTCGGCCTGGCCCAGCTCTACCAACTGCGCGGACGGGTAGGCCGGGATCAGGATCAGGCCTATGCCTATCTGTTGATTCCTGGGGAGAAGACGCTCACCGGGCTGCCCTGGGAACGGCTCAAGGCCATGCTGGAGTTCGCCGATCTTGGCGCGGGGTTACGCCTGGCCATGCGCGATCTAGAGATTCGTGGGGCCGGTAATATCCTTGGCGTCCAGCAATCTGGGCATATTGGGGCCATCGGCTTCGATCTCTACTGTAAACTCATGGAGGAGACCATTCGCGAGCTTAAGGGCGAGCAGGTCGAGGAGGAGAAGGAGCTGCAGGTCGTGCTCAAGATCGGTGGCTTCCTCCCCAAAGACTATATCCCCAACACCGCGCAGCGCCTCGATCTCTACCAACGGTTGTACGCTGTCGACGACGAGGCCATGCTGGCAGAGTTGCAGGCCGAGATCATCGATCGGTTCGGGGTCTTGCCAGAGGCAGTAGAAAAGCTACTGCGCCTGGTCGAGCTACGGACCCTTGCACGTCAGTTGCGATTGTTGAAGATTGAGCGACGGCAACAGACGGTCATCTTTGTGTTCGATCCTGTCACCCCAGTCCCGCCCGAAAAGATCGTCACGCTGCTGCATGAACATCAGCGGACGTTACGCTTCATCCCCGAGCATACTCTCGAACTGAGACTCATGCAGGACGCCTGGGCAGCCGTGTGCAACGCCGTCAAAAAAGTCTTGCAGCAGTTGCTGTAGAGTGATACGATTCGGCCCATATCAGCGACGACAGGCTCCTCAGCGAGCACCGCGAATCGGTTACCCTGCATACACCAAATCCCCGCCCACCGTTCTACGATAGAGACAGAAGGCGACCAGAGCAGACCAGGTCCCAAATGGCTGTCATGCTCGCGGAAGGATGAGAATCATGGTTGATCGTCTCAAAAGCATTTTTGGCAATTGGCGTTTGTTGATTCCCATCCTGTTTCTGGCTGTTGGGGTCGTGATCGGGGCGAAGTATGGCGTCGAGTACTGGATTTACACCATGACTCACATCTACACTGATGACGCCCGCGTGAAAGGGGCGATGGTGTCCTTGAGTCCCGAAGTCTCCGGTCTTGTGCGTAAGGTTCATATCGATGAGGGGAATGAAGTCAAGAAGGGGATGGTACTGATTGAGATCGATCAAGCCGACTATCTGACGCAGCTGGCCCAAGCCGAGGCTGCGTCCGAAGGGGTGCAGAAGCAATTGTTGGAAGCACAACGCGAACTTGATCTGCAAATTCAACGCCAGGGCAGCGAGCTCGCACGTGCCAGAGCGCTTGTTGATGCGAAGAAGAGCAAGCTCAGCGAGGCGGAAACCGACCTCGCCCTGGAACGTGACAAGAGCAAGAATAGCATTCTCGAGGCCGAAGCCTCGTACAAAGGGACCCTGTCCCGTCTCAAGGAGATGGAGCATGGCCTCAAGGCGGCGGAAAGCGACCTCGACCGCGCCAAGCGATTATTTGCCGAAGGCATTATCGCCACCGAGAGACGCGATCAGACACAAGTTGCCATGGATCAGGCAGCCGCACGGTACGCATCTGCCCGCGAAGGAGTGGAGCAAGCCAAGGCTCGCCATGCCGCCACTATCGGATCGGAGAAGATGGTTGAGCTGCAGTCACGACGCGTGACCACGTTGCGAGCAGAGGTGAAAGAAACCGAAGCCGCCTATCAGCTCGCCATTGCCAACGTCGGGATTGAGGATCTCAAGCGCGAACGGATCAAGCTGCTCGAAGCGAAGCTAAAAGAGGAAGAGGCGAAAGTTGCCGCCGCCCGGTTGCGTCTGGAAAACACCGTCATCCATAGCCCGATCGACGGGGTGGTCAGTCGGAAGCGCGTCGAGCTTGGGGAGATGGTCCAGCGCGGTCAACCCATTCTCGTGGTGAATGATCCTCGAGATGTGTGGGTGCTCAGCAATGTGAAGGAGACCTATATCCGCGACGTGCATGTCGGTAGCCCTGTCGATGTCTGGGTTGATGCATATCCGAGTCGCATCTTCCGGGGCATGGTCGAGAGCATTGGGGCAGCCGCCATTTCAGAATTTGCTCTCTTCCCCCCCACCGGGAATTTTACCAAAGTCGAGCAGCGTATCCCCGTTCGCATTACTGTCGATAGCGCCGATGGACTCCTCAAACCCGGTATGATGGTTATTGTCGGGATCGAAATCCCCCGAGGAGGCAAGGAAGGGAGTGAAACTACGACGAAAGCGTCAAGTTCGGTCAATTAACGCGCCCTGGCGCGTCCTGCTCGTCATCGCCTTCACGACCTTCTTGTTATGCTGTTGGGATAGCCAACCCGGACAGGCGTTGATGATCGATCGCATCGTCGCTCGGGTGAATGACGACGTCATTACGCTGAGCGAACTGCAGGAGGAAGGACTCCCACTCTTTGAACGTCTACGGGCAAATTACACTGGCGAGGAACTTGAGTCCCAGGTCCAGCGTGCCGAACGTGAGTTCCTTGATCAGCTGATCCTCAGGCGCTTGCAGCTACAATACGCCAACCAGATCGGCATAAGTGCCTCGGACAACGACATCAATGCCGCCCTCAAAGACGTGCTAACCCGCAACAATCTGACCCAAGAGCAGCTGACCGATCTCCTGACTCGCGAGGGACTTACGCTCCAGGACTACAAGGACCGTTTACGCGAGCAGATTATCCTGGCGCGTTTGATGAATCAGGCTGTGCGCTCCCGTGTTTCGGTCGATGCTAGCGAGGTGGAAGCCTATTTTAAGGCCCATCAAGACGAATTTAACCACCCCCCCCAAGCCAGGGTCCGTCACATCTTTTTCCGTATCGATCCAGGCGCGCCACCACCACAGCTGGATGCTGTGCGTGAACGTGCGTCCCGGGTGCTGCAGGAAGCCCGGAATGGGGGTGATTTCGTCAATCTGGCGCAACGCCACTCCGAGGATGCGACAGCCGCGAACGGTGGCGATCTGGGGGTTATCAGGCGTGGGCAGGCGCTGCCGGAGTTTGAAGAGGTGATCTTCACCATGCGGGAGGGCGACATCAGCGAGGTGATCCGCACGCCTAACGGCCTGCACATCGTCAAGATTGAAGCCTTCAGCAAAGGGTCTGAGCAGCCCTTCCCAGAGATCAAAGCTGAGATCGAGCGCCGTCTGCTCCAGGGGAAAATGGAGCAGCGTTTCCAGGACTGGACAAACGAGTTGAAGGATAGGGCCTTCATCGAGATCACCCTACATGAGGGTAACCCGTAAGCCAGATACCGTATGTCGCTGCGCTCACATCAGCCTTGACAGCATGCATTGAAGCGGCTATGATGATCTCAATTGTACTCCTTTAAAATAGTCCTGAGAGGCTAGAAGGATACGCAGGTGGCAAATTTCCCTCTCTTGTCGATGGTATCGTGGGCCTCCTTACCGTGGGTAAGGAGGTTTTTTTTTGAGCAAGTGCGACAGCTGTGGCAGACCCAACGATGAAATCCATGATTATGGACGAGGTGGCGATTGATCGAGCCCTGACACGCATTGCCCACGAGATTCTGGAGCATAACAAAGGCTGCCAGGATGTCGTGCTAATCGGCATCCGGACGCGGGGGATGCATCTGGCGCGGCGGCTAGTGGACAAGCTCCGCGCCATTGAGGGAGAAATCGTGCCGCTGGGGGTAATGGATGTCACGCTCTACCGCGATGATCTGCGGCATCGCGTCGATCATCCTAAGGTCGAACGGACGGAGATTCCGTTCCCGCTGACCGGCAAGCGCGTCATCCTTGTCGATGATGTGCTGTTCACTGGGCGTACCATCCGCGCCGCTCTCGACGGGTTGATGGACTTCGGACGACCACGGTCAATTCAGCTCGCGGTCCTGGTGGACCGTGGTCATCGTGAGTTACCCATTCGGGCTGATTATGTCGGTCGCAATGTCCCCACGGCGAGGCCAGAATCGGTCGAAGTGCGTCTGCGAGAGGAAGACGGCATGGAGCAGGTTGTCATCCTGGAGCGTCCAGAGTCCCGCCGCCGCCAGGCGTGACCCCACTCGGACGCGAGGAGGGAGATCTGCATGACTTTTACACGCAAGGATATCCTCGGCACGCAGGAGATGAACGCCTCGGAGATTACCTATCTTCTGGATGCGACCGAGTCGTTCCTCGAGGTGTCCACGCGAGAAGTCAAGAAAGTTCCTACGTTGCGAGGTAAGACGATTATCAACCTCTTCTACGAGCCGAGCACACGCACACGGACGTCCTTCGAGATCGCTGGCAAACGGCTCAGTGCGGATGTCATCAATATCTCCAATAGCAGCAGCAGCGCGGCCAAGGGGGAAAGCTTGAAGGACACGGCTCTGACGCTGGCAGCCATGGCCGCGGATGTCATCGTCATCCGTCATCCAGCCTCCGGTGCCCCACACTTTCTGGCCCACCATGTCCCAAGCGCGGTGATCAATGGCGGCGATGGGACCCATGAACACCCTACCCAGGCCCTTCTCGACCTGTTCACGATTCGTCAGCGCAAGGGTGCGTTGGCAGGGTTGCGCGTCAGCATCGTCGGCGATATCGCCCACAGCCGCGTGGCGCGCTCGAACATCTTCGCGATGCGCGCGATGGGCATGGAAGTGCGCGTCTGCGGTCCCGCCAGCCTCTTGCCAATGCAGGTGGAATCGCTGGGGGTGCACGCTTGCACGGACCTCGATACCGCCCTCTGTGACGCCGATATCATCATGGTCCTGCGCCTACAACTGGAGCGTCAAGAGAAGGGCCTGATCCCGTCGCTGCGCGAGTATTCGCAGTTGTATGGGCTCAACCTCACACGTCTGGCCCAGGCCAAGCCCGATGTGCTCATCATGCACCCGGGGCCAATTAATCGCGGCGTTGAGATCGCTCCGGAGGTGGCGGAAGGCCCCTACTCATTGATTCTTGACCAGGTTGCCAATGGCGTCGCTCTCCGTATGGCGCTGCTGTACCTCCTGACTGGGGGACCGGGGTTGTGAGGGGCGCCGTGGCCATAGCCGTCTTTCTTCCAGGAGAGGGTGGGGGTGAGGGAGGGCTGCAGGCGTGAGCATTTTGATTCGCGGTGGACGCGTCCTCGATGCTAGCGCAAATCTCGACGGCGTGATGGATCTCCTCATCGACGCCGGCAAAATCGTCTCGGTCGGCGGGGATGCTGCAGAGACGGCCTGCCAACGGGAGGGTTCGACGCTCTCTACTCCGCTGGAAGTGATCGATGCGCATGGTTTGCTAGTGGTACCTGGCTTGATCGACATCCATACCCATCTGCGCGAACCCGGCTATGAATACAAAGAGAGCATCATGAGTGGCTCTGCGGCCGCCGTGGCTGGCGGTTTCACCGCTATTGCCTGCATGGCCAATACGAATCCGGTCAATGACGATGCGGCGGTCACCAAGTATATTCTCGACAAAGCGCGTGCCGTCGGTTTGGTGCAGGTGTTTCCGATCGGCGCCGTCTCCGTGGGCCTGGCAGGGGAACGTCTGGCGGAGATCGGTGAGTTGAACCAGGCGGGGGTGGTCGGCATCTCCGATGATGGAAAGTCGGTGATGAACAGCCAGTTGATGCGCCGCGCCCTGGAATATGCGGGCATGTTCGGACTCCCGGTGATTTCGCATTGTGAGGACACCCAACTCGCGGCACACGGGGTGATGCATGAGGGTCGGGTGTCCACGGAGCTCGGTTTACGAGGCATTCCTGCACAGGCCGAGGATATCATGGTCGCACGCGATATCGCACTGGCCGAGTTGACCGGAGGACGCTTGCATATCGCCCATGTGAGCACGGTCGGGGCGGCCCGCTTAGTCCATGATGCCAAAGCCAGAGGGCTATGCGTCACGGCTGAAGTCACGCCGCATCATCTGTTCCTGACCGATGAGGCGGTGCGGGGCTATGATCCGAATACCAAGATGTATCCACCTTTGCGCACTGCAGCCGATGTCGAGGCCTTGCGACAAGCGCTCAAAGATGGCACCATCGATGCGATCGCCACTGATCACGCACCGCATGACCTCGCCGACAAAGAAGTCGAATTCGACCAGGCACCGGTGGGGATCATCGGTTTGGAAACCTCTCTGCCGTTAACCTTACGGCTAGTCAATGAAGGTGTCCTGACCCTCACCGATGCCATCGCGAAGCTCACCTGGGGGCCATCCCAGGTCTTGGGGCTGGCCAAAGGCACCTTGCAGGTGGGGGCGGATGCGGATGTGACGCTGATCGATACCCAGACGGAATACGTCGTCGATCGTCGGGAATTTTGCTCGAAATCTCGGAACTCGCCATTCCACGGCTGGACACTGAAGGGCCGGGCGGTCATGACGCTCTGTGCCGGCAAAATTGTATACTCGCGCGGTCCTGAACGGATTACCTCTATGTCCGCACCTGCAGGGCAACGCCGTACACGAGGGCGCAGGGGGCGGAAATCATCGGGCACATAGGGGAAGGAGCGTCCATGAAGCAGGCTCTATTAGCCCTTGAAGACGGTACCATGTTCTCGGGCAAACCCTTCGGAACACTTGGCGAGACCTTCGGCGAGGTGGTCTTTAACACCAACCTGACGGGCTACCAGGAAGTGCTGACTGATCCATCCTACAAAGGTCAAATCGTCAGCATGACCTATCCCTTGATGGGGAATTATGGCATCAATGAGGCTGACCTTGAATCGGTGCGGCCTCAGGTTGAAGGGTTTATCGTCAAAGAAGGCAGCAAACGTGCCAGTAATTGGCGTGCGCAGTGTGGTCTAGAGGAATGGCTCCAGCGGCACGGCGTCGTCGGCATCCAGGGCCTTGACACCCGTGCCCTCACCCGCCATCTGCGGACACGGGGGGCGATGCGGGGGGCGATTTCGACCACTGATCTCGAGCCCAACAGCCTGATCGCCCGAGTCCAAGCGTCTCCAGGGTTGATCGGACGCGACCTGGTCTGTGAGGTGACCTGCGATGGACCGTACGCCTGGGGCGATGGCGAATTGGGCTGGCCGATGGGTTACGCCCAGGACATCGCCGATCCCCGCGAGCGGTTTCGCGTCGTGGCCTATGACTTCGGCATTAAACGCAACATCCTGCGCAAGCTGGTGAACAGCGGCTGCGACGTCACCGTCGTACCTGCCAGTACCACGGCATCTGAGGCGCTGCAGCTCAATCCCGATGGCATCTTTCTCTCCAATGGCCCCGGAGACCCCGCAGGGGTGCCGTATGCCATCGAGGCGGTGCGACAGCTCATCGGCGTCAAGCCCATCTTCGGCATTTGCCTCGGGCACCAGATTCTCGGGCTGGCCTTGGGGGGCAAGACCTACAAGCTCAAATTCGGTCATCGCGGTGGCAATCAGCCGGTCATGCACTTGTCGACGCACAAGGTCGAAATCACCGCGCAGAATCACGGGTTTGCCGTTGATGCTGACAGCTTGCCAGCCGAGGTCGAGGTGACGCACCTGAATTTGAACGACCGCACCGTCGAAGGCATGCGTCACCGCGAGCTGCCCGTCTTCTCCGTCCAATATCACCCTGAGGCCTCGCCAGGGCCGCATGACTCCTGGTATCTGTTTGAGCGCTTCAGAACGATACTCGGTGAGTATGCGACGAATCACAATAGAGTGCAGCAGGATCGAGGTCTTCTCGCCCGTCCATAGCTGAGGACCGTGTGTGCATTGCCCCCACTGTACACGAATGCCATAGGTCGACGGCAGTCGTAGGGAGAAGGAATCGGTTGTATGCCCAAGCGGATGGACATCGAGAAAATTCTGATCGTGGGTGCGGGGCCCATCATCATCGGCCAGGCGTGCGAATTCGATTACTCGGGGACACAGGCGTGTAAAGCGCTTAAGGAGGAGGGTTATCAGGTCGTTTTGGTGAACAGCAATCCTGCCACCATCATGACTGACCCTGAGATGGCCGATCGCACCTATATTGAACCCATCACCCCCGAGATCGTTGAGCAGGTCATCGCCCGTGAACGCCCCGATGCACTCCTCTCGACGATGGGCGGTCAGACCGCGCTCAACATCGCCGTGGCGCTCGCCGAATCCGGTGTGCTCGAACGTTATGGGGTGGAACTGATCGGCGCGAAGCTAGACGCCATCCGTAAAGCCGAAAGCCGGGAGCTGTTTAAAGCCTCGATGCAACGTATTGGCCTGGAGGTGCCGGTCAGCGGTCATGCCCACTCGCATGATGAGGCACAGGCCATCGCCAGCACGTTGGGGTTCCCCGTGATCATTCGCCCCTCCTTCACGCTGGGCGGGACGGGGGGGAACATCGCCTATAACCAGGAAGAATTCGAGCGACACGTCGCATGGGCGCTGAACGCCAGCCCTAATCGCGAAATCCTCATTGAAGCGTCGGTGCTTGGCTGGAAAGAATTTGAGTTGGAGGTTATGCGCGATCTGCGCGACAATGTGGTGATCATCTGCTCGATCGAAAATTTCGACCCCATGGGTGTGCACACCGGCGACAGCATCACCGTGGCCCCGGCCCAAACCCTGACGGATAAAGAATATCAACGCATGCGCGATGCAGCGACCGCGATCATCCGCGAGATCGGCGTCGAAACAGGCGGCTCTAACATCCAGTTCGCCGTCAATCCGGAGAACGGCCGCATGGTGGTCATCGAGATGAATCCGCGCGTGTCGCGTAGCTCCGCCCTGGCTTCCAAAGCCACCGGCTTCGCCATCGCCAGGATCGCGGCCAAACTAGCCATCGGTTACACTCTTGATGAGATCCCTAACGACATCACGCACGAGACGCCGGCCTCGTTCGAGCCGACGATCGATTATTGCGTTGTGAAGATTCCGCGCTTCACATTTGAGAAATTTCCACAGGCCGATCAGACGCTCACGACCCAAATGAAATCTGTGGGCGAGGTGATGGCTATTGGCCGTACCTTTAAGGAGTCACTGCTGAAGGCGGTGCGCTCACTGGAGATCGGTCGATATGGGCTGCAACCGATGTTCTCGAAAGCGCAGCGCCGCACATCGGAGGGGCACGAGACGATTCAGCGCATGCTGCGCTGGCCGAATTGGGAACGGTTGTGGTATATCGCCGAGGCCTTCCGCGCCGGTTTCGACGTTGAAACTATCCATGCGCTCTCGCATATCGACCCATGGTTCCTAGCTAACATTCAGGAGATCGTCGAGTTCGAGGAGCGGATAGGGGAGGGGCAGGATGGAGGTGTTGAGCTGCTCCGTGAGGCCAAGGAACTCGGCTATGCTGATCATTACCTTGCCACCCTTCTCGGGCAGGGGGAACGAGCTATCCGTGCACAGCGTCTGCAAGCGGGCATCAATGCCACCTTCAAGCGCGTCGACACCTGTGCGGCCGAGTTTGAGGCCTATACACCGTATCTGTACTCTACATACGAACGTGAGTGTGAAGCCAATCCCACGTCGCGGCGGAAGATCGTGATCCTGGGGGGTGGCCCCAATCGCATCGGTCAAGGGATTGAGTTCGACTACTGTTGCGTCCATGGCGTCTGGGGGCTGAAAGAGGACGGTTTCGAGACCATCATGGTCAACTGCAACCCGGAAACCGTCAGTACCGATTACGATACCTCTGACCGCCTGTATTTCGAGCCGCTGACGTTGGAAGATGTGCTCAACATCGTCGATGTCGAGCAGCCGGAAGGGGTGATCGTGCAGTTTGGCGGACAGACCCCGCTCAACCTGGCGGTGCCCCTGCTCAACGCCGGTGTCAACATTCTTGGCACCTCCCCTGACAGTATCGACCGCGCCGAAGATCGAGAGCGTTTTAAGGAGCTTCTGCACCGCTTGGGCTTGCGGCAACCGGCCAATGGCACGGCCTCCTCGGTGGACGGAGCTGTCGCCATTGCCCATCAGATCGGCTATCCTGTCATCGTGCGTCCCTCCTATGTTCTGGGCGGTCGCGCGATGGAAGTGGTGTACGATGAGAGTGACCTGCGTGAATACGTCGACCGCGCCGTGAAAGCCTCTCCCGAACACCCCCTGCTGATCGATAAATTCCTCGAAGACGCCACCGAAGTTGATGTGGATGCCATCGCCGATGGCGAAACAGTGGTGATCGGGGGCATCATGGAACATATCGAGGAGGCCGGAATCCACTCCGGGGACAGCGCCTGCTCGCTGCCGCCGTATTCGCTGTCATCCCGCATCATGGCGGAGATCAAAGATCAGACCAAACGCCTGGCGTTGGAACTGCGGGTGGTTGGACTCATCAATATTCAGTTCGCAGTCAAAAACGGCGATGTCTACGTGCTGGAGGTCAATCCACGCGCGTCCCGCACCATTCCCTTCGTCAGTAAAGCGATTGGCGTCCCCCTCGCGAAGCTCGCGGCACGGGTGATGGCCGGTAAGACCTTGCACGAAGTCGGCTTTACGAAGGAACGCGAGATCGACCACATCGCCCTGAAAGAGGCGGTCTTCCCGTTCATCAAATTTCCGGGAGTGGACACGATTCTTGGTCCCGAAATGAAATCGACCGGTGAAGTTATGGGGATCGATCTGACGTTTGGCCGCGCCTTCGCAAAATCGCAGTTGAGCGTTGGCCCCGCTGGCAGTCTTCCTACCAGCGGAACCGTGTTCATCAGCGTCAAGGATAAAGATAAGCCGGCGGCCATCCAGCTTGCCAAGGCATTGCATGAATTGGGGTTTGCCATCCTTGCCACCCGTGGTACAGCAGACGCGATCCGTGCTTCGGGCATCCCGGTTGAGGTCGTCCTGAAGGTGATCGAGGGAAGGCCGCATGTCGTCGACTACATCAACGGCGGCACGGTGCAATTGCTAATCAATACCACCATGGGGAAAAACTCCATCCGCGATTCATACGATATCCGACGTGCGGCACTGGTGTATAATGTCCCCTATTGCACGACTATTCCCGGGGCGTTTGCGGCGACCCAGGGCATCAAGGCACTCCTCGATGGTCCACTGGCGATCAGCTCCCTGCAGGAATATCATCAACACGTCCGTGTGTGAGACGGTAACCACCCGACAGCCCTGCCGTTCCCCGCTGGTGTCGGATGCGTACGCACGAGGGCTAGATTGAGGCCTTAGCCAGGGGCGATGGGGTCATCACCCTAGGCTGTTCTTTCAGGAGACTAGTGTGGCAGAGCAACGGATCAAGGTTGGAACGCTGAGAGAAATTCCCCGCAGCTATGGCAAAGTGATACAAGCCGGCGGAAAACTCATTGCGCTCTTTAAGATGCAGGACACCGTGTATGCCATCGATAACGAATGCCCCCATCGGGGGGGCCCAATCGGTGAAGGTTCCGTCAGAGGCAAACTCGTCAGTTGCCCCTGGCACCTCTGGGCCTTCGATATTACCTCGGGACAGTGTGTCTCCAACCCCTATGGGCATGTCCGCAGCTATGCTGTGAGCGTCGACGGCGATGATGTATGGGTAACGGTCGATTGAGCCCCTACGTCACCGCCAGGGACTTCCCGGCAGCGGGGGGAGCTATTCACCTAGGTGAATAGCTCCCCCCGCTGCCCTCCTTCTCCTCCCCCACCGCATCTGGTGTCATTTGCACCGAGAACACCATTCCGATAGATCTCTGCAGGTCATTCCCGAGCCATCCCACTAGAGGCCCCCCTCTTCGCCTCGCAGGCTACCCTCCCCCACGCTCCCCACTCATCTTGTGATGTCGATAATCCCTTTGAACGATAAAGAGATTTTCCGCTTGACCCCCGTACCCCATTCATCGATAATGCGCCTGGTTTTTGTACTCAAGGAATTCAAAAAGCTCGGGTCCTGACCTTCGTCGCTGATTAACGAAAACACCTAAAAAGTTGCCACGAGATCGATGTACGCATCGAAATCAGCGAAACTGAAACGCGGCTGTGTACAAAACGGCACCATCAAAGAAAGTTACGAGAACGACGAGCCCTTCGTGCGCCTCCGCGTCCTTGCCGGCGACAGCATGAGCACGCGGGGATATTTTGGGCCGTGTAGGTAGACATACGACGCAGCATTCTTAATGGGGGAGTGTCATCATGGGTGAATAACGCTGCTATCCTGGATACCTGGAAACATTGGCATGGAGAGGTGGTCGGCAGACGACCTCTGTCCCATCCGTGCCGTCCCACTCCAACCAATCAAAGGAGGTGTCGCATGCCGACGGGGACGATTAAACGCGTGTTCAAAGACCGTGGGTTCGGGTTTATTCGGACGTCGGATGGACAGGAGATCTTCTTCCACCGCTCCGGCCTGCGCAGCACCCGTTTCGAGTCTGTCGCAGAGGGGGATGCAGTGGAATTTGAGGTGGAATCCAGCCCTAAGGGACCTCGAGCCGTGAATATCCAAGTTGCCGAGAAACCATAGTCATCTCGCGGCGCCCAGGCGAAGCCGGCCGATCGTTGATCCGCCGGCCTCCGCCCTGCGTAGGAGGGTCGTGTTGACGAAAGCAACTTCGGCCAATGGCTCATACACCACTATTATCTTACCTACGCCTTTAGCCCACCTAGAATTGGAACGCCGACCGGGTCACTCTGCCACTGGTCAGCATTCTCATAACCATCCGTGAGGGGCATCTTTCATGTCGTTCGGCGGTGATCGACCTCATTTGAAGGAGATTGCTTTGTATGTCCACCATCCGTGAGTCGGATCTTCCAGGCATCGGCCGCAAATTTCAAATCGAGGCCCAGAACGGCGACAAGCTTATCGTTGTGGTTCATGATGATGGAAGACGCGAACTGTACCACTTCGATCCCAACGACCCGGATGAATTGCTTTCCATGGTTACCCTCAACGATACCGAAGCGCGACAAGTCGCCGGCATCATCGGCGGCCTGAATTATACACCCAAAGCTTTAGAATCTATGAGCATCACTCTCGAAGGATTAGTGATCGAATGGTACAAAATCGAGCTTGGCTCCGCTGCGATTGGACAGACGATTGGACAGCTCCAGGTGCGCCAGGCCACTGGTGCCACCATTATGGCCATCATCGAAAAGGATGGCCGCAAGCACATCAACCCTGGCCCCGATCAGACACTCACTGAGGATGTGACATTGGTGATTGCCGGAGAGCGGCAACAGGTGCAGGCCTTCAAGCGACTCATCGCCCAGGGGAGCCAATAGCCGATGGAGCACATCGTTTTTGAGGTGGGTCTGGCACTCACCCTCGTCGCCGCCGCGGCGCTACTCTCCGCCAGCTTGCGGTTTTCGGTCGTGCCATTTCTCATCCTCGCCGGCATGGTTGTTGGCCCGCACATGCCCAAACTCGGCATTATCGACTTACGCTTCATCCATACTGCCCCGCTCCTTGAATTCATGGGACGACTCGGGATTCTATTTTTGCTGTTCTATCTCGGGCTGGAGTTCTCGCTTGGTCGCTTGATCAAGGCTGGACGCGTGATTGTGTTGGGTGGGACGATCTACATCGCCCTGAATTTTGGGCTTGGGGTGGGGTTTGCTTGGCTGATGGACTGGCCGCTACGCGAGATGCTGGTCGCAGCCGGGATCACTACCATTTCATCGAGTGCGATTGTCGCCAAAATGCTGGTGGACCTCAAACGCACAGCCAATCCAGAAACCGAGATGATCCTTGGCATCATCATGTTCGAAGATATCTTTCTCGCGGTGTATTTGACGCTTGTATCAGGTTTGGTGTTGAGCGGTGCCTCCTCATTCAGCCAGGCGGCCACATCGGCTGTGATAGCCCTTGGCTTCATGCTGGCGGTCCTTGTCGTGGGGCGCAAGGCCACTCCCTGGTTGAACCGGGTGCTCGACATCTCTTCGGATGAAGTCTTTTTGCTGATCATCTTCGCGACCTTGCTGCTGGTCGCCGGTTTGTCGGAGACCATTCATGTGGCCGAGGCCATTGGCGCACTTCTGGCTGGGTTGGTGTTGGCCGAAACAGACCATCGTCAGCGTATCGAGCATCTCGTCATCCCTTTCCGAGACTTTTTCGGCGCCATGTTTTTCTTTCACTTTGGCCTCACCATCGACCCCTATGCCTTAGGAGGTGCTGTATGGCCAGCGCTGGGGGCGGTGGCGCTGACGCTGGTCGGCAATTTCGCCGCAGGCATGCTGGCCGGGCGCAGCGGCCGCTTGTCACCGCGCGCCTCCTCAAACATCGGACTGACAATTGTCTCCCGAGGTGAGTTCTCCATTATTATGGCCAATTTAGGCCGGAACGGCGGTTTGCTGCCGATCCTACAACCGTTTGCTGCGCTCTATGTGCTGATCCTAGCCATATTAGGGCCCCTGCTCACCATGCAATCTCGGTTCGTGTTCGAACAACTCAACAAAATCTTCCGCTGGCAAAGGCCCCCTGAGAAGAAGGAAGATCCCCCACGCATGAATGGTACACTATAGGTACAGAAACACCGCTAAAAGGTACCTCCTCAATCCTGCGGCTGTCCCACAGCCTTGCGATCGCGCTCGCGTTGCCGCAACTCCACCCGGCGGATTTTACCGCTGATGGTCTTCGGGAGTTCGGTGGTGAACTCGATCTCGCGGGGATATTTGTACGGCGCTGTGACACGCTTCACATGCTCTTGGAGGTCTTGCATCAACTGCTCGGAGGGTTGATGGCCCGGCGCCAGGATGACAAAGGCCTTGACGATCTCGCCTCGAATCTGATCGGGGCTGGCCACCACTGCCGCCTCAGCGACAGACGGATGCTCGATCAGCGCACTCTCGACCTCGAAGGGCCCGATGCGATAGCCAGCGCTGATGATGACATCGTCGGCCCGTCCGACGAACCAGAAATAGCCATCTGCATCTCTGATGGCGCGATCGCCGGTGATGTACCACTCACCACGGATACAATTCGACGTCGCTTCCGGATTGCGCCAATACTCTTTGAACAGGCCCACTGGACGCATCGGCGTCAGCTTGACGGCGATGTCCCCTTCGGTACCGGCCACCACTTCACGCCCATCGTCATCGACGACGCCGATCGTCAAGCCTGGGCTGGGCTTGCCCATCGATCCAGGCTTTACCGGCAGGGGCGGGAAGTTGGCCACCAGAATCACCGTTTCGGTTTGGCCGTAGCCATCGCGGATGATCTGTCCCGTGCCGCGCTGCCAGGCCTCGATGACCTCTGGGTTTAGTGGCTCACCAGCCCCAATACAGTGACGCAGGGTAGCGAGACGGTAGTGGCGCAAATTCTCTAGGACGAGCAAGCGATAGGCGGTTGGCGGCGCGCAGAAGGTGCTAATGGGATAGCGCTCAAGAAGCTCCAGGGTCTGCCGGGCATCGAAGCGACCTCGCCCGTCGAACGTAAACATCGCCGCCCCCATGATCCAGGGGCCGAAGAGGTTGCTGTATGCCGCTTTGGCCCATCCGGTATCGGAGAGGTTCCAATGCAGATCAGTGGCCTTCAGGTCCAACCAGTACTTGCCCGTGACGATATGTCCAATGGGATACGACACATGCGTGTGCAGAACCATTTTGGGATAGCCCACGGTGCCTGAGGTGAAGTAGAGCATCATGGGCTCATCGCTGCGCGTCGGTTCGGGTTTGAGGGTGCTCATGGCCGAGGCCACCGCCCGGGCATAGTTGACCCAGCCCTCACGTTCCGCCCCAAGTACAATCTTCAGACGCAACGTCGGGCATTCATTGGCCACCTGTTCCACCTTCAGCGCCCCTTCTTCGTCGGTGATCACGGCGACTGCTTCGGCGGCTTGGATACGATAGGCGACATCCTTCGGGGTCAACAGGGTCGTGCCGGGCATGGAGATGGCGCCGATTTTCATGATGCCGAGCACCGCTTCCCACCACTCGGGCAGGCGGGGCAACATGATCAAGATGCGGTCGCCCTTGCGGATGCTCATGGTGCGCAAGGCATTGCCTACCTGGTTGGAACGCACCGTGAAGTCGCGGAAGGTGAGGCGCTTTTCTTCCCCGCGTTCGTTGACCCACAACATCGCCAGCTTCTGGGCATCCTCACCCCAGTGATCGACCACGTCGAAGGCAAAATTGTAGTGCTCGGGGACTTCCCAGCGAAACTCGCGGCAGGCCTGTTCGTAATCGACCATTTCAGGATACACAGAGAACCCTCCTTCGAAAGGCTAGGACTGGGGACTGAGTGCTGCGGACTGAGTGATGGGAGAGCACTGCCGCCACTCAGTCTGCCGTCCGCATTACTCAGTCCAAATCTTCTACGACGCTTTGGCCACCGGATTTTCTAGCACCCCCAGCCCGGCGATTTCGACGCGTACTGTTTCACCCGGTCGCAGCCAGCGTGGCGGCTTGCGTGTGAACCCGACCCCAGCGGGAGTACCGGTGGAAATCACGTCACCCGGTTCCAGCGTCATGACTTGCGACAGGTATTCTACCGTCTCGGGGATCTTAAAAATGAGCTGGCGAGTGTTAGACCGCTGTAGGACTTCGCCCGCGATGCTGAGACTGAGGTCGAGGGTGTGTGGATCCGGGATTTCATCTTTGAGCACGAGGGCCGGGCCCATCGGGCAATGCGTATCAAAGGTCTTGCCTACCATCCACTGCGAGGTCACGAACTGATAATCGCGGGCGCTCACATCGTTGATGATAGTATAGCCGGCAACATAATCCAGGGCGCGTTCGCGGGGGATGTGATGACCGTGGCGTCCGATGACAAAGGCGAATTCCGCCTCATAGTCGATCTGCTCCGTGGTGCGTGGGATGAGAATGGCTGCACCAGGTCCGACTACACTATTGTTGTACTTGGCGAACAACGTCGGTACCTCGGGGATCTTCTGGCCCGTCTCCTCGGCGTGATCGCGGTAGTTAAGGCCCAAGAGAATCAGCTTCCCCGGTCGTGGGATTGGGGCCTTGAGCACCACCTCGCTGCGCGTGAACATCACCCCGTCACGCTTCAATCCTTCGGCCTGCTCTCCGGAGCCGAGTCCCTCCCGCACGTACCCCTCGGCCTCGCGGATGGCCGCCAGCGCTCGTTCGCCTGCCTTTAGGATGCCGATCAGGTCTGCCGGCACAAGGGCCTCAGCCATCGCCTCGGCACGTGGGTCTCCACGTTGCGCCAAAAGCACCGTATAAGCCCGGTTGACATCGATTACATGCTCCCGTTCAAGCAGCCCCACACGCTGAACGCCCCGATGGCCATAGGTTACGAGCTTCATCTCAGTCTCTCCTCAGTCAAGACTCCATATGCGATGCTTAGCGTTGTTCATAGGCGGTAGACAAGGATCAACCCAAAGTAGTCCAAAGGCAAAAACGCTGTCAAGCTGATTTGTGGCGGTGGCCGTCCACGTCGATCACTGTTCCTGACTAAATTTGACACCCGTCGATTTCTTGACGGTCAAGCCATGGCATCTTAGACCAGCTTAACGACCTGGGGCGCAACCGAGAGGCACTTGCACCGCCATAGACAGAGAGAAAGAATTTTTTATCAAATTTTATCAAAATATAATATAATAGTATATGTATTAATCCTCATGACTCAGACTCAATACAGCTGTCGCAACCAGAGGTCGCCAATATGGTGAGGGAAGGAGCGTTCCGTGGCACACAAGTCGCGCGTGGTGATTACCGGTCTTGGCGCCGTTGCCCCCAACGGCATCGGCAAGGAAGCCTATTGGGAGGGGTTGCTCAAAGGCCGTTCTGGAATCCGCCATATCACCCATTTCGATGCCAGCCAGTTTCCATCCAGGATTGCGGGGGAGGTCCCTGATTTTCACCCAACCGCCTACATCAAACGGCAGCCCGTGAAACGCCTATCGCGC
>Ga0081455_10002414_pt1 | contig 22285 bp, 10 predicted proteins | sample TabmetS3T2R1_FD_70207 | JGI IMG/M metagenome (GOLD analysis project Ga0081455, IMG submission 70207) | Tabebuia heterophylla rhizosphere microbial communities from the University of Puerto Rico - S3T2R1 | ecosystem: Host-associated > Plants > Roots > Rhizosphere ...
TGAGCTGGAATTATCAATCGTGGAAGCGGGTGGAGAAATCCACGGCGCGCTGGGTTATGCGACGGAGCTATTTGACGGACGGCGGATCAGGAGGTTGCTCGGGCATCTGGAGCAAGCGCTCAAAGGGATGACAGAGGATGGGAATCGCAGAGTCATGGCGCTGCAGCTGATGACCGAGGCCGAATTGCAGGAGGTGATTTTTGACTGGAATCAAACGGCGACAGATTATCCGCGTGACCGCTGTGTGCACCGGTTGTTCGAGCAGCAGGTAGAGCTGATGCCGGAGGCCGTGGCAGTAGTCCACGAAGCAGGGCGCCTCACCTATTATGAGCTCAACCGGAGAGCCAATCAATTGGCCCACTACCTTCGGAAGTTTGGCGTAGGCGCCGAGGTGAAGGTCGGACTGTGTGTGGAGCGCAGTCAGGAGATGATCGTCGGCTTACTGGGCGTGATGAAAGCCGGCGGCGCCTACCTGCCCTTGGATCCCGGCTATCCCCCAGAGCGGCTCGCTTTTATGTTGGAAGACGCCGGAGCCGGAGTGGCGCTGACCGAGCGGCGGTTGAAAGAGTGTTTGCAGTCCTTCACGGGACGGCTCCTGTGTCTGGATGAAGAGTGGGAGCGCGTCGGGCAGGAAAGTGAACACGAGGCGATCAGTGAGGTTGGGGCTGAGAATCTGGCCTACGTCATCTATACCTCAGGCTCGACTGGCAGACCCAAAGGCGTCATGCTGCGACATCAGTCATTGACGAATTACCTGCTGTGGGCTGTCGGCCACTATCCGCTGGATGTCGGTTGTGGAGCGCCGGTTCATTCCTCGCTCAGCTTCGACTTGACGATCACCTCGCTCTTAACGCCATTGCTAGTCGGGAGTTCCGTTCATCTGTTACCGAAGGACAATGAAATTGAATCCCTCGCCGCGGTGTTGAGCCGTCGCCAGGGATACAGTTTAGTCAAACTCACACCATCGCATCTGCAAGTACTTGCCGAGCTGTTGAAAGGCGTCGACCTCAACGGCGCGGCGCATGCGTTTGTGATAGGCGGAGAAAATCTGTCGGTACAGACCGTCGGCTGGTGGCATGAGCGAGCGGCAAAGACCAGGCTCTTTAACGAGTATGGACCGACGGAGAGTGTGGTTGGTTGCAGCGTCTACGAGGTCGGCTCGCAGTTGGAATCGGAAGCCGAACGGGATTCGGTTCCCATCGGACGCCCGATTGCAAATACAAGACTGTACCTGCTCGATAATCGGCAAGAGATCGTGCCGAAGGGAGTGGTCGGTGAACTATGTATCGGCGGGAACGGGTTGGCGCGCGGTTATCTCAACCATCCTGATCTGACGGCGGAGAGATTTGTGCCGTGTCCGTACGGCGGAGAAAAGGGCGGTCGGATGTACCGAACGGGAGATCGAGCCCGGTACGAGGAAGACGGGAATCTCGAGTTTCTGGGGCGAGTCGATGATCAGGTGAAGATCCGAGGGTATCGAATCGAACTTGGGGAGATCGAAGCAGCGCTCAATCAACATGCATCCGTCGAACAGGTCGTCGTACTGGCAAGAGAAGACGAGCCGGGAGAGAAGCGGCTGGTCGGATATGTGGTAGCCCGGCAGCAGGTCGGCGTCCGTGAGTTGATGGAGTACCTGCGGGAGAGATTGCCGGACTACATGGCGCCTGGAGCCATTGTGCAGCTGGAAGCAATGCCACTGACTCCCAACGGCAAGGTCGATCGGCGGGCGCTGCCGAAGCCGGAGCTGAATGGGGCGGGCCAGTTCTATGTGGGGCCGCGTACTGCTGTGGAAGAGATCGTGTGCGGAATCTTGGCGGAGGTGCTGAGGGTCGGGCAGGTCGGGATCTACGACAACTTCTTCCAGTTGGGAGGGCATTCGCTGATGGCGACACAAGTGGTGTCGCGAATGCGGAACCTGCTGGGAGTGGAGGTGTCGTTACGGAAATTGTTTACCCATCCGACGGCGGCCGCCATCGCGGCGGAGGTCGAACAGCAGCAGCGCCGGGGCGGAGAAGCGCCCGTGGAGTCGATCGCGAGAGTCGCTCGCAATGGGGACCTGCCGTTGTCATTCGCGCAGCAGAGGTTGTGGTTCATCGATCAGCTGGGGCCGGGGAGCGCCGCCTACAACATTCCGTGCGCGGTGCGGCTCGTCGGTCGGCTTGATGTGGAAGCGCTGCATAGAAGCCTGAATGAGATCATCGTTCGCCACGAGGTGTTGAGGACCAGTTTCTCCTCCATAGACGGAGAACCTCGTCAGCAGATTCATGAGCTTAGTGAGCTGCTACCGGATTTCATCGACTTGTTGGAGAGTGATGAAGCGGAGCGAGAGGAGAAGCTGCAAGCGGTCTTGCAGGCGGAAGCGAGACGAGGATTCGATCTGTCGAGGGCGCCGCTGATCCGGGCGAAGCTGATCAGGCTGGCGGAAGACCAGCATGTGCTGATGGTGAACATGCATCACATCGTCAGCGATGGTTGGTCGATGGAGGTCATGGTCGGAGAGTTCTGCCGGTTGTATGAGGCATTCCGCCAAGGCCAGGAATCGCCGCTGCCGGAGCTGGAGATTCAGTATGCCGACTATGCGGTGTGGCAGAGATCACGGCTGCAGGGAGAAACCTTAGATGCCCAGCTTCGGTACTGGAGGGAGAAACTCGATGGGGCGGCGGTGTTGGAGTTGCCGACCGACCGGGCGAGACCTACGGTGGCCAGTAATCGTGGGGCAAGTGAGAGGTTCCTGTTGTCGGAAGAGCTGACATCCGGACTCAAGCAATTGAGCCAACGGGAAGGCGTGACCTTGTTTATGAGTTTGCTGGCAGGCTTCCAGATCTTGCTGGCCCGATACAGCGGACAAGAGGACATTGCGGTGGGAGCGCCGGTGGCGGGGAGGAATCGGCGAGAGATCGAAGGGCTGATCGGCTTCTTCGTCAATACGCTGGTAATGCGGGTGGATTTGGGAGGTAACCCGACGGTCAGAGAATTGCTTGGGAGAGTGAGAGAGACGGCGCTCGGAGCCTATGCGCATCAGGATGTGCCGTTTGAGAAGCTGGTGGAGGAGTTGCAACCGGAGAGAAGTCTGAACCGCACCCCGCTCTTTCAAGTAATGTTCGCGATGCAGAATGTACCTCAAGAAGAGGCGCAGGTTGCAGGACTGGCTCTTGGCGGAGCGCCGATCCTGTTGGAATCGCCGAAGTTCGAATTGACTTTAACGACAGCGGAGGAGAAAGAGGGTCTCCACTGTATCCTGGAGTATGCATCAGAGCTGTACGATGGATGGAGGATCAGACGGCTATTGGGCCATCTCGAGCAAGTGCTAGAAGGCATGGTGGAGAATGAGCAAGGTAGAGTAATGGAATTGCCGTTGCTGAGTGAGGAGGAGCGGCGGGAGGTGATCGTCGAGTGGAATCAAACGGCGGCCGAATATCCACGCGACGGCTGCGTGTACGAATTATTTGAGCAGCAGGTAAAGCACAGACCGGATGCTGTAGCAGTCGTCTACGAAGGAGAGCAACTCACCTACCATGAGCTCAACCGGAGAGCCAATCAGCTGGCGCACTATCTGCAGAAGTTTGGCGTCGGTCCCGAGGTTAAGGTCGGGTTGTGCGTGGAGCGCAGCCTGGAGATGATCGTCGGCTTGCTGGGCGTGATGAAAGCCGGCGCCGCCTACCTGCCTTTGGACGCCGATTATCCTCAAGAGCGACTTGCCTACATCATCGAGGATGCCGAGTGTTGGATTATCTTGTGCAAGGATAATCATCTCGAGAAACTGAGCGAGAGCAAAACACCATTGTTGAGTTTGGATGCTGATTGGGGAGCGATTGCGCTGCAGAGTGATGTGTGTTCGGAGGCGCAGGTCAGCAACGAAAATCTCGCTTACGTCATGTATACCTCAGGTTCTACCGGTAAACCGAAGGGAGTTGCCGTTGAGCAACGCAACATTGTAAAGCTTGTACGGAATGTGAATTATGCTGAGCTGAGCGCACAGGAAGTTTTCTTACAGTTCGCCACGGTTTCTTTTGATGCTTCCACGTTTGAGATTTGGGGCTGCTTGTTAAATGGGGGACGCCTGGTGATTTGCCCCTCCGAGTTTCAATCACTGGAACAGCTGGGAAAAGTGTTGCTGGAACATCAAGTTACTACGGCATGGTTTACCGCAGCTTTATTTCATCAGGTGGTTGATGAGCAGATAGAGGACTTAAAGAATCTGCGTCAGATTCTGGCGGGAGGGGAAGCCCTATCAGTACTGCATGTGCTTAAGGCATTAACTGAGTTACCCGGATGTCGACTTATCAATGGATATGGTCCTACAGAAGGAACGACGTTCAGTAGCTCTTTTACGATCACGGATGCGGCCGAGCTGGTAAATTCGGTACCAATCGGTCATCCGATAACCAATACGCAAATCTATATCCTTAGCGATAATCGGGAGCCGGCGCCGGTAGGAGTAACAGGAGAGATCTACGTCGCCGGACTGGGGCTGGCGCGAAGTTATGTAAACCGAGCCGATGAAACGGCGAACAAGTTCATCCCGGATCCATTCGGCGCGGAAGGCAGACGAATGTACCGGACGGGAGACTTGGGGCGATATCGCAAAGACGGGAGCATCGAGTTTCTGGGGCGAGTCGATGATCAGGTGAAGATCCGCGGATATCGGATCGAGCTCGGAGAGATCGAAGCCGCGCTCAATGAACACCCTGCAGTAGCACAGGTCAGCGTTCTGGCTCGAGAAGCTGAATCGGGAGAGAAGCGGCTGGTCGGATATGTGACGCTTCGGCAGCAGGCCAGCAGCCAGGAGTTGAGGGAGTATCTGCAGGAGAGATTGCCCAACTATATGGTGCCTGGCGTCATTGTGCAGTTGGAAGCAATGCCGCTGACTGCGAATGGCAAGCTCGATCGGCGGGCTTTGCCGGAGCCGGAGTTGGGCGTAACAGTCCGGCAGTATGTTGGGCCGCGGGCTGTCGAAGAAGAGATCCTGTGCGGAATCTGGTCGGATGTGCTGAGAGTGGAGAAGGTAGGGATCCACGACAACTTCTTCGAGCTGGGAGGAGACTCGATCCTCAGCATCCAGGTGATCGCCAAAGCCCGCCAGGCGGGTTTGCAGCTGACACTGCGACAGTTCTTCGAGCGACAGACGATCGCGGAGCTGGCGGAGATCGCGAGGCTTAAGGTCCTGATCTTAGGAGAGCAGGGAGAGCTGAGAGGAGATGTGCCGCTGACCCCGATACAGAGAGCCTTCTTCGCGTGGGGCTTGGCCAAATCGGACCACTTCAACCAGTCGGTCATGTTTGAGATTAAGCCGGATACCGATAGCCAATTGTTGGAGCAGTCTGTGAAGGGATTGATCAGGCAGCACGACGCGTTGCGGCTGCGGTATGAGCGTAAGGATGGAGACTGGGTACAAGGCTATACCGTGGGCGTCGCAGATGGAATCTACCGGCGATTGGCTTTTTCCGGAAAGAGTGAACAAGAGCGAGTCCGTGAGATGGAGCAGGATGCAGCTGAGCAACAGGCGAGCCTGAGTTTGAGTGCGGGGCAATTGATGCGGGCTGTGGAGTACGATCTGGGGGAATCGGGAAGAAGGCTGTTACTGATTGTGCATCATCTGGCGGTCGACGGCGTGTCCTGGAGGATTCTGCTGGAAGACCTGCAAAGGGGATATGAGCAGTTGAGCCGGGGAGAGGAAATCGACCTGGGATCGAAGACGACTTCCTACCGGCAGTGGGCCGAGCGGCTCGAACAATACAGCCGAAGCGAAGAATTGCAGGAGGAAGTCGAGTACTGGGAGAAACAACAGCGGAAGGCAGGCGAGTGGATCGAGAAGGAAGCGGAGGAAGGCCAGCGCAGCTATGCCGCAGCCGGGCGTGAGAGCCGATGGCTCGGCGAAGAGCAGACCGAGGCCTTGTTACAGGAAGTGCCCGGAGTCTATCACACGCAGATCAACGACGTGCTGCTGGCGGTGTTGTGGGAGGCGAACCGGAGATGGAAGGGAGAGCGCAGCCTGGTGGTGGAGCTGGAAGGGCACGGGCGGGAAGAGATTTTCGCGGACGTGGATCTCTCACGGACGGTGGGATGGTTCACCACAATCTATCCGGTGAAGCTGGAGGCGGAGAGCGAAGAGATCGGCGAAGCGCTGAAGGAGATCAAAGAGCAGCTGCGGAGGATCCCGAAGCGTGGGATCGGATACGGAGCGCTGAGGTATCTCAGTCAGGATGAAGAAGTGGTCAGGAAGTTGAGCGGAGGGGCGAGGGCGGAAATGAGGTTCAACTACCTGGGTCAATTCGATCAGGTGTTCAAAGCCGAAGGGTTGTTCAATGCGGCTCGTGAGAGCAGCGGGCCGAGTCAGGCTGCGGAGAACCGAATGATCAGCGCTTTGGATGTGAGCGGGATGGTGGCCGGAGGGCGGTTGTGGATGGAGTGGGTGTACAGCGAGAAGGAGCACCCCCGGGAGCGCATCGCGGAGCTGGCGAACCATTACATGGAAGTGTTGGAAGAGTTGATGGCGCACTGCCGGAGCGAGGGGGCGGGCGGTTACACGCCCTCGGATTTCCCGTTGGCGAAGTTGGACCGGCCTACGCTGGAAAGAGTGATCGGGGCGAGACAGAAGGCGCAGGACATCTATCCGCTGTCCCCGATGCAGCAGGGGCTGCTGTTCCACTCGCTGTACGAGGCGGGGGCCGGAACCTACTACGAGCAGATAAGATGTCGGATCGAAGGAGAGTTGAAGGTCGAGGCCTTCAAGCGCGCGTGGCAGGCGGTGGTCGATCGTCACGCGATCCTGCGGACCTCCTTCGCCTGGGAAGGGCTCAAGCAACCTGTGCAGGTCGTGGAGGAGGAGCTCAAGCTGGTGTTCAGAGAGGAGGATTGGCGTGGCGTCACGCCGGATGAGCAGAGCCGGAAGCTGGAAGAGTTGCTGAGACAGGAACGAGAGCAGGGATTCGAGCTGGCAAAGGCGCCCCTGATGAAGCTGGGCCTGGCGCAGGTAGCGGAAGAGGGCTACTACTTTATCTGGGGCAGCCATCACATCTTGTTTGACGGCTGGTGCCGGCAGTTGATCATCGGGGAGGTGTTCAAGTTCTACGAAGGATACAGCCGGGGACGCGAGGTGGAACTGGAGCGGGCGCGCCCATACCGTGACTACATCGCTTGGCTGGGAGAACAGAATCTGAGCGCGGCGGAAGAGTTCTGGAGGGAAGAGTTGAGAGGAATCGAGGGGCCGACGGAACTGGGGATAGAGCGGAGCGGAGAGAGGGAGGAAGGAAAGTATGAGGGGAAGAACGTAAGGCTGAGCGCGGAGACGAGCCGAAGGCTGGAAGAGGTGGCGAGAAAATGGCAGGTGACGTTGAACACTGTGGTGCAGGGAGCGTGGGCGGTGGTGATGAGCCGTTACAGCGGTCAGCGGGAGGTGGTCTTCGGCGCGACGATGTCGGGAAGAAGCGGAGGGTTGAAGGGGATCGAGGGGATGGTGGGATTGTTCATCAACACGCTGCCGGTGAGGGTCACGATCAGGGCGGAAGAAAGGGTAGCGGAATTGATGAGGAGGCTGCACGGAAAGCAGAGCAAAGTGCTGGAGTATGAGTACAGTCCGTTGATGGAGGTGCAGAGATGGAGTGAAACGCCGCGAGGAACGCCGCTGTTTGAAACGATCTATGTCTTCGAGAACTATCCGCTGGATGCGGGGTTCAGCCAGAATGCAGGCTCCGCGCTGAGAATCAGCGAGGTAACCGGATCATCAAAGAATAACTATGGAATATCATTGCTGGTCAACCCGGGGAATGAGCTACTGCTGAATGTGGCCTACGACAGCGGTCGGTACGAAACAGGCGCCGCTGATCGATTGCTGAATCACCTGCAGCATGTTTTGGAAGGGATGGTCGAGAACGAGCGATGCCGGGTAACGGAGCTGCCGCTGATGAGCCGGCAGGAAAGGCGACAGGTCATAATCGATTGGAATGAGACGGCCGTTGATTTCCACGCAGAACAATGCCTGCACGAGGTGTTCGAGCGGCAGGTAGATCTGACGCCGGATGCCGTGGCAGTCGTCTACGAAGGAGAATCACTCACCTACCAGGAGCTCAACCGGAGAGCCAATCAGCTAGCTCATTACTTGCGAGAGAAGGGCGTCGGCGCAGAGATGAAGGTTGGAGTGTGCGTAGAACGCAGCCTGGAGATGATCGTCGGATTGTTCGGCGTGATAAAGGCCGGCGGCGCATACCTACCGCTGGATATAAGCTCTCCGCAAGAACGACTTAGCTACATGATTCGGGACGCCGGATGTCGCATTATTTTGAGCAAGCGGCAACTGGTCGAGAAGCTGAACGGGGCCGATGCGGAAGTGATGATTATGGATGCGGGCTGGGCTGAGATCTCGCAGCAATGTGATGAGAAATTGTCTCCATCGACGAGCCCGGACGGCCTGGCTTACGTAATTTATACCTCAGGGTCTACGGGAAGACCGAAGGGTGCGATGATTTCTCACCGTGCCATACTGAACCGCCTGGTGTGGATGCAAGAGGTGTATTTATTAAATGAAACGGACCGAATCCTTCAAAAAACTCCCTACAGCTTTGACGTTTCAGTATGGGAATTCTTCTGGCCATTACTAACAGGCGCGCAATTGGTGTTTGCGTTGCCGGAAGAGCATAAAAACAGCGCTTATCTGGTGAGAAAGATTATAGAAGAAGAGATAACGGTATTGCATTTCGTTCCGTCAATGTTACAGCAGTTTTTGAGTGAACAGGCAGTCGAGACATGCAAATCGATCAGACGAGTGATCAGTAGCGGAGAGGCTTTGTCAAATGAGTGTGAGCGAGAGTTTTTTAGAAAGCTGGGAGGAAAACTACACAATCTTTACGGACCGACAGAAGCGGCAGTTGATGTGACAAGCTGGGAATGTCGGCCAGGGCAACGTAACGGGAGCGTGCCGATAGGGCGGCCGATAAGCAACATACAAATATATATCCTGGACAAACACCTGGAAGCTTTGCCGATGGGAGTCCCGGGGGAAATCTATCTGGCCGGCGTGGGTCTGGGCCGAGGATACCTCAGTCGGCCGGATCTGACGGCGGAGAAGTTCATCGCAAATCCATATGCGAATGGGGAGCGGATGTACGGCAGCGGGGATCTCGGGAAGTACCTCAGTGATGGAAACATAGAGTATCTGGGGCGAATCGACGATCAGGTGAAGCTCCGAGGATATCGGATCGAGCTGGGTGAGATCGCAGCGGCTATCAGTGAGCATGCCGCAATAGAGCAGGCGATTGTAATTGCGAGAGAGGATGAGCCGGGAATGAAGCGGCTGGTCGGATATTATGTCGCTAACCGGCCGGTAACCGGCGAACAGATAAGGGAGTACCTGCAGAAGAGACTGCCCGACTACATGACGCCTGGGGCATTTGTGCAGATGGAAAAGATACCGCTGACTCCCAACGGCAAGATCGATCGACGGGCGTTGCCAAAGCCAGAACTGAGAGGAGAAGGCGCTCGATATGCTGGGCCGCGCACAGCGGTGGAGGAGATCTTATGCAACATATGGAAGCAGGTCTTAAAATCCGGAGATGTTTCAATCCTCGATAATTTCTTCGCTTTGGGAGCAGATTCGCTCCGAGTGATGGAAGCCGTATCCCTCGCCAAGGATGCTGGGCTGCAATTGACGGCCAGACAGTTTTTTGAATCTCAGACTGTGAGCGAATTGGCTCAATTATCCCAGAGGTCGGGGGAAGACGGTTATGAAACCGGTGAGGCGTTACTTGTCCCTGCTCGTATCAATAGTTCAAAATCACCGCTTTTTTTCGTGCATGCTGCCGGTGGCGGTGTCGATTTTCTCTGGCCGATTGCTTCTCATCTGGAACCGGACCAGCCTTTCTATGGGTTCCGCTTTAAAGGGTTGAGCCGTACCGAAATTTATAAACCTGAGTTAGAAGAGGTTGCCGCCGACTATCTTGCTCTTATGAAGGCTGTTCAACCGCGCGGGCCGTATCTGATCGGGGGACTGTCTCTTGGAGTCTATATTGCGTTTGAGATGGCTCGGCAACTTCAAAATCGTGGGGAAGCCGTCTCCCTGCTCGCGATGATCGACTCCGGGCCTTCCGGCATCGAAGGGATGCGAGATAGCGTGCAGCGATTCCCAATAGACCTTGCAAACCGGTGCGGCGTTGATATTTCACAGGAGGAGATTATCGCAATTGATCCGGATCTGCGTCTGGACTATGTTCTGAAAAAGATAAAATCAGCAACCTCAGATTATGACTACTCCCAGATCGCCAGGATTGCTCCCGCCTGGTACGGGCACTTGTGGTCCGCGGAACGGTACTTGTCAAAAGCATTGGCAGACCCCCAGTCGTATCTCTATACAGGTAAAATCACTTTATTCAAAACGCAAGGCAATGCCGATACCTCAAAAGGCGATGCCGATACCTCAATAGGATGGTCGGCAGGATGGTCGGCGATGAGCTCACAAGATGTCGACATTAATATCTTGCCCGGATCACACGGAACTTTACTAAAGGAACCTTATGTGGATTCTCTTGCGCGTATGTTGACAAAAGCCATCTTGAAGTCTAAGCAGACGCCGCTCGAAACCATTTCTTCGTAGGCTGCCGACAGTCGATCACTCGCACTCCACCTAATTCAAAGCGTATTAAACGTATTAAAAGCTATTCTCCCGAAAGGAGAGCTATAAAGATGGATCGTTACGAACAAGTCCGATTCTTTACGCTCGAGAACGAAATACCTCTCGTTGCCCAACCTGTTACAGCCGGCATAAAACTGTCCGACTGGATAAGATCAAACAAGCCGCTGATCGATGATCGGTTGGAAAAATGTGGCGCAATTCTCTTCCGCGGATTCGAGGTAGCGGATCAACTGGCTTTCGCAGAGGTTGTCGAAGCTGTCTCGCCCAAACTTCTGCAATATATCTACAGTTCAACTCCACGAACTCAGGTTGGAGATCGGATCTACACTGCGACTGAGTATCCGGCGAATCAGACGATTCCCCTTCACAACGAATCTTCATATCAACGGAGTTGGCCGCTACGTCTGATGTTCTTCTGCCTCCAACCGGCTGAAAAAGGGGGCGAGACTCCCCTCGCCGACAGCCTGAAGGTCACAAACCGGATCGATCAGGCCATTCAGCAGAAATTCCTTGAGCGGGAAGTCATGTACGTCAGGAATTATGAGCCGGGCATGGACCTGAGTTGGCAGACGGTATTTCAAACGTCCGATAAGCGTGATGTCGAACGGTTCTGCCATGAGAATGAGATTGGATGGGAGTGGAAAACAAGCGATTCGCTTCGCACGCGGCAGGTCTGCCAGTCCATGGCTCGACACTGGACCAGGGGCGAGCGGATCTGGTTTAATCAGGCTCACCTCTTTCACATCTCCAGCCTCGGCGAACGCACACGCAAGGCCCTGCTGGAGATTTATCGCGAAGAAGATCTTCCGCGCAATGCGTATTACGGCGATGGGTCCCGGATTGAAGACGACATACTGGAAGAGATCCGCGCAGCCTATCTTGCCGAAACCGTCACCTTCACTTGGAAAGCAAACGATGTGTTGTTGCTCGACAATATGCTCGTATGTCACGGGCGGACACCTTACAAGGGAAAGCGTAAGGTTCTGGCTGCCATGACCGATGAGTACAGGGTGAATTGAAGTGAGCTGCTTAACTTAGGGAGGACATACCATGTTCCAGCTAAATCTGAAGCACGCGATGAGGGCGCTCTTAAACAACAGAGGTTTTGCCGTCGCGGTGATCGTAACTTTCGCAGTCGCCATCGGCGTTAATACGACGATCTTCTCTCTTCGCGACGCCATCCTTGAAAGGACTATCCAGGTCCCCGATGCCGAGAACCTGGTGGCGATTTACGGCACGGCGGATGGCGAAGCTGCCAACAGCCTGTTTGCTCGCGATGACTATGCTTATTTCAAGGAACACCTCAAAGGTGTTTCTGAGCTGGCCGCGCATTACTCGACTTCTCCAATGACCTTGTCCGCAGATAATAAGTCTTCGCAGCCGATTCACGGCAGCGCCGTTTCTGCGAACTTCTTTCACATGCTTGGGTTGCGCCCGGAGGTCGGCCGCTTCTTCTTGCACGAGGAAGATCTAGTCGACGGCCGAGATGCAGTTGCGGTATTAAGCCATGCGCTTTGGACGATGGAATTTGGCGCGGACCCGAATATTGTCGGGAAACGAATCAAGCTGAATGGAACGAGCTTCACTATCATCGGCGTAGCGCCGGCGAACTTCCCCGGGATTCTTGCGGCCGGGGCTGCGAACGATTTATGGATTCCATTAGCCATGTCCTCGGTCGCATATCGTTACTGTAACACTCAAAAACCGGACTGTGGCTTTCTGGATCTCGTCGGTCGCCTCGCGAAAGGGAACTCCGTCAAGCAACTTCAGGCTGAAGTGGACGTCGTGGACCGGCAGCTGGACGATCTGAAAGCGGCATCGACCGGGCAGTCTAATTTGGACGATCGGGTACCTGTGATTGTTATGCCGCAGCGGGGGGTCGGAGCCTTACACCGCTCCCAGCTGACGCATTTACTAGACCTGCTCACGAGCGCCGCTTTCGTCCTCTTATTAATCGCATGCGTGAATGTGTCAGGCCTCTTCCTCGTTCAAATGGTGGCGCGAACGAAGGAGATGGCAATGCGGCTTGCCTTAGGCTCAAATCAAAGGCAATTGTACTTTCGAATGCTGACAGAGGCGGGTCTCCTAAGCCTTCTTGGTGGAATCGGAGGGCTGCTGATGGCATTTTGGCTGAGCGGCACGCTCTCAAAGTTTCCACTCCTTGACGTTCCCAACTACCACAGCGAAATGCGCGTCGATACCTCTCTTGTCCTTTTCACGATTGCGCTGGTTACGCTGTGCGCCATTATCGCCACAATCATTCCCGCAATCCGGCTGTCTCGCTTTGATCTCCTTGTTTCGTTAAAGGAGCAGCACTCGGGAGGAGGCTCGAAAACCTCCAGGACCCATAATGCGCTCATCGTTGCCCAGGTGGCTCTCTCTTTGGCCTTGGTTGCGGGGGGCGGGCTCCTGGTGATAAGTCTGCGAACGATTTTAAGTGGGCCGGGGTTCGATCCTAGCCGCCTGGTGTTTTTCAGAGTGACGCCGCGACTGCTCGAATACCCCCCCGAAAAATCGGCGGCTCTACAGCGAGAAATCCTGGCGCGGTTGTCCGCGCTTCCCGGGATAGAGTCTGTCAGCCTGGGGCAGTATCTGCCCTGGTGGCCAACCGGGACTCGGGCCGTGTCATTGCCGGGCAAAATGCCTTTGCGCAAGGCGGATAAGTTTCGGGTAGAAATGGATCTCATCGCGCCGAAGTATTTAAGTACTCTACAGATTCCACTGGTTTCCGGCCGTGAATTCAATGAAGCTGACCGCAAAGGAACCCCGAAGGTGGTTATCATCAACGAATCGCTCGCAGGCCTTATGTTTCCCAACTCGAATGCGGTCGGCAATTCTCTTGTCATCGAGTCTCCTGAGCCTGTCGAACATACTGTCGTCGGCGTCTCGAAAGATGCGAAATACCACCTGGCATCAGTGAAATCTGCTCCTTACTTCTATCTTCCGTATTGGCAATACAATGACGGGCTGGATGCCCGGTTCTGCATCAGAACAGCCGGCGACCCAACAGCGATAATGCCGGCTATTCGACGTGAGATCCAGAATATTGATGCGGAAACGCCCGTCACCAAGATAGTGACAATGGATCAAGGATTAAAGGGGTGGTTCTCGGCCGTGTATATGGCCAATCGCGTTCTTCTGTCGGCGAGCGCCATCGCCTGCTTCCTGAGCATGTTGGGCGTATACAGCTTGATCGCCTTCTCTGTAGTTAAGCGGCATCGAGAGATCGGGGTTCGCATCGCCCTTGGCGCGTCGCGGCGACAAATCCTGAGGTTGATGATTCAACGGGGCGTCGTGCTTGCCGCAATCGGAGCCGTTCTAGGAATAGGTCTAGCTATAACTGGCTTGCGGATCTTTAACTCGTTGCTTTACGGCGTAAAACCCGCCAACCCTATAGTATTGATTACCGCCACAATTGCGCTTATGTCAGTCTCGCTGATTGCCGGATATTTTCCTGCGCGACGGGCTGCAAGCATCGACCCGATCAAGGCGATTCGGGACGAATAAATGCCGCCTGCCCAATCAATCGAATCATTTCCAACAGCCGAGAAAACCGGTTCTTCAACCGGTCTTGGGCTAAAGGAATCGTTCATGTCGCTTTGCGGCGCCCTGGAACAATAAACGAGCAACGCGCGATGCCCGACTAACTTCACTTTGTCGTTGGTCTTGGCGTAGCCTCCCATCCCTGAGCAACGGCAATCCGGTGTTTGTCGGACATTTTCCGCGGGAGGAATTCAATGGAAGAAAAAGTTTACCTTAAGGCTAACGTGATCGCCGAGCCGCTGGTCAATAGCTGGTATGCATGGCCGTATCTGATTCCACCCCATACGGCCGCGATGTATATGGCGAACTGGCACATGAAAATCATGGAATCCTTCGTGAGTAACCCACAAGTCCATGTCTCCGCTCTGAAAAGACCGGAGATGATCGGAGGGCCGTTTATGGATTGCCCGCCGGATAGGATGCCTGTCGTTACCGAACTGATCCGGCGCTTAAAGAAGGATCAGGACTCAATGATGAGATTGGCCTCGGCCATCAGGGAGCTCGATCAAAAATTACTGCGAGAGGCCCGAGGCTATTCACTTGAATCCGCTTATCAAGAGGTTCCGGATATCCTCAAGGGGTATGTCGAGCTGGTCTATGATCTCAACAATCAGCCTTCTGTCCGCTTCATCGAGGGCGTGCTCTACAAGAGCCCTTTTTATGATCCCTCCCTGCAGGAGATCGAGTTGTCACTGAGTAATGACGATTATCGATCATTTGTTTTCAGCGCTCCGAGATTGTGTGACGAGCGGCGCCTGCGCATTAATCTGCCTTTCAATTACAGGGGGATCGACGAGTTATTTAAGATGAAACAACAGGCGAAGCCACTCGCCGAAATAATGGAGATACTTGACGTCGATCAAAAGGGCGAAGATCTTTTTTCAACATTCTTCACTCGACATGCCCCGCAGTCTTGCGCTAAGTATTCGGGCGAAGGCGTCCGGCTTCGCTATTTTGGTCATGCCTGCCTCCTGTTTGAAACGAAAAATGTCGCAATCTTGTGCGACCCGCTCATCAGCTATCAGAATAACTCAGAGATCTTCCGCTATGTTTATTCCGACCTGCCGGAGGTCATCGATTATGCGCTGATTACTCATAATCACCAGGATCATTGTATGTTTGAGACTCTGCTGCAACTGCGACACAAAATCAAGACGTTGATCATTCCCAGGAGCGCCGGCGGAAGCTTGGTAGACCCGTCCATGAAGTTGATTTTAAACAGCATCGGGTTTAATCAGGTATACGAAATCGACGAGCTGGAAACTCTCAGTATTGAAGGGGGGAGTATCACAGGGTTGCCGTTTCTCGGCGAACATGCAGACCTGGGGATACGGGCGAAGACGGCCTATTTAATCCGCCTGAATGACCACGGAATCATCTGCGCGGCAGACTCGAATAACATAGAGCCCATGCTCTACGAGCATTTAATCGAGTATTTCCAGAACATCACTGCCCTTTTTTTGGGGATGGAGTGTGTGGGAGGGCCGTTAAGCTGGTTGTACGGACCACTCCTGACCGGATCTATCTCTCGCAATAATGACCAGTCAAGAAGATTTGACGGCTCGAATTACGCCAAAGCGATCGATCTTGTCGAAAGGCTGAAGCCGAAGCAGGTCTATGTTTACGCGATGGGGCATGAGCCCTGGTTATCCTTTTTGACTTCCATCAACTATACGGAAGAGTCTCCGCAGATCATCGAATCCAATAAACTGATCAAGGAGTGTAGCCGACGCGGATTAATCTCCGAACGGCTGCTTTATCACAAGGAAATGATTCTATGACCGGAGACACGCAACCAGAGGCCGTCTGACTCGATCGCGCCCGGTGTTGTGATGCTTAAAGCCTCCTCTGCCGAGGCCCTCTCTCTACCAAGCAACGTACATGAAACTGATCTACTTCCTTGCAAAACGCTCGAAGGGCACACTCGTCTGGGCCGTCATTTCAGGCGTCATCAGCGGGATCTGCACGTCCGGCCTTCTCGGAGTCATTAACCTTGCGCTGAACGAAAATAAAATTTTGTCGACAAATCTCATTTACGTCTTTGTGTTCCTGGCCGTAGCAGTTCCGGTTGCGCGTATTACTTCGGAGGTACTATTAACTCGCCTTGGCCAGAACACTTTGCTGAATCTGCGCATGGACATGAGCAGGTTGCTCCTCAATCAACCTTTACGCCGGATGGAAGAGCTGGGCTCACACCGTATCCTCGGGGTCTTGCTCGAGGACATTCCGAGCATCACCGGCCTTTTGTCCGTAATCCCGCTGCTCTGTGTAAATTCCGCCGTGGTCCTCGCCTGCTTGGGTTATATGAGCTGGTTGTCGCTGAAGCTTTTCATCATCATGTTAGTGTTCATGCTGGTAGGAATCACGACTTATCTGCTGCCATTAAGAATGGCGATAGGAAAATTCAGAGCGGTGCGGGAAGAATACGACAATCTTCAAAAACAATTCAATGCGTTGATCGGTGGAGCGAAGGAACTGAAACTGCATCGTGAACGACGAACGGCATTCCTTGATGGAGTGTTGGCCGGGAGCGCCGAAAGGATCAGGAATGACAATGTTGCAGGTTCTAATATCTATACCGTTGCGGCAAGCTGGGGGCAATTATTGGCCTTTGTCGTCATTGGACTCCTGATCGTCGTTAATGCGAGCTCAGCCGGCAGCCATCAGGCGATAACAGGATTTGCCCTCTGTCTTCTATATCTGGTCGGTCCTTTGCAGATGATTATGAATACGACCCCGCAGATCGGCCGCGCCGGAGTCGCCATAGAAAACATCGATAAACTTGACCTCGATCTACGGCAAGCGGTCGAGGCGGGTCCCGCGAATCGTTTCTTCAATGCCGACCCGGAGGGCGGACGTATCGATTTCGTTGAGGTGACCTATCGATACTCCGATCAGGACGGCAAAGAGTTTGAGCTTGGACCGATCAACCTCAGCTTCGAGCCGGGTGAAATAGTCTTGCTTGCGGGCGGCAATGGGAGTGGAAAGACTACCTTAGCAAAATTATTGTGCGGGCTTTATCTCCCTCTTTCGGGAACGATTCGATTTCAGGGCCGCGATATCACCGCAGACGCCGTCGACGACTACAGACAATATTTTTCTGTCGTCTTCTCGGATTTCCATCTCTTTGAAACGCTCTTGGGCTTAGACGGCGGCGAAATTAACAATCGAGCGAGAACTTATTTGCGGGACCTGGGATTGAATACGAAGGTTTCGATTGTGGATGGAAAATTCTCGACCATTAACCTTTCTCAAGGCCAGCGCAAACGCCTTGCTTTGCTGGTCGCTTATCTTGAAGATCGCCCCATTTACCTCTTTGACGAATGGGCGGCGGATCAGGACCCTCGCTTCAAAGAAACCTTTTATCGCAGTTTGTTGCCGGACCTGAAGGAGAGAGGGAAGACAATCATCCTGATCAGTCATGACGACCGGTTCTATGATGTCGCCGACCGCATCATTACCTTGGATTCAGGTATGGTGACGGCCGAAACTCGACAAAGCATCGGCCTCGGGGCCGTTTCTCATCTGATCTGATTTCCGGTACGGCGCTTCGAGAGAATCACATAAGGATATGCTGCGAAGAAACCGTTGGTTATTCGGTTTTGAATACAGTGAACGAGTCAGCTTACGATTGTTCTGCTTTCCGTATGCCGGTGGCGGGGCTTTGATTTATCGCGATTGGCATCGAATTCTCCCCAGAAGTATAGGAGTTTACGCCGCTCAACTTCCCGGACGAGGCGATCGGTTGGCAGAACCGCCTTTCCTTGACCTTCCAACACTGATCGGACCCTTGACCGAAGCGATCGAGCCCCATCTGGAGAAACCTTTCGCCTTTTTCGGCCATAGCATGGGGGCGCTGATCGCCTTTGAGTTAGCCCGCAAATTGCGAAGCGAATATGGCGTAGAGCCAGCTCATCTATTTGTCTCAGGCCGCCGCGCTCCGCAGCTCGCCGACTCTGACCCCGTCACTTATAACCTGGATGACGCTGAGTTCATCGAAGAACTGCGGAGGCTCAACGGCACGCCGAAGGTAATGCTGGAAAACCCGGAATTGATGCAGTTGATGGGACCGATACTTCGCGCCGACTTTCAGGTTTGCCAGACATATATTTACACAGACTCAGCTCCCTTGCATTGTCCGATCACTGCTTTTGGAGGATTGCAGGACGAAGATGTAACACGGGAGTATCTACAGCCCTGGCGAACTCACACCAGCGGTCCTTTCAGGCTGCGGTTGTTACCTGGCGACCATTTCTTCTTACACTCCGCCGAAGCGATCCTCCTTCGTCTCATCGCCGAGGAACTGTATCAGTTCATAACCTAGCTCATACAGCGCGCGCATCTTCAACCTGGAACGCCAGTCGAATATTCCGCGCAGATCATAGGTAGAAAGGTCTGTCCGTGTCGGTACGACAGGTAGGGAACTCGTCGTATCAGCCCTTTAGTCAGCCTGATACCCGTCAGTGTAACCGCACATATTATGGAGGTACCGAAAATGAGTGATCTGGAATTGATCGAAGCCGTCAAAGCCGGCGATTGTGAAAGGGCAGAGAAGTTGATTGAAGGTGGGATCGACATAAACCAACAAGATCAACAAGGGTGGACGCCACTCAACTTTGCCGCGGGGAAAGGAAGCATGCCGCTCGTTAAGTTGTTGGTCGAGAAGGGGGCCGACGTGCTCAAGACGGGGCGGGATCTGAGAACACCCTACATGATTGCCTTAGCCGCCGGTCACGTGGAGGTAGTGAAATATTTGCGGGCTATCGAGGAGACAGATCCCGGTAAAAAAACTGAAAGGGCTCAGATCAAGTACTGCAAGGCATATCAACTAGGCAGTTTAAGGAAATATCCTGCTTGGAAGGAAGACCGTGTTATCAGTAAGCAGAATACTCAGGACGCGAAAGAGGCGGATCGGTTCAACCCCAGTAACAACATTTATGTCGACGGCCCGTTGACTGACGACAAAGTTGTTTTCATTCACCAAGATTATTCAGTGACTGAGTCAATCTGGCATAACGAGAAAGTCTTATTTGCCGGGACTGAGGCCACATGGAAGGAATTTTGCACAGCGATTCTGAAATTCAAGATTCCCGACGACCTTGATTTAATCATTCCCGACCAGAGTAATACCTAAGTTTCCGGACTCAAACATACGGAGGCAGACATTGAAGCCGATCAAACACTTGCTTTCTCTTGCGGATTTGAGAGCGAACGATCTTAGTTGCCTGGTCGACCGCTCCACCCGATTTGCCTGCAGTCGCGGCGCAGCGTGGACGCCGGTCTCAGGCAAAATCGTCGGCATTTATTTTCGGATACCTTCGACTCGGACACGCAGTTCCTTTACTGTCGGAGCCATTCGCCTGGGCGCTCAAACAGTTACCTACGGCCCGAACGACCTTCAGATAGCTACCGGCGAAACCCTCGAAGACACGGGGCATGTGTTATCAGGTTACCTGGACGCGCTCGTCATCCGCACTAATAACGGTATTGCCGAGATGAGGGAGATCGCCAAACAGAATGAAATGGCCGTGATCAACGCCATGAGCGACAACGAACATCCGACGCAAGCCATTGCCGATCTCTCGACGCTTAAAGAGAGATTCGGCCGGTTGAACGGGATTCATTTGCTCTACCTCGGCGAAGGTAATAATACTGCCGCCGCACTGGCGCTCGCCGTTTCTCAGACTCCCGGAATGAAGGCGACTTTCGTTACTCCGGAAGGGTATGGCCTCCCGGAGCCGGTGATCGACCGGGCGCGGCAATTGGCCGGACGGCGCGGCGGAACAATCGAGCACCGTCACAACATTGAAGAGTTGCCCAGAAACGTCGATGCGGTCTACGCCACCCGCTGGCGCACCATGGGAGCGCCTCATTCTGATCCGCACTGGATCGATAAGTTCCGGCCTTTTTGTGTCACTCCCCAGATAATGGCGAAGGTTTCCAAAGCTCACAACACCGTCTTCCTTCATGATTTGCCCGCAGTGCGCGGAGAAGACGTCCATCCGGAAGTGCTGAACGGCCCGCAATGCCTCGCCTGGAGACAGGCGCGTCATAAGCTGTTCAGCGCCATGGCCGTCCTTGAATGGTGCCTGGGAGAATGAAGCGCGGCGCATTGGCGCCTCGTCATCTTGGAACCGGTTGACTCCGGTTCAATCCCCGAGTCGGCAGGAGGTAACCAACATGAATGAAGGAATCTTATCCACAATCGGCAACACGCCGTTGATCAAATTGTCCCGCATTTTTAAAGGCAGTCAATTCGAATTATTCGCCAAAATGGAGAGCTTCAATCCGGGCGGCAGCGCCAAAGACAGACCGGCATTGAATATTCTCAAATCAGCCATGGCGGAAGGAAAGATCGGGCCGGATACCGTAATCATCGAGTCGAGCTCGGGCAACTTGGGGATCGGCCTGGCTCAAGTATGCCGTTATTACGGGCTGCGGTTCATCTGCGTCGTAGATCCGAAAACGACGCCACAAAATATTCAGATTATCAAGGCCTATGCGGCCGAGATCGATATGGTTACTGAGCCGGATCCCATAACCGGGGAATTTTTACAGGCGCGGATCCATCGCGTCAAAGCTCTACGGCAGAGCATTAAGGACAGTTTCTGGCCCAACCAATACGCGAACTTCGCCAATGTTGAGGCGCATTACTCCACGACCATGCCCGAGGTCGTTGCAGCGTTGAACGGGAAACTGGACTATCTGTTCTGTGCGACGAGTAGCTGCGGCACAGTAAGAGGCTGTTCCGAGTATGCGCGCGATCATACGATCAACGCGAAAATTGTGGCGGTGGATGCCGTCGGCAGCGTCATCTTCGGAGGCAAACCCGGTAAGCGGCTGATTCCTGGTCACGGCGCCAGCAGGCGCCCCGAACTTTTCACGCCCGAGATGGCCGGAGAGTGCATTCGGGTAACGGATCTGGATTGTGTAATAGGTTGCCGCCGATTGTTGCACAGGGAGGCTATTCTTGCGGGCGGGTCATCAGGTGGAGTGTTGATGGCAATCGACAAATTCAAGCGCCGGATCCGACCCGGAGCCGTATGCGTCGCGATGCTTCATGATCGCGGAGAACGGTACCTGGGCACAATCTATTCGGACGATTGGGTTCGAGAACATTTCGGCGACGTGTTCCAGTTTTGGTCGGATAAAGCGGAGGAAGAATTGCAGCGAGCAATGATCTCATGACGCTTAGACATTGCTTTACTTCATTGCGATTTCCAACCGTCGGAAATTGTGAGTTATTCATTCACGCTTCCCTCCAACGGGGGGCATATCACTAGGAGGTAGATTAAGTATGAGTTGGCATGACCCGGATAAGGAAGACACCACTATTTATCGAGTGGTCGTAAATCACGAAGAGCAGTACTCGATCTGGCCGGAATATAAGGAGATCCCGCTGGGTTGGAAAGATGTCGGAGTGGTCGGTCCGAAAGCCGACTGCTTGGCCCATATCAAGGAAGTATGGACCGACATGAGGCCCCTCAGTCTCAGGAAGAAAATGGAAGAGATGGCTAAAAATCCACCTCCCCCGCCTCCACGGCCTGACCCGAACAGGCCGAAGGAAAAGAGCCTGGTCGACCGACTTTGTGAAGGCGATCACCCGGTTGAAGCCGGATTGCGCCCGGAAAAGACAGTCAAGCTTTTCAAGGAGGCAATCGACCGAGATTATGTCCACATCAAATTCACAAAAACAAGAGGTGGTACGGAGTTGGGAGTGAGATTGGATCGTGAGGTTTGCGATTTCAGCAAGGCTGATTTTGAGAACGGAGTCGGAACGGTTCACGTCGAAGGAGGGCTCACCTTGGATTATGTGAAGGTCAAGTGTATTGCTGATATAGACCTATCGACTCTTGAAGGGACCGGTCATTTAGTCAAAGTTGTAGCTTCCGCTTCGAATTCGAGCGACGGCGCATCGTCATAGCCCTATTCCAGGGAGCGCCTCATGTCGCGTTGCAGCGCTCGGTAACGATTATAATGTAGAATGGGCGCTGGTCTATTCCACTGTGGACCAGACTAACGCCCGTCCCACATTTTTTGAGGAGTTCAGGAAGTCGCGTTGCGACTCCCTGAACCAATGAAAAGCGCAGTTCGTAGTCCCGCCTTTAGGCGGAAGCG